>OCZT010001029.1_pt1 | contig 28681 bp, 26 predicted proteins | sample 1539031 | NCBI WGS metagenome assembly OCZT01 (sample SAMEA3539308, study PRJEB22396) | soil metagenome | biome: tundra; feature: field; material: soil | place: USA | collected 2010-05 | depth 0.15 m | reverse complement strand
GAGTACTGCGTTCGGGACGCAGGAGTCGGAGGTTCAAATCCTCTCACCCCGACCACTTTCTTGCTGCGGATGACAGCGGATCGAGCCGCCGCGCGGCGCATACGCCCGAGCCAGCTTCAGCGCGAGGACGTGCTCGAATATGGGCGGCTGTCCGTGGTCTATGTGCACGGCTACCGGCTCGAGAGCGTTGCGGCCGCGGCGGCGCAGTAGGGCATGTCGAGAACAGGCTACGCCGGTGCGCCGGGTTAACTGGGACCAAACTTGAGCAAATTTCTGTTGCTTATTCTCGCCATCGTGGCCGTGTGGTGGCTGGCCAAGGGATTCCGCCGCAAGGACGCGGCCAAGGATGCGCCTGAGGCGGCGCCCGAACAGATGGTCAACTGCAGCCATTGCGGCCTGTATCTTCCGCAAAGCGAGGCCATCGCCGAAGGGGACAAGTTCTTCTGCTGCGCCGAGCACCGCCGCCGGGCGGGTTAGCGTCGATCGAGAATGGCTACCTGGCAGTTCGCCCCCGACACGCAGCCGGACTCGTTCTGGGTTTCGCTGCGTTATTTCAACATCTATCGCCTGCTGCTGGCGGGGGTGTTCCTCGCCGCGGTGCTGATCTTCGGCGACAGCCTCAATTTCGGCAGTCACAACCTCGTACTGTTCGAGTACGTCGCCGGCGCCTACCTGTTGCTGGCGGTCGCGTACCAGGTGCTGCTGGAAAAAATGCGCAGCTATTTCAATTTCCAGCTGAGCCTGCATGTCATCACCGACATCGTCGCATCGGTGCTGCTGATGAACGCCAGCGACGGCTTCAGGAGCGGCCTGGGCGTGATGCTGCTGATCTCGCTCGCGGCGGCGGCTCTGGTGAGTCGCGGTGCGCTGATGCTGTTCTATGCCGCGCTCGCTTCCATCGCCATCTTGCTGGAGCAGACCTACTGGATCCTGGTCTTCGATCACAGCACGGCCAATTACGTGCAGCCGGGACTGCTCTCCATCGGTTATTTCGCCACGGCGCTGATCACCAACCAGCTGGCGCAACGCGTCATCCGCCAGGAACGGGTAATGCGGCAGCGCTCGGTCGACCTGAGCAATCAGCTGCGCATCAACCAACTGGTGATCCAGGACATGCAGGATGCCGTACTGGTGGTCGACGGCAACGGCCTCGTGCGCCAGCACAATCCGCAGGTGTCCATGTTGCTCGGATGGCAGGCGCCGGAGCTCGACCAAATCGAGAAGTATTCGCCCGAGATCGCCCGCATGCTGGCGCGCTGGCGCAGCCAGCGGGACAATCCGACGCAGACCCTGCTGCTGCCGGGCAGCGGCAAGCTGGTGCGCGCGCGCTTCGTCGAGGCCGGCACCGACGGCGGCAGCATTTCCCTGGTGTTCCTCGAGGACCTGTCGCGGTTGCAGGAGCAGGCGCAACAGCTGAAACTGGCTGCGCTGGGGCGGCTCACCGCCAATATCGCGCACGAGATCCGCAATCCGCTCTCGGCGATCAGCCATGCGAGCGAACTGTTGCTGGAGGAGCAGCGCGGGCCGTCGCAGGAGCGCTTGCTGCACATCATTCAGGACAACTCCAAACGCCTTGATCGCATGGTGCGCGACGTGCTCGAGCTGACGCGGCGCGACCGGGTGCATCCCGAGACCATCCGGCTCGCGGTTTTTCTGCCGCCCTTCATCGATGAGTTCGCGCAAAACGAGAAAATTCCCGTGTCAAGCTTCGCGCTGGAATTGCACGACGCGAGCGAGATCGTGTTCGACCGGGTGCACCTGCAGCAGGTGCTGTGGAACCTCCTGCGCAACGCCTGGCGCCACTCGCGCCAGCGCGAAGCGAGCGTGCGCGTGGCGGTTCGGCGCCAGGCGAATCGGGTAGAATTGCACGTAATCGACGACGGCGGGGGGGTGCCCACGCACCTGCGGCAGCAATTGTTCGAACCCTTCTTCACGACCTATAGCGGCGGCACCGGCCTCGGCCTGTATATTGCGCGCGAAATGTGCGCCGCCAACGGCGCCATCCTGGAGCACGTCGAGCCGCCGGCTGAAGGCAGCGGGGCGGACTTTCGCATGCTGTGTGGCGGCAGGCCGGCATGAAGCGCGCCGAACGCAGAGGCGAGCCGGCTACCGCCACGGTTCTGGTGGTCGATGACGAGGCCGATATCCGCGAGTTGCTCGAACTGACCTTGTTGCGCATGGGGCTGGCGGTGGAGTCTGCAGCGAACGTGGGCGAGGCGCACGCGCTGCTTCGGGCAAAGCAGTTCGACCTGTGCCTCACCGACATGCGTCTGCCCGACGGCGAGGGCCTGGATCTGGTGCGCTACATCGGCGAGCATTGCAGCGACCTTCCGGTGGCGGTGATCACCGCCTACGGCAGCGCCGAGAACGCGGTGGCGGCGCTCAAGGCCGGCGCTTTCGATTATCTGTCCAAGCCGGTGTCGCTGGAGGATTTGCGCACCCTGGTCAAGTCGGCGCTCAAGCTGCCGCGGCGCGTCTCCGCGGCAAAGCCCGCACATCATCAGTTGCTGGGCGAATCACCCGCGATGCAGCAGGCGCGCGCGATGATATACAAGCTCGCTCGCAGCCAGGCGCCGGTCTACATCAGCGGCGAATCCGGCAGCGGCAAGGAATTGGCGGCACGCCTGATCCATGAGCAGGGGGCGCGTAATGACCAGCAGTTTGTGCCGGTGAACTGCGGCGCGATTCCGGAAAATCTGATGGAGAGCGAGTTCTTCGGCTACAAGAAAGGGGCATTCACCGGGGCGGAAGCCGACCGCGACGGTTTTTTCAAGGTGGCGCACGGCGGCACGCTGTTTCTGGATGAGGTTGCCGACCTGCCGCTCCCCATGCAAGTGAAGCTGTTGCGCGCGATCCAGGAGAAGCGGGTGCGCAAGGTGGGCGCAACCGGCGAAGACCCGGTGGACGTGCGCATGATCTGCGCCACTCACCAGAACCTCAGCGCCCTGGTCGAGGCGGGGAAGTTCCGCCAGGACCTGTATTTTCGCCTCAACGTGATCGAATTGAAAATGCCGTCCTTGAAAGAGTGCCGCGAAGATATTGCCGCGCTGGCCGAGTCGATGCTCGTGCGCATGGGCGGACCGGACGGCGATGCGCCGCGCCTGTCGAAGGCGGCGCAGGCGGAACTTGAACGGTACGATTTTCCCGGCAATGTGCGCGAGCTCGAGAATATTCTGGAGCGCGCCGTGGCCCTGTGCGGCGGCGAGGAAATTCAGCCGGACGATTTGCGGCTCACGCCGGCGCGCCAGGCAGACGAGGCGCCTGCCGGCGGCAAATGGCCGTTGCCGGACTATCTGGACCGGCTCGAACGCGAGGCCATACTCGAAGCGCTGGGCAAGACACGCTTCAACCGCACTGCGGCGGCCAGGCTCCTCGGCATAACTTTTCGCGCCCTGCGCTACCGCATGGCGCGGCTGGGGATCAACGAACCGCACTCATGATGGTCGATGCCGCCGGGCGCGTGGACGCCGCGCGCTATCTTGCCTCCCCCAACTGCGACGAACGGCCGCCGGGTGAGGCGGTCACGCTGCTCGTGATCCACAATATCAGCCTGCCCCCGGGCGAATTTGGCGGCGACGGCGTCGTGCGCCTGTTCACCAACGAACTCGATCACGCAGCGCATCCTTACTACCGGACCCTCGCCGGCGTGCGGGTGTCGGCGCATTTCCTTATCCGCCGTTCGGGCGAGCTGCTGCAGTTCGTGCCCTGCGCGAAGCGCGCCTGGCACGCCGGAGAGTCCGCCTGGTGCGGGCGCAGCCGCTGCAACGACTTTTCCATCGGCATAGAGCTGGAGGGCGTGGACGACGTGCCCTACGCCGAGCCGCAGTACCGCATGCTGGCACAACTCACGCGCGCGCTGCAGTCGGCCTACCCGATCGCCGATATCGCCGGCCACTGCGACATCGCCCCCGCGCGCAAGACCGATCCCGGGCCTAGTTTCGATTGGCCGCGCTTTCGCAGCTTGATCGCTTAGGCAAATCACGCAAAGGCGCAAAGAGATTTTCTTGCGCCCCGATCGAGCGGCGCCAGACCCGGCTTCGCGATTTCCTCATAGGCGCGAGCCGAGCAGCACCATGCCATTCGTTGTTCGCGTTGTTGCGATTAATCCGCGCGTGGACAGAATATTTCAAAAAGTTCTTGCAAAATCAAAAGCGCATCACTAAAATTAGTTGCGGACTGGTAACGAGATACTATATATTGTGGTTGTGGTCCGAACCAGGATATGAGACCAGCGACAGAAATGCAGCGATTGGCGCACTAGAACAACAGGGAAATGCATATGCAGCTTGTCACCGATTCACAAAAATTGCCCCCCGTGGCAGGTGCCAATGTTGCCGAAGCTTCCGCATTAATAAGCCAGTCAGCCTATCCTGAATACAGGATCATTCGCCGCAACGGTGCGGTGGTGGGGTTCGATCCGGGCAAGATTTCTGTCGCCATGACCAAGGCGTTTCTCGCGATCGAAGGCGGTCAGGGTGCCGCGTCGGCGCGCATCCGCGAGCTGGTTGCAGGACTCACCGAAGGCGTGGTCGCCGCCCTCGCGCGGCGCCAGCCGGGCGGCGGCACGTTCCATATTGAGGATATCCAGGACCAGGTCGAGCTGGCGCTGATGCGCTCCGGCGAGCACGAGGTGGCCCGGGCCTACGTCCTGTACCGCGAGCAGCGCACCAAGGCCCGCACCCAGGAACAGGCCAAGCAGAAAGACAAGGCTGCCGCCCCCGAACTGCACGTGATCGAGAACGGCGTGAGGCGGCCGATCAACCTGGCCGGCCTGAAGAACCTGCTCAAGGCGTGCTGCGAGGGCCTGGGCGATGCGGTCGATCCGGGCATCATTTTCAATGAGACGCTGAAGAACCTGTATGACGGCGTGCCGATCGAGGAAATCCGCAAGTCGGCGATCCTGTCGGCGCGCGCGTTGATCGAAAAGGACCCGGCGTACAGCTTCATCACCGCGCGGCTGCTGTTGAACACCATCCGCATCGAGATCCTGGGCGAGGAAGTGCCGCAGGCGCAAATGGGCAAGCGCTACGCCGAGTATTTTCCGGAATTCATCAAACGCGGCATCGCCGCGGAGCTGTTGGACGAGCGGCTGGCCAAATTCGACCTGGTGCGCCTGGGCAAGTCGCTGGACGCCTCGCGCGACCTGAAATTCGGCTATCTCGGCCTGCAAACCTTGTATGACCGCTACTTCCTGCACGACCACGGGCAACGCATCGAACTGCCGCAGGCTTTTTTCATGCGCGTAGCCATGGGTCTGGCCCTGAACGAGATCGACCGCGAGGCGCGCGCCATCGAGTTCTACCAGGTGCTCTCCTCCTTCGACTTCATGAGCTCGACTCCGACCCTATTCAACTCCGGCACTCTGCGCTCGCAGCTCTCGAGCTGCTACCTGACCACGGTAGCCGACGACCTGGACGGCATCTACGAGTCGATCAAGGACAACGCCCTGCTGGCCAAGTACGCGGGCGGCCTGGGCAACGACTGGACGCCGGTGCGCGCGCTCGGCTCGCACATCAAGGGCACGAACGGCAAGTCGCAGGGCGTGGTTCCTTTCCTGAAGGTGGTCAACGACACCGCCGTCGCGGTGAACCAGGGCGGAAAGCGCAAGGGGGCGGTGTGCGCCTATTTGGAAACCTGGCACCTGGATATCGAAGAGTTTCTCGAGCTGCGGAAGAACACGGGCGATGACCGCCGCCGCACCCACGACATGAATACGGCCAACTGGATCCCGGACCTGTTCATGAAACGGGTGATGGAAAACGGCGAGTGGACGCTGTTCTCGCCCTCGGACTGTCCCGACCTGCACGACAAGGTCGGCAGGGAATTCGAGAAAGCGTATACGGCCTATGAGGAAAAGGCGGCCAGGGGCGAACATAAGCTGTTCCGGAAGATCCCGGCGCTGCAACTGTGGCGCAAGATGCTGTCGATGCTGTTCGAGACCGGGCATCCCTGGATCACGTTCAAGGACCCGTGCAATATCCGCTCGCCGCAGTCCCACGTCGGCGTCGTGCACAGCTCCAACCTGTGCACCGAGATCACGCTCAATACCAACGAGCACGAGATCGCGGTGTGCAACCTGGGTTCGGTCAATCTGGTCGCCCACCTCAAGCTCATTGATGGCACGGTCAAGCTCGATCACGCCAAGCTGCAGCGCACAATTGCCACGGCGATGCGCATGCTGGACAACGTCATCGACATCAATTATTACGCTGTCGGCAAGGCGCGCAATTCCAACCTCAAGCACCGCCCGGTGGGCATGGGGATCATGGGTTTTCAGGACTGCCTGCACGTGCTGCGCATCCCCTATGGCTCCGACGAGGCGGTGGAGTTCGCCGACCGGTCGATGGAGGCGGTCGCCTATTACGGCTACATGGCTTCGACGGAGCTGGCCGAGGAGCGTGGCCGCTACTCTTCCTACCGCGGGTCGCTGTGGGACCGCGGCATCCTGCCGCAGGACACGCTGGCCCTGTTGCGCGAAGAACGCGGCGCTTTGAAGGGGGAGGGGGCCCCTTCATCCCCCTTGGTCGAAATCGACATGAGCGTCAGCATGGATTGGGAAGGCTTGCGCGAGCGCATCAAGCAGCACGGCATGCGCAATTCCAACTGCCTGGCCATCGCGCCGACCGCCACCATCGCCAACATCATCGGTGTATCGGCTTCGATCGAGCCCACCTATCAGAACCTGTACGTGAAGTCGAACCTGTCGGGCGAATTCACCGTGGTCAACGAATACCTGGTGAACGACCTCAAGCGCCTGGGCTTGTGGGACGAAGTGATGATCTCCGATCTCAAGTATTTCGACGGCAACTTGGCCAAGATCGACCGGGTGCCGGCCGAGTTGCGGAACCTCTACGCCACCGCGTTCGAAGTCGAGCCGCGGTGGCTGGTGGAAGCGGCCGCGCGGCGGCAAAAATGGATCGACCAATCGCAGTCGCTCAATATCTATATGGGCGGCGCCTCGGGCAAGCGGCTGGACGATACCTACAAGCTCGCCTGGAAGCGCGGTCTGAAAACGACCTATTACCTGCGCTCGATGGGCGCAACCCACGCGGAGAAATCCACGGTGAAGGCCGGGCAGCTGAACGCCGTGCCCGAGGGCGGGATGCCCTTCGCGGGCAAGAGCGCGGATCCGGCCGAACCGAAGTTCTGCTCGATTGACAATCCGGAATGCGAGGCATGCCAGTAGGTAGGTGACAAGACTGGAGAGATGAACATGCTCAATGTTGAAGACGAAGTGGCAGTTTCCCCGATCCCCGGCCTGGGTCTGCAGGCGGTGCGGGGCTTCATGCCTGCATCATCGGCGAGCGCCCTCGGACGGCAGGAGCGCGCGCAGCAGGAAGCCGCGCCGGCGGCGAGCGCCGATGAGCTGCGCCGCATCCGCGTCGAGGACAAGCGCATTATCAACGGCCGCACCGACGTCAACCAGCTGGTGCCGTTCAAGTACAAGTGGGCATGGGAGAAGTATCTCTCCGCCTGCGCCAACCACTGGATGCCGCAGGAAATCAACATGAGCCGCGATATCGCCACTTGGAAGGACCCGAACGGTCTGACCGAGGACGAGCGCCGCATCATCAAGCGCAACCTCGGATTTTTCGTCACCGCGGATTCCCTCGCCGCGAACAACATTGTGCTCGGCACCTACCGCCACATCAGCGCGCCGGAGTGCCGCCAGTACCTGCTGCGCCAGGCTTTCGAAGAGGCCATCCATACCCACGCCTACCAGTATATCGTCGAGAGCCTGGGGTTGGACGAGGGCGAGGTGTTCAACGCCTACCACGAAATCGGAAGCATTCGCGCCAAGGACGAATTTCTGATTCCATTCATCGACACGCTCACCGATCCTGCGTTCAAGACCGGCACGCCCGAGGCCGACCAGCAATTGCTGAAAAGCCTGATCGTGTTTGCCTGCATCATGGAGGGGCTGTTCTTCTATGTCGGCTTTACCCAGATTCTTGCGATGGGGCGCCAGAACAAGATGACCGGCGCCGCCGAGCAGTACCAGTACATTCTGCGCGACGAGTCGATGCACTGCAATTTCGGCATCGACCTCATCAACCAGATCAAGATGGAGAATCCCCATCTCTGGACCCCTGCGTTCCGCGAGGAGATCCAGGGCTACATGAAAACGGCAGTCGAACTCGAGTACCGTTACGCGGAGGACACCATGCCGCGCGGCGTGCTCGGCCTCAATGCGCCGATGTTCAAGGAATATCTGCGCTACATCGCCAATCGCCGTTGCCAGCAGATCGGCGTGGACCAACTCTATCCGGGTGCCAGCAATCCTTTCCCCTGGATGAGCGAAATGACCGATCTGAAGAAAGAGCGCAACTTCTTCGAAACCCGAGTGATCGAGTACCAGACCGGAGGCGCGCTCAGTTGGGATTAACCACCTTCACGCCGTCGGCGTCCAGCGGAGGCAAACATGCGTAAGTTGACCGAGTTCCGGGCAGATAGCGATTACAGTTTGTGGCTGCGTTTCGACGACGGGCTGGAAGGAAGCGTGTTCCTCGGCAATTTGCTGGAAATCGGCGCGTTCAAGCTTTGGCGCGACCAGGAGCAGTTTCGCCGCGTGGCGATTGATCCCGCAGCAATGACTCTGGTTTGGGATGGCGGGATCGAACTCGATCCCGCCGTTTTGTATCGTGACCTGCTCGAGCGTAAGGCCGCATTAGGGCGCGCGCGGGTGCAGGCAAGGGATTCGGCCGGCTGGGGTTCGCCCCGGCCGGCTGGATAATCCGGGCTACCATAGCCGGGTTTGCAGTAGTTGTTTTTCTTTAACTTTGATGAAGGAGCTTTACCATGGCAACGAAGAAAAAAGCAAAGAAAGCAGCGAAAAAACCGGCTAAAAAAGCCAAAAAGAAAAGGGCAGTAGCTAGGAAGCCTGCAAAAAAGAAAGCGGCCAAGAAAAAGGCCGCCAAGAAAAAGCCTGCGAAAAAAAAAGCGGCTAAAAAAAAGCCAGCTAAAAAGGCCAAAAAGCGAGCCGCCAAAAAGAAAGCGGCAAAAAAAAAGGCTAAACCTGCTGTGAAACGGGCAATGCCGGCAGCACGTTCGATGATGGCTCCAGTAGCCCCATCGACTGCGGCGACGCCAGGGGCGAAAACCGCCCTGAATCCGGCAGCTGCTTGGCCTTTTCCAACAGGCTCGAGGCCTTAGCGTAGGTAAGGATGTCTCGCGGTCAGCCCCAGCGCAAGCGAAGGCTGTACCGCGGACATTCGCCCTAAGCTGAATTGTTCCCGGCCGCGCAACCCGCTTTCTTTTACGGGACCGCAGGTAGTGTGGCTGGGATCGTTTCTTGGGCAGGCCTAAGCCCACGACTAGATTGCCTGAAGTCTGGGGCGACGTCAATTTTGGGTTTAGGCTGTTTTCTTGCGCAGCAGCACACGTTTCGGCGGCGCTTGACATAAGTTAATATATTCAATAAAATAGCATTTGTTGCATTACATCACGTCTGTATCCGCCGCAAAGCCAGCCAGCGTTTAAGCTAGGTTTTGATCGCAGTTCCTTATAGTTCGAACGGCACTTTAACAAGCCGTTTCAAGTAACTAGATTTTAGAAGTTTTTGCTTAAGAAATAGTGTGCTTGTTCCAAGCGCGCCCGCTTGAATGCGAGCCGCGTATAGCAAGCCACCTTGGGCAGCAAGGATGCAGACGCTCCTTATAATAGGAGCAGGTGCTTCCACGACTGCGTCAGGTAGTAAAGCGATGCAGCCCGCGTAGTTTGTTTTTTTTGGTAAGGAGGTACACATGGACAACCTTAAACAGATTGCCGTGCAGACCTACACTTCGATTACGGCCTTCCTGCACAATGGATTGGCCGTGCTCGGGGCCATAGCAGCCGTCGCCCTGCTGATGGGGGCGCGTCCCGTAGTGGATCACGGCGCCCAGCCTAGCCCAGCGTCCGCCGTATTCGGCACCATCCGCCATGAAGGCATTTCCCTGTACGGCCCGGCCGCCGATGCGGAGAACCCACAGTATCGCACGCTAGCCGTGTATCTCTCGCGCAGGTACAAAGTGGCGCTGGACGCGACCGAGCAGTTGGTCGGGGCGGCGCATGAGGCTGGCAACCGGCTGGGGATGGATCCTCTGCTGATCCTGGCAGTGATGGCGGTCGAATCGCGCTTCAATCCGATCGCCGAGAGCGTCATGGGTGCCAAGGGCTTGATGCAGGTGATTCCCAAATTCCACCAGGACAAACTGGAGGAACACGGCGGCGCGGACTCGGTGTTCGATCCCATGACCAACATTCTGGTGGGCACGCGTATCCTCAAAGACGCCATGCGCCGCGGCGGCGGTCTGATGCCCGGGCTGCAGCTCTACGCCGGTGCATTCGGTGATGACGGCCAACAGTACGCGCAAAAGGTTATTGCGGAAAAAGAGCGCATGCAACAGACGCTTAAGCGCAGCCCAGTTGCCGCCACGCGCGTAGCGAAGCTCGGACTGAGTTCATAACGCTATCAGCCCATCCCTGGATCCAGGTTTGCGCCGGCCCGCCGCCCGGGCCGGGACGAGCGGACTCAGCCGCGCAGAAGGCTGTTGAAAAAGGGGGCACGCCCCCTTTTATATCCCCCAGTTCGGAGGCCGCTGAAAAACGCTTCCCTCGTGGACTTTGTCACCCCCGCCGTTACTTCGCGTTCGGAAAGCGTTTTTCAACAGCCTGTTAGAAATTTGCGCAGCCGTCGCACGCCTTCCTGCAAATCGTCCATTGAGCGCGTATACGCAAAGCGCACATAACGCTCGGCCTGATTCACGCCGAAATCTTTGCCCGGCGTGATCGCCACGCCCGCTTGCTCCAGCATGTCCAGGGCGAACTTTCCGCTGTCCGGAGCGAAGCGCTCGATCCCGGCGTAAATGTAGAACGCCCCCTCGGGGGTCACCGGAATCGAGAACCCGAGTTCGCGCAGCGCCGGCACCAGAAAATCGCGCCGCCGCCTGAACTCGGCGCGGCGCGCCTCGAGAATGGCGGTCGTCTCCGGGGCGAAGGCGGCGATGCCCGCGTACTGCGCCGGCGCCGAAGGGCAAATGAAAGCGTTCTGCGCGAACGTCTCGATCTCGCGCACGCAGTCCTCCGGCACCACCAGCCAGCCCAGGCGCCATCCGGTCATGCTGAAATACTTGGAAAAGCTGTTCACCACGAAAATGCGGTCCGAGTGCGCGAGCGCGCTCTCGAATGCGCTCGCGTAGGTGAGCCCCTGGTAGATCTCGTCCACGATCGCCACTCCGCCGCGCGCGTGCACCGCCTCGATGATGGCGCGCATCTCGGCCGGCGCGATCATGGTCCCGGTCGGGTTGGACGGGGAGGCGATGAGCACGCCGCGCGTCTTCCCCGACCAGTTGGCTTCGATCAGTTCGCGCGTCAGCTGATACTGCGTCTGCGGCCCGACCGGGATGCTCTTGACCTCGCCCTCGAAAAAGCGCACGAAATTGCGGTTGCACGGATAGGCGGGGTCGGGCATCAGGATCTCGTCGCCGGGATTGACCAGCACGCCTGCTGCGATCAAGAGCGCGCCCGAAGCGCCGGCCGTGACCACGATGCGGGAGGCCGGCACCTCCAGGTGATAGCGCTCGCGGTAGTGGCGCGAAATCGCATGGCGCAGCAACGGCATGCCGACCGCCGAGGTGTAATGGATGGGGTGCTGCTTCAAGGCTTCGACGGTTGCGGCAATCACCGGATCGGGCGCGGTGAAATCGGGTTCGCCGATCTGCATCTGGATGATGCGCTTGCCCAGCGCCTCCAATTCCTTGGCGCGGTTCCAGATTTCCATCACCTGGAACGGCTGGATTTCGGTCATTCTGCGAGCGAGCGTCATGCCGCAATTATGACACCGGTCGAGCCTGTCGCTCGAACGGTTATTGCACATTCACCCGGTCATCCAACAGTCAGCCGTTGCGCGAAGCCGCCCGTCAGCGTTAGGCAAGCTCTGATTCAGTCCGTGACACAGTCAGAGCTTCCTCTGACGCGGGGGATTCACCGGGGGGCCGGGTGGGAAGGGAAGGGTCCCACCCCTTCCCCAGGCCCCTCCGTGTTCAGACCAACCTTAGCGTTCCGTCGACCGCAGGACTATAATCCGGCCCTTCGACAGCAGGTTTTACACCCGGGAAAAATCATGGAAGACCAATTGCGCAAGGCCGCCCTCGACTATCACCGGCTGCCTAAGCCGGGCAAGATTTCGGTCACGGCGACCAAGGGGCTGATCAATCAGCGCGACCTCGCCCTGGCTTATACGCCGGGCGTGGCGGCGGCGTGCGAGGAGATCGTGCGCGACCCGGCCGAGGCGCGCAACCTGACCGCGCGCGGCAACCTCGTCGGCGTCATCACCAATGGCACGGCAGTGCTGGGGCTGGGCGCGATCGGCCCGCTTGCATCCAAGCCGGTGATGGAAGGCAAGGCGGTGCTATTCAAGAAGTTCGCCGGCATCGACTGCTTCGACATCGAGGTGAACGAGCTCGACCCGGTCAAGCTGGTCGAGGTGATTGCCGCGCTGGAGCCCACTTTCGGCGGCATCAACCTCGAGGACATCAAGGCGCCGGAGTGCTTTTACGTCGAGCAGATGCTGCGCGAGCGCATGAAGATACCGGTGTTCCACGACGACCAGCACGGCACCTCCATCATCGTCGGCGCGGCGATCCTCAACGGCCTGCGCGTGGTCGGCAAGGACATCGCCAGGGTCAAGCTTGTGGTCTCGGGGGCGGGCGCTGCGGCGCTGGCCTGCCTCGATCTCCTGGTGAGCCTGGGCCTGGCGAAGGAAAACATCTGGGTCTCCGACATCAAGGGCGTGGTGTACGCAGGACGCAAGGAGGAGATGGACCCGAACAAGGCGCGCTACGCGAAGAAGACCGATGCGCGCACCCTGGGCGACATCATCGCCGGCGCCGACGTGTTCCTCGGCCTGTCGGCGGGCAAGGTGCTGAAGCCAGAGATGGTGAAGCAAATGGCGGACAAGCCGCTGATCCTCGCGCTCGCCAATCCGGAGCCGGAAATCCAGCCCGACCTGGCCAAGGCCGCCCGGCCCGACGCGGTCATCGCCACCGGCCGCTCGGACTTTCCGAACCAGGTGAACAACGTCCTCTGCTTCCCCTTCATTTTCCGCGGCGCGCTCGACGTGGGCGCGACCACCATCAACGAGGCGATGAAACTCGCCTGCGTGCATGCCATCGCCGACCTCGCCATGGCCGAGCAATCCGACATCGTCGCCTCCGCCTATGGCGAGAAGAACGTCGCCTTCGGGCCGGAATACCTCATCCCCACACCCTTCGATCCGCGCCTGATCATCAAGATCGCGCCGGCGGTGGCCAAGGCGGCAATGGACTCGGGCGTAGCCACGCGCCCGATCGCCGACTTCGACCTGTATGTGCAACAACTGAGCGAATTCGTCTATCACTCGGGCCTGCTGATGAAGCCGGTGTTCTCCGCGGCCAAGGTGGCGCAGAAAAACCGCATCGTGCTGGCCGAGGGCGAGGACGAGCGTATCCTGCGCGCCACCCAGGTGATCGTGGACGAGCGGCTGGCGCGGCCGATCCTGATCGGCCGGCCGGCGGTGATCGAGCGGCGCCTGGAGCGCTTCGGTCTGCGCATCAAGCCCGGCGCGGATTTCGATCTCGTCAATCCGGAGAAAGACCCGCGCTACCGCGAGTATTGGGAGGAATACCACCGGCTCACCGAGCGCCGCGGCGTGTCGCAGCATTATGCCCAGATCGAGATGCGCCGGCGGCTCACGCTCATCGGCGCCATGATGATGCACCGCGGCGCGGCCGACGGCATGCTCTGCGGCACCTTCGGCACACATGCCCTGCATCTGCACTATGTCGACCAGGTGATCGGCCTGCGGCCGGGGGTGAAGAACTACTACGCGATGAACGTGCTCCTGCTGCCCAAGCGCACGGTGTTCATCTGCGACACCTACGTCAATTTCGATCCCGCGGCGGAGCAGGTGGCCGAGATGGCGGTGCTCGCGGCGGAGGAAATACGCCGCTTCGGCATCACGCCCAAGGCGGCGCTGCTGTCGCATTCGAGCTTCGGCACCAGCGACCGGCCCACCGCGGTGAAAATGCGCCAGGCGCTGGCGCTGATCCAGGCGCGTGCGCCCGAACTCGAGATCGACGGTGAGATGCATGGCGATGCGGCGCTCTCCGACGAGGTGCGCCGCGCCGCGTTCCCGCACTCGCGCCTGAAGGGCGAAGCGAATCTGCTGCTCATGCCCACGGTGGACGCGGCCAACATCGCCTTCAACCTGCTCAAGACCGCGGCCGGCGACGGCATTTCCCTCGGCCCCGTCCTGCTCGGTTCGGCCAAGCCCGTGCACATCCTCACGCCATCGGCCACGGTGCGGCGCATTGTCAACATGGCGGCGCTGACGGTGGTGGACGCAAACGCGGCGCGCAGCCAACTGCAACTCACGCTCTAGGGCCTGTTTACATTCAGCACATGAGCGCGACGGGGGGTTGCAGGAGCCAGCTTGCTGGCGCAGGCATGGGGATGGAACAGACAAAACCAAAAGCAGGCTTGATTCTCACCGGCGGCGGCGCGCGCGCGGCCTACCAGGTGGGCGTGCTCAAGGCGATCCGCGATCTGCTGCCCGACCAGGCGAAGAATCCTTTTCCCATCCTGTGCGGCACTTCGGCCGGCGCCATCAACGCTGCGGTGCTCGCGATCCACGCCGACCATTTCCGCCACGGCGTGGGCTACCTGCTGGAGGTGTGGGAAAACTTTCACGTGAAGCACGTCTACCGCGCCGATCCGTGGTCCATGCTCAAGACCAGCGCCCGCTGGTTCGCCTCGATGCTGTGGATCAAACGCAACAGCCCGGCGTCGCTGTTCGACAACACGCCGATACGCGAGACGCTGGAGAAGACCCTCGATTTCGGGCGCATCCAGGAAAACATCGACGGGGGCGCGCTCTATGCGGTGTCGGTCACCGCTTCGGGCTATTCTTCGGGGGAGAACGTTACTTTCTACCAGGGTGGCCCGGGGCTGGAAGCCTGGGAGCGCACCCAGCGGGTGGGCGCGGCGACCACGCTCAACGTCGATTACCTCATGGCTTCCTCGGCGTTGCCCTTCCTTTTTCCCGCGGTGAAGCTCAATCGCGAATACTTCGGCGACGGCTCGATCCGGCAGATTGCGCCGATCAGCCCGGCGCTGCATCTGGGCGCCGACCGCGTGCTGGTGATCGGCACCGGGCGAGCGCAGACCGAGGCGGCGCGGGTGCGCTCCAGCCTCTATCCTTCGATTGCGCAGATCGCCGGCCACGCGCTGAACAGCATTTTCCTCGATGGTCTGGCGGTGGACCTGGAGCGGTTGCAGCGCATCAACCGCACGGTCAGCCTGATTCCGGAGGACAAGCGGCTCGAGGCCGGGGTGCACCTGCGCCCGATCAAGGTGCTGATGATCTCGCCCAGCGAGTCGATCGAGCGCATCGCCGGCCGGCACGTGCAGGAGCTGCCGCGGATGCTGAAATTCGTGCTGGGCGGCATCGGCGCGATGAACCGCAGCGGCTCCAACCTGGCGAGCTACCTGCTGTTCGAGGAGACCTATTGCCGAGCCCTCATCGATCTGGGCTATCGGGACACCTTCGCCCAGCGCGATGCGGTGCTCGAGTTTCTGGGCGTCGGTCAATGAATTTGGATTAAACTCGTAATCTTCCATCGCGTACCGAGGTGTCGCCATGTCCGACCCGCTGCCGGATCCGTTCGAGTTCATGAAAAAGCTGTGGAACCCCATGGGATTGCCCATGCCGGGGATGGTCGCACCCACGCTCGACATAGACGCCGTTGAAAAAAAGATCTCCGACCTGAAATCGGTGGAGAACTGGCTCAATCTCAATCTCAACATGCTGCGCCTGTCGATCCAGGGGCTGGAGATGCAGAAGAACACACTGGCCGCGATGAGGGCGATGCAGCTCGGGCCGGGGGACGCAGGCTCTCAGTCGGCCAAAAATCCCTTCCCCGATCCTACCGCCTGGTTGACCATGATGCAGGCGGCGGCCGCGAGCGCCGCTGCCGCCAAGCCAGCCGAGGCGAAGCCCGCGGATGCGGCGTCGACCAAGGCCAAGCCAAAATAGTCGGAACGGACCCGGCCCGAAGGTCTGTTTCGATCGCGGCGGATTTTTTGTTGTAACATAACGGTCCGTTCGCGTTCGGCCGGAGTGACCTTTTCGCAACCCATCCGTGAATTTCCGTGGTTCAATCTTTTTGTTGGGAACAGAACATGTCAAAAGCGATCCGATTGCACAAACAAGGCGGCCCCGAAGTCATGGTGTGGGAGGACGTCGAGGTAGGCGAGCCCGGGCCGGGCCAGGCGCGCGTGCGCCATAATGGCTGCGGCCTGAATTACATCGACGTTTATCACCGCTCCGGCCTGTACCCGCTGCCGATGCCAAGCGGCATCGGCATGGAAGCAGCCGGCGTGGTCGAGGCAGTGGGGCGGGGGGTGACCAATGTCAAGAAGGGCGACCGCGTGGCCTATGCCTCCGGGCCGGTTGGCGCCTATGCGGAAGTGCGCCTTATGGCCGCCGACCGCATGGTGAATCTGCCGGATGGGATTTCCTTCGAGCAGGGCGCGGCGATGATGCTGCAGGGCATGACCGCGCAGTATCTGCTCAAGCGCACCTACAAAGTCCAGCCCGGTGACACCATCCTCATCCACGCGGCAGCGGGAGGCGTAGGCCTGATTGCCTGCCAGTGGGCCAAGGCGCTGGGCGCGACAGTGATCGGCACCGTCGGCTCGGACGAGAAGGCGGCGCTCGCGAAGTCGCACGGCTGCGACCATGCCATCGTCTACACGCGCGAGAATTTCACCCAGCGGGTGAAGGAGATCACCGGCGGCGCTCTTCTGCCGGTGGTGTACGACTCGATCGGCAAGGATACGTTCGTCGGGTCCCTGGACTGCCTGCGCCCGATGGGCATGATGGTGAGCTTCGGCAACGCCTCCGGTCCGACCCCGCCCTTCGACTCGAGCATGCTCGCCTCGCGCGGCTCGCTGTTTTTCACGCGGCCGAGCCTGGTGCATTACACGGCCAAGCGCGACGACCTGGTGGCTTCGGCCAAGGACCTGTTCGACATCGTCCTGTCGGGCAAGGTGAAAATCGAGGTGCGGCAGCGCTACGCGCTCAAGGACGCAGTGCAGGCGCACCGCGATCTGGAAGCGCGCAAGACCACCGGATCGACCTTGCTCGTTCCTTGATCGCGAGCGGCGGGAAACAAATCCGTCCTCCGATCTCCCCCGGGGGCGGCGAGGATAATAAACAAGTGCAAACATCAGGAGATGACGCATGATTTTCGAATTGCGCCAGTACCGGCTGAAACCCGGCCAGCGCGAGCGCTGGGTCAAATGGATGGAGGAAAAAATCATTCCCTACCAGGTGGCGCTGGGGGTGGTGGTGGTGGGCAGTTTCGTCGCCGAGGAAGACCCGGACATCTACATCTGGATCCGCCGTTTCGACAGCGAACAGGAGCGCCAGCGCCTGTATACGGAGATGTACGAGAGCCCGACCTGGATAAACGAGATCAAACCGGTCAACGACGGCATGATCATCCGCGAAAAAATCCAGGTGACGCGCCTGCTGGCGACGCCGAAATCGGTGATTCATTAGCAACCCGCGCGTGCATTGCGGATTGACTTTGTCATGGTGCTATGGAATTCTTTTAACCAGTCCGTTACATCCAGCAGCCGGCGTTCCTGCCGGCGGACTCTTAGTCGTGTGTTAAATTAAAGAGGAGAAGACAGATGAAGCTCAAATGCCTGGCCGCGGCTTTCGCCTTGGCCATTGCCGCCAGCGGCGGCGCACTCGCGCAGACCAAACTCAAGTTCGCGCACGTCTACGAGACGTCCGAGCCCTACCACACGGCGGCGCTGTGGGCGGCGGCGGAGATCGCCAAACGCACCAATAACCGCTACACCGTCGAGGTGTTCCCGGCGTCGCAACTGGGGAAGGAAAGCGACATCAATCAGGGCCTCACCCTGGGCACGGTTGACATGATTTTAACCGGCCAGCTGTTCGCCGGCCGCAACTATGGCCCGATCTCCATCGGCGGCGCGCCCTTCATCTTCCGCGACTTCAATCACTGGAAGAAGTACTCCACCTCCAAGCTGTTCGACGAGCTGTCCGACGGCTACCAGAAGGCGAGCGGCGGCAGCAAGGTGGTGGCGATCACCTATTACGGCGAGCGTCACGTCACCGCCAACAAGGCGATCAACAAGCCCGAGGACATGAAGGGGCTGAAGATCCGCGTGCCGGACGCGCCGCTGTACACCATGTTCCCACGCGCGGTCGGCGCCAATCCGACGCCGATCGCTTTCGCCGAGGTGTATCTCGCGCTGCAGAACAAGACGGTCGATGCGCAGGAGAACCCGCTGCCCACCATTGAAGCCAAGAAATTCTACGAGGTGCAGACGCACATCATGCTAACTGGACATATCACCGAAGCGCTGCTGACCATCATCGGCGCGCCGCTGTGGGCAAAGCTGTCCGACGCCGACAAGAAGACCTTCACCGAGGTGTACCGCGAGGCGGCGGCGCGCGCCACCGCCGAAATCGTCGAGGCGGAGAAGAAACTGGCGGTCGATTTCGCCAAGCGCGGCAAGACGGTAGTCAAAGTCGACCGCAAGCCGTTCATCGCCGCAGTGCAGAAGTATTACAAGGAAGGCAAGCAGCCTGACGGCAATGCGCTGCCGTGGCCCAAAGACGTCTACGACAAGCTGCAGGCGATCAAGTGACCCGCGCCTAGCGCGGTCTTTCCGGCTCGAAGCCGGGATGCGGAAAACAAAGCGCCACGGCTTATGCCGTGGCGCTTTGTTTTCCGCGCCAGCGATGTCGCCGCCGTGAGCGCTCGCGCCATTCGGGCCGCGCGGGTTTTCGGGCTACAATTGAATCATGTCATCTGACGCAAGCGACCTGCGGGATACGAATGACCTCGCCACCGAAGCCTGGCTGCGCCAGCGCTTCGCCGACGGCCGCGCAGTGACGCCGATTGCCACAGGGGATGGTCATCTGTGGCGTCAGACCGAGGAACTGCGGCCGGCGGCGGTGCTGGTGCCGGTGGTCAGGCGCGACGCAGGGCTCACTATCCTGTTTACCCAGCGTACCGACCACCTGTACGACCACGCCGGCCAGATCAGTTTTCCCGGAGGCCGCACCGAAGCGCACGATGAATCCCCCGCAGCGACAGCCTTGCGCGAAACGTTCGAGGAAATCGGCCTGCCGCAGTCGCGGGTGGAGGTGCTCGGTTCGTTGCCCGAGTACACCACGGTCACCGGCTACCACGTCACCCCGGTGGTCGGATTGGTGAGTCCGCCGCTGGCGCTTAGCCTGGACGCATTCGAGGTGGCGGAGGCATTCGAGGTGCCGTTGACGTTTTTTCTCGATCCCGGCAACCATCAGCGCAATACCCTGCAGTATCAGGGCCGCACCCGGCACTACTACGCGATGCCCTACGAACAACGCTATATCTGGGGCGCCACGGCGGGAATGCTGATGAACTTCTACGCGTTCCTGACCGCAGCGTAACCCGGCAATCGTTTGCCGATGCCTGATGTGTGCCTGGTCATGCGATTGAACCGGCGGAGTGCGTATAATATCTCGGTGGCTGTCCCGCGCCGTCGCCTAAGAGTCCCGCTTCCCCAATGAGTCTCATCTCGCTGATCATCGCGCTGCTGCTCGAGCAATGGCGGCCGCTCGCCGACCGCAAATACCTGGTGTCCCGGGCCGAGCGTTTTGCGAACTTCCTGCAGCAACACTTCAATGCCGGCGAACGCCAGCACGGCGTGATCGCGTGGATGCTGGGCGTGGTGCCGGTGACGCTCGCGGCAATCGCGGTTTATTACCTGCTCCATCGCCTGTCCCCGCTGCTGGCCCTGGCTTTCAACGTGCTCATACTTTACGTGACCATGGGTTTTCGCCAAGTGAGCCACTATTTTACCGACATTCATTGGGCGCTCAAGAGCGGCGATTTGGACAAGGCGCGCGCGATCCTGGGCCAATGGCGCGGCGCGAGCTGCGAGCGGCTTAGCGCCCAGGAGGTGGTCAGGCTTACCATCGAAGAGGCGCTGGTGGCCTCGTATCAGCATGTGTTCGCGGTGGTGTTCTGGTTCGTGCTGCTGCCCGGGCCGAGCGGGGCGATACTCTACCGGTTGTCGTCGTTCCTGCATCGCCGCTGGGCCGATAGCGGCGATGCCGAGCTGGCGGCATTCGGCAGCTTCGCCGCTCAGGTGTTCCGGCTGCTCGATTGGGCGCCGGCGCGGCTGACCGGAATCGCCTTTGCGGTCGTCGGCGATTTCGAGGACGCAGCCTACTGCTGGCGCACGCAGGCGGCCAAATGGCCCGACCCTTCGCTCGGTGTGGTGCTCGCCAGCGGCGCCGGAGCCATGGGCGTGCGCCTGGGCATGCCTTTTCTTTCCGAACTGAGTCCGGTCGACCGGCCGGAGCTAGGCCTGGGGGACGAAGCTGACGTCGGTTTTCTCGACAGCACCATCGGCCTGGTATGGCGGGCGCTGGTCGTGATCCTGTTCATATTGCTGCTGCTGGCCATTGCGGGGGCGCTCACCTAGCAGTTCCGGGCGGCTGCAATGGGGTCCGGCGAATGGCGGCAACGCCGCTATTTCGGTAACAGCTTGTAACAATTGCTTTCACCTTGCAACGCCGCCATGGTCAACACTGGCTTGCGTGCGGATGTTTATCCGCACAGGCACTTCAACAGGAGAAAGCCATGAACGCCACGAAAACACTGATCTGCATCCTGACCGCCGGCGCCGCACTCGGCGCGGCAGCGCCCGTGTTCGCCGACTCGGAACACGACCGCGGGCATGACCGCGACCGCGGCCGCTACAGTAACTACGACCGCCACGATCACCGCAACTACAACCGGGACTACGACCGCCGCCACGTCGTTGTGGTGCAGCGACCCTACATCGTCGAGCAACCGGTGTACTACACCCAGCCCGCACCGGTGGCTAACCTCGGCGTCGGTGCCATGCTCGGCGCCGCGATCGGTGGTTATGTCGACAGCCGCCAATAGCGCCAGGCGCAGCTCCGGCGGGCGCGGTGTGCGCGCCGCCGCTGACGTATTTCCCGATCAGCTTTCCGGTCGCAGCGCGCCGCAGTGCCAGCAGGCGCTGAACTGGCCTTCCAGCGCCTCGCCGCAGTCCGGACACTGCCACGGCGGCTTGGCGACTGCGCCGCGGCCGAAATCGGCCACGACCCGCCTGGCGCGATCGAGATCGCGCTCGTGCAGCAGCCACAGTTGGGGCGCGCATTCGGTGAACGGGATTTCTCCGGCAAGCCGGCTGAGCAGCTCATTCTTGATGTGGCAGCGGATGCCTTCGACCTCGAGCAGGTTCTTCAGGTGATGGACCTCGAGCAGGTTGAGCGAGGTGTACAGCGGCTGCATGACTATTTTTGGCCGGTTTCGGCGCGGCTGATGCGGCGGAACATGTCCAGGCGCCGCGGGTGAATCGCACCTTCCACAGCGGCCTGCGTCAGGGCGCAACCCGGCTCGCTCAGGTGGCGGCAGTTTTGAAAGCGGCAATGCCCCAGAAAACTCCGGAATTCGACGAAACCGGCTTCGATATCCTGCTGCGACAGGTGATGCAGGCCGAACTCCTGCAGGCCGGGGCAATCGATGAGGGTGCTGTCGGCGTCCAGACGGTGCAGCCGGGCCTGGGTCGTGGTGTGGCGGCCTGAAGCGAGAAAAACGGAGATTTCCCGGGTGGCGACGCGCGCATCCGGCAACAGCGCGTTGATGATGGTGGACTTGCCCATGCCGGACTGTCCGACCAGCACCGTAGACTGGCGCGCGAGCAGCGGGCGCAGCGCCTCCGCGCCCTCCAGCGCCGACAGCTGGACCACGCGATAGCCGGCCTGGGCGTAGGGTTCGAGCCGCGCCAGTGCCGCCTTCGCGGCTTCCTTCAGGTCGCACTTGTTGAGCAGGATGAGGGCGTGCATGTTCTGATACTCGGCAGCCACGAGGCAGCGGTTGATCAATTCCTCGCTGAAGCTGGGCTCGGCGGCGACGACAATGGCGAGCTGGGAGACGTTGGCGGCGATCAGTTTCTGCCGGTGCGCGGCGGAACGGGAGAACAGGGTTGAACGCGGGTCCACCGCCTCGATCACGCCCTGCTCGTCCGCGGTCCGGGCGAACATCACGCGGTCGCCGCAGGCGACCGTGCTCCTTTTGCCGCGCGGAAAGCAGGCGTATTGGCGGCCGTCGCCGGTTTCAACCAGATAGTGCCGGCCGTAAGCCGCGATCACCTGGCCGGCGAGCATCCCATCCTCCTTCAAATCTGGCAAAGGGACTCGATCTTCGCCGCGCAGATGAAATCATTCATCGAGATGCCGCCCACAGAGTGGGTGTTCCATGCGACTTTGCACTTGTTGTAGCCCACCAGCATGTCGGGATGATGGTCCTCGCGGTGCGCGACCCAGGCCACCATGTTCACGAACGCCATGGTTTCGTAAAAATTCTTGAACGAGTAGGTTTTGCAGATCGCGCCGTCCCGATGCTCCCAACCCGGCACCTGCCTCAGGTATTCGTCGATCTTCGCCTGCGCCAGCGGCGGGGTTCCGGCTGGCTGCGGTTTGGACATTCTTTCCGAGAGCTTGCTCATGCGGTGCCTTTCATGCGGATTGGGACTGTCCTGGTGCAACGGCACCCTGCAACCGGGCAATGCGCAGCAGCGCCGGCGGATGCGAATCGTAGAACGCCGAGTACAGAGGATCGGGCGTGAGCGTGGCGGCGTTGTCCTGGTACAGTTTCACCAGCGCGTGGATCAGGTCGGCGGGGATCGCGTGCCGGGCGGCATAGGCATCGGCTTCGTACTCGTGCTTGCGCGAATACAGGCTGGTGAGCGGATGCAGGAGGAAGGTGAACACCGGCACTACCAGAAAAAACAGCATCAACGCGAGCGCGGTCGAGCGGGCCTGCACATTGAGGCCGGCGTAGAACCAGTCCTGATTCATGACGTAACCGAGCAGCCAGAGGAAGCCGAGGCTCATGGCGAACAGGGCCGCCATGCGTTTCCACACATGATGGTGCCTGAAGTGCCCCAGCTCATGCGCCAGCACCGCCTCGATCTCCGCCGGAGCGAGGCGCGCGATCAGGGTGTCGAACAGCACGATGCGCTTGGCCGCGCCAAAACCGGTGAAATAGGCATTGCCGTGGCTGGAGCGCCGGGAGCTGTCCATTACGTAGAGGCCCTGCGCCTTGAAGCCGCATTTCGCCAGCAGCGCCTCGATCCGGCCTTTCAGGCCCGCATCCTCGAGCGGAGTGAATTTGTTGAACAGCGGCGCGATCAGGGTCGGATAGACGGTGAGCACCAGCAGGTTGAACACGATCCAGGTGACCCAGACGTACAGCCACCATTGCTCGCCCATCCATTGCATCAGCCATAGCACGCAGAACACCAGCGGCAGGCCCAGTGCCGCGCCGAGCAGGGTCTGCTTGATGAGATCGGCGAAGAACAGCTTCAGGGTCATCTTATTGAAGCCGAAGCGCGCTTCGATGACGAAGGTTCGATACAGCGACAGCGGCAGGTCGATCAGGCCTGAAATCAAGGCGACGCTGACGATGAGGGCGATGCCCTGCGCATAGCTGCCGGCGTCGAAGGCGCGCAGCCAGGCGTCGTGCAGCGCCTGCAGCGCGCCGCCCAAGGTGAGTGCCAGCAGGAATAGCGCGCCGATGAGCAGGTCGATCATGCCCAGATGCGTCTTGGCGGTGCTGTAATCGGCCGCTTTCTGGTGCGCTGCCAGGCCGATATGCAGAGAGAAATCCGCAGGTACCTTGTCCCGGCAGCGCGCGATGTGCCGGATGTGGCGCCGGGCCAGCCACAGGCGCAGGCCCACGGTGAGCGCGAGCGCTGCAAGAAAAACGACGGTGAAAGTCTGCATCTGGCTGAAATATGACACAATAAAGCCCTTCAATCAATCAAAGCGGGAAACGCCGGCGCCATGCCTCAAGATCAGAACAATCTCGTATGGTTAGACATGGAAATGACCGGCCTTGATCCCCAACGCGACAGAATCATCGAGGTCGCCATCGTGGTCACGGACTCGCAATTGAACACCATCGCCGAGGCGCCGGTGCTGGTGGTGCATCAGTCGGACGGCGTGCTCGAGGGGATGGACGATTGGAACAAGTCCACGCACGCCCGTTCCGGCCTGATCGCCAAGGTCAAGGCGTCGGCGCTGGCCGAGGCCGAGACCGAGCAGCAGTACCTGGACTTCCTGGTCCGGCACGTGCCGTCCAGAACCTCACCGATCTGCGGCAATTCCATCTGTCAGGATCGCAGGTTCCTGGCGCGCTATATGCCGCGACTGGAGGCTTATTTCCACTATCGCAATCTCGACGTCAGCACGCTGAAGGAGCTGGTGAAGCGCTGGAAGCCGGATCTGGCCAAGGGGCTAACCAAGCACGGCAAGCACGAGGCGCTGGCCGACATCTACGAATCGATCGAGGAGCTCAAGTACTACCGCGAGCACTTTTTGAAAGTTTAGATTACAAACTGTAGAGTTGCGCTTGTTGCGCGGACGAGAAGCCGTCCGCGCACAATCGGCGATCTTGTATAAAACCCACACCGCCTGTTTGGTGTTAACAATAACCGTGTTTTCTGTACGGATGCGCTTTTCATCCGTACAGAAAACACGGTTGGCGCGCGCAGCGCGCAGGTCTTCTGGCGGCATGCGACAGTGTTTAATATAGTAGGCGCCTACAGCGGCACCACCTTCCCCGGATTCATCAGGTTGTCGGGGTCGAACAGGCGTTTGATGTCGCGCATCACGTCGACGGCCTCGCCCAGTTCCTCCTGCAGCCAGGCCTGCTTGCCGAGGCCGATACCGTGCTCTCCGGTGCAGGTGCCTTCCATGGCGAGCGCGCGCTCGACCAGCCGCTTGTTCAACGACTTCGCCAGTTCCTGCTCCTCCGGTTTGGCCGGATCGACCAGGAACATCAGGTGAAAATTGCCGTCGCCCACGTGCCCGATCAGCGGCACCGGGCACAGATAGCCCGCAACGTCCTTCATGGTTTCGGACACGCACTCGGCCAGCCGTGAAATCGGCACGCACACGTCGGTCGAAATCGCCCGGCACCCGGGCCGAAGCTGGAGGCAGGCAAAATAGGCGTTGTGGCGCGCCTCCCATAATTTGGTGCGGTCCTCGGCCTTGGTCGCCCACTGGAAATCCATGCCGCCGTTCTCCCTGGCGATTTCCTGCACCGCCTGGGCCTGCTCGATCACGCTTGCCTGCGTGCCGTGGAATTCGAAGAACAGCGTTGGGGCGACGCGGTAGTCGGTCTTGTTGTATTTGTTGATGCAGCCCATCGCGGTCGCATCGACGATCTCGCAGCGCGCCACCGGCACGCCCGCCTGGATGGTCTGGATGACGGTCTTGGTGCAGCCTTCGACCGAGTCGAATGCGCACACCGCCGCCGACATCGCTTCCTGCACCGCATACAGCTTCACCGTGATCTCGGTGATGACGCCGAGCGTGCCTTCGGAACCGATGAACAGCCGCGTCAGGTCGTAGCCGGCAGCGGACTTCTTCGCCCGCTGCGAGGTCTTGATGATGCGGCCGTCGGCGAGCACCACGGTGAGCGAAATCACGTTTTCGCGCATGGTGCCGTAACGCACCGCGTTGGTGCCGGAGGCGCGCGTGGCGGTCATGCCGCCGATGGTCGCATCGGCGCCGGGGTCGATGGGGAAGAACAGTCCGGTGTGGCGGATGTGCTCGTTCAGTTGCTTGCGCGTCACGCCCGCCTGCACCACCGCGTCGAGGTCGGCTTCGTGCACCGCCAGCACCTTGTTCATCTGGCTCACGTCGATGCACACGCCGCCCTTCACCGCCAGGATGTGGCCTTCGAGCGAGGTGCCGACACCGTAGGGAATCATCGGAACCTGGTGGCGGCGGCAGATGTTGACGATATCGCGCACTTCCTCAGTGGTTCGCGGAAATACCACGGCGTCGGGCGCTGCGTACGGAAAGTAGGATTCGTCCTTGCCGTGCTGCTCGCAGATGCCGCGCGCGGTGGTGGCGCGCTCGCCCAGCAGGGCCTTGAGCTCGTTGACTAGCGTGGCGTTGAGTTCGCGGGGCTGGTTCATGGAATAACCCATTGTCGAAGGGATGGGTGAATTATAGGAGCAGTAGGGAAAGCGAGCAAAACAATTGCGCGCCGGGGGTGGGAAAGGCGGCAAAAGACCGTTCGCGGGTGTGCCGTGCCGGGGCGGTGAAGGTGCGGCACGGGCTCGGGACGCGGCAGGAAATTGTCCCGCTAGGATGGCGCGACGGCTAAAATGCGGAAGACGCGCGAATTCGCCGACCCGCGGTCGCGCAGACCGGGGGCTACCCGCCGCAGCAGTTCGGGGCGTGCGTTCAGTCCGACTTCGCCCAGCGGTCGGAACCGATAAGTTCAGCATCAAGGGCGACTTAACGCCTTACTCTGCAAAGGAACGACATGACCGAATTCGACGCCGCCGCGCTCGACTGGAAAACGCAGTACAAGCTGCTGATCGGGAGCGTGACGCCGCGGCCGATCGCGCTGGTAACGACGCTCGGCAGTCAGGGGCCGAATGCCGCGCCGTTCAGCTTTTTCAACGCGATCGGCTCCGACCCGGCAATGCTCATGTTCTCGGTCGGCGACAAGGACGGCGGCGCCAAGGACACGATTGCGAACATCCTCGAGATTCCGGAGTTCGTCGTGCACATCGTGAGCGACGCGATCAAGGAGAAAATGAACGTGTGCGCGATCGACTACCCGCGCGGCGTGAACGAGATCGCGGAGGCGGGCTTCACCGCGCTGGCGTCGAAGAAGGTGCGCCCGCCGCGCATTGCGGAAGCGCCGGTCGCGTTCGAGTGCCGCTTGCTGCAGAGGCTCGAACTCGGCCGCGTACCGTATCACGTGGTGATCGGCGAGGTCGTCTACTTCCATTACCACGAGGGCATCGTCGACGAGCGGTTTCACGTCGACGTCGGCAAAATCAACCCGATCGGCCGCCTTGCCGGCAGGGGCGGCTACACCCGCATCACCGACCGCTTCGAGATGCCGCGCCTCAAGTACGGCGGCGGCGTGCTGGAGGGCTGAACCGTGGAGCGGCGGCTGGCGCGGCGCGTCAGCGGGCAGCCCTTGGTTCAGGCCGTCCACCATCAAGGTTCCTCGAACCGCGCTGCGGTATTAGAATAGCCGCATGGCCGCCGAAACGGAAACCGCCGCCCCCGGCCTGGCCGAGATCCGCGAACTGAAAATGACGGTGTTCGCGCTGCGCGAGGAACTGGAGCGCTCGCGCCGCGATACCGGCGAGGCGGTGCGGCAGGGAGTGTCCGGCGCAAACGCCGAAATCGCGCAGTTGAAGGCCACCATCACCGCGCTGCGCGACGAACTGCAGGAATGGCCGATCAGGCGCGACGACGCCGCCAGGCTGGCTCAGGCCGCCAATCTGGACGAAATCAAGCAACTCAAGGCAACTATCGGGGCGCTGCGCGACGCGCTCGAAGCGGCGCGTCTGGGGGAGGAGACGGCCGTGCGCCAGGCGATCATCGCCGCGCAGGACGAAATCGCGCAATTGCGCTCGACCGTGGCGTCCTTGCGCGAGGCGCTGGAACAGGCTAATTTTTCGAAGCAGGGCGCCAATGCGGCGGCGCGCGCGCAGGACCACGCAGAGCTCGCGCAACTGCAGGCGACGGTGCGCGCGCTGCGCGACCAATTGCAGACGATGCCCGCCAAACGGGCCAAGTAGGGAGCCATGGAACAACCCAAACCCATTGCCGAAATCGCGCGCTTGCCCGGACCGCGCAAGCCGGCAAAAGCAGATCCGAGCCCGGCGGTCCGCGGGCGGCTGAAGCTGGTCGAGCTTCTGCTCGAAGTGTCGCGCAGGATGGCGGCATACGACTCGCTCGACGACGTGCTCAGAACCCTGGTCGAGATGACTACCGCGGAACTCGATGCCGAGCGCGGGACGCTGTTCCTCAACGACCCGGAAACCAATGAGCTGTATTCGCGCGTGGCGCAGGGCAACATCAAGCACGAGATACGCCTGCTCAACACCAGCGGCATCGCCGGATACGTGTTTTCGTCCGGGGAATCGGTCCTCATTCGCGACGCGTATTCGGACCCGCGCTTCAACCGCTCCATCGACGAGCAGACGGGGTTCGTCACCCGCAGCATCCTTTGCACCCCGATCAGGACGGTGAAGGGCGAAGTCATCGGCGTGGCGCAGACCCTGAACAAGAAGAAAGGGGACTTCACCAAGCGGGATCTCGCCGTGCTCGAGGCGATGACCACGCAGGGGACGCTGGCGCTGCAGGGCGCGGTATTCATTGAACGCATGAAGGCCGTGCGCAAGCAGGAGATGGAATTCGTCGACGTGGTGTCGGAGGTGACCGCGGACATCAAGCTCGGCTCGCTGCTGCAGAAGGTCATGGGCGAGGCGACGCGCATGCTCAATGCCGAGCGCTCGACCCTGTTCCTCAACGACGAGAAGACCAACGAGCTGTGGTCCGAGGTCGGACAGGGACTCGAGTCGGTGCAGATCCGGCTGCCCAACCACCTCGGGATCGCCGGCGCGGTTTTCACCAGCTGCAAGGCGATCAACATTCCCTATGCCTATGCGGACCTGCGTTTCAATCCGGCGTTCGACAAGAAGACCGGCTTTTTTACGCGCTCGATCCTGTGCGTGCCGATCGTCAATAAGCACGGCAAGACCATCGGCG
>OCZT010001028.1_pt1 | contig 28700 bp, 55 predicted proteins | sample 1539031 | NCBI WGS metagenome assembly OCZT01 (sample SAMEA3539308, study PRJEB22396) | soil metagenome | biome: tundra; feature: field; material: soil | place: USA | collected 2010-05 | depth 0.15 m | reverse complement strand
TGAATTTGCACAAAACCTTAGATATATCGGTTTAACAAAAACATATCTTGATACGGTTTTCAATCCATATTACATTAAAAATAAATTAAATGATAACCACGAAGAACTTTTCAAAGAATTTGATTTACAACTAGGCATAAATAATTGGGACGTTTTTTGGTGTGGTCAGAAGATAACCCATAGTAAACTTAAAAAATTCTTTGAAAGTAAGACATTAGTGATAACAGATAAAATTTTAATCGATTTCGATATTTGGCATCAACAAGCGATTAATGAAGAATGTGAAAGACAGATAAATAATTTATATAAATAATTTGGAAAGACCAAATATGTTTTGTACCTTTGTAACTCAAAACCCCTCATAATGAAATTAGCCGATAGATTCAAAAACATTTTCTTGTACAACGATAAGTACAAAACACATTCAGAAGCAGTAATTATTGCTTGCTATTTTAATCCTCAAAAAAACCCATATCGCTTGAAAGCGTTCCGTATATGGTACGAATTAATCAAACACCTTAACCATCAAATCGTTGAATGTGTTATAGAAGGAAGTGAACCAGAGCTAATTAACGAAGGATTCAACTCACTATCAATTTCCAGAGTTTTCACTAAAAACTTACTTTGGCATAAAGAAGCCTTATTAAACGGTATCGTATCCACGCTACCAAAAAAATATAAATACGTTTTCTGGTTAGACACAGATGTCATTTTCAAAAATGATAATTGGTTGGTTGAAGCGGTTGAAGTTCTTCAATATAACAACCTTGTTCAGCCATTTGAATATTGTGTTCACTTGGACCAAGACCAAACCGAACCACATTTTGATGTTACTCACGAATATGAATTTGCCAGCAAACCTCAACACAGACACCCTAAGTTATGGAAAAGTTTTGGCTCTAATCATGTGATAGGTTTATCAGGTGACCAAAATTATGACAAACATGGCCATGTTGGTTTTGCTTGGGGTGCAAGACGTGAAGTATTAGATGCAGTTCCGTTATATGATAAAGCATTGATTGGTGGTGCAGATCATATCATAGCACACGCTGCTGCTGGACACATACCTCATTCATGTATTACAAAATCATTCACTGAAGATATTGATGCTGTTAACGAATGGTCTAGAAAGTTCTATTCTGTTGTTAGAGGTAAGATTGGTTATGTAGCTGGTGACCTTTATCATATTTGGCATGGTGATGTAGCTAAACGTCAATATCTAAAACGTATTCAAGAGCATACACCAGAAATTAAAAAGATTACTGAGAAGGATAAGAACGGTTTATACGTTACACAGGATGACACATATGTTAAGAAGTATTTTAATGAGCGTGAAGTTAAAGCTGAACTTCCAGTAGTTGATTTATCATTCCGAGAATTATATCCAAATGTACAACGAATACATAATATTAAACCACGCCCAACATTAGCACAACAATCGGCTAAACGTTCCGAGTTTATATCACAGTATCCAGATAAAGATGATTCATTTATTGAATCACTTATGTGGGGTTACATTACCGATTCAACACTCATGGGTACAGCGATGGGCGGTAACCTTATAGGTGCAATGGTTGGAGATATGTTAAACACCAATGATGACCAACAGGTTCCAGATACTAATAACGATAATATATCTAGCGACAACTTTTCTTAATATGAAAATTCTTTGTATAAGCGATACGCATACTAAACATTTACAAATACCTAAGAAGTATTTAGAAAACCTAGACGGAAACATCGACACCATAATACATGCTGGTGATATGAGTGGTAGAGGATATAAAAATGAAATAATTTCATTTTTAGAATGGTATAGCAAATTACCATTTACTAATAAAATTGTTATCCCAGGTAACCATGATTTCTTTTTCGAGGAAGGTAAGCCAGATGATATTAAAGAATTACTCGCTCAGTATCCTAATATTATTTATTTACAGGATAGCGGTGTTGAGATTGATGGAGTTAAGATATGGGGTTCTGGAATTACCCCTTGGTTCCATTCATGGGCTTTTAATAGGCTAGGTGCTGATATAAAACCACATTGGGATATGATACCACTGGATATTGACATTCTTATAACACACGGAGGTCCAAAAGGTATTGGTTATCTAAATTTAACAATGGAAGGTAAGGATGTTGGTTGTCCATATTTATTTGATAAAATATGTGAACTTAAAAACTTATCATTATTTGTACAAGGTCACATACATGAAGGTTATGGTATTTTTCAATTTGCTGATGGTGCTACTTTTGTAAACGCTTCCGTTCTCAATAGAAGATATGAAATGCAAAATAGACCATATGTTATTACATTAGATGAACTTAAAAAAGTTATATCAATTAAATAGATTGATTTTATTAAAAAGACTTGTTTATGTGAAAATAAAGTTGTACCTTTGTATAAATATTATTATGGAAAAAAAACATCGCATCATATGCCTTGGTGATACACATGGAAGGAATATCTGGAAAGAGATAGTTGCTAAAGAAGAAAGTGATGATACAATGATTATTTTCATTGGGGATTATTTCGACTCACATACCAAAGGTTATAGTGCCAATCGTCAGATTCAAAATTTTAAAGATATCTTAGCTTATAAAAAAGCTAGACCAGATAATGTTATACTACTTGTAGGTAACCATGATTTTCATTATATAAAAGGTATTGGTGAAACTTATTCTGGATATCAAGCTAGCTATGCTATTGATATTGGTGAGGTGATTCATGAGGCTTTGGCTGCTGATTTATTACAGATGTGTTATGCTTATGATAATGGTATTACTAAATATGTATTTACGCATGCTGGTGTTACAAAGACATGGGTCGCTGCTAATGATATTGTTATTGAACCTAGCCTTGATAAGCTTGCAGCTGCAATAAACGATTTATTCAAATACAAACCTAATAAGTTTAAATTTACTGTTGGTTCTAACTATGATAATTATGGTGATGATATAACACAAACACCTATATGGGTTAGGCCCGAATCATTGAATGATGATATGCTAGACGGAATTGTTTGTGTTGTTGGACACACGTATCAAGATGAATTGTTCATTGGTGAAAAGGTAATACTCATTGATACATTGGGTAGTTCTTTAGAATATCTGGTTATTAAAGATGGTGTTGCAAAAAGCGTAAAATTTCGTTATCATAGCGAAATTAATTAGGACAAGTTAAATATATTTAGTACCTTTGTAAGATGGATGAAAATAAACGATTATTCAAGCAGATTATTACAACTACAATTCTCCGCAAGCATCGTAATAAAATGAGCGATTTAAAACACTTCCATCGTAAGAGGAGAGTAGGTTTAGAGAAAACACCAATAGAAGAATACGGAATTAAATGGGGTGGTGGTACTATAATGCTTAGACGTTACACTGATGAAAATAATGTTGAGGTGTTTGGCAACATAGGTGGTCATTTTGATTCGTTAGAAATAAATTATTTTGATATTAATGGTGCTGATTTTGTGAACCAATATAAACAAGCAATAAAAGAAATGATACAAGGTATTGAAGTTGCTTATCATCCAAATAACCAAGTATGATTAGAATCGCAATTACGGGTAATATTGGAAGCGGAAAAAGTACGATATCACAATTGTTTGAAAACAATGGTATTCCAGTGTTCAATACTGACAAATGCTCCAGAGAAGCTGAAGAGGAATCTAGCATTCAATTAGGTTTTAAACGCATCATTGATGAGGATATATTTATTGATGGAAAGTTGGATAGAGATAGATTGCGTAGCATCATCTTTACTAATAAGGATAAACTCAGAGAGATAACTAACTTGATTACACCATATATTAAAAAATCTTTTGAAGACTTTTGTGAGAAACATAATGATAAAGGAATTGTTATGCTTGAATCAGCTATCTTATTTGAAAATAGTCATGAAAAAAACTTTGATTATATTATAACAGTTACAGCCACTGAGAATACACGCATTAGACGTGTTATCAATAGAGATAAAGTTACACTTGAAACTGTAATGAATAAACTGGCAAATCAACTGCCAGAACTGGAAAAAGTTAGCAAGTCAAATTTTGTTGTTGTTAATGATGGTTATGATTTGATTGATAGTTTAGAACTTTTAACCAAACAAGTTGAAGCCATTGTGAAAGCTATAAAATATGATTTGCTAATGAAAAAAGCAGATGATTTAGGCGAGGCTTTGAATGATTACAAAAAAACAAACGAATAATGAAATTCAATTTAGAAACCGTATGTTACGGACTCCTTATGGTTTGTTTTGGGTTTTTTATATTTTTACCTGTAAGGTCAAATGACCTTGTAAAGTCTAAATTTTGTAGGATTGATTCAATCTACATGAAACCTAAATATGAATTCTCACCAGAATTATTAACGAAATATCATACTGCTTGTGGACTGACATTTACAAGTAACAAAGAATATAGCATCGGTGATTCAATCGAAGTTAAAACAATAATTCTTCAATGAATCAACTAAAAAGCAAATGATTAAATTAATTAATAAATATATAAACTAAAGTGAAAAAAATTTGTATCAATAAGAAAGCCTATTTTGAATATACAATATTAGAAACATATATCTGCGGTATTGTTTTGGTCGGTAGCGAAGTAAAAAGTATAAAGGCTGGAAAGATATCAATAGCTGAGGCGTATTGTTATATCGATAGTAATAATGAAATATTTTTAAAGGGTTCTAATGTTTCTCCGCATAAAGAAGGTGGAATTCATAATAACCACGTTCCTGTTAGAGATAGAAAGCTTTTATTGAAAAAGAAAGAAATAACTAAACTACATGAAAAAACAACACAAAAGGGCTTGACAATTGTCCCCCTAGAGCTTATATTAAGCAGCACTGGCTTTATAAAGGTTGAGATTGGACTTGCCAAAGGTAAGAATCTCTATAACAAAAAACAAACAACAAAACTTCGAGATTTAGATAGAGACTTAAAACAATCTATTTAAAAAGAATTTAATAATTTTACTTGCATTCTTACTGATTTATTAGTAATATTGCATGTTAGTCCAATTTTTAACACAAACCCTGTAATTCATTTTATGAAGCAACTAACCATTACATCAAAGCTTACCAATAGAGAATCAGACTCTTTTAACTTGTATCTTAAAGATATTTATGATTTAGATGTATTAACACCAGCTGAGGAATTGGTGTTAGCCGAAAAAGCAGCTACTGGGGATAAGAAAGCCAAAGATGAATTGGTCCGTAGAAACCTACGTTTTGTAGTAACCGTTGCAAAACAATTAGCAACACAACAAGTACCACTTGAAGACCTTATCAATGAAGGTAACATTGGATTAATCATAGCTGCTGATAGGTTCAAACCAGAGATGGGTTGGAGGTTCTTATCATATGCTGTGTGGTGGATTAGAAAGATTATGTATGAACACATTTCTAAATACGGTAAAATGGTTCGTTTACCAGCGAATAAAATCAATGGCTTATCTAAGTTAGATAAAAAAATTCACGAGCTTGAACAAAAGCTTGGGAGGCCAGTTGATATTAACGAAGTAATCGCTGAATACGGTGAAGATTTTGTTAGCGATAAGATTGGGTTTCTTAATATTTTAAACACATATAGCATGGATAGTCTTGACCGTGAAATAGGTGGTGATGACAGCAATGGTCATACAACACTTGCTGACCTTATATCAGATGAAACAAACTCCAAACCAACTGACCATTTGATAGTAAATGCTAACCTTAAAACAGAGATTGGTAGAATTATTGAAACACTTAAACCAAGAGAACAAATTATCATTACTGCACTATACGGTTTGGATGGTAACTCTCCAATGACGCTTAAAGAGATTGGAGATACAGTAGGTGTGACTCGTGAGTCGATTCGTCAAATCAAAGAGAAGATATTAAAAAATTTAAAAGTTAAATTAAAAAATTCTAGTATTCGTAGTTATAATTAAAAAACTAACATCATGAATGAATTTAATAGTATACTGACAGAGAATGATATTAATCAGACTATGCTCAAAAAGTATGTAGGTAAACACTATAAGATTTACAAGATATTTCTTATGGACCAAAAAAAACTAGTATCAGTTAAAAACCCTCTTAAATTTGAGATGTTTGATTATGCTCAAGGCAAAGAGGTTAACACATATCTAGTATTTAAACTATTGGTTAAGATATTCAGTGTTGATGAAACACTGGTAAGGAAGGTTATTCGTGGTATGGCAATAGATGTGTTAAATGAAAGAGATAATTATTAAATATCTATAGACACAATTGTGTACATGAAATTACGATTTGGGTGATTTTTACTACTTTTTGGATATTTATTGTTATAAACGACACTAATCATGGAAAAGAGCTATATTTCAAAAATACTTAGGGAGAGCCTAATGGGTAAACTAACTGAAACAGAGCCTAAAGAGGCACCAGCGAAAGAGCATGGGGATGAGTATGAAAAATCGTACCAGGAAATACAACGCAAGCTTAATGGTACGTTATTGAAGGCCAGTCAAGTTTTCGCAGCAGCTGGTCTAGGTGACCCAAATGATGCTACCAGTCGTTCTTTGAATTCAAAGAAGCTTCGAAGAGATAAAAATGAAGAAGGAAGTACTTACCAATTTGATGCTGAAGAATTAGCCAAAATCGTAAAAGTAATAAATAACCCATCCCCTTTTCTTAGAACTAAATAATAAATACCATATTTAGTAATCTGTTCTATTTCTTTTAACCCATCTATTTACATAACTACATAATGGTTGTTGATTAGTGTAATGAAATAGTTTAAATAATTCTTCTTCTGTCTTTGCACTAGCTAATGAAACAATATGGTCAATATCCCATGTCTTATTTAATTCAAAGATGCCATCTTTAGGATTACCACAGTTACTCCAATTCATCCAAACTTGTCCATTTTCGTCTAAGTTTTTTTGTAAAGGCCATTGGGATTCTATATGTATTAAAAAGTTTTCATATGAGCATCCAAGTAGTTCATATGTCCTTGATTTTTTGGTATAACCATTTTTGGTCAAGGCATGAGCAATTGTTCTTCTAATATTACACTTTAGTTTAAACAATGGATTAGTCAATCTGCGATTTTTTCCGTATATCCGCTTACGAACCAATATTCTTTCTTTATTTTTTATAGCATATGCCTTATCTTTCTTAGCTAAAGATTTTTTGTTGTTAGTGCGGTATATTTTTTTTCTTATTTTGAATTTTTCTTTATTGTTATCACGATGTATCTTTTGATTCGCTAATATTTTTTCTTTATTATCGTGATAATAATTAGTCGCTGTTTTTTTAACATGTTCTTTATTATTAAGATAACATGTTTTAGATTTGTCTTTTAAAATAGTCTCATTTTCTTGACGATATTTAATGTTATAATCTTTAGCTTTTTCTTTATTAGCTTCACGATAGGCTTTTTGGTATTCTTTTTCTTTTTCGAGTGTCATATTAATATATGCAAATATACTAATAAATATCGTAATAATCAATCCAATACGTCAAATAACTGTTTTTATTAACTTGACTACAAAGGTATATATAATTTCTTATTCTACCAAATTTAATTTGTATTATTTAAAATAAACTAGTATCATTGCAAATAAACTAAAACCAATGACAAACACTCAATTACACGCTAAAAAAGAATTAGAAATTCTTGTAGCTAACGCAACCGACCCTGATAACAGACCAATTATTGAAGAATTTATACCCGAAATACTTGCACTATGTGAGAAATTTGGTAATAGCGGCCAAAGTGGTGGTTCTGCACCTTATGTGGCACAAGCGTTATCGCAAGCAATTAAAAAACTTTGCTTACAAGAAACTCTTGCGCCATTGACAGGGGAAGATAGCGAATGGACTGATGTATCGGAAAGAGGTGACGGAACAATAATGTATCAAAATAACCGAGAAAGTGCTGTATTCAAAGATGGTAAGGATGGGAAAGCATATTACATTGATGCCATTGTTAAACAGACGGAAAACGGAAGTCGATGGGGTGGTCCTTTTTGGATGAGTAAAGAAGATTACTTAACTGGAAATAGAGATTTACTGATAAGCAAAAAAGGATATATAAAATCATTCCCATTCATCCCTAAAACTTTTTATATTGATGTTATTGAAGAAGAGGTTGCAAAAGATGATTGGGAAATGTATTTGAAAGACATCAAACAACTTGAAGAAGTTTACGAATATTATGATAAATGTTAAATGGAAGATAAACATTTTTGTCATTCTTGTGGTAGTGAAACTGAATATCAGTGAAACTGAATATCAGTGTGACCAATGTAAAGAACCAGTATGTGAAGATTGTACTGTTCCTTTCACGCAGATGAATCAAATTGATTATAACCTATGTAATGATTGTAATACATCATATCAAGAAGCTTATGCTGAAGAGAAATTTGAAGAAGGGTTAACTACAAATCAATTGGTAAAATACAAGAGAGATAAATATGTGGTAAGTAGTATATTAAAAGCGATTAAAAAAAGATTTGGTGGATAGATTAATTTTTCGTACCTTTGTTTTCTTAACCAAACGCTATGAATTAGATAAGCGATAAAATTAATTACTATGACAGCAAAAGAATTTGTAAAAACCAAAGTACCAAACGCAAGAGTAGAACGCCAATATATAATTTATAACATAGTACGAGGTAGAATAAAAGGATTACAGGAAGTTTACTACTTGATTAGAGATGGTAGAAGCACTATGTATATGGGAAGTGGTAAAACTGAAAGTAATGCGTGGGTAAATGCGAAAGCGTTTATTATGTTAAAAGAGTTAGCCAATGAAGAAGATAAATAAACCACCATTATATAATTTATAACATATGGCAAAAACAATTGATAAACTGGCTGACCTAGAATACAATGAATTGGTTACCCTTCGTGTGATTGAGATGGATGATATGTCCACATCTATTCTTAGGGAAGACCTTCATCAACCCTTCTTAATCCTATATAAGTTATCCAAAGAAGGGATATTAACTGATAAGGATAAAGAGATAATCAAGGCTATCTTTGATTATGGGATTTGTACCAATAAAATTCTTATTGACAAATATCTAAGGATACTTAATGGCGGTGATGAATCTATTGAAACAACTGTTCCAGTTGAAGTGAAGGTTAAGGATGAAATGGCTGTCAAGATAGTAAAGAACTCAATATATGGCGTATTTAAAGGGGAGTTTAAAACCGATAAGAAAAAATTACCTCGTAGATATGGCCGAGACATGGTGGTGAAAGATATTCAAGCACAGGGTGGAAAAGCCACCAATGTTCAATTAGCTGCATTAGCGACAAATAAATTAAAAAATATCTATATTAATTTGAATACTAGGTTAATCAAGGATATGTTATCAGATACCAAGATACTCTCTGACGAAGATTATAGAGAAATTAGAGCAACAATTACGATTGTAGAAAGAAAATTAGAATCAATACTTAAACGTAAAAAATGATAATAACATCAAATGAAATAGAATTTATAGTTAAGAAAAAATTATCTAGAAAAGATACTTTATTATTTTTTAAAGATGTTGGTTTCAGCAACGAAGAAGCTATCTTAGCTACTTGCGAGTATTTCAATATACCAGTTGAGGGTTCTAAGAATTTATTTTTGAGGAATATTGAGTTGATGATTATTGTTGTTGCTATTTTTAATGAAGGATGGGAACCTAATTGGAATGACCCAAGTCAATATAAATACTTCCCTAGATTTAACCTATCGGAAGGTTTTTCGTTTTACTATGCTATTAACTATATTACTTCTACGACTGTTCCATCGGCTCTTTATATAAAAGATGAGGCAACTGCTAGGTATGTTGGTAAAGAATTCGTTGACATATATGAAGGTTTTATCAGATAATATTTGGTAGATTCAAATTAATTACGTACCTTTGTAACTTAAACATAAAACATGAAAAAACAGCCACCACATCCAAAAACAAAGAATTAATTTCTATGATTGCTAAAATCGAGGATGCTAAGAAAGACAAGCAAAAAAGCCTTGTCGTATTTATAACCAACCGTAGCCATCACAAAGATAATATAGGCACTGGTGGTATTAGCGTGAATGACCTTAAACCAAAGTTTTTAGAAGCTTATAAGCACTTGCTTTGTAATTTTAATTTATCAACCCGATTGGTTAGTATGAATGACTACGCAGTTGAATGGATTGTTAAGTTTTAATTGTTAATAACTATTATTTAAAAGTGGGAGTATCTTTTGGTAATTTCACTTTTTTTGTTTACCTTTGTACCCAACTTAAAAACAATAAACTATGCAATATTTTAATACTTTTAAAAGAGGTGATGGACTTGTAACTCAAGAATGGACAGCTGATGAGATGTTTAACTTTGAATTTGTTAAATATGTTATCTTTGGTGTATTGATTAGTTTTTTATCAGTAATAGCCTCATCCATCTGTTTGGTAGTTAGACTTTTTGACTATGACAATGATGAGAAAGCACCTAGTTTTGTTGGTATTGTGACATCTTTATACTTTTTGATTGACTATGTTAATGGGTGGTTTGTTACGTGGTTGATGAAGATATTGGGGTATGGGTATAATTTAAAGCTATTTGCTTGTGTTAACTTAACAATGTTATTGGTACATGTCTTTATCCTTGTATTGGGCGATACAATCTATTTTAATGCTGAGGAATCTATACGTAAACGTAGTCTTATTATTTACACAGGATTTGCTATTGTGATTGCTTATAACGTCTCTAAATGCTTTATTTAACCTAAAAATGACCAATGAATTACTATAGCAAAAGCCACACAGTAAATGTTTGGACCAAGATTATAATTGATAAGTTCAATGAGATTGGTTTTAATGAACGAGAAAAACATATAGCAACTATTTTAAGTATAACATCCAAAGCAGAGATAGCTAAGATAAAACAAGCTTCATTTAATGCTTTTGGTAAATCATTGGGAATTGAATCTTTTGAAGATGCTTGTGTTAAATTAGGTGTGTCTAACGACTCACCAAAAATCATTGGAATAGGAGATAAACTAGCTAATAAATTCATAGCTGAATATAAATTAACAATCATAATTAAAGCGTTAAACAATGGTTGGTATCCTAATTGGACTGATGCTACTGAATACAAGTATTGGTCATGGTTTGATTTATCGGAAGGTTTTTCGTATTGCTATGCTAGTTACTTTAGTTCTGATACGAGTGTTCCATCGGCTCTTTTATTAAAAAGCAGGGAATTAGTGTTGTATTGTGGGGAAAAATTCTTACCTTTATATAAAGTTTATATGCTTTAAAATTAATTTTAAATGAGTCTGCAAGAAGAAAATAAGAAGTTTAGTTGTTTAATGGTTTATGTTGGTATCTTATTAACACTAGCTCTGATTTTTATCCTTAAATAAATTTGGATATATGGAAATAAAGGATTACCTTTGTTCTGTCCTAAACAATAAGCCATGATGAAAATAGATAGAACAATTTTAGATTTATCAGATGTTTTTAAATACATAAGCCTAGCAAAAATATTATCAATATTAGAAAGTTTTACCAAGTCTAGGAAATTGCTGCAAAAGACCAAGGCTTTTTTAATTGCTGATACATATGACTTTAATAAGCATGTTGAAATTGTTGCAGCAATAACTGAACAATTAGAATACCTTGACAAGAACATCAAGACTCTCCAAGTGGCTATGCTGGCCCACGAATCAAAATGTATTGAGAAACGCATTGGACTGGGTAAACTACAAAATGTTGGATTGAATTAATGAAGAAAATACGTAAAGAGGAAATTGAGGTGCCGTTTATTATAGGTGAGACCTATGATACCAAATTTTCTACTGGTGAGAGGTTTACCCTAACTAGGATAGGTAAGACACAAGCGTATGGTATCTATGAGAGGTCTCCCGAATTGGGTATATGTCCTTTGGGTATAGAAAGATTAGTATCACGTAAACAATTTACTGGGGTGGAGACTGAAATTACAGTATGTCCTAAATGTAAACACGAATTTAAAGACTAATTATATGCTAACAAGAGAGTTTCCTTGTCATATATTTTCTTTTCTAAGGTTAATACCGTGTTTTTTAATTCTTTCAAAAAGACTGATATTTGCTTCTTCTAATATTTTTTTAACTCTACTTGACTCAACTGAATAAAAATGATTAATATTATCTTCATTTAATTCGTGTTCATTTCCTTTTTTTTGAAATTTCCAAGCTTGTTTTCCTTCATCATTTTTTCCTTGCCAAATTAAATCATACCCTAATTCATTTTGAAGTAATTGACTTATTTCATCATATCTTTTCATACTTTTTTGTGTTAAAAACTCTACTGTGTTTCTTGTTATTATATTTGGTTTAACTCGATTAACTAAATTGACTGTCATTTCTCGGACTAGTGGAATTATAGTTTGTTTAATATCTGAAGGTAAATATTTGGCGACTTCGTTTCTAGTGTATAGTCTAGGTGGTATCTTATCGTTACTTTGGTTCATAACATTGAAAAAATAACTATAAATATACTCATTGTCATCTTTATGGAGTTCAACCCATAACACAAAGAAATCCTTTGTGTTATCATCTTGCGCTATTGCAATATAATTTGTGTCACCGTTCTCATGAAATTCAGTATTATTGGTTGAAATCATGGTTTCAGATAAGATTCCAATGTTTTCTCTTAATAGGTGTTTTATGAAGGTTTTCATATCTATAAATATAATAAAACAATTAAAATAGTCAATATTATTTGGATATATGGAATCTTTTACTTACCTTTGCTCTATCCTAAACAAATAACCATGACAGAAACCAAATTTGAACTTAAATACAAACCTCAGATAAATCATATCGTGAGAGAAATAACTGAACCTAGTGTTGCTGATGAAGACATCTGCTCATTTAGCGGATGCATGTTTGAGACATTTACACCCGAAATTAGCTATGTTTTAGAAATGGCTAAACAGAATCGTGTAGTTACCATCATTGAAGGTGAGGATGAGAAAGGTGAAGATGGTGAAATGCACTCTACAATTTATTACGCTAGCGGATATCATCTTGTTAATCGTCTTGGATTTTTAGTGGTGGATAAACCTCTTGAAGAAGATTTTAATTTTAAAATCGATTAAGATTATGAAAAACGGACAATTAAAAAGAGATTTGAAAGACATACTAGCTAACCAGTCCAATATCAAAGGTATTAAGAAGGGCTATATTGGTGGTCAATCTATTGAAGTGGAGTATATTAAACCTATCTCGTTTGATACTTACGTTTATTATGATAATGAAATTGATAGAGACTCAGATTTTGAAAAACTGCAAAACCAAATAAAAGAATAATGGCACGTAGAGTTGGTAGACCTAGTAAACCTTGGGTTCAAGTAAATTATACTGAATCAGAAATTGTTTTTATGCTGGCATTGGTTCGGAAGACCGATAACAAAGAACTTAAAATTAAACTGAGTAACGATATTAAAGAACGTAAACGTTTGCATAAGAATTACGAAAAAGCAAAACAAAGACTATTTAAACAACATGGCTACACAGAAAACAAATAATTTATTTAATTGATTTTTTATTATTACCTTTGTATTCAACCTAAACGAATAATAAATGAAACCAGTGCTTTTAGTAATCGAAAATGACTATAGTCTTGATGAAGCTTACTATGTAAAATATTTTATGAAAGAGTACAAGGGTGAGATAATTGAACTCACTAAGTTTGCTCAAAGAAGCAAAGAAGAAATTTTTAAAGCTGTATCTCAATGTACTGATATTGCAGTACAAACCTGTTTTGTCAATGGCTCGGATAACCAACTTTACGGAATGGTTAAACTCTTGTCAGCTATTAAACATCCTATCAACGTTTACATTGCCTATTTAGGTATCTCATATCAAAATGAATTATACACATATCTTGTTGAGAACTTAGACCCCGAAGACTTATTATCCATTGCTCATCACAATATCTATGCTATGTCACGTGATCGTTACGAGAGCGTAGCAAGTGGAGAACCACACTTATTGCTTGATTTTGAATCAGTGACACGCAAGCCACGTCAAACACGTAGCAAGAAGGCTGTACATGCTTTATATATACAACATTACAAAGACACTGCACGTAGTAGAACAACTGGCCGTAAGGTGTTGGTATTAGGTTGTACGGCATACGGTGAAGCCTTTAAGAACTTGCCAATAGGTGATGAAGTAGATGAACTTATCTGTAATAAATTACTCACTGGAAAAGCCCCAGCGAGAGGTATTTGGATTTGGGGTAACGGTGAACCGATTATGCTTGTTAATGATAATGGGTTTAGAGAGTATCAATTTATGACCAAGTTGGGTAGTGAAGGTATCCTTAAAGAAATTGGAAGACTCGTCAATCAAGATAAAAAATTTAAGAAACTGAAAGAACTTACGCTAAGAGGGCTGCTACATGTAATTGAAGATGATGGAGAATACCCATTGGGAAAAGCTAATCTTATTTGTGAATTATTGAAAATACCTAAACGTGGCAATCGACAAAATATTGTTACTTTGTTAGAAGAAAATTTGCCAGTGTCAGTTTAATTTATTACCTTTGTAATATGATATTAATTTATATAGTAATTGGGATAATGATTGTCTTCTGTTTTTACGAATGGAAACATCTGAGCAATAACAAGATAAGACATGATGAATACAAATATCTAGTCATATTGATTATTTTGGTTTTTGTGTTACTATATCTCATTTTTACCAATGAATCACCTCATCACGAACATTATTAAGCAATGGCTATAATAGAAAAACAAAAATATTCTTTTAGCAAAGGAGAAATAGTTCATTTAGATAGTATCTATAATATCCTAGCATTTGTATTGGTTGAAGGTCTGACCAAACCACACCGAAGTAAAGGGTTAACTCAATGGGATGCTGATACGAGTGAACATCATAAGGTATTAAAAGACTTTACAGTAGAAGTGATTGTTAAAGGTGGTAAAAAATAAATTTGGTAACTTCATTTATTTTACTTACCTTTGCTGTATGACAAAACAAGAACAAATCCTAGCCAAACGCAATAAACCAATCGAGGTTGGTGATATCGTTTTTATAAGTGTACCTTATACACACAAAACTACTGTATCCGAAGGTAGGGGTAAAAAGAAAACAACAAAAGAAATTAATGAAAATGCTGTTTTTGAAACAGAAGGAACTGTAACTGAGATAAAACCTAAAACAAAGGTTGGACTTGTTTATGAAGTACAACTATCTAATATACGTGTACCTACTGACGCAGAATTAAAAGGTTTTAGTGTTAGATATGAATCCAGTGTAAAACATAATTGCTTTAAGGCTGAACACGTATCACCTACATATAATGAATGTGGTGCTAATCCATTTAAAAAAGAACGATTTAGAGTTGATTTTTATAATCAAAACGTAGATACCATATTATTTAAAGCCTGTTATAACAGACGTAGTGATGACGGGTTTGATGAACCGCACTATGATGTCATTGTTGATAATGGACGCAAGAAGATAAAAGAATCATTGGCAAAACGCATGGTGGTATTGATTTTAACCCATTTGTGATTGATGCTGATGGTAAGAAACAATATTATCAACGTGATCTTATATGGACACTGGAACAAAAACAATTGCTTATTGCTAGTATCTACAACGGTATTGAAATTGGTAAATTTTTGTTTAGATACAGGTCTTGGGCTAAGATTAACGAAGGAATACTTAAAGATGGTCATGGGTATCATTGGGAGTGTGTTGATGGTAAACAACGTTTTTTTGCTATCCTACACTTTGTACAAAACAAGTATCCCGATAGTCACGGAAACTACTGGAATGACTTAGCACCAAAAGCCCAATCACACATTTGTAATTACCATAATTTATCTTACGGTGAGATGGGCGAGAACGCAAAGGACTCTGATGTTATTGAAACGTTTTTGACTATGAATTTTAGTGGCACACCGATGTCTCCCGAACACATTGCTTTTGTACAATCATTTAAAATGTAATTAATCATTAAATAAAAATAAACATGAAAAAATTAATCTTATTTGCCACAGCTATTATATTATCTAGCTGTGATACAGTAGTCGTAGACCCAAAAAGTGAAATAAGCCATCGTATTGTGGGTAAAGAACATAATGTATACGGTGGTCATGGGTATCAAATAATCGAAGTTGATGGTGTGGAATATATCGCAGTCAGTGAAGGCGGTATTTGTCCTTTGGTTAAAAAAGATTCTATCAAATAAATTTGGTAGTATCAATTTAATTACTTACCTTTGTTCTCTAATCAATAATAATCTAAAAATAAAATCATGGAAACAAAAACACCAAAAACAATCGTAACAGCAGAAGGAAAACGTGTTAAACGTCCTGTAAAAACATCTGAACGCAAACGTCCTTGTAAGACTTACATAGAACGCATGTGCGAGATAAGAGGTTTTATGACAGGGAACGAAAGGACACAATTAGCAACCCTTGAAATCCGAAACGCTTTGCAACGAATAAATAATAAAGCGATGTCAGAAAATGTGAATGAAACTTTTACTGGTGATGAAAACGCTCAAATACAAGCATTGATTAAAGCCTTTGTTAAAGATGTTAATGAAGTGTTGAAAACAGTATAATAAAGATATAAGGATAGGAAATAATGCTGAGTTAGGAGTTATCGTGTCTGATAACAAAATGGCAAACTCTAGGGTATTACACACCTTCCGATTCCTTAGACATAATTTTAGTGTGTAATATCCGTGATACGTCTCGGTACTAGATTAGCGTTGAGTTGCCAAGACAAAGACAGTTTGGAATAGACAAGCAATCACAATCGGTACGAAGGGAGAGAGGTTATTTCTGTTTCCACTCTCCCACTACCGTTTTAAAAACAAATTTAAAACAAACAAAAATATGAAAATAGAAGTAAACGGAGTTAGTATAACATTAACTCAAGAGCAACTGGAAGAAATTGCTAGACAAACCAATAAGATTAAGTCTTATAAAGATATCAAAACACTAGAAGATGCTTATAAGCATTTAGGTAAAACACTGCCATGCTATACCAATAGTATTTTACGTAAACGTGAAATAGCTCTAAGACATCTTGAAATCGTGGTAGAAGCTATTAGGTCATTCACCCAGTGGAAACCCGATTTTGCCAATACCAATCAACATAAATGGTTTAACTATATTAAACTAGGTTGCGGTTTTTCGTATTACAGTACTGCTTACTATAGTACTTTTACGAGTGTTCCATCGGCTCTTTTACTAGAAAACCATGAACAAGCTAAATTTTTAGGTGAGACTTTTTTACCTTTATTTAAAGATTATATCATTGAAGATTAATTTATTAAAATAATAACATGAAAAACTATTTTTAATACTTATACTGGGAATAACTTTAACTAGCTGTCGCCAATCAACCTTTAACGTACATGATGATGTCGTTTGCGGTGATGTTGTATTTAAAACATTGGTTATTGGCAAGTGTGAATATCTTTATCGTAGAAATGGACGGGGTTTATATTTCACTCATAGTGGGGAATGCACCAATCCAAAATACATAATTAGACCAATAGTTGTTATACATGGTGATACTTTACGATAATGGAAACACTTAGAACAGCAGTATTTATATTTGGCCTTATAGTAGCTCTATCATTAGCAGTTGAACTGATTTTTAATAGGAAACATTGATGTATCAATTCTACTGGTCATACCCAAAAGAACAATATCGTAAGGTTCTTGCCGACCATATTACTGTTGCTGTTGAAGATTTAACACCAAATGAACTGGCTTTGATTAACAAAGCCTTTGATATTTTTGAAGGTAATCTAGCCGATCTTAAAGTAGAGCAAGACGAGGTAAAACGCTTATCTATTGAGCTGGCTAATTTAAAAGCTAGTCTTGATGATAAAGATTATGACAACATTGATGAAAAGAAATAAATTAATCATATATTTAGTGCTGGTTACATCTAGTGTATTAGCGCAAATAAGTACTGACACCGTAAAATCCTCATGGTATTGTCGTAGTATGCCTGTGTCTCTTTATACAGGTGCTGGGCTTATGGTTGATAAAGTAGCGTCCAACATTGAAATGGGACGTTCTTTTGGCGTTATAGATGTAGGTCTTGCAATCGGTCAAATGAATCAACGGGCAGATAGCAATAAGTATGGTGAAATACGTGTTAATATGGATGTGAGTCAGTATTCAATTTATAGTAGTGAAGTAACTGTAGGTATTGGTAAAGTTTTTAATTCACGGACGCCAATAATGCTCGAGATTTCGTATACTATATTTGCTCAAATATATAAAAAATGGGGTCTAGGTATTGTTACTGGATATTATGATTTTAGTGGAAATACTTCAGATGCAAGCAAGACATTTTATGGGGTATTCATTAGATATGGATTGCTTAGGGATGTAAATGGTATTCTTAGAAAATCTAAAACACATCATAGAAGATAATGGAACTTTTTGAAGATAAACTCAGTGGTGATGTAGCCTCAATGGTTTGGAATGAATTTTTTGCAAAGCTATATAACAGGAAAAAAGAATATATGTTCAGCTTTAATCAATTGAAGAAAGCTATTAGTAAAACACTTTTTATACCCAGTGAATTTAATAGTGGCAATGATTTAGAAGAACATTTTTGAATTATATTTGGTAGATTGAAATTAAATGCGTACCTTTGTAAAAACAAGTAAATATGAAAATAGATGTAAATGGAGTTAGTATCACTTTAACTCAAGAACAATTAGAAGAAATTTCTAAGCAAACTAGTAAGATTAAGTCTTATAAGGATATCAAAAGTTTTGAAATAGCTTGTAAACGTCAAAATATTGATGTTTCACTATTCAACTCAAAACTTGATAATTTAACCAAAGGCGAAATAGCACTTAGAAAGCTTAAAATCGTGGTTAAGGCAATTAGGTCATTTACTCAATGGTATCCCGATTTTAGCAATAATGGTCAATACAAGCATTTTGTTTGGTTTGATTTAGAGAGAGGTTTTTCGTCTTACAGTACTGGTTACTATAATACTCATGCGTATGTTCCATCGGCTCTTTTAGTTGGTTCAATTGCGGAAGCAAAATTTCTTGGAGAGCAGCATTTAGATTTATTTAAAGATTATATAACAGAAGCAGAATAAAATAATACCCATGAATAAAAATCAAACAATTACTAGAAACAATCTTAAAGAAATTTATGATGTGGCTTGTTCCAGTTGGAAGTCTAAGCTTGAAGGATATGCTAGTCGTAATCCATTCGATAGTGAAATTCAACTATCTCAAACAGAAATTGATGAAATGTTTAAGGCTTCTGGTTCAAGTCAAATTAAGCTATTAAAAAAATTTTTCAGTGTCCCTTTGGATATTAGAGACAAGGTTAAATCATTTATTGATGCCTGTAATATACTTAACGTTGACCCTAAATCAGTGTTCTCATCAACTGACGATAAGATTGATATCGCTTTTAAAAAGCTTATAATAATCATCAAGGCATTGAATGAGGGATGGTGGCCTAATTGGGAAAACGAGAACGAATACAAGTATATGAACTACTGGAGGATGAAGGGCGGTTTTTCGTTTTACGGTACTAGTGACTATTTTACTGGTACGTATGTTCCATCGGCTCTTTTGTTAAAAGATAATAACTTGGCTGTTCATGCAGCTGAAATAGCAAAAGAAGAATATAGAGAATATTACTCATAAATTTAAAAGGGTTGTGTGTCAAACACGATGCGGTTTTTCGTATTACAATACTAATAACTATAATACTAATACGAATGTTCCATCAGCAACTTGCTTAAACATAACGGCACAGACCTTACCCACATGGTAAAAAATAACGCACTTAAAAAGGGTGTTGGTATTCCTCGATAGAGGTTAAGAAGACGACCTTTTACAGCAAAGATATGAAGCGTATCGGAGGATTGTATGAACAAATTTGTGCAATTGATAATTTAGAACTAGCAGATACAAAAGCTAGAAAGGGTAAGAAAAATAGATTAGATGTTCTTTTACATGATGAAGAAAAGGATTTAAACATTCTTAAACTAAATGAAGCATTGATAAACAAAACATTTACAACTTCTGAGTATAAGATTTTTAAAATAAACGAAGGCAAGGAAAGAATCATCTACAAATTACCTTATTTTCCAGATCGAATAGTGCAGCATGGTATTATTAATGTTTTGGAACCCATATTTTTATCCACTTTCATTAGTAATACCTATAGTTGTATTAAAGGTAAAGGAATACATGCAGCTGCCAATACATTAAAAGAATACCTTAAAGATGTAGAAGGAACAACCTATTGTTTAAAATTGGATATAAAGAAGTTCTACCCAAGTATTGACCACGGCACATTAAAACGCTTATTAAGACGGAAATTTAAAGATAGGGATTTACTATGGTTATTGGATAATATAATTGATAGTGCCATTGGCGTACCGATAGGTAATTTGCTTTCGCAATACTTCACAAATTTTTATTTAACTGGATTTGACCATTGGTTAAAAGAAACCAATGGTGTTAAATATTATTTAAGGTATGCTGACGATATGGTTATATTGTCAAACGATAAAACCTATTTACATAAACTATTAGCAGATATTAAAGAGTATTTATCTGTTGAGTTAAAATTAGTGGTTAAAGGTAATCACCAAATATTTCCAGTTGGGATAAGAGGTATAGATTTTCTTGGTTACGTATTTTTCCACACACATATAATGCTTCGTAAGAAAATAAAAAAGAGTTTCGCTAGAATGATGAGAAAACGAAGAAACGCAAAATCATTTTCAGCATATAAGGGTTGGGTTAAACACTGCAATGGTAAACACTTAATGAAAAAATTATTATATACATGAATTATTATAGTACAACACAAACTCTTAAAGAGTGGGTTAATACAATAGAGGTTAAATTTAATGATTTACCATTAAAAGATAGTGTTAAACAAATTACCACTATTTTATCTATTGATGATAAAAGGGAAATAACCAAGATAACCAAAGCATCGTTAATAGTTTATGCTAAAAAACTGGGTGTATTAACGTTTGAAGATGCTTGTAAAAAATTAGGGATATCACCTACACTTCCCGATGTATCAAATATACTACCTACGTATCAAAAAAAACAAATAGCTTTTCATAAGTTATGTGTTATTGCTGAAGTTTTAAACAACGGATGGGAACCCGATTGGAATAACCCATCTCAATATAAATATTTTCCTTGGTTTGATTTAAAGGAAGGTTTTTCGTATTACGCTGCTATTATCTATAGTACTAATACGGATGTTCCATCGGCTCTTTGTTTTGAGGATACTGAATTAGCTGAGTTTATGGGTAGATACTTTATTGATTTATATAAAGATTATTTAATTAAATAAATTTGGCTATATGGATTTAATTGTTTACCTTTGTATCCTAATATAAAATATGAAAAATCTATTCCAAAAAGATATCCGAGTACCAAAGAAAAAACACTCTTTGTACTATCGTTGGGTAGCATTATGTGCCAAGTGTAATATTACCAATGAAAACGATAAAAACTATCGAACTTATGCTGCGAAAGGTATAAAAGTCTGTGATGAATGGAAAACAAATTACGTAAAATTTTTACTTTGGGGAACTCAGCATGAATACAAAAAAGAATTAGTTTTATGCCGAAAAAATAAAGATGCTGATTTTTGCCCAGAAAATTGTTTTTTTGGGAAACACTCACATGACACTGAACCTTTTAATATATAATTAATGTCAAATAGCGATATCTCATCAGAGATTGTTTTTATAGAAAAAATAAGAAATCTTTTCAGACGCAAACGTAAGGTTAATGCTGGGGATTTAGGTGTTTTTGAAGACACTCTTACATTTACAAGCATAGGCAACACATCTCGTGCCGTACATTATGACATCTTTGTAAAGGTAAAATGCATACAGTCGTATGACGACCTTGTTGAAGTCGAAGTACTGGATGTAACCATAAGTGAATCAGCATCTGAAGATACATGCAAGTTTATTAAACATGATAATTTACGATACCTTAAACCAAGCAAGGTTAAATGGCAAACTGAAAATAAAAATGACAATAGGTGAGTTTAATAAATTAACTAAAAAGTTTCCTCAAGATACTGAAATATTTTTCAATCTTGAACCTATCAATGCTACTCACTATGTCGCTAAGAGTGTTGATAAGCTAGACTTGATAAAAGCAGAAGATAACGAAAACATATTGCTATTACAAAGCTTTGTTGTAGGTGAATTACATAGTGAAAATTAAAAACAAATATAAAATGAAAGATTTAACAAACAAAACAATCGAAAATGGTCATATACTTGCTGTGCGATATGCATGGAACAGTTATGTAGGTGTAGTTGCCGATGGTGTAAACAAAAAAGCTCTTGTTTTAACTAAAGGGGCTAACAGGTTTAGAGGTGCAGCACCTTACCATGATTTGACAGGTAACAATATTTATCAAATAGTCGGTCATGTTGATGTAACACATAAAGATTACATCGAAAAAACGGCTAAATGGTTTCTTTCAGAAAAAGGCAATAGTCCATTTGTTTTAAGAGTTTACGATTTTGTTCTTGTTGAAGAGTTTCAAAATCACATAAATAATAAAGTATATGAAGGTAGAAAAGGTTACGCTCATGAAGTTATAAAGACAAACGAAGGGTTTGTTGAAAACACTAAAAAGAAAATTAGTTTAGAAAAACTTTATTTGAAATCTGATAAAGCTACTCATATATCTGTTTATTTTAATTAAATGGCTAAAAAATTATCAAACCTAAATGCCTTGGGTCTTACAGTTTTAAATCAAAAACGGTAGATGGACATCTATGTAAAACTTATTGTAATGTTTATGCCAATGGTGTCACCACTGTTAATCAAGTAATTTTAAGCAAAGAAGTAAATTTGCCTAGATTCACCAAAATTTATACCAAGTTTGGGTATAATTTGTTTGTTAAAGATTTTGGACTTAAATTAGGTTCATTGATGTTGATTACTCATACAACAATTGAGATTTTAAAGAAAAACAAAATTAAAGAAGAAGATATTGTATGAGCCAACTAGAACATAATTGTATAATAGCTGTTGATGAACGTGGTGATGCTTTTTTAATAAAGAGTGAACCTAGTTTATACGAACATGACATTTTCGATGGTAACTCATTAGAAGATAACATAAATACAAATGTGAAAGACATACCGACTGAATGTGGTATCTACAAATGTAAGATAATGGTTCAACATCATAGTTACATGACTGACATCGGAACAGAGTATGATGTAAACACATGGCTTGAAGATGTTGTTAAATTAGATATCGTTTAATTTGTTAATATCAAATTATTTTATTACCTTTGCATAATGAAAAGAAAATTTATAAATGTTGGTTTCGAGTTTACTGCTTCTACCAAGAAGGGTAAAAAGATTACCAACACTGCATTACATAGTCGTTGTGGTAAACTTTCAAGAGTTTATAATTATACATCTTATTTAAATAAAAACGTTAATAAGGTTAAAATATCAAAATACGATTGGATTAATAAAAATTTTGAACAAGATGACTGTGGCTGTGAAATAGCAACTCCCATCATCAAAAACAAAAAAGATGTTACCCGATACTTTAAAGAATTTAACTCATTTGCCAAATCAAGCAACCTATCAATAGACATTGACACAGCAGCCAATGGCCTTGGTGGTTGCCATATACATCTAGGAATAGGATTTATGCCAATGGCATTCCGTAAACGTTTCTTAAAAAATGTTGCTATATGGCTTACAAACCATCCACAACTTAACTGGGCATTCAACGACCCTAATGACAATGTAAATGCTAATTCTTTATTGACCCAACAAGTTTCATCAGGTAGAGCCTCCCATCCTTTTGCTTCAACCTCATTTAATATCGAAATATCTTGCTATGAATCGACTGATGGTTGTACTTTTACTATTGGTTCAAACGGATTGTTTCAAGGAACATTTAATGGAACCACACCAAGGCTATTAGCACCATTTAGAGATGATAAAACACCCTATAAAGCTTTCATGAGCAATCCAACAAAGATATTTCTTAAAAAGAAATTTGCTCTTAGATACAATGAAGATTTTAAAACACTTGAATTACGTATCTTTGATATGCCAAAGACACTCAAACAACATCTATTACATTATGAAGTAGCAATGGCCATCTTTAACCGTTGTTACGAAATGACTGCCAAGAACGATACCTTTACACTCACGTATAATGAATGGCATCAATACATTGCTGAACCACTTAACGTAGCTTTGCTTAAGTTTGATAATTGCATGAAAGTATTAGGCATTGCCAAGAACAGAACCAAAAATGCTAGAGAGAATATAATTACCCGATACAAATGGGATAGAATGTCTGATAATGCCTGTTATTTACTTTAATATGAAACAAGAACATAACCCCTTAACCAAAGAACAATATCATGTTATTAAGGTAGGTGACGTAATAGAACGCATGTTGGGTTTCTCAATCCCAATGTATTTAAAGGTTGGGAATGTTACAGATGATGTCATTGACTGTGGATGGGAATTTAACAGACACACAGGTATTGAAATTGATGAATACATACCTACACCAGTATCCTATATAAAAAGGGTACTGACCGAAGAACAAAAAGAACTAATTAAAAATGGTGGTAAATTAGATTAAGTATGATTGATGAATTGGTGACTGGCTGTTTAAATCACGACAGACTTTCACAACATAAACTCTATAACAAATACTCTAAGAAAATGCTTAGGGTATGTTGCCGTTATACCAAATCACTAGAGGAAGCAGAAGATGTCCTTAGTGAAGGGTTTATGCGTATCTTCGATAAATTACATCTTTATACAGGTACAGGTTCATTTGAAGGGTGGATGCGTAAGGTAATGGCCAATGTAGCATTGGAGAGATCACGTAGAGTAGGTGACCGAATCCTTAGAGCAGACCTATCCGATTTAAAGCATAGCACTAAAGAAACAATTACTGACCAATTAAACGTCAAAGAACTAATCAAGCTGATTCAAAAGCTATCACCTAGATATCAAATGGTTTTCAGTCTGTACGTATTTGAAGACCTAACTCACGAACAAATAGCTGAGGAATTATGTATTAGCGTAGGTACATCCAAATCCAACTTGCATGATGCAAGAAATTGGCTGAAGAAAAATTTGGTAGATTCAAATTAATTAACTACCTTTGTACTCAACCTAAAAACATAATCATGGATTTATTAGAATTTTTATTTAGAATGTTAGCCTCAATGTCACTGGTGGCTTTTTTAATATTAGACATAGTTATCGCTTACAACGTAACTACAAGTTATGAATCAAGTAAAAAAACACTTGTTATTGGTGAGGGTAAAATGCTGGTTGAAATAACCAAAGACTATATCATGGTTGAAGGTCGTCATCTTGCTATTGGTGATATTCAAGACCTACTTACACCTTACATTAGAAAGATTAGAACCAACGAGGAAAAATCCTATCCAATATCTATAGTAGATGTTACCTATAAAATAGGTTGCTCAAACTTTACACTGGCTGATATCAAACTGGTACTAGATACTCATGAATCATTAAAGAAATAAAATATGAAAAGAAAAAAAGAAAGACAAAAACTCTATTTAAAAGCAATTGAATTAATAAAAAAAGATGAAGTAATTTGTTACGCACTTGGTGCTGTATTAGCTGATAAACCATATAGCAGTAGGGGAGGGAATGCAAGCTATCGTTGCAATAATGATTTCATTAAAGAAGAATTCCCCGAATTTGCGTTATTTGAGCCCTATCCTAGTGCTTGGAAGTGGTTTGAAACAGCAGAAGAAAGAATTGTGACATTGGAATTTTGTATTGAAATGTGTAACTAAATGATATTCATTTCAAGTCCATATTCTCATTCAGATAAACAAGTTGAGCAACAACGATACTTGGACATTTGTAAATTTACAGCAGAACGGCAAGATGACAGAAGAACAGTTAAATATTTTGAAGGACAATACATATTACGACCAAACGGGTAAGCAAATCTTTCTTGGTGATTTATTAAAGGTTTTCCATTTTATCGGACCAGGAAGAAAAAAGAATTTTATGTATTTTACCGTTGTTATGGAAGAAACACCAGATTTTCCTGTAATGGCTTGTCAATCTTATTATTCAGATAAGCCACACGTTAGAATGTATGTTTGTGCGAATAAACAAAATCGAATTTACGAAACAGCCAAGATTATATCTGAACGAGATTGGGAGACGAAGCGTAAACGAATAAAATTAATTTGATTTGATTAATCAATTTATTATTAGTACCTTTGTGTTATGAGTGTAAAAGCAAGTTGTGGTCATCTACTGACCGAAAAAGAAGGATGGGGAACCCCCATATCCGTTAAGGGTGAATATTTTGGTAATACCAATATTGTTCATTATCTTACTGTATGTGATGAGTGTTTAAAAATATATAAAAAAGAAGGTGTCATTCTCGAAACACCAAAAGATAGAGACGATTATTTGGGTATTAAACCAATGACTGAAGATATGCGCCAAGATAGAATAAGACAAATTGATAAAGAGATACCTAAACTACAAGCAGAACGATTAAAACTATTATCTAAAAGCCCTAAGTTTTGCCAATGCAAAGAACCTAAACCTAGAGAATTTATAACCGAAGCATTTGAACCCTACGCTTTATGTGATAAATGTACAAAAGAAGTATTATGATACGAAAAAAACCTATAACACGAAAAACTACAAAAAAGAAAACGCCAGTAAAAAGAAGAAAGAAACCAGTTAAACGTTTTATAGGGTTGTCAGATGCTGAATCAATACTTCTTAACTATAAGAAACGCAATAACCTTATCAAAACAAAACAATGAATAAAGAGATACAAAACAACTCCCATACATCGCAATAAGCGGAACACCACAACAACTAATAGAATTAGAAATAATCCTCATCTTGCTAGGATATAATAACAATAACGAAGAATGGAACAATATATACGCAAATGACCCTACTACAAGTCATTTATTATCAGCACCACTACCATCACAATTTATAAACGATATTCAATACCATACACACGATGGTTGCGATAACCCAACCCGTTTCAAATCCACCCAACTAAAACAAATAATCAATTTCATCGAATCTTATAATAAACCAACGCTTGGAAAATATTTAAAGATGATCGGTTCATCTACACTTGGACAATAACTATTATACCCGTAATGTACCTAGTTCTAAAACTGAACGAATATATAAAACACCTATACCCCTAAAGATATACACACAATTGTGTACATGAACCACCCTACAACATGAAAATCCATTCCATTAACGGCAAAATATATATTAGACTATCAAACCTATTATACCTAGGTTTCCCTATCCCCAAAAAAGGTACCAGCATACTATATATGAAGAATTGGATTGGGACCGAAATATGTAATGAATACCTACGCTTCTATGAGAAGAAAGAGGGTTGGGATGGCGTATTCATAAGCCTATTCGCATCCGAAATAGGCAAGTTTAACGTATCAGAAGAAGATGTATACATACCATTCACACAAGACAACTTCACACCCCAGTATGGGTTGAACATCCCTTCAGAATAGCCTGTCAGAACCCCTATATACACAATTGTGTACATGAGCCTCACCAGTGCCGTTTAAACAGCACAGCATCAGCTATTTGCAGTAATAAGATGATTTAACCACCCCTTTTTGTGTCAATATAAGCACGTTTGCCTTTTTTAGGGTTTTGTGGGTAAAAGTGGTAAATAGTGGTAGAAGGTGGGAATTTCTAATGAAATTGCACCCCATTTTTGGTAGGTACATGATTTACCCAGTAAAATAGGCACATTTACTTTATGGTGTATAAAAACACAGCCGATTTTTTCAGCCAAAATTTTTACGCAACGATGTTCCACGTGGAACAATCCACATAAGATAACGCCTGGCAATGCCTGGTTTAAACACGTTTATCCCAGTCCCCTTGTTCGGGGGTGGGATGGACACGACCATTATATATGGTGTGTCAAATTGCGTGTATGTCTGTTTTACTTCTTCATAGGATATATTTTTTGGTATGGGACAAAGGTAGGTAAAATAATCCGAACCACCAAATTTATTTTCAATTATTTTTAAACAAAAAAGTTTCGTGTAGGGTGGAGTATACCTCCCGACACCTTCTGAAGTGTTTGACCGTATACCTTATTGGCTACATGGCAAATATAGGTAAAAGGAATGAGACTACCAAATAAAAAATAAATGAAAATAAATTTGGTGGAATCAAACTTTATTAGTACATTTGTCCTATAAACCAACTAAAACAAAATAAAATGGAAATAACAAACATGAGTGCCGCAGAAAAGTTTATCAGCAAACTACAAAAAGACAATGTTTTTAATCCTAACAAGATTATTAACTTATCTACCCTATTAGGTATGCCAACACGTAAAGGATTGGAACATGGCGTTGTAAGTAATGGTATCCTTGTGAATTGCGTATCAAATGGTTACGGACACTTGCCGAATGAGATATTTTTTGGTGAGGTTGAAAGACGTTTAAACGCTGCTAACATTAAGTATGTTACACGTAGTACCAACAGAGATGACCGTAGCTTTAGCGTAGATTACATCTTAAATGATGAAAGCTATGTTGTTAAGGTAAAAAACACCACAGACCGTATATTGC
>OCZT010001027.1_pt1 | contig 28717 bp, 19 predicted proteins | sample 1539031 | NCBI WGS metagenome assembly OCZT01 (sample SAMEA3539308, study PRJEB22396) | soil metagenome | biome: tundra; feature: field; material: soil | place: USA | collected 2010-05 | depth 0.15 m | reverse complement strand
TGGCGTAAGAACTTGCCCGGCATCTCTCCTGCTATCTTGTAAACTCCCGCTAGAGAACCAATGGGCGAGAAACGCCTCGCGGGTAGATTGGCCCAGACCATCGACGATTGCTGAGAGTCTCGCAAAGTGAACACTGGCGTCTCGGGCAGGTTGCGTCAGCGGTCAGATTAACCATGACGCCAACATCCGCCCTGCCCGCAAACGCTCAGTACTATTACGAGTGGTACTACGGCGTTGATCTGACCGGCAACGGCAGAGGGGCAATTACTGCCTTGGAGCGATCGTCCGGCGTGCGGTCGTTTCGCAATCAAAAGAACCTAGAAAGAAGCCGCGGGCAATACGAAGACCAACCCACGACAATCAGGTCTTTCGGGCGCGCTATGGCATCGGCAAGGATCCCACAGACACACTCAGCAACTCATTCATCTCAGCAGCATGCTTCTGGGCATCGTTATCCCTAAACATGCGCTGCCTGCACGAAAAATGTTGAAGCGGGAGAGAGGCGAAGGAAGGAGGGAGGTGTGATGTCAATGCGATGACATTAGCTTCGCCAACGGGAGGGAGTTTTAAGCAGGGAGGCCATAACTAGCGGCGAGGCCACGCAGTTGATTGTGGACTCGCCGCTAGTTTTGAGGAAGCGCCATTCGGTTCACGCGCATGGATAAGCTTCCATTGGTCGAGTGCTTCTCTGCGGAGTTCAGGGTGAACACCAGGAGTTCTGCGCGGCTGGCTACACCAAGTTTATCGAAGATATGGAAGAGATAGTTCTTTACCGTGTGCTCACTTAGATTCAGGCTGTTGGCGATTTTACGATTGGTGTTTCCGCCCGCCAGCAGCCGCACCACCTCTTCTTCCCGCTTACTAAGCTGGGCCAGGCCAAACAACTGATCATGGTGTGCGGGCTTGGAGGACATGGCAGTAAGTGTCTCGAGGGCCCAGCCAAGTTCCGTGCTGTTCGCCCAAATCTGCCCGGCATATACCTGCTTCACGCAGCGGCAGAGCATTTCAAATTCGCACTGGCTGGTGCAAAGTACGCCCCTGGCGCCGCCGCCGAAGGCAGTGACAACCATATCGCGATCAGGCTGCTCAAAGAGCATCACCACCTTCACATGCGGCGCGGTTTTTCTGAGTTGACGCAGAACTTCGAAGCCGGCCGCTGGATCGTCACCCAGCCGGGCGCTGATGAGGGCGACGTCGATGTTCTCTGGCAGAGAGGGATCGAGGATCTCTTCCGGGGTCGTGATGCGGGCGACGACCTGGAGATTGGGCTGATGAGTGAGCGCCCTCTCTACGAGTTCAGCGACGAGTGTGCGTGGATATGCGAGGAGAACTGAGATCTGACTGGGCATTTTGATTACCCCAACGTACGTGTCTGTCGGAAGAGCTGCTTGGTACATGCAACGAATTGCCGTAGTCCGCGTGGATGCCAGTCGGCGAGCATTGCGGGCCTTCGCGAGTGTTGCCTTGAATGAGAGGTGGGTCGGATTACCGTTCGCCGATAAATGAATAAAGAAGGGTGAAACAGGAGACAGCGCGAAGAGGAAGCTCGACCCAACGAGAGAATCAAATTTCAAAGCCGTGATTTGCGAGGCGCCTCAATGTGCTCCTTCGCCCTTCAGCACGACCTGCGGAGTTTTGAGCAGAATCCTCAAATCCCACAGGAGGGTCCAATTCTGAACGTACCGGATATCCATGTTCACCCGCTCCTGATAAGAGACCTTTTGTCGACCTTCTGTTTGCCAATAGCCGCTCATGCCCGGCTTCACCGTGAGGAGAAGATGGCGCATCTGTCCATATTTATCCAGTTCCTCATGAGTGATTGAGCGTGGTCCAACCAAACTCATTTGTCCCACGATCACATTGCAGAGCTGAGGCAGTTCGTCGAGGCTGGTCTTGCGTAAGAAGCGGCCGGTCCTGGTGACACGCGGATCATTGACGAGCTTGTAATTTTTCTGAAATTCCGCAAGTAACTCAGGGTTGTTTTGCAGAACAGTGTCCGCATTGACACACATAGAGCGGAACTTGAAGAGATCGAACTCTCCCTTCTTGCCCACCACGCGACGTCGATGGAACACGGGCCCGCCGTCCTCGGCCTTGATGAGAATGGCGATCACGAGAAACGTTGGCAACAAGATCAGAATTCCAAGGACGGCGCCGAGTAGATCGATCAGCCGTTTCACTATAAGTGAGAGGGAATTGGGTCGTAAGACGGCCAGTTCGGCCATAGTTGAGGACATGGTCGGAGGCTCCTTTTCTTGGCGTAGGTGTAGTTCAGTGGCGGGGGAACGGAGTCGGCGCCGCGGGAAAGGCCGGCATCGATACCGAGTGGGTTGCGTTTGGCTTATCCGTCTTCGCGCCACAGGCGCGATCTGGATAATTCACCCAGGGGGATGAGGGTGAAAGGGAGAGAGTCAAGATGGATGCTGTCTTTTCAGACTGGAAGGCGTGCGATTAGCGCTGATGATTCGACACCTCAGCCGCATGTTGCACGTGAAGCGACGGCTTGCGGCTACCGAGTCCTCTCGAACGGAGCACTTCGGTATACAGACGGTGCAATCTTTCCCTCATGACGTCTCGCTGGAAACTAGCTGCGAAGGACTCGCGTCCAGCGTGGCCAAGGCAACAGCGCCGATCCTCCTGTTCGATCAGCACGCTCAGCGCGTTGGCAAGAGCAAAGGTGTCGCCCTTTGGTACGAGCAATCCAGTCTTCCCGTGCTCGACGGCCTCGCGGACCCCGCCGACATCGGATGCAACCACGGGCAGCCCCGCTCGCATTGCTTCGAGAATACTGATGGGAAACATTTCGCTCTCAGATGCGAGAACGAAGATGTCAGACTTGACCAACAGCTCCGGCACGTCTTCGCGTTCGCCGAGAAATTCAATCCGTCCGGAAAGTCCGAGCGTTCGTACCAGTTGCTCCATCTGGATTCGCGTCTCTCCGTCGCCCACCAACCAAAGACGCGCGCGCTGCGGAAGAGTGGCAAATGCGCGGATCAATTGTTCATGATCCTTTCCCGCCGTAAAGCGAGCCACCATCGTAATGATGGGGGTGATATTTCGCGTGTGGCGCGCCAGGCTCGGCGAGTCGCCGATTCCATTGTGAATTGTGACGACCTTGCCGGGACTCGCGATGCGGTAACGGCGGACGAGATCTTCCCCGGCCCTGGCTACAGTGATGATGCGATCGCACCAGCGTGCGGCAATGCGTTCGAGTGGAAGAGCCAGAAGGCTTGCGGTTCTCGATACCGCCGCGGTACCCCAAAGCCACGCATGGATGGTGTAGACGACTGGAATTCCAAGCGACCATGCCGCCAGGCGTCCGATGAAGCCGGCCTTGAAGGTGTGGACGTGAATCAAGTCAGGCTTTTGGGCGCGCAGCAGTGCGCGTGTTTCCCAAAGAGCGATGATGTCGCTCAGGAGGTTATGCGCGCGGCGCAGGTGCGGCAGTACGTGCACGGTTATCCCCTGTGCGCGGCATGCCGTGGTCAGGAATCCTTCTTCTCCCGCGGCCACATGGACCTCGCACACTTCGCGCATGGCGCTCGCCAGTTCAAGCAGGTGCATCTGTGCCCCACCGCGATCGGCTTGGGTTACGATGTACATGATCTTGAGCTTGCGGGATGTACCAGGCAACGAAGAAGCAAGTGAAACAATCGCAGATGGGTGATTGATCGACATGAGATAGATCCCCGTACTTACTGGCAAGTGCTGTATTGGGGGTGAACAGCCTCAGCCATGGTCAGGCTCTTCATAGCGTGCATAACTCTGAGCTCACAAAACGCCCTCAGAATTTCGCGAAGGAACGAAATATTTGGTTCCCCACCAGCGGCGAAATCCTCGGGATGCCACCAGAGGTGAAAGATCTGTCCGAGCTCGGCGGCGGCTTTGAGTTGATTTTGAATTCTTGTCAACTTGAGACGATCGAAAGGGCGAAGGTAGCTGCTGGTGGGCCTTAGATACCGGCTTGGGAGCATGCATGCGAGGGGATCCGCGGGTGTCCAGGGCGCTACCTGCCGCCCGCAAACGTCGATGTAGGCGTCAAGTAGCCTGAGCGCACGCTTGTATGGCCGGCGCTGCACAGCGAAGCTATCCGCCTTGTTGGCCTCGACATTCCCGGCTCCTCGATAGGCATCGATTCCATACTTCTGAAGCAACGGCAAATAGGAAGCATTCACCTGATTTCGCGGAAACACATAAGAGCGGATGTTGTAACCGGAGTGATGGGCGATGGCCAACGCGCTCTGCATGTCCGCCTCGAAAGCCTCCGCTGTCTGTCCGGGCTCAAGGCAGTAGTAATGCGAATACGAGTGAGAGGCAATCTCCTGACCAGGGGTTTCCGCGATCTGCCGAATGAGACTGGGCGCAAAGTGGAACGGGTCGTCCTGCTCCGAGGCGCCAATGCGCTCGGTGTAGGGGTTGAGGCGTGCATCCGCATAGGTTGGCTGCACTGTGGGTGTGAAGGAGTCAGCCTCTTCCCTTGACGAGGCGAAGAGAGCACCAACAGTTGCCCATGTTGCATGAATCGAGAACTCCGAAAAGAGAGACAGAATGCGAGGAACCATGTCTCTGGCTTTCTCAAGACGCCGCCGCTCCGCTGCATCGAGAGGGAAGCGGTCCCGAACGCCCCAGTACAGTTCGAAATCGAGAGAGATGACCAAGGCACCAGGCGTAGAGCGATCTTCAGTGGAGAGCAACAGCGGTTGACCTTCTCCGGCCGAGGTGTGTTGAGCTGGCTGCGTGAGAGTAGCGCTCATCCGGCCTCCTCGCTGTGGACGTACACAGGCGCTTCCTTTGTGCCCCTGCAGACCTCTTCGTAGATTTCAACTGTCTTTCGGGCCGTCACCTCAATACGAAACTCCCTTTCATATCGCTCCCGCCCTGCTTTGCCGATCCGGGCCAGGACATGCGGGGTTTCAATGAGGTCGCGAATTTGCGCGCGCAAGTGATCGACATCTCTGGGACGGGTAAGGAATCCGGTCTCGCCGCCGATCACGGCTTCACTGACGCCACCCACGTCAGAGGCGATCACCGGCAGACCCGCCCGCATAGCTTCGAGAATCGAAATTGGTAATCCCTCCCATTTGGAGGGAAGAATGAAAATGTCTGCCTGAGAAAGCAGATGTGCCACATCCTGCCGTTCGCCGAAAAACGTCACTCGCTGCGTAAGCCCAAGCTCGGCAGTGAGAGCCTCCAGGGCCGTGCGCTCTGGACCGTCGCCAACGAGCTGAATGCGCCAGTTGCCCTCAAGGGTGGATACCGCATGCAGCAGAGTGGCATGATCTTTTTGCGGTACCATGCGGGCGATGGTGATCATGGTGAGAGGCGTTGTCGTTCCTGGCTTTGCCCTCAGCGGCGTATCGGGCACGCCGTTCCACACTCGAGTTATTGTCTTTTTTGAAGTGATGGAGTAGCGAAGGGCTTTGCGGGTGTTTGCGTCCGACACGGTGATGATCTTGCCACCCAAAGCCGCAACCAGGCGCTCGAGCGGCACGGAGATCCGCCGACGCATGCTTGGCACTCCTTCATCGAAGCTCCAGGTGTGCGCGGTGAATACAGACGGAGTTCCCGTGATTCGCGCCGCGAGCCTGGCGAGCATACCCGCCTTGGAGGTGTGGGAGTGGACGAGCGTGGGCTTCTCGCTCCAGATCAGCGATGTCAGTTGCATCAATGCACGCAGATCGAGTATTGGTGCGATGGGCTGCACCAGCCCCGGAACATACCGGAATGGAACCCCGGCTTTTTCGCACTCATCCTGCAGATAGCCGGACTCTCCTGCCGCGACGACAGGTTGGAATCCGGGCGGGAGATGATGAATGAGATCGAGCACAGCAACCTGTGCTCCGCCGTGATCGGACCGTGTGATGACGTAGAGAATCTTCATAGGTAAGGGTCGCCGCTATTCAGATTGGGGCCAGCAGAGGCTTGCGCCGGTGGCCTGTTGGGGTTTGTTCAGACAACGTGAGTAGAGATCGATCCAATGGTTCATGACAATGGAAATCCTGTAGCGCTGCGAGATGTAGCTGCGTGCGGCCTTGCCCATCTCGCTGCGCTCCTGGGGCAGAGCTGTCATGGCCTGGAACATTGCACGCGCGAGATGCAAGGGACTTTGCGGCGGAACGATATAGCCGGAAACATCGTGCTGCACAATCTCCCGGTTGCCCCCCGCATCAGTTGCCACCGTGACCAGTTCCATCGATGCAGCTTCAAGCAACGCCATCGAGAAACCTTCGAACTCCGACGACATCACGTAACCGTCGGCTGCGTTATAGAGGTCGCCAATGTCCTCGCGGGCTCCAAGGAAGCGCACTCGTTCGTCCAGTCCAAGTTGAGAACACTCGTCCCGCACCTCCGCTTCAAGCGGGCCGCTGCCGGCGATCAGCACGAGGTAGTTGATACCAGATAGCTTAGCCAGGGCACGAAGCAGCGTGGGATAGTCTTTCTGCTTCACGAGGCGGCCAACAGCGAGCCACACAAAGTTTGATCCGACCTGAAGCGCGGCGCGGGCTGCTTGTCTGCGTGCTTCTGAAGGGCAGAACTGGTCCGTGTCGATTCCGTTGGGGACCATTTCAAGTCTTGCTTCGGGCACCGCCCGCACCTTTACATACCGATCGAACGCGGCACGGCAGATGATAGTGGTTCGTGAAGCAAGACGATCTGTAAGCCGGTAGAGCAGTTCCTTGTAAGCCGTAGGTCCGCCCTGCTCCGATGTTTCGCGAAGGTTATGTACGGTGCAGATCAACGCCGGCATGGGGCAGAAGAGGCGTGCGATTCGCCCCAGAATGTTGGCGTGAAACATGTGACAGTGCACGACGTCTGGGGAGAACGCCTTGACGATGCGGCGCAGCCTGAGAACTGCGCGCGGGTCGGGCATTCCTCTGGACATTCCGAGCGAGTGAACCTCGATCCCGCGCTGTTTCAATTTCTCAACCCAGACTTCAGGGTTGATCATCGAGACTACACACACTTCCCATTTCCTATCTTTGAACTCGGATGCGAGCCGCACAACCTGAGTCTCTGCGCCCCCGAAGGTCAGATTGGTCACCAGCATCAGAACTTTGCCGGGTGCGTGTATGCTTGCTGAACTCATCTATCCCTCCCTTTACTACTCCTCGTCACGATGTGCGCTTGTGGCTCCCTCCCTTTCTTGCGTCGTGCGGGTTCAGGGCGCAGGATGCGCTATTCTGTACCCGCGCGGATGAACTGCCGCAATGGATTTCGGGAGAAGAGTGGCTATGAACCGAACGAGAAAGAAACTTGTTATCTGGTCGGTATTTGCAGGAGTGTTCCTTCTGTTGCTGATCCTGATCTGGTATCTGTTCCACATCGAGCCGGCCGGGCGTCCGGATTACTCGTTGGAACGGAGGCAGACGATCGTTCCTGCTGTTCAGGCACTGCCCTCGGCCACCGATGCGCAAAGTCCCGAGGGAAGTTCCGAAAGGGATTCGTAAACCTCGCGAGTCTGGATGGCAACCTTGGGCCAGCCACACTCTTGCAACACCCAGTTCATTCCAGCCCTGCCCATTTCCTCGAGGCGCTGGGGCCCTAAATCGACTGCCTTGCGGATCGTGTCTTCGACTGCGTCCAGTGTGGCCGACTCGATTCGCAAGCCTCCCTGCGAATCGGTCAACAACTGGCCCAGTCCGCCGGCCGGCGTCGTCAGCACAGGACGGCCGTTGGCAAGGGCCATGAATGCTACTCCGCTATCGGAATGAAAATCACCGTAGGGCAGAATGAAGCAATGATTCGCTGAGAAAAGTGCAGGCAGTTCCTGATCCGGAATAAACCTTTCGATAAGATGGATTGGTTCCGGGCACTGTTCGATCAGCTTTCGGCAGTTGTCCCAGTAATCCTGTTCCTTGCGATTCAGCACGCGCCCCGCAACCGTCAGCCGAACGCCGACACCCTGCTGGTAAAGGCGCTGCACGGCTTGAATCGCGAGATGCGGCCCCTTGTTTTCACGCAGGGCGCCGAACATCAGCACCTCGAACTGCTCTGACTTCGGCGTCGGTAGTGCTCCCGTTCCCAACTCGTAGGGTCCGTGCACAATCACCCGTACTTTCTCGGGATCGACCTGGAAGATTCCGAGAATCGTGCGCCTGCCTGCTTCACTGTGCACCAGGATCACATCACTGACTTTGTACATCCAGGCAAGTGCTCCGCGTTCAATCCAGCGAAGCCTTGGGCTCAGCAGCCATTTGTGGGGCACAGGATCGTGCGCCGTGAATACCACGTTGCATCTCCGAATCCACGCGCAGGCAAAGAACAGTGCGGCGAAAGGAAGGTGCATGGCGTATTGAAAATGGACCACGTCTCTCTTTCGAGTCGCAGTAAACAGCACCCAGCACGATGAGAAGAGGAACACGCCATTTCTCCACAGTTTTCCAAGCATCCCGAGGCGCGGTTCGATCTTTCGTGGGGCGCTCAGGTGGACGGTGACTAGCGGATTGCTCTCGAACTCAGGAAGTGCCTGGTGGTCAGAGGGACAGACGAGGTGTACATGCACGCCATCTGCTGTCAAAGCGCCCAACATTCCAGAGACGTACAGCGCGGGAGACGACGTCGGCTCCGGTGTATGAACAAAGATTCGCGGGCCGGACTGAGCCGCATCGCTTGCAGGAATGGTGTGCACGGTCAGGGGCTCCTTTCGAGGAAGCTGGGCCGCAGTTGAACGCGCAGCTGCCGCTGTGGGCTGATATTCGAAGTATTTCTTGAGTCGAAGGAAGCGCTTCTCGATCAGTTCCCAGCTGAGCCATGCAAAAGCGCAGCTCGGCAAGGTGATGGCGGCGAAGCGCACAAGTGCGGCAGGAAACGTATTGACCTGGAGAGAGTGCGGGGCCTTTGTTTCGTACATGGCGAGCAAGGCGGGATGAATGATGTAGAGGGCATAGCTATGGCGGCCGAACCAGGCGAGCACCGGACTGGAGACAGAGCGGGCCAATTGGCCCTTGCTTGCTACACACGCCAGGATGAAGACCGCGCAGACGATTCCGACCGCGGAGTAGCCAAGAACCACTGTGTCGACATCTTCATAAAGAATGAAGCCGTGGCGAATGCTGATGAGTACGAGGAATGCAGTGGCGCAGGCGGCCGCCACCAAATACCGAATTCTGAATTTGATAAAGTCGGCGCCTTCCCTCACGAGGATGGCTGCGATAGCCCCGTAGAGCAGTGAGTCCATGCGTGTGAATGTGAACTCGCGCACAGCCCAGGGCGTGGAACCGGCCGCAAGCAACAGGAAGCGAAGCACGGGTTCGAGAAGGCAGACGGCCACGCAAATGCGGAGAAGCCATTTCCGCGAGGAGAAGAACACGATGAGCGGCCAAAACCAGTAGAACTGTTCCTCGACAGCGAGCGTCCAGAAGTGTCCGAACCCCGGAAGCGCGTGCGAGCCGCGGGCCAGGAAGTAGTTCTGGAGATAGAGCCAGAGCCAAATCTGATGTTGGCGCAACTGGGTGTACATCTCCGGCAGGTGAGAGCCCCCTATCAATGGCAAGATCACCAGCGCGATCGTAAGTACCGCGTAGTACAGCGGCATGATGCGGAGCGACCGCCGCGCATAGAAGTTACGGAAGTATCCCTGCTGCCCTTTTGAATCCAGAAGAATGCCAGTAATGAGGAAGCCCGACAGAACGAAGAAGAGGTCCACGCCGGCCCAGCTTGAGTCCTGAAAAAAGCGCCATACTGAAACTGCCGGATTGAGCGGAGTAGAAATCCGCAGAGTATGAAAGGCGAGAACGCTGAGGATCGCAATGCCGCGAATGCCGTCCAGAGTGGCCGATCGGCTTCCGAACGGCACGGCACTTTCGGCTGCGGCGTACGAAGTCTTTTTCTCGGTCATAAGTTTCATGGTCCCTTTGGAGATCGCCTCATGCCTGGGTTAGCGCACGGGGTTCTTATGGTGGGTGAATCTCAGATCTGATTTAACGGTCCTGCCCAATGGCTGGGCGGGAGTCGAGGCCGCTTACCGCCGTGCGGCCTGGTCCATGATGTATATGGGAATAGAGATCGATGGTGCGCTTCGCGACCGTGTTCCATGACCGCGCGGCGCACAGCTTGCGCTCTCCGGTTTCGCCCATCTGCCGCAGCCGTTCGTGTCCTGCTTCCGCCGCGATTCGAATCGCGGCCATCACGCCAGTGACGTCGGCGGTTGAGATACCGATGCCGCACTCAAACTGATCGATCATCTCCCCGAGTCCACCCGCCGTCGTAGCCAGGATCGGGCGCCTGTGTGATACGGCCAGCGCGGCCACGCCACTCTCAGAGAAGAAATCGGAGTAAGGAAGAATCAGCGCGTGGTGCCTGGCGAACAGCGATGGAATATCTGCATCCGCCACAAACCCTTCTGAGACTTCGATTCCCTCCGGATCATTCTCGATCATCTGCATGCAGCGCTTCCAGTATTGCGTTTCAGCCGCGGTGTATAACTTACCGCTGATCGTGAGCCGAACCGGGATGGAGAGCTGCCCCCGGAGCTTCTGCACCGCCTCGATGGCATAGTGGAGGCCCTTGTTCTCGCGGATTCCTCCGAAAGCCAGTAGCCGCAGGCAGTCAAATTCCGGGTACTTCGATTCGCGTTGATTGTCGGGGTCGGCTCCGTGGGGAATGGTGTGAACGCGATCCCGGGGTACATGAAAAAGGTCCAGCAGAACGCGCTTGCCGCTGGCGTTGTGCACTACGATTGCATCCGCAGACTGATAGGCCCAGCCGAGCATCCGGCGTTCCATGCCTTGCAGGAACTTGGGAAAGCGCCACCGATGAGGAAGCGGGTCGTGAGCGGTGAGAATGATCGATGCGCCGCGCAGGCGCACCAGCCGGTAAAAGATAAACCCAAGCGGAAGATGCAGCGGATTTTGAAAATGTACGATGTCGCCGGGGCGCGTTACATCGTATTGCGTGCGCGCCGCGCTTGCCATAAAGCGGAGATTGCGAAGGATGCGCCGCAGCAGGCTAGCGCTACTGACATCACGTTCAGGCGAGTACACCAGCTCGCCATTCGCCTGCAGGATTGATTCGGAGTATGCAAAGTTCGCGGGGCAGAGAAGCACCACATTGCACCCCGCACGCGCGAGCGCAATGACCAGTTCCGCGGCATATTTCGCGGCGCCGTCCCTGGGCTCTGGAGTGCAAACGATCACCTTCGGGTTGTTGCCAATCGCACAATCGTTTTGCATTTCAGCTTTATCTCCGAATAATGTCATAAGGTCTATTTCGCACGACGCAGCGCAGGAGGTCAGGCTACAGTTTCCTGAGGAGCAGGCTGCACCAGAGATCCGGCAGTTCTATCTTCGTGAGGCGCAGAGAGTCCCACGACCACCTTGCGAGAAAGCTGGCGGCCCACTGAGATTCCCCATTTCTCAATGGGACGCAGCGCAATTGCCGCACCATATGAGCAGACTGTTGTGATGACAAGAGCGATTGCCCACTGCCCGGTAGTGCTCAAGTGAGTCTTCGTTAGAAGGAAATATGCGATGGGGCGCAGGATGAGCAAGTGTGTGAGGTAAACGCTGTAGCTGGCGTCTGCCATGAACTTTGCGGCTTTGCATGACAGCACTCGCCGTGCGGCGTCAGCCAAGCCTCCCAGTAAGATTCGTTTCTGCGCGAAGAGTATCCATGCAAATACAAACACCAGAATGATGTCGTGCGGATCTCGCGAAATGACGGCGAGAAGGCATCCAAGAAGAATCCAGCGAAGCTGCGGCTTTTGATTTGCAGCGAATGTTCCCGCCCAGACCATGCCGATGACAAACCAGAGCAGGCTCATCGGGAGAGGCGAGGGCTGCGAGAACATGTGCGCATAGCCTAGCGTGGAAGAGTTGGCTGCAAGCCATATCGCCGTGGCCACCGCGGAAAATGCTACCCACCCGAAGCGGAGCACGAACAACATGAGAAACGGAAACACAAGGTAGAACTGCATCTCGAGACTGATGCTCCAGTCCGGGAGAGGAAGAGAAGCATGGAATCGTGGCAGCAGTCCGAATGCGTAGCTCAAATGAGAGAGCACGTTGGACAGATCAACAGGCACAACCGGCGCCAGCGTATTCGCTACGGTCAGGATTGCGGAGCTCGCTTGTTCCCAGTGCGCGTACAGGCCGAGCATGGCGAATGAAGGAATCAAGAGCAGGTAATAAAGAGGGCTGATACGAAAGTATCTGCGAATGTAGAACGCCGACCAGGTTCTCCACGAAGTCCAGGGTTCCTTTGGAGCGCGCAGCACATAGTGCCAAGTCATCAAGAAGCCGGAAAGGAGCATGAAGCCATCGACCGCGTAGTGCGCCGACCGAAGCACCGGCACGCTCTCCATCCCAGTGGAATGGGACACATGCCCGAACAATACCCAGAAGGCCATCAGGCCTCTCAGTCCGTCCAGCGGTCCCAGATGCTTTTGCTCTTTCATCCGAAAAACTCCTGAATCAGTCGGCTCCAAGCGCCGGCTCGCAAGCGGTTTGGATTGGTGTTGGTTTGCTTCTGGGCCGGTTCTGCATTGCCCACGCAATGGCGGAACTCCGCTGTACTTGGGTGGCTGCACGAACGTAATCTTCTTCGTACGACATGCGACTGATGATGACCGCCAGCAAGATGTATGCGAGGTAGTCGGCCGGCTCCTGAAAGCTACCAAACAGCCCCGGTATTTCCACATTCGCTCGCAGCGTGAGGAAAAGGCCGGCGAAAAGTGCCCACTTGCCCCCCGTCCATGTGTGGGATTTGTTGAAAGCGAGCTTCCACCCGGTGCGCACAAGGAAGAAGTACAGCGTGAATACGACGGAGGCGCCAACCACGCCCTGTTCAGCCAAGGCTGTCATGTACTCGTTGTGGTATCCGCCTGCGATGTGTTCAGACAGAGAGCGAGTCAGCTTATATTCGCCCGGCAGACGCGAGACCAGGTCATCCTTCCACGATAGAAAGCCGTATCCCATGAGGGGGCGCTCTAGAAACTTCTGGCTTGCAGCTCGCCACAGATCCCAACGTCCTTCAGTGAATGCCGTGATGGCACGGCTGTTCAAGAAGATCATGACCGCCAGTACGCCAACGACGCCGGCCATCAGCATTATCCATCCGAAGACGCGCTTCGAAATGTCAGCACTTCGGATCCAGCTCAAAGCCAAAAGGACAATCGCCGTGATCAGGCCAACGCCGAGAATGGCGCGCGATCCAGTGAGCGTCGATCCAACGATAACGAGAAAGATCCCCGCAGCCCACAGCCAGCGCGTCATCGGCAGGATGCATACAGCACAGAGATAAGAGACGATTGCCGCGAAAGGGATCGTGTTCAGGGGCACGTTCTGCTTTTCTGCCAGTCCCTTCAACGCACGCGCCGAAGTGTACGTCGGCAACACGGGGCCCATCATGTGCAGGTAAACATAGACGATGTAGAGCCCGATGAAGACACTGGCGAGTGCCATCCATTTCCCGAGAGTCTGCGCGGTGGGCCCATGGCGCAGCGCGCGAACCATCAGGAGCGCAAATAGCTGGATCAGGACAAGCTTGAACCATTCCGCCAAGGCTGTCATGGGATCGTCTGCCGCGATGCTGGTGACCAGCAATGTCAATGCCATGAGACCGAACAATTTGATGAGGCTGAACTCTGCGCGGGTGAGCGGTTGGCCCATGAGGCAAACGCCCATCACCAGGGCGGCGACGAGCATCACGGGCCGCAAAGCCATGGCGAGGAGATCTGTGTTGATTGCGTACAACGGCCAATAGACAGCGAGGATCAGCGGGATGCCAGCGGCCGTTGCCTTCACCACCAGCGAAGCTGCGTTCACATTTCTCATCATGCTACCTCGGTGAGTGCTTCGAACTCAGCGGCGGTCTTCGCAATCTGTTCCCGGCTCGCGGTCAGGCACGTTCTAAGATTCAGCAGGAGCGAACATCCTTCCGCGCCTACGGAGCACCAGATGATCCAAGAGGCGTCGAAACGCCCCGTTACCACGATGCGGAGCAGGTTGGCCGCCACGTACGCGAAAATCTGCTGCCGCACATACACCGACCCACGCGTGAGGATGAAGAGATAACGAGCCAGCACGGCGTTGATTGACATCACCACCATGTAAGCGATCCATGCGGGCATCAAGCTGGCAACAGTCTGCAAGGCGGCATCCTGGAACTTGCCATGCATATAGACCAGGCGAATGATCGGATAGCGGAATAGAAAGAGCGGCAGAGCGACCGCAATCATCAACACCACCACGATGACGAGCCAGCGACGAAATGCGGCTGGTCTTTCGTCTTCGCTGACAGTGCAGAGCCGGCCTTGCACCAATTGGCCAAGTGGCATGCCCAGCAGCGTGTAACCAAGCGTGGCGATGCGCATAGCGCAAGTGTTTGCGGAGATGACTCCGGTGCCAGTCTGTGAAAGAAAGTAGATGAGCAGAAACTGATTGGCGGCGAATCCGCAATTCTCAACCGACGAGGCGCCTAGCTGGCGCAGAAAAGCGCGAAATTGCAAATCGCGCCAGATGGCGAGCGACGAAACGTTGAATCTGGGCATTGGCTGCGATAAGACGATCCGCACCAGTGAGTAGGCCCCGAGGATTACGAATCCCAGCGTCATCGAGATGGGCAAGCTGAGATTGTTAAGCCGCCCGACGGCGAACAAGCCGAACAAGGTTACCGTCATGAGCAGGTAAGGAAACCCCGTCATGCTCAGGGCCCACAGATTGTGCCCGCGTGCCGTGCAGATTGAGGCCCAGATGCCAATCAGCGTGATAGGCGCAAAGCAGAGGCTGAGGAGGACCACCGTGGTGTGTACGTCGATCGAGTTCTGAATGTGCAGAGTGCCAACGAGCCACGATGAGCCCAGCGACATGAGCACTGTCAGCGCCGTTCCAGCCAGGAAGCACCAGATCAGCAGCCCGGGAATCCAAGCAGCCGTCTCGTTATCCCGCTTGCGGGCCTGCAGGTAGGCGGGTACGAATGCCAGCGCGAACGCGCCGTACATATATGTTGCGAGCGTGATGGGAAACTGCTGCAGTGCGAAGTACGCGTCCGTGATTGCAGACAGTCCGAAGCGCGCTGCGATGAAAGCCTCACGTGCAAACGCAGCGATCTTGAAGATGCCGGACACGCCGAGTGCCAGGCCAATCAAGATCATGGTACTGACCCGCCCGCGGGAGAAGACCTTCTTGATCTTCATTTCGATGTCGTCTCCTGGTTTGAGTGGGGAAACTTGCTGATCGCTTCACGCGCTGAAGGAAGCTGGATGGTTCGTGTCTAAAATACAAAGGCGATCAGGATGATGCGATTTGTTCAGATCACCGTGTACTGCGCTCTTCCTTTGTTGGAGTTCAGAGAGGGGCGCCGCGGTTTACAAGCCGCCGTGGTGGGGATGGTTACCCCACCCGGCAGCCCCACATCTGGTTTGCTACCCCTGCGTGACCGGAATCGATTCTCTGTCGATTTGGGCTTCGTAGGTGTAGCTGTAGGTGTCGCCGAAGCCGCGTGCTCGGTTCATTACGATTCCGATCAGCTGTGCGCGAGCGCGTCTAACGATGCCCACCGTGGAAGCTACGAGACTTCCAGGAGTCTTGCTGGCATTGACCACTACGATCACGCCGTCAGCAATCTGCGCAATCTCCGCCGATTCCGAAGCGCCGTGCATGGGCGGGCTGTCAACGACAACCAGATCAAAGTCGCGCGAAACCTTGGCAAGAACTGACGCGAAGTGCAGAGTTATGAGCTCAGAAGAGCGCCTGGATACGGGGCCGGCGGGCATAAGGAACAGGCCGGGCTGACCGGTGGCAATGATCGCTTCGTGATAGTCGCTGTCGCCCTCGAGCACATCGGAGAGCCCGGGAGTCGACGAGACTCCGAACACACGGTGAGTCGTTGGCCTACGCATATCCGCATCGAGCAGCAGTACCTTCTTGCCCACCTGGGCATACGAAACGGCCAAACGTGCCGCGGTGGATGTTTTGCCCTCTCCAGCCGTTGAACTGGTCACTTGGACCGTCTTCATCCAGCTGTCGAGGATGCTCAAGCTGACCGAGGTACGAAGGGTGCTGAAGGCTTCCTTGTATCTTGCAAGCTGCTTCTCTGTGCGGACTGACGTTTCTGCCGGTAACAGATTGGAGGCGGCGATGCCAATGATCGGAGGCAGCCGTTTTGTGTCCGGAACAACGGCTAGTACGTCGACTTGTAGGCGGCTGGCAACTTCGTCCGCGTCTGAGAGTTTGGTGTCCAGTGCTTCGCTGATCACCGCGGCAATCACTCCCAGAAGGCTGGCCAGAACAAGGGCCAATGGAAGATCGACGATCAGTCGCGGGAAGATATGCTCCTGTGGGGGACGAGCCGAGGCGAAGAGCCGCACCGAGTCATTGTCGAAGCTGTTGTTGATGTCCGCGATGCGCGCACGGTTTGAGAGATCGCTGTAGAACTTGCGATCATTTGCCGCCTCTTCTCGCAGTTGTTCGTAGTGAGTTGCATTGGCGTCCATGTTGTCGAGTTCAGTCTTAGTGGAGTTGACCAGAGCATGCAGGTTGTTCTCGCGGTCGATGGACTGGCGATATGCCACTTTGGTACGCTCGGCGGCATCCTTTACCATACCGATGATTTGCGATTGTAGTTCGAGCACCTGTTCGTGGGCCCGCGTGTATTCGGGGTGTGCCGTGCCGTAGTAGGACTTGGCCGAAGCGAATGCAGCGAGCGCTTCGTTAAGGCGCATCACCTCTTCGGAAATACCCGATTGGTTTGGCGCTCCGAGAGAGTCCGCGACTTGGGCCGCAGCCAGGGCCTGCTGCGGCGGGAGCGACGCAGGGAGCTGCATCTGGTGCATCGTTGCTTCGCGGCCGGCGCGATCCGACTGCGCAGAGGTCAGATCTGAAGTGAGATCTTTCAAGCGCGCGCTCAATACCGTGGCCCTTTGGTCAGGATCGGTGATGCCCAGTTGCGTTTCGAAGGCGGCGAGTTGGGTATCGGACTGCTCCATCTTCGCGCGCAGCTCGGCCAGGTTCTGGGCCACCGCCGCGGAGGTTTCAGTCAGCGTCCGCCGAGAGGTGTCGTTCGAGTGCTGACCAAGGGACAGGGCTATGGCGTTCGCCACATCGGCAGCCAGCTTCGGGTCGTGTGCGCGGTAAGTGATGTCGATGAGATAGGTGTTTGGCGGCCGCTTGATCTTCAGCTCATTGAGCTTGATGGGAGCCTCGCGCCGCTTCTGGCTCTCACTTGCGGAGAGACCTTTCAGCTGCTTTTCGACTTCCAGCAGGTTGTAGCGCTCGGCAATCGGACGGAGCACCGTATCCGACTGGGCCAATTCCATCTCCGTGGTGATGATCGGGTCCATATCATCGGCAGGGGCGGAAGAGGATTGCGGAGCCGTGTCAATGGAGGCCATTCGGCGGTCGATCTTCACCATAGCCGAGGCCTCGTAAAGCTTGGGCACGGTAAACTGCACGACGACCGCAGCGATTACAGCAAACCCGATGAAGGCCAGGAGCTTCAATTGGTGGCGCCGCAGTATACGCAGAAAATCCTGGAATGTTGCGCCACTGGCGGCCACGGGTGCTGGTTCCAGCGGAAGGAAAGGCGCCGGGGAAGGCATCATGCGATCCGGGCGGTTCCGACGCGGCTCGCTTGCGGTCAATTCTTTTTTGGGGTCGAGATATTGCATGTCCTTCGCTCCTTCAATTCACTCAATGCCAGATGATGAGGCCCGATCCTACGTTTCCGCCAAAGCTTGCGATACGGTCGAGAACTGACGTAGTCAAGTGCAATCCGCCATTCTCCGGGACGTAGAGAATGTCGTTGGCTTGTAGCACCATGTCAGGCGCGGAGCGATGCAGGATCTTGTGCAGTGGGACTGCGATCTCGTCGCGCTTGCCATCGACAGTGCGGTAGATGTAGGCACTCTTGGTGGTGAACACCATCTGCCCTTGCGACATGGCCAACGCCTTCAGCACGGTTGTGCCCTCGGCATCGTTGACCGGGTAGCTTCCGGGCATTTTGACGTTGCCCACGATAAAAATCTTCTGAGCTTCGGGCACCCTCACCTCTTCTCCTCCATACAGTCGGAGATCCAGTTCTGGGTGCTGTCCAGAGAGCAACTGCTTCAGCGGAATCGTCGTGACCTGTGCGGCAATCGAGTCGTGTGCAGGACGAGTAACTACGATCTCAGGTCCAGCCTCTGGGGCTACGCCCTGTGCCTTGGCAAGCGCGTCAAGAACTCTTACTTCGCCGATGGCCTGGATCATGCCCGGCTGCTTCACGGCACCAACGACCGTCACCTGGCGGCTCCGATAATCCAGCATCGATACAGACACGATTGGAGAAACGAGAACGTTCTCGTGAGTGAGATCTGCTGCAACGGTCTTCCCGATCGCGTCCGGCGTCAGCCCCGCTACGTGGATGCTGTTATGCCCCATAGGCAGCACAATGGAACCGTCCGGCGAAACACGGTAGCTGCGTGACAGCTCCGGTGCCCCGGACACAGAAATGTAAAGCAAGTCTCCTGGACCTACCGGCTCATTTCCTAAATTTGACGTCCACACCTCATCTCTGGGCGCATCGCCGCCGCCCATCGATTTCGGTTGCGTGGACTGGGTTTGAGCCTGGCAAAGAGCGCCCGTGGCCAGTAGGAGAACAACAATAACTCCCCGATTGTGCATACCCGCCTCCGCTAGACGAAGCCAGTTTGGCGTCGCCACTCTTACACTTGAATTAGGTTGGTTCTGTTTGGGACTGGAACGGCTAGCTAACCAGCGCCCTCCTCGGCATTGCGAGTGCTTCGGGGCTTCATCCAGTGATGGGCCGGCTATCAACCGCTGAAATTACCTGGCCGTACCAAGCGATTCACCGCGATCGTAATTACGTGAATGTTGAAGCAATCGCTCGTCGGGCAAGGCTTCGCCATGGTCAGTCGGCAAGCATGTTTTCAACAATTGTGAATGCCCAGTGGGTATAGGGCGCGCTAAACGCAGTGGCGCTGCCAGACAAAGCTAAGCAGGCTAGTTCAGCAGGGAAGCTGGTGAACACGCGAGGCCAAGGTGGTCCCTGGCTCTCGAGACACTCGACACCGGAGCGTCTTGTCACTGTTTGCACACTAAGACCAATGACCCGGTGGAACAAGAGCAAGAATTTCTTAGATAACTTCTTCCGTATAAGAAAGAAGTTAGTCTCAGTGCTACCTTCCGAGCCCCGGTGAAAGCTCGCGAATGCTTGCGCGGCATCAATCTCGATCCCGGAAATGAGAGATATTTCTCCCGGCCGCATACGGGTCGGAAAGCGGCTGCGTGATGGAGGGCCGACGCCGCCAAGGCCTCCGGAAGCATAGTAAATCCGATCGATTTACCGATTTCGCGACTCCGCCAAAGCAATTCGGGTGGATGGATTGAGGTCTGAAGCGACCAGAGTAGTCTTGGCTCTTCCAGGGAAGCGGATAGGAGACGTATTTCTCTGATCTGTGTAGGGAATTGTCTCTTTTTGTATGTCGTGCGGATAGAGGTCTTTTGGGTATGTGAGCGAACATGCGGCGAATTCCCCGTGTCTTCCGACTGGAAAACTCCGTTCGACAGCAAGCGCGCAGCACAAGACATTCGGTCTACTAAAGCCTTTTGCTTAAGGCGAGGATGAACGGGCGCATTTGGTCGATTATGCGTACTTTCGTTACATAGATGGCGATTACCTCAGTTCTTCCATTCAAAAACTGTAGTACAGTAGGTGTAATTTCAGTTTGTTTTCACCGATTAGGCGCTAGTCCTGTGTGCGATCAGGGGCAATGTGTTTGAGCAGTTCTGCCTCCGTTTCGCTGTTCGCAGGTCTTGGGGAGAGCTCTATCTCGGCGTAGTTGTCCAATTCTATTTTGCGAAGAGACGACATGAAAATTAATGAATGGCAGCCGCGAGGCGTGACGCGGACTCACAAGTTGACTTCCAGCGTGGCAATGTTGGTTTTTTCGCTGGCCGCTTTTATTGCACTTCCCGCTCATGGGCAAACACCCGCGCCGGTTCCAAACGGCTCATTTCCGCGAATTGGGAGCGTGTGGTGGGGAGAGAACATCTACGTGGCAAGTCCGTCGCAGGCGTCGCAGATTCAGCTTTTTCTCGGCCCTAATTTTACTTCTACCGCGGCAATCGCGGTGAAGACGTCTGCTCCGAACACGCCGATGCTTTTGGATGTCAACGCCATGGAGACCGTAAAGGGAGTGCCGTCGGTCCCGTCCAGCTATTTCCTGCTGGACACGAATGGAAACCAGATCTGCGACTGGCCGGGAAGCCCCGCGAATTACATTTTGAACCTGACCAATCCGGCGGTGGCGCAATACGTCGGCCAATATGCGGCCCAGCTTCTGTCCCAGAACAGCGCAACATATAACGGAGTCTTCTTTGACAATCTGATCACTTCGATTTCAAATAAGACCACCGACTGCTACGGTAAGTCGATTCAAATCTCCTCCCAGGGAAACGGCGTTGCCGACAATCCTGCGACGCTGGATGCCGCGTGGTCCGCGGGCGTGATGAACGTGATCTCGACTTTTCGGAGTTACGCGCCGGGTGCTTATATTGCGGGGCACGGGAATCAATTGCCTCCTGATCCACGCGCGTTGTCGATGATGAACGCAGATATTTTCGGCTTCGATATTCCAAACATCCGCGAAGGAACCCAGCCCTTCGGCAGTTTGTGGGATGCGTATCAGGGGTGGTTTTCGACGGGGCAGGCGCCAGTGATTGCATCGATCCAGTCTTCGCCGCCCAACCAGATTGCTTATGGCTACGGATACACCCCGACCTCGGTTGCGCTGCCTCAGACAGTGGCGTTCGGCCAGACCTTCTATCCCAACATGCGTTTCGGCCTGGCAACCACGTTGATGAACGACGGGTTTTTCATCCACGATTTTGGGGACGTTTCTTCACCGGTCACGTGGTGGTATGACGAATACAACTTCAATTTGGGGAAGGCGGTTGCGCCGGCCCAATTGCCTGGTTCCCCCGCTTCTGCAAACCAAACGACAAACGGCGGATTCGAGGGAACCTTGTCTCCCTGGAAGTTCTCCGTGATCAGCGACGGCTCCGTGGCCGCCAATGTGTCTTTAGACAGCTCGACCGCCACGGTGGGACAGTCGTCCGCGCACATTAACGTCATCTCGCCGGGCACGGTGGACTACCACGTCAATCTTGAAGAAGACGCATTATCGTTGACTGCCGGAGCCGAATACCAGGTTCAGTTCTGGGCAAAATCTGACGTGGCACACACGATCAAGGTCGTCACCCAGGGTGGAGCACCATCCTACAGCTATTACGGTTTATGTAACTCGTTCATACTCGGCACCACGTGGAATCATTATTCGCTTTCATTTATTTCATCGGCGACCGCGAACGATACAAGGCTGCAATTCTTCCTCGGGGGTTTGGCCGCGAACGTCTGGCTCGACGATGTGCAGTTGGTCCAGGCTCCCACGCGCATTTACCGCCGCGATTTTGAGAAGGGCGTAGCCCTGGTGAATGCAACAAACAGCCCGCAGACAATCTCGCTCGAATCAGGCTTGAGCCGCTTCAGCGGATCACAGGCTCCGCGCTATCAATACATCGTTGATGACAGCGATTCTTCTTTCTCCACTTCGGGATCGTGGATCGTGGACACGCTCGATACCGGGTCGCGCAAAGCAAGTGGCCCCTACTATCACGCATGGAAGGGCACCCTGCACGAATTGGATGGAGCATCGGGCAGCGCGCAGTGGAATCTGAATATTCCCGCGGACGGACAGTACACCTTGCAGGTGTGGCTGCCGGCAGCGCCTACCGCAAGTACGTGGACACAGGACGCCGTCTATCAGGTAATGGCTGGCGGAACGGTGCTGGGTGCCGTGCATCTGAACCAGAGCAACGCAAGCCAGGGGGACCAATGGTTCAACCTTGGCACGTTCAACCTGAGTGCTGCAGGAACCCCGTCCATCACCGTGCAAAACAACGGATCGGGGCCGCTGATCGCCGATGGAGTCTATGTGTTCTCGACTGTTGACCGCTACAACGACGGTGCGGCAGTGTCCGAGGTGACCATTCCACCCATGGACGGCATCCTGCTGCAGCGGCAAACCGCGAACCAGGCGATTACCTTCGCGGCGCCGGGAAATCAGGTTCTCGGATCGATGACTCTCAACGCCACGGCGAGTTCGGGCCTTGCGGTGAATTATGTTTCCAATTCCGCCTCGGTCTGCCAGGTGTCGGGAGACGCGGTGAACCTATCGTCGCTCGGAAGCTGCTCCATCACGGCAAGCCAGCCAGGTGGATCCGGCTGGACCGCGGCTGTTCCAGTGACCCAGACCTTCGGCGTGTTCGCACCTCAAACCATCTCAGTCACGAATCCACCCACTGCGGTATTAGGCACCGCACCCATTTCGGTGCCGGCAACAGCCACTTCAGGGCTTCCAGTCACATTGACCTCAATGACACCCCAAGTGTGTACGGCGTCGGTCCAGACCGTTAGCGTGACATCTGTGGGAACATGTATCGCGGCGGCCTCACAGCCCGGGAACAGCACTTACGCCCCTGCCGCAACGGTCACCACGAGCTTCTCTGTTGTAGCGCCACAGACCATCACATTCGCCCCCATAGCTGTTCAAGGGCTTGGTGCGCTGCCGTTCTCACTATCGGCTACGGCGAGTTCGGGTCTTGGGGTGAGCTTTGCTTCCAACACCCCGTTGATCTGCACAGTCTCAGGCAATACTGTCACGTTGCTCGCTGTCGGAAACTGCTCGATCAATGCGTTGCAGCCTGGCAGCGCGCTCTTTGCTGCTGCGGCGCCTGTGACGCAGACCTTCACTGTGGTTCCCAACCTGCTGACCAACGGCGGATTCGAGACTAGCCTTTCGCCCTGGCTGTTTGCGGTAACGTCTGACGGTTCAGCACAAGCGACCGCGAGTCTGGATACAACGGCGAGTGTGGACGGGATATCCTCGGTCCACGTGGCGGTTGTGAAGGCGGCCACAGCTTCTTACCATATCGATCTGGAAGAAGCCCGGCTTCCACTTACCTCGGGAGCCCAATACACGGTTCAATTCTGGGCCAAGGCCGACATCGCACATCTCGTCCAGATCGAAGTCCAGGGAGGGGCTCCATCGTATGCCGTCTACGGCCTCTTCACCACCGCGAACGTCGGAACGACCTGGAAGCTCTACTCCTACATTTTCACTGCGCCTCTAACCGTTACTGATGCGAGACTCGAATTCCATTTCGGATCTTCCGCCGGAAACGTTTGGATCGATGATGCGCAGTTGTTCGGAACAGCGAGCGTTCAGCAGTCGAGCAGCTTTGCCGCGCCCGCCAACCAGGTGTATGGAACCGCGCCGTATTCGCTGGTTGCCACAGCTACCTCAGGTCTCACCGTGATCCTCGTCTCGAACACATCGGCTGTCTGCTCAGTGTCTGGACTGCAGCTGACGATCGTAGGTGTGGGTGCATGCTCAATTACCGCGAGCCAGCCGGGAAACACTGTTTATCAGCCGGCCACTTCGGTCACACAGACGTTCCAAGTCGCGGCGAGTTCGCAAACCATCACGTTCCCGGCGCCGGCAAACCAGACGTATGGTGTGGCCCCCTTCGCGATCAGCGCAAATTCCACTTCCGGGCTCACTGTGAATTTGGCGACGAGTACGCCAGCCGTGTGTGGGATCTCGGGAAATACGGTGAGCGTCATCGGCGCCGGTACCTGCTCGATTACTGCCAGCCAGACCGGCAACGCGGACTACTCTGCGGCAACGCCGGTGCCACAGAGCTTCGCCGTCTCCCAGTTGGGCCAACTCATCACATTCCCCGCACTGACCACAAGTGGTCTGGGCGGAGTTCCGTTAACGCTGACCGCCAGCGCGACCTCGGGCCTCACTGCCGTGTTCACTTCAGGCAACACAGGTGTGTGTGCCGTATCAGGAAGCACCGTCACTCTGGCCGCTGCGGGCACCTGCTCGATTACGGCTGCGCAGCCTGGTAACGCGAACTATGCGGCGGCAGGTGCGATTACGCAGAGCTTCACAGTGATGGCGAATAGCGTCTTGAATGGGGGCTTTGAAGGCGGCATTTTCACGCCTTGGAAATTGCTTATCAACGCTGACGGGTATGCGAACGCCTCGGCGGCGCCGGACACAACCACTTCAGTGAGCGGAACCGCCTCTGCGCTCATCAAAGTCAACGTTGCAGGAACTGCCAACTGGCACATCAATCTCGAGCAAGACAACTTGCCGTTCACAGCGGGCAAGAGTTACATTTTGTGCTTCTGGGCAAAGGCCAGTTCGGCTCGGTCCATTCAGTTGGTTACCCAAGGTGGTGCGCCGTCCTTTGCAAACTATGGGCTCTATTCGACCGTCTCCATCACGACCGGATGGGCACAATACACGGTGTCCTTTACAGCTCCGGTTACTGCAACAGACGGGAGACTTCAGTTCTGGCTCGGGAATGCGGCGGGCAATATCTGGCTCGATGACGTTCAGCTTTACCCGATGAATTAAAGCTGAAAAAAGCTGGCTGCAAATAAACAAACACGACGACCGCGCGTTGGATGCGCTCAAACTGAGCCGAGTGGCTCAAGGGCAATCCGACCACATCGAAGGCCCGGAGTCAAAAGTCCGGGCCTTAAACTTTTTATTCAGTTATTTGACGGTTAACAAAGGCGATACTGCAAAAAAAGTTACACTCCAACTGAACTCTGATTCAAATAGCGGAGAGCGAGGGAGAGGTGACACGTGACTATAGTCCTCATACGTTAGTGTTGACAAACGAAAAGCAATCACTCATGATGTGATCTGTATCACCCCAAACGAATGGGCAGTCGAACTTCCTCAACGAAGCAGAAACAAGATCCTTCTCCTACTAACTAAAAGAGTCAGGGTCAATAAATGTGCCCGAGCTTGCAGGTGGGTCCTGAAAGTCAAGATCTCCCTCACCATGGCTGACAACAGAGGCATTGCAAACGTCTGACCGTAAATGGCGGCAATGCTGAGCTGTCGAATTTTGCCCCGGAGGACACTACTTTGGAAGAAAGCATTGGAATACTCATTGCCCGGTCAAAGGATTTAGTCTCAGAATTGCTCGTCGCGGCGTTCTCCCGCAATCCGCGGTTTCGAGTGATCGCGCATGCCACAACAGAAGAAGAAATCATGGCAACCCTGGAGCGCGAGACCGTCAACGTTGCGCTGATCGGCGCCGGATCTGTGGATGCATCAACCAATGACAGCGCATTACTCTGCCGTTTGCGCGAAGCGGTTCCCAGCGTAAAGCTGGTGATGCTGTTCGAGAAGCGTGAACCAAAACATGTCGTTGAGTGGTTTCGCTACGGAGCCAGGGGCGTGTTTTCAATCGACGGCTCAGAGTTCGAGATGCTCTGCAAGTGCGTGGATCGTGTGCACCAGGGCCAGATTTGGGCATCGACCGAGGAACTCGGATGGGTGATGGCGGCCCTGGAAGGCGCCTTCGTTCAGCCCGCACCCTTGTGTGTCGTGAATGCAAAGGGAATCAATCTGCTGAGCAAGCGGGAAGAAGATGTTGTCCGGCTCTTGATGGAGGGTCTCTCAAACCGCGACATCGCGCAGGCTCTCAATCTGAGCCAGCACACCATCAAGAACTATCTTTTCCGCATCTTCGACAAACTCGGTGTCTCCAGTCGAACAGAACTGCTGCTCTACGCCTTCAGTTCCATGAAGAAGACGCCAAGTGTTCCCGACAAGTTCGATTCACTGTCGGCGATTGCGAGCTAAAACAAATTTCCACGGACGATGGGTCAGGCCCGCCAGAATCCACGTCGCGGTGTCTTTGTTGCGTGAATGCCCATGGCGGCGTTCAAGGTGAGTCATAGCTCGAATCATTTCCCGATTCAGAAATATAACTTCGATACTTAGGAGGACAAGAACATGAAAATCACAGTTGTCGGCTTGGGCTACGTTGGTACCGTGTCTCTTGCTTGCCTCGGTTCGCGCGGACATAGCGTGTGGGGCGTGGACATCAACCAGGAAAAGGTGAACAGCCTGAATCGCGGACTGGCTCCCATCATCGAGCCCCGGCTGCAAGAGACACTGACAGCCGCGATGGCCAAGGGTGAGATCAGGGTCGGTACCGACATCGTGGAAGCACTGGGCGAATCGGAGATATGCTTTGTTTCAGTTGCCACGCCGAGCCAGAAAAATGGTCATATCGATTCCCGTCATCTTCTTCAAGCCTGCCAGCAGATTGCAACCGCGCTGAATTCATCCCGGAAGAAACAGATTGTGGCTATCCGCAGCAGCGTTCTGCCAACGGTGCTGGCAGATGTGGGTGTGCTGTTTGAGCGTGAGGCTCCAGGGCTGGTCGACCTCTGCGTGAACCCGGAATTCCTGCGCGAAGGCTCCGCGATTGCGGATTTCGAAGATCCGCCGTTCACGATCATCGGCACCGACAGTCCTGTTGCCGAGGCCGCACTGCGCCGGCTCTATTCCGATCTGAGCGCGCCAGTTCACGTGCTGCCGGCACGCGAAGCCACGCTGGTGAAGTATGCCAGCAATGCATTCCACGCCATGAAGGTTACGTTCGCCAATGAAATCGGCAAGGTGTGCCAGCACATGGGCATCAGCGGAGAAGCGGTGATGGAGGTCTTCTGCAAGGATACGAAGCTGAATATCTCGCCAAGCTATCTGCGGCCCGGCTTCGCATTCGGAGGCTCGTGCCTGCCCAAAGATGTGCGCGCCATTCAGTATGCGGCACGCCTGTGCGACACCGATCTTCCGCTGATGCGCGGAGTGCTTGAGAGCAACACGCTGGTCATCAAGGAAGTGGTGCAAACCGTGCTCGAGTCAGGCGCCCGCCGCGTGGCGCTGCTGGGGCTGAGCTTTAAAAAGCACACGGACGATTTGCGCGAAAGCCCGTTTGTCGAAGCTGCCGAACAACTGATCGGCAAAGGGATCGACTTGTGCATCTACGACCCCAACGTGTCGATCGCGCGATTGACCGGCGCCAACAAGGAATACATCAACCGCACCATTCCGCACCTGGCGCGGCTGCTTGTCGCATCCATGGACGAAGCCGTGGCTTCGGCCGACCTGGTGATTGTGGGCCATAACTACCCTGGCATCGAGGCGGTGCGCGCGAACGATGCCGCATACCACCTGCTGGACCTGACTGGACAGATCCAGTTTGTCGCACGCGCGGCGGCAGTCACTGCATAAGCGTGGCGGCTAGCAGTTGTTGGAGTTCGTGTCACCTGAACAAGTCAGCGGCTTTAGCCACAGAGGGAATGCGAGAGATTGAAGAACATTCCCTCAGGGGCTAAACAGGCTGCGGAAAAAGGCTAGACTTCAAGCAAAAATCCCGAGAAGCATCCCTCAGGGCCTAAAGGCCTCGTTGATTTTGCGCATTTGCGGCACGACTGAAGTCGTGCCCTGTTACAAAACTGGAGTTTTCCGCAGCCTGAAAAGTCGTGCCCTGTCAAAACGGGCTCACTTCCTGAATCAGCGCGATCACTCACCTTTGCGATCGTTGACATTCCGCATATCTCCCCACGCCCGATGTGAACCCCGATGGAACGGGTGAAAACTCATGTTTGACATTCATTACCACCTGCTTTTCGGCCTGGACGACGGTCCTAAAACCATTGAAGACTCGTTGAAACTTGGCGAGGCTTCGATCGCCGAGGGAGTTACGCACATTGTGTGCACTCCTCACGCCAACGAAAGATTCCCGTTTCATCCGGAACGGAATCGCGAGAAGCTGGCGCTGCTGAACGAGCACTTAGGAGGTCGAGTTACGCTGGGCCTTGGATGCGACTTTCATCTCTCCCATGAAAACATCGAGGAACTTAAGAGTAACCGCACCAAATACACCATCAATGGCACGAAGTATCTGCTCGCCGAGTTATCCGACTTCGGGGTGCCTCACTCGCTGTCGAAGACTCTGGATCACCTGACCAGGATGGGGATTGTGCCGATCATTACCCACCCGGAGCGCAACCCCACCCTGGTTGCCGACCCGAGCCGCATTGCGGAATGGATCGGATTCGGGTGCCTGATCCAGATTACGGCAGGGTCGCTGCTGGGCCGGTTCGGAAAGCGGGCCGAGTCGATGTCGCACCACCTGCTTAAGCACGGGCGGGTGCATTTCGTCGCCAGCGACGCGCACAGCATCGACGGCCGCCCTCCGTCCATGGCGCCAGCTCATGACGTGTTGAAACGTCGCTACGGGCGGGAGACTGCGGACCGGCTTTGCCTGCACAATCCACGCGCGGCGTTTCTGGGGGAAGCATTGCCGGATGCGGCCAGCAACTCGCAGGGCGGGAAGTCTCGCAAGGGCGGCTTGTTGGATTGGGTGTTGCGGCGGTAGGGCCGGCGTCGAGGGCTGTTGATTGCGGCTCATCACGATGCTCGCCAGGGCAACATTCGTGGCGCCCGCAGCTTTGAGCATTTGTCGCCCGGCAGGTATACGAAGGGGCTGACAATCCGCTTCGCAAGTCGCCGAAATCGCGGCTTGCTGGTGTTTTTCGATGCATTTCGAGGGGGTTCCAAGGACCCTGTTGTCATGGCAGGGTTGAAGCGTGGAGGGGTGCGCTTGCGTGCCGAACCGCAGATCCTTCGACTCGCTTCGCTCGCTCAGGATGACAAGCTATAAATACGTAAAGAGCAAAGGCATAAAGAGCAAAAGAGCTTGTAGATATCCCACCCTTGCCGCAAAAACAAAGACGCGGCGAGGGTGGAGCATCCGGCTGTTTTAGAGAGACAAGGATGACAGAGTTGTGGGGGAACGAAGTGGGCTCTGGGTTTATCATCGGAGAGGATGCG
>OCZT010001026.1_pt1 | contig 28743 bp, 20 predicted proteins | sample 1539031 | NCBI WGS metagenome assembly OCZT01 (sample SAMEA3539308, study PRJEB22396) | soil metagenome | biome: tundra; feature: field; material: soil | place: USA | collected 2010-05 | depth 0.15 m | reverse complement strand
TCAAAGCTGAACCGGCCGCCAAGCTGGACTCACCTACGATCATCCACGGAGCCCCACAAATCTTTGACCATCAGGTATCGTGCTGTGCTCCGAGCGGGGCAACTAGAAAGAGGTGCTGGATGCGAAGGTTTGTCCTTCTGGCCGCCGTGGCGTGCTTCACCTTCGGCATGGCTGGCTCTACCGTCGTCGCGGCGTCTGCTCGTCCGACGGCGCACGTCGCGTCTTGCACGTACGGTCGAATCGGCGGTGTGGTCAAATGCCTGAGGCGCGGGGAGTACTGCGCGCGGCGATATCAGCGCCAGTACGAACACTACGGGTTCATATGCAACAAGCTTGATTACCGCGGAAGATGGCACCTCGAGTACTACTAGGACGCTGGGGAGACGCGGATGGTCTGTCGAGCGCGTGTTGGCTGGGGCCAGTCTCAGACCTCCGGTAGTGGGACCGATTTGGCCCGGTTTTGTTGAGGCGAGAAGCGTTCGTAGCACTCCTCACCGCGCTCGGGATCGACACAGCCTGGTTTGACTCGGGTGTATGGAAAGGCTCCAACCAATTCGACGGATTGCTCGAGCAGGATGAGGAACGCAGCCTCGAGACTCAGCCCATCCGTGCGGTCGATCTGTCCTAAGACCGGCGTCGAGTTCGTGGAGCTGGTCGGCGTAGGCCATCGACCCCGCCTACGACGACGCTCGCCATGAGCGACGCGTATGAGCGGTCGCCCGAGGCCTCCGGTCTTGGTCCCCAAGGTTGGGACTGGTCAAGCCGCCTGCGTGCCGACGCGCTGCGTCTCGACCGCGAGCTCGTCCTCGGCCTGCAGGTCAAAGGCGCTGGGTCGGTAGCGGGCCATGGTCAGCGCGTCGATCGCGGCAGCGATGCGGTCCAGCAGACCGGGATGAGCGGCATCGAGGTCGTATCGCCGCGTAGTTAGCCGCGGCCGCGGGAAGCGCACCGGCGTGCCGTCGGGAAATTGCTGGCCGGCGTATTCGGCCTCGATGAACGCCCGGTCCCGGCGCACGCTTACGGCGTCGGCGAGGGGGAAGAGGACATCAGGGTCCAGGTTCTCGGGATCGCGCTCATTTGCGCCGGCGGCGAGGAACAAGTCGCGCACGGAGTCGATGCCGCTCGCTGCGAATGCCTTGGGGTTCGCGCAACGGCGGCAACGCGCTGCTGCAGGGTCGTGTCGCCAACAACGAGCGACTGGCCGCCCGGACGTGGCTTTCGTGCCTTGGCGAGCGCCTCGGGCGTGGCCGGGCAGGGGCGCTCATCCGCGCCGGTGGGGTGAACTGGTCGAAGCTCGCGCCCTTCCAAAGCGGACGACCCTCAGTGGCGCCCTCCCAGAGTGCGCGGTTCCGCCCCTTCCCTATCGGAACGCGGAAGCCGTCGCTGGCCACGGCTGCGCTTTCGCATCTGGGGAACCGCAGCAGCCAGCTCAGGCGAGCGCCTCTCTCTTCTGCTCCGCGTCGAAGCGGTAGTGATCGCCGGCGCGGCCGTCAGCGCCGCTCCGGCGAGCCGCAACGAGCCGTCCGCGGGGCGCTGTCATTCGACCGTCGTTCTACACGGAAGGCATCCGCGCCCTCTCTTACCGTTCGAGATCTATGTCGGCAGATGAAGACCACCTAGATCCCGCGACCGGACCAAATTCGCTGGCGCTGCTGGCCGCGATCGTCAAGGCCCACGCGGTGCCGGTTGGACAGGCAGGGCAGCGTGAACCCATCTACTGCTTCAAGACCCAGGGCGGCTCTCACCTGCAGCATCCCTCTCTGAAAGAGATCCCGGACTACGACGAGGCTGTGATCGATGAACTCCACGCCGGCGGGCTGGTGTCGGTCGAGTACACCGGCCCCGGGTCGACCGCGATCACTCCGACGCCGCAAGGCCGCAGCACGGTAGATGTCTACGAGCGCACCCAGAGCGACGATCCTGTCGCCGACACCGCTCCGCTGCTAGCCGCGATCTCCGCTCAGGCAGACGCCGCGAACAAACTTGCTTGGCCAGCGGTCCGGCCTGTGCTTTCGGCACTGCGCGACTACTGGATCGAGGGAGGCTTCTCGATCCACGGCATCCAGATGCGCGCGCTCTTGGTTGCCTGCCCGGAAGCGCACGGAGCATTGTTCATCGCGACGATCCGCGCGCTGACGAAAGGCGGCTATCTGGAGCCCGTGAGCGGCGTGAGGATGAACAACATCCCCGCCGAAGTTGCGCTGACAGATCGAGCGCGAGCGGTGCTCGACGGCTGGCCAGGAGCAGAACCCAAGGACCTTGCCGAGAACCTGCTCGCAGTCCTCGCGGAGCGGGCAGACAACGAGTCCGATCCCGTGCGCAAGCGCCGATTGGTGCAGGTCGGCGAAACCGTGAAGGAGCTAGGCATGAGTCTCACGAGTGAGGTCCTCGCGAAGGTCATCACCGGCGGGATGTAGCCGAGCGCGCGGGCAGCCTTGGGCCGGAACCGGTGGGCCTTCAGCTCGCGGCGACTGGGTTGACCCGAGGTCCAGTCGCATGCCTGCACAACGACTGCGGCTGCCGCCGTCGCGGGGCCTATCTTGACCCAATGCGCGAAGGCACCGGGCCACCGTGCGCGAGTTGGCTTGAGAGCAGCACTCGTCCGCCAGCCGCTCTCGGCTCCTGGTCCTCGCCAGATCCGGTCGCTCGACGCCGGCGCCAGGGCCGAGCCGGCCGACGGCACGTCCGGCGCCTGCATGCCGCGCCGAGCAGGATGGTCGCACCCGAGCTGCTGGACAAGCGCGTTGAGCATCTGCCGGACTGTTGCGGTTGCGGGCACGTGTTTGATGGCAGCGAGGAGCAGGTCGATGATCCGGTGTGCCATCAGCAGTTCGAGCTGCCGCTGATCCGCCCGTTGGTGTTCGAGCACGCGCGGTTGCGGCTGCGTTGCCCGGCGTGTCAGAAGGCGGTCGGCGGGTGCGCTGTCGGGGTTCGGGCCGCGTATCGATGCGCATATCGCGATGCTCGCCGGCGTGTTCCGGCTCTCGCGTGACCAGGTCCGCCAGACGGTCGTTGAGGTGTTCCGCGTCCCGGCATCGACGGGGTCGATCGACAACGCGATCATGCGGATGAGCGTGCTGCTGGCCGACCCGTGGGCCGAGTTGCGCGACGCGATCCGCAAGGCCGAGGCCGTGCATATGGACGAGACGACGTGGCGCCTTCAGGGAGCTCAGCAGTGGCTGTGGGTCGCTGCGTCGGCGCTGGTGGCGTGTTTTCGGATCGACCCGACCCGAAGCCAGCAGGCCGCGAAAGCGCTTCTGGGCGAGGAGTTCGGCGGGTTCGTGATCAGCGACCGGTACACCGGCTATCACTTCCTCGACGTCCTCCAACAACAACTTTGCTGGTGCCACGTCATTCGCCAACTGGTCGATGTCTCCCAGCGCACCGGGGCGGCGGGCCGCCGCGGCACACAGCTCGTCAAGCTCGCGCGCCAAGTGATCGCCGTCCACCGGGAGTTCCTGACCGCCGGCCACGACCCGCACTGGCTCAGCGACCAGCTGGCGCCGCTGCGCCAGCAGATCCGTGTGCTGCTCGAGCAATGCGCCACCGGCCACCACACCAAGACAGCGAACTTCGCCGCGGGACTGTTAGAGGAATACGAAGCGCTGTGGACGTTCTGCGACGTTCCCGACATCCAGATCGACCCGACGAACAACGCCGCGGAGCGGGCTGTCCGTCACGCCGTGCTGATGCGAAAACTCCAAGGCGGAACCCAATCCCACCACGGCAGCCGCTGGATCGAACGCATCCAATCCGTCCGCGAAACCTGCCGCCTGCAACACCGCTCACCGCTGGCCTACCTGACCCAGGTCGCGACCGCCGGCCACCACCGGCTCCCAGTCCCCTCGCTCGTCCCGACATAACTCACGCAGGAACCCCGGCCATCACGGCGACACCCCGTGAACGCCTACGGTTGCTCGGTGCCAGCGCATACGCCACCAGCCTTCTGCGGAGAGTCGGCGACGATCAGACGGAGGTCACAACCGCGCCGCCCCCGCCCGGCTACGCCACGACCTTCGGACAGACGCCGTGGACCCCAACCGCGGAAGTGAGGTTCTTCCGAGCGCTGGCGCTGGGCTGCATCCTCCCGCTACCCGACACAGATTTCGAACTCGGGCTGATGCGCAACATCGAGCCCTCAGAGAGTTTCGGCCTTGGATCAGCCGGGTTCCGACAGGTCGCTTTCAAGGGAGGCTGGGGCCCCGAGCCCGAGGATCAATACGGCGTTCGGCAAACCGGGATCATCGGCGCCGGTGACTCCGGGCTCGTCGTATCGCTCATTGCGGACCCGGTCAGCACATTCGCAGTCGGCCAATCGGTGCTCGACCAGGTCGCCCAATGGCTGCGCGGGGAAGTGCGATTGACCCGGTACCCGCCGGGCTCTTGCCCGGCATGAACTCCAGCGGCCGGCACCTGAGCACCGCCGGTGCCGCGGCGGCGGGCACGTTGGTCGACGGGGCGACGCTCGCTTTGGCCCACCGGCATGCGACGCTCGGCGACGAGCGGGACGCGTGCAAGGTTGCGATCACGTGCTCGCAGTCGACCACATCGCTGCCCGTGCGACGCGGCAGCTTGCGTGCTCGCGGCGCAGCCGCCGAACGCGAGGTCCTCGACCTCGCCGCGCGGGCACCAGACGGGTGGTACATGCTCTCCAGAATCGCAGGCAACAGACGGAAGGCAGACCAGCGCGCGCCCGCCGCCTTGCTCGCCGGACTCACGTGCGCGACTGATATGCCGGTTGTCGGGTCTTCGTTGTCGCTGGTTGGGCAGGAGGTGACAGCTGGTCCTCCTCCCGGTATGTATCCGTTGGCGTTGATCTGGGCGATGCAGGCATCAAGGCTGCTTCCCCAGTTGCGCGGCGTGAGCTGGCGGACCCGCTCCATCGCGTTGCGCTTGGTGCGCTCGGACAGGAGCACCTCCACGGCGCCGGTGTGCGGGTCTAACCGCAGCCGGAAGCCGAGAAAGTGGCGTTCATCGGGGCGGGCAACGGCGGACTTGGCGTCGTTCACCTTCAGGCGCAGACGGCCCTCGATGAACTCGGTCAGGCTGGCCATCACCCGTCGCCCCGCCCGCTCGCTACGCACGTAGACGTTTCCATCATCGGCATAGCGAACGAACCTGTGGCCACGCCGGTCGAGCTCTTGGTCAAGCTCGTCCAGCACGATGTTGGACAGCAACGGCGACAGCGGCGAGCCTTGCGGAACGCCCTGCTCGGTGTTGATCACAACCCCGTCCGGCAGCACCACCTTGGCCTTGAGCATCCGTCCGATCAGCACGAGCAGCCGCCGGTCGCTAACTTGCTCAGCGAGCTTGGCGGCCAGCCGCTGGTGGCAGACGAGATCGAAGAACTTCTCCAGATCAAGATCCACGCACCACTCGCAGCCGTCCTCGAGATGCCCCTTGGCCTCGGTGATCGCCGTATGGCAACTTCGGCCGGGTCGAAACCCGTGACTTGAGGGGTGAAACGTCGGCTCCCACAGCGGTTCGAGCACCTGCCGCACAGCCTCTTGGACCACCCGGTCGATCACGTCGGGAATCCCGAGTCCGCGCTGCCCGCCCCCTGCCTTGGGAATGTACGCCCGGCGGATCACGCCCGGCTGATACACGCCGCTCAGCAGGTCGGCCTGCAGCCTGGGCGCCACGACCGGCCACTGCTCAAGCAGCGCCTCGATCGTCTGCCCGTCCGGACCGGGAGCGCCCTTGTTCGACGCCACCTTCAACAACGCGTCCGTCAATCGCTCGGCAACCTCCTCCATCGTCGCAGGCACTGCACTCCCGGCATTGCCGATCGCCTTCGGCGCTCCCGCCCGGATGGCTCCAAGCCGGCCCCGGGTCTTCCTGCGGGTAGCCCCTTGCGGGTTTTCTGCTGTCGCGATCGCCAAGCTGAGCTGCACCGCCGTTTCTTCGACCGGGATCGCCTTCCCTTGCCCACCGGGACTCGACCCGGCGCGCTCAGCGGGCATTACACCCGCCTTCCGGTAGTACGCGATCCTCCGACTTCTGCTGGGCCATCAGCCGTTGTCCTTTCGTCCTTCGGCCTACCGATACCTCGGAACCCAGCAGATCTCCCTGGGTGAAACGCTGAGATTTCGCCGTGATCGCGTCGCCAATACGCCCTCGAACCCAGCGACAGGAATCGGGCATCACCGCCGGAGGCCGGCTCGCCCATCCGAGGAACGCCTTACGGCGCTTCACTTTCGTTCGCCACCACGACGCATCTATGGCCTCCTTCAGACCCGCCCTCACGGAAGCCCCGCAGCGCCAACAGGCGCACTGGGACCGCCCGGTGAACTCCGGGCCGCGCCCTTGCCTCTTCAATGTTGGATTCCCCCTGTCAGGGCTCCAGGACAGGATTCACACCTCCGATCTCAACGTCCGTGCCAGGCACACCTCCGCTCGCCTACGGCTCGCTGCGCAAAGCGCCGGCCGGCGCTGTCCAGACACCACGTGGTCCACCTTTCAACGGGCGCGAACCCCAGCGGGGTCAATTCTCAACCGGCGCGACGGGGTCAATTCTCGACTGGCCTGGACAGCTCGAGCCCGCGCGACCTCGGTGCCTGCCTTCGAGGTTGCGACGCGTCGCCTATCGGAACCGCACACGCGGATCCGCCGAATTCCGTGGTAAGGCACCGCGTGACCGATTTGTCAAGCGCAAGGATCTGTCGGCTGCGCGCACCGATCAGCGTCGCGAACACCGGCGTGTCGGAAGGGTCGCCCACCAAGAGGCCAATGACCGAACCAACTTCATCCGACTCGGGTTAACCCCGAAGCAAGGGCGGTTAGCCTTGCGTTGCCATTGCGGCCACGACGGAGGCCGATTTGAGTCCGGTGAGGGCTTCGGGACATTTGCAGGAAAACAGCCAACCTCAATCTACGTGAAGGCCCGGCGAGACATCCGAGGAGGCGGCCGCCGGGGACATTCACGGGCACCTCGGGCCCGGCAGGTCAAGGTTCGGTTGATGCGGGCGCTCGGGTGTCGGCTCGTCCTCTCTCTGGCCGTCGCGCTGGCTGCCACTGGAATCGCAGAGGCGCAGGGGCTCGCATACGCTCCTCAGCCTCCGACGGCAGGTGCGCTCTACCGGGATGGCCAGACGGGTCGCTACCTGCTCGGCGGCACTTGGCTGTACCGAGCCGACCTCGGCGACGTGGGCGTCACCGAGGGGTGGTGGCGCAACCTCGCCGCGACCGACGGATGGTCGCCCGTGACGATTCCGAACGCTTACAACGCGGGCGACTTTTCGACCACCAGCGCACAGGGCTACGTTGGCTGGTACCGCAAGGATTTCACGCTGCCGAGCGGAGCGTTCGCGCGGTACGTGCCGGCGAGCGAGCGCCGCTGGATCATCCGCTTTGAGGCGGTCAACTACCGCGCCACGGTTTGGCTCAACGGCCGTCTCATCGGCAGCCACGTCGGGGAGAATCTGCCGTTCGAACTCGAACTGAACGGAGTGCGCAGCGGCGTCAATCGTCTGATCGTGCGCGTCGACGACCGACGCTCGCCATCCGACTTTCCGCCGGGACCGGGCGTCGGCTGGTGGGACTTCGGCGGGATTCTCCGGGAGGTGTACCTGCGCACGGCGCAGGTCGCCGACCTGTCGCAGGTGCAGGTCCGGCCGCTGCTGCCATGCCCGGTGTGCGCGGCGACGGTCTCCGAGCAGGTGCTCGTCCGTAACGTGACCGGCGTGCCGCAGACGGTGCGGCTACGCGGCCACTACGGAAGTGCACCACTCGATTTCGGCTCGGCCACGATCGCACCACACGCAACCTGGACGGCGCGAGCGGCTGTTCGGATCGCTCACCCGCGCCTCTGGTCGATCGATCACCCAGTGCTGTATCACGCAACCCTGTCGCTCTCCGACGAGCACGGCCGGCGCCTCGGCGGGTACGTCACGTACAGCGGGATCCGAAGCATCACCGTGACGCCTGAGGGCCGCCTCGCGCTCAACGGCCGGCTCTTGAATCTCCGCGGCGTCGAGGTTCACGAACAGAACATCGCGACCGGGGGGGCGCTCGCCCCCGCTCAAATCGCTCAGCTGATCGGCTGGGTCAGAGCGCTCGGCGCGACCGTGATCCGCACAGACCCGCCGAGCCCCGAGCTTGCGGAGATGGCCGACCGGGACGGGATCCTGATCTGGACGGAGATTCCGGTCAACCAGTATGTGGGCAAGCAGTACCTGGGCCAGCCCGCGTGGGTTGCGCGCGCACACGCGTTGCTCGAGGACAACATCCTGGCCAACCAGAACCATCCGTCGGTGATGCTGTGGAGCATCGGCAACGAGCTGCCGACTCCGGCCACCGCCGCGGAGACCTCGTACATCGCCGGCGCAGCGTCGCTCGCTCACCGTCTGGACCCCACCCGCCCGGTCGGGATGTCGGTCAGCGACTGGCCGGGGGTACCTTGCCAGCGGGCGTACGCGCCGCTCGACGTGATCGGCGTCAACGAATATTTCGGGTGGTTCGACGCCGGCGGGGGCGCGACGGACGACGAGGACGCCCTCAGCCCGTTCCTGGACGGCTTCCGGGCCTGCTACCCCACAAAGGGCTTGTTTGTGAGCGAGTTCGGGTTCGACGCCAACCGCAACGGGCCGGTCGAGGAGCGCGGCACGTATCAGTTCCAATCCGCCGCGACCGCTTATCACCTCGGCGTGTTCGCGTCCAAGCCATGGCTGTCGGGCGCGATGTACTTCATGCTTCAGGACGACGCCACCTCCCTCAGCTATTCGGGCGGCAATCCATGGCCGGACCCGCCGTTCGACCAGAAGGGCCTCGTCGATCTGTACGGGAACCTCAAGCCGGCGTTCGGGGTCGTCGCCTCGATCTACAAGGCGACGGTGCAGATCGCGCCGCCATAGAGTCACGGGCGTCGCGCTTCGACATAAACGGTCCCGCCGGCTTGGGCGGCGATTTCGCCCGCGGCCAGGACGCTTGCGACGGGCGCGAGCGCTGCCCCAGCCGCGACCGTCATCCCCCTGCGCGAGCGGCTCATTGCTGTTGCTCGCGCTTCGGTTTGCCGAATTGCGTCGTACAGACTGGGCCGGCTCGGCAGCATCGAGACGAGCCCGTCAAGCCAACCGAACATCACCTGGCCCCCACGCCAGTAACTGACGCGGTCGATCTTCAAGCCGCTCTCTCGCACACCCTCCACCAGCGCCTCGGCCGGCAGGTGCACGAGGTGGCGCGGGAGGTCAAGCGCGAGCCAGCGGTCTCCAAACCACCTGGCCTGCCAACTGGAGCGATTCGGAACCGCGATCACCAGCAGCCCCGAGGTAGCCAACAGGGCGCTGGCACGGCGCAGCGCGGCGCGCGGGTCGCGCAGATGCTCGAGCGAATGCCAGAAGACAACCGCCGCCCACTCTCCCGGCCGCTCGTCGAAGTCGACAATCTCCACCTCCCGCACATCCAACCGGGCATGCGCCGCCTGGTCGCCTTGCTCGAGGCCGACCGCGACCCGCCCCGTCGACTCCAGCGCGTCGAGTAGCGCGCCCTCGCCGCAGCCAACGTCGAGGATCGGTCCTGGCGGCGCCAGTCGATCGAGCCGTCCGGCGAGCAGCCCCCGTGTACGGCGCAGCACGCGGTCGCCCCCGCCGGAGAAGCGCCCCGATGGGGGGCGGTAGAAGCCCGCGTACGCCGACCGGAGCTCGGCGTCGTCCGGCGGCGGATACGTCGTTGCGGCGTGGCAGGCGTCACACACCACAAGCCGGACGCCCGAGGGCCGCGCGGGAGCGCCGCACCACGCGCAACGCGGCTCCACCTCCGCGTTCACGATGCGTCGATAGCGGCCGGGGCCGGCGGGCGCGCGTCCTGCTTGAGCGAAGAGACCGCGAGATAGGGGAACGATCGGAGTCCGTTCTTCTGCAGGCGGTACTGGGCGGCGGTGCGTAGCACGCCCACGCCGTAGCGGATGCTTCGTGCAGGACCGATCGACGAAGCTTGGGCGTGGTATCTGGTCGGGCAGGAGAGCTCACCGATCCTGGCTCCGGCCGCGAATGCCTGAGCGATGACCTGGTTGTCGAAGACGAAGTCGTCGGAATTGCGATCGAGCGGGAGGGCGGCGAGCAGGTCGCGGCTGTAGGCGCGAAGCCCGGTGTGATACTCGGAGAGCTTCTCGTGCATCAGCAGGTTCTCGACGACGGTGAGTGCCCGGTTGGCGACGTACTTGTACTTCGGCATCCCCCTTGCAACCGCGTTCTGGGCGAGGATTCGGGAGCCAAGCACCAGGTCGTACTCACCGTAGGCGATCATCGCCGCCATCGCCGGGACGAGTAGAGGCGAGTACTGGTAGTCCGGATGCACCATGACAACGATCTCCGCACCAAGATCCAGTGCGGCCCGATAGCACGTCTTCTGGTTGGCCCCATAACCCCGGTTGGTGAAGTGAACGATGGCTTTGACCCCGAGCGCCTCGGCCGCTTCGATGGTGGCATCAGTGCTGCCATCGTCAACGAGGACCAGGTCATCGACGATCGCACGGTCGAGCTCGTCCACGGTGAGCTTGAGCGTTGATTCCGCGTTGTACGCCGGGAGCACGACTATGACCTGTTTGCCGTTGAGCACGGCGCGATGATAGTCCGCCACCGGGTGCCGGAGACGGACGACCAGGCGGTGCATCCCGAGTCCAAGCGGCGTCTCCCACGCAGCCACGCCGCTCTTGGAAATGCGCGCATCAAGTAGGTTCTGAACGCCAGAGCGGCTCCGAGCTTGCGGCCAGCTCGTTCTGCCTACGTTACGCTCGCGCCGTGATGGCCACGCTGCAAGACACAACGACGTCTCTTCAGTCCTGGGGCGCAGCGTTGTCCAGCCGGATGGCTGCGGTGCTCGAAGCCGTGGCGGTCCTCGCTTCGCCGGGGGTTCTGTATGTGGTCCTGCGGCTGAGGGGAATGGCGCCGGCCCAGCTGCCGGACCCGAGCATGCACACGACGTTCATCATCGACCCGCAGGACATCTTCTCCCGCTACCAGGAGCTGTTCACTCCCTCGTCCCGGCTTCGTGAGGCCGCCAGGGTGGGGTTTCTCGTACCCGCACGGGTCGCGTACCTCCTGTTCGGGGCCCCACCGGGTTTCTTCGTGTTCCGTTACGTGCTGGTCCTGATCGCGATTGTCCCTCTGTACGTGCTGCTGAAGAAGCTCTACGGCCGGGGGGCGGGGTTTGTCTCAATTGCGGTCGTGATGAGCAGCCCTGTCGTACTCACCGCGTGGGGAACCGACTATCCGGACTCGGCGGCGGTCTCCTACCTCACGGGGGGACTCGCAGCGCTCGCACTGTCGTGGGAAGGCACACGGTGGCGGTTGGGCTGGCTGGTGGGCGGTGGCGTTCTGCTCACGATGGCGGTCTGGTCCCATGGGGTTTCGGTGCCGCTCGTCGCGGTCCTGGTTGTCGTCTATTTAGGGGTGCGGCTGCGGCGCGAGCGGGCTCATCTCTGGCGTGACCTGGCGCTGCTCGTGGCGTCAGCCCTCGTGGCCACCGGCCTGCTGGCGATTTGCTCCAAGCTCCTCCTCGGCCAGTTCAACTTCATCACGCCAACGGTGAGGTCGGCGAGGTCGCTGTCGACGGGGGCCGAGTTACGTGCCAATCGCTCGGCAAGCTGGAGCTGGGCTCCCTACGCGCCCTATCTGCTCGTCCCGCCGGCGATCGTTCTCTCGTTCTGCGTGGTAGTCACTCGCCGGCGGTCGCGGAACGTCGGCACGACCCAGCTGTTCGTCGGTCTCACCGGTGCCCTGCAACTAGCGACGTTCGTGTACTTGCAGTTCATCGGCAGCGTCCAGGCTCTGGAGATGCACTACTTCTCATCTCTGCTCTGGTCGTCAGTCAACGTCATGCTTGCCATGACCGTGGCCGAGGTGACACGATCGTTCCTGGCGCGCGGCGACGCGGCGCGCGCAGATCACGCCCGACCCGAGCATCGACCTGCCAGACCCGCGCGGCTCCCGCCATGGATCGTCGTCGCTGTGCCGGGGTTCCTTGTGCTGGCGGTCGCGCTGATCTACGAGGGCGCCGCGCGGGTGGGTCTGGCCGTGCCCGCGTTCACCTGGGCTCCCTGGGGAGGCGTCCTGGCCGCGGTCGTCCTCGCTGGTGCGGCGCTCGGGAGGCTGACGATCGCGTTCACGAAGCCCGCGAGCGATCCGCGCGCGGCAACGACGGTCGCAGCTCGCCGTCTTGCCTCGGCGACCGCGGTGGTGCTCATCGTCGCCGGCGCGCTCGTCCTGACAGTGGCTCCGCGTGAACCACACGGACCGCTGGCGAACACGGTCTACGATCCCCCACCCGCATACGCCAAGGCGCTCGGTGGAAACGACACCATCTTCGAGGCCAAGTACACGGTCCTCTCGGAGCTGCCCGGGTTCGTGGGGCACCCGGCATATCGAGGCGAGGTCCTGCTCACGTGGGAGCCACAAGGGCAGTTCGGTGATCTCCTGGGTCCGATGGGCATCTACCACGACGCGTTCACCTGGGTATCCAGGTCGTTCCCGGTGCTCAACCGGGCCGGCGTACAGGAGATTAGGGGCCGACGCGCAGCCCAGGTGCTGCTCATGAGCCTGACTGGCCGCCACTTCGCGCAAGCCGTGCGATCGCTACATCGCTTCCGGCCTGTCGTCGTCCGCCGAACGATCCTGAGCGACGGGCCCTCTCACCTCCACGCGTGGCTGGTCGACCTCCGGCGTTACCTCCGTGGAACTCCGCGCCGACGGACGCGGTCATCGACCACCGCTTCGACCGCATCGATCGCGGGACCGACCGGACTAGGCGACCTCGGCGTTGCCAACCCAACGCACCGCTCCCACGACCGCCGATCCTGAGCTGGCCGGGTCGGGCCGCCGCGAGCAGGGGACCGCTGATCCGCCGGTACGCTTCGGACGACTGGATCACACACCGGACTGCGTCAGGCCGCCGCCGAGCTTGTGCGTGCTCGAGGTCACGATTTCCGAGCAATGGGCGAGCGCGTTGGCCGGCTGATCCGGGTGAAAGCCGAAGTGCGGCCCCTCGTCCAGAACGAGCACGACCCCGCGCGCGTGCGCGATCTTGGCGATCGCTTGCACGTACGGTGCCGCCGCCTGGTCATCATTCCCCGCCGCCCGGCCGGGCTCGCTCCGCGCCGTTGACATTAGGTTCGTCCGCCGCCAGGCCAGAGCCGCCATAGTCCCCCGTCGTGCCGGGCGAGGCAACATCAAACCCGACGTAACGGGATCGGACGACGCACCCGCAGCAGTGCGCGTGCCGGATGCTCTTTTCAACTCGTTACCGCATGAGCGGTACGAGAAAGTCGTGCGACGTGCGGTCTTCCGCTCCGCCGGGCAGATGCAGCGGTCTCGGGGCGCGCCGCGACAGCGCTGCTGCTCGTCCCACTCGACAACGCCGCCGACGGACGGCAGGGCTGCTCCTCCGCCCGGTATTAGCGGCAGTCTTCTGAGAGGGCGTCCCGAAATCTGTGTAGGCGGCTTGGGGTGAAGATTAACTGCCGTGGGTCGATTGTCTAGTCATGGGTGTCAGGTTGCGTCCGGCAGCCGGTCGCCCAAGTGGATCTTGAACGCCAGTAGCGCCACGGTCCAGTTGCGCGTCGTCGTCCATGCCGGCACGGCGTTGGTGACCGCGAGGTAGATGAGCTTGCGGGCGGCGTCCTCGTTGGGGAAATGCCCCTTGGCGAGCTGGCGTGGACCGAGCCGACCAGGATCCGCAAAGGCCCGCGCACCGGCGAGCTGGCGTGGACCGAGCTGAGTCACTGGCGGGTGCTGCGAACCCTTCACAACCCACGCTATGCCGGCGCGTTCGCTTATGGTCGGCGGCGGACACGCAAGGCCCCCGACGGACGCACCACCACTCACGAGCTTCCGCGCGAGCAGTGGACCGCGCTGATCCGCGAGGCGCACCCGGGCTATCTCACCTGGGAGCAGTTCGAGATCAACCAGCGACTGCTCGCCCACAACGCTCAAGCGCACGGCACCGAGCGCACCGCCGGACCCGCCCGCGAGGGACCCGCGCTGCTGCAAGGCCTCGCGGTCTGCGGACGCTGCGGGCATCGGATGAGCGTCCGCTATCACCAGCGGCGCGGCACGCTCGTGCCCGACTATCAATGCGTCGCAGAAGCTCTCGCCGCTCTACGGTTCCAGACAATCGCTCACACAGCAAACAGCTAAGACCACAAAACCCGGTCTCCGTGGAACCCGGTCTCCGTGGAACAGGTCTCCGTGGAACCCGGTCCAGCTCATTGCGATCGGTCGTGGTTTTGTGACGAACGATGGCCTGGCGTTCGGAGTTGACGTTAGACGTACGTCATTGCGCGTTCGGCGAGCGCGGTGATTGTGAGGCTGGGGTTGGCTCCGATGTTTGCGGGGATCGCGGCGCCGTCGCAGACGAGCAGATTCTCGTAGCCGAATACGCGTTGGCGGGCATCGATCACGCCGGTGGTGGGGGTGGCGCCGATCACGGCGCCACCGAGAATGTGTGCGGTCGAGGGGATCCCGAGCACCGCTTCGGTGCTGATCGATTGGGCGGTGCCATTGATCCGCTCCGCGAACCATTTCGTGGCTGTATAGGCGGCGGGCAGCCCGACCGGGTTTGGGTTGTTCGGATCCTGCTCGGTGGTGAGGATCACGGATCCGCCGGGGAGTCTGCGCTTGACCTTGATCCGCATCGAGTTCTCACTGGACTGCATGACGAGCAGGATGATCGTGCGCCGCGACCACTCACGGATCCGTGCAGCGTTGAGCGCTGTCCGGGGGTGGCGTGCGGCGCTGGCGAGAAAATGCAGCGGTTGGGTGCCGCGCGTGGCCGCTTGCACCATCATCGCGAACAGCAGCGATTGCGAGTCCCCGCCTTGTCGGTAGGTGACGACCTCGATGTGCGTCTCGGGGTCGACGTAGATGCTGGAGGTGATCGCGATCGATTTCGTGAAGTCCTCGGGGAAGTCCGCGGGCGCGGTTACCGCCATGTTCGATTCGCTGTTGGTCCGCACCAGGTATCCGAGACGATCGGCAACGTTGGGCAGCGAGCCGTTTAGCTTGCACCGCTGCAGGAGCCGGTTGGTGCCCAGCGCGCCGGCGGCGACGACCACCCCGCGCGCTCGGAGGGTACTCGGGTCGCGCCGTACCCAAGCTCCGGAGCGGACGGAGGTGATGGCGTACCCGGCATGGCCGGTAGTGCCGTTGACGGGTTTGATGTCGGTCACGGTCCGCTCCGCCATTATCGTGACGCCGGCCCGCTCGGCGAACCACAGGTAGTTCTTACGCAGCGTGTTCTTCGCCCCGTGACGGCAGCCGATCATGCACGAACCGCACCTAATGCACCCAGTCCGATCGGGACCATCGCCTCCGAAGAACGGATCGGGGACGGTCCTGCCCGGCTCTCCGAGGAACACTCCCACCCGAGTGCGGCGGTAGCTGTCGCCGACCCCGAGCGTCTCGCCGTATTGCTTGAGCAGCAGGTCGGCGGGGCCGTCATTGTCGTAGTCGACGACGCCGAGCATCCGTTCGGCGGTGTCATAGTGCGGTGCGAGCTCGCTCTCCCAGTCAGCCAGGTCGGCCCATTGGGGGTTGGCGTAGAAGCCGGGGAGCGCCCGGTAGAGCGTGTTCGCGTACCCGAGACTGCCGCCGCCGACACCGCAGCCCGAGCCGATGAAGATGTCCTTGAACAGCGTCAGTCGGAAGATCCCCTTGCACCCCAGGTACGGCATCCAGTAGTAGCGCCTAGCGTCGGCCGTGCGCTCGGCGAAGTCGTGATCCTCGAACCGTGCGCCACAATCGAGCACCGAGACGCGATGCCCTTTCTGCGCCAGACGCAGCGCGCACACGCTCCCACCGAAGCCAGACCCGATCACCAGCCAGTCGTAGTCATATGCCATGCGGTCCCCCGGGTAACGTCCCATGGTCTTGCCTCCGCGCCACGCGATCAACCCAGCGAGACGCTCACGCGAAGGCTACCGCTGCCCGTCACAAGATCACCGTCCTCAGCGGCCGACGACGAACCGCAAGACCCCAAGGCCGCGACCGCTGGAATGGGCTAACTGGTCATCCTTTGGGGGTCGGCGGATGTCGGGAGAGCGCCTCTTTGGGCTACACGCACGTGTCTCGGGCGAGGCTTCCGTCGCCGTGGATGCGGTAGCGCCGAGCCCGCTACCAGGTCGGACTACCGCGTTCGGAGGCGACGCGGCAGCTCCGAGCGCGCGGAGAATCTCTGCTGCTGCGGACGAGGACCATGCGTCCGACCCGCGCGTCGATTCAGTGCCGCTCCCGTGTGAAGCGGAAGCCCACGGCCGACGATTTCAGGGCGTCCGAGGCTGTCGCAAAGCAACCAACAGCCACGCCGACCAACACGTCCACGGCTGCCCGTCCGCCCCGGCGATGCAGCAGTCTGGCGGCGCCGACCTGGCGGCCGTCCTCCACCGTCGGCCACGAACTCCTGAATCGCAAGCACAAGAGCAGGAGCCTCGCCGGCATTACCCGGACTGCTGCATCAGGCGTCAAGCGGCTCTGAGCGCCGACCGAGTGGCCACTGGGGAGCGGCACCGGGCCAGGCACAGCGAGGTTGCCTATGCGTCGCCCGGGTTCTGCACCAGCTATGACGCAGCCCTGCTTCTGGCGACCGATGAAAGTCAAGGGGGCTGGGCAGAACATTTCGGGGGGTGTTATCGGTCGGGTGGCCGGTGTCGGGGGGCTGAGATCGCCTCCTGTGAGCTCGGTTCGGCGCGCCGGGGCGATCTCGGCCCGGTTTTTGCCCGAATTTGCGCAGGAGTGATCGTCGCCGGTGTGGTCGACGTCGAGTCCAGCGGTTAGGTTGTCGGGTGGGCGCGGGTGACTGACGTAGCGAAGTGCAGACGTCAGGAGCTTTGAGTCTGCCGCGCGGCTATGCCCTCTCGGGGGCCTGATCTATGCGCGCTCCGGTGTCGCGCTCGCGCCCACTTTTCTTGATGGTCGTCCGGCTTGCTGGTCGGTGACCATCCGCTTGTAGGACACTTCGGCTTGTTCGGCGAGGGCGCGTTCGGCGTGCAGGATCGCGCGGTTGGTGCTCCAGATCCCAGCAGCGGCCTTCGTCCGGGCGGGGGCGCCGGCGGTCAGCTCGAGCTGACGCTGTTTCTTGTTGGTCAGCGCGGGGCGCTGGTGGGCGTAGTCCTCGCCGCGGGTGAGCATGCACCAGAACAGGACGGTGAGCTTGCGGGCGGTCGCGACGATCGCTTTGCCGTGACCGCGCCGGGCGCGGAGGCGCTCGTAGAACGCGCGCAGCGGGCCGGGTTGCTTGACCACGCTCCACGCCGCTTCGACCAGCGCCCACCGCGCGGACGCCGACCCGCGCTTGGAGATCCGACCTGACCGCGCCGGCGCCTCGCCGGACTGGCGGACCTTCGGATCCAGACCGAGGTACGCCACCATCTTGCGGCTCGTCAAGAACCGTGAGGGCTCGCCGATCGCGGCGAGAAACGACGCGGCGCAGACCAGGTTCACGCCCGACACCGTCATCAACCGCCGGATCTCCGGCCACAGCAGCGCCTGCTGGGCGATCAACCGGTCAACCGCGGCGATCTCAGTGTCCATGAACGCGACGTGCCGCAGACCCGCGTCGACTGACTCGCGCTCCTCGACGGGCAGCTTTAGGCCGGCGAGCCATTGACGGCCTTTGACCCCGAACAGGTCAGCCAACGGCGGCCTTTCCTGCAGCCGGCGCTGGAGCACCGCCTGGATCTCGTTCTTTGCGCGCGTGCGCGTTCGCATCAGCTGCTCGCGGCGCGCGAGCCGACGACGCAAGATCCGGCAGCGCTCATCGGGCATCCACACCGCGTCAAGCTCGCCCTTCCACAACAGGCTCGCGAGCGTCCGCGAGTCGAGCTTGTCGGTCTTCGCGCGGGCGCTCGAGATGCCGGTGTCATCCGGACTGACCACGATCACCCGCTGCACGTGCGGCTCGAGGAGCCGCGCGACCTCCCAACAGGAACCCGTCACCTCCAACGCCACCCGGTCGGTCGCCAGCAGACTCTCCGCCAGCGCTCCTAGCCCATCGGGTGTGCTCGGCACCCGCCCCGCGGAGCGAACCTTCCCGTCCTCGCAGATCGCGACCACACAGAAATCGCGGTGCACATCCAGGCCGATCGCTCGACCCACCCATCTGACCAACGCCATCCCTTCACCTCCACAGCATGGTGGTTGACACAAGGTGGGAGAACCAGCGGGAAAAACGACACAGACCGATACGAGCTCGAACGCTCAATCCAGGCAAGTCGCAGGGGCGGCCGAAAGAAAAGCACGGGCTCGAAGCCCATCGCCAAAAACGGCCTACCCGTCTGCGTTCTCCCAATGAAGGCCCCTGTCCCGGATGAACCAAACGTTCGGCCCCGACCGGACGGACCCTGGTTGCTGAGGGCCTCTGGTTTCGACGCCGCAGCGTCGCACATTCCCATCGAGCCGCGGACGCCGCAGAGCGGCGTCCGCGGTCAAGGACCTCGGGAGCCGAGAAGGCTGCGGCGGAGGCGACCTGAGACGCCGACTTGGGCGTCCGCCTACCAACCCTGAGCGGGCGGGAGCTCGTAGACGCGCTTGTGGCGAATACGGGGTCCCTCGGATCGCGCGTTGCGAGACCTGCCTTCGTGCTGGCGCAGGCATTTGCCGTCCACGGCGTTCGCGTGGCTTCCTATATCCGATTGCGGTAGCCCGCGACAGCAGCAACGGCGTCGTTGTCGTGGCTGGTTTCTCCATGGAGCAGCCGCGCGTCGACGGCGAGCTCGTGATCGCGATCGTCGCGGAGCACTCGTCCGGAACTGGGGCTCGTTGCCGCTCGTTCCACGATTGCGAGAGGCGGGAGCACAGCGTCGGCGAGCTGCTGCGGACTCTGCTTCCTTGTGTCGGCCCGGGTTGTCAAGGCGGGTCATGGTCGTCGGTGTGGTCCCGCTGTGGCGGTGGGGACACCAACCCCCCCAACGGCAGCAACGAGGGGAGCATGAAAGCTGCTCACTTGACAGACGCTCCTCCATATGAGTAGGAGGGCACAAGCCGCGACCCGCCGCCATCACGTTTGCCCGCATCAATCGCGGGAGGATACAGCCAGCTCGGCGAGCTGAGCGCGTTCCGCCAGCGCTCGCGCGATACTGCGGGCCGTAAGTGATGCGCACCTCCTCGCACGCCGTTCTCCGGTTCTTGGTCCTAGCGCTACTGGCTCTCGTGCTCGGGGCGCCGGTCGCAGCTTGTGGCAGCTCGGCAGCTCGTGGCACGGGCACGAGCACGAGAACGCTCGTCGTCGGCAGCACGCCGGTGACGCAGGCGATCCCGCCCGGGTTCGTCGGGCTCTCGTTCGGCTACAAGGCGTTCCCGCTGTACGCGGGCACGGATCCGAACGCGATCGATCCGGTGTTCGAGCAGCTGATCCGCAATCTCGCGCCCGGGCAGAGCCCGGTGTTGCGGGTCGCCGGCACCGATCAGGCCTGGTGGCCGATCCCGCACACGCGACGCCCGGCCGGCGTCAACTACACCCTGACGAGCGGCTTCCTGCGGGTTGCGCGGGCGCTCGCGCGGGCGGTCGATGCGCGCCTGATCCTCGGGGTCAACTTCGAGGCGGACAGCGCAAGGCTCGCCGGGGTCGAGGGGCAGGCGCTGGTCGACCAGATCGGGAGCAAGTGGATCGATGGACTTGAGCTCGGGAACGAGCCTGAGCTCTACGCCGGCTACCCCTGGTACGTGCCGCCCGGAGGCCACGGCGTGTACGGGCGCCCGCGTTCTTGGAGCTTCAGCGATTTCGTGCAGGATTTCGCCACCATCTCTCGCGCGCTCCCGCGCACGGTCACGCTCGCTGGACCGGCGATCGGCTCCCTGGGCTGGATTTCAAGGCTGGGACAGTTCCTGGCGGGCAATCCCCGGCTCGGGACGGTCACGCTGCACCGCTATCCGCTCAAGCACTGCTCCGCGACACCGGAGACGGTGGCCGAGCTGCTCTCGAGCGCGTCGACGACCGGCCTCGCGCAATCGGTCGCGCACGACGTGGTGATCTCGCACGCGCGCCACATCCCGCTGCGAATCGGCGAGATGAACTCGGTCTCCTGCGGCGGGATGCCGGGCGTCAGCAACTCGTTCGCGTCGGCGTTGTGGTCGCTGGACGCCCTGTTCGCGATGGCGCGCGTGAACGTGGACGGCGTGAACATGCAGACGGCGCGCGACTCGCTCAACGAGCTCTTCTACATCAGCCGGGTCCGCGGCCGCTGGGAGGCGCAGGTCCACCCCATCTACTACGGATTGATGATGTTCGCGCAGGCCGTGCCCGCCGGATCGCGCCTGCTGGCCCTGTCCGGGACGGCCGGAACGAACGTCAACGCGTGGGCCGCGCGCGCGCCCGACGGCGAGCTGCACGTCGTGTTGATCAACGACGACACCCACGCGCACACCGTGAGCGTACGAATCCCGGGGCGCGGCAGCTCGACCGCCGGGCCGGCGACACTCACGCGGCTGCAGGCAACCAGCGTCCATGCCGAGTCGGGTGTCACATTCGGTGGCGAGAGCTTCGGCTCGGAGACCGATTCGGGACTGCTCGCCGGGACGCCGAGCACCACCTCGCTCACGCCGGCCGGCGACGACTACGTGATCACCCTGCCCGAGGCGAGCGCCGCGACGCTGACGCTGCCGGCGGCGTAGTCCCCAGCACGCCAACGCGCGCCTCGCGCTGAGCGGAGTGCGCCGCAGCTCACCTCGACGCCGGGCGCAGGAAGCGGCCGAGGTCGATCAGCCCGACGTGGAGGTGATAGCACCCGCTGCCGGCACGGCGCGGCGGACGACCGTCGGATCGAACCGAGCGAGCGACCTCACCGCTACGGCAAGCGCCGCACGATCGTCGCTGTGGCCCTCGCCCGCGAGCTCGCCGGCTTCTGCACCAGCCGCTGCTGCTGCGCGGCCACGGTCGGATCGTGATCGGTCACGACGTCGGGTTCGGCTGGCGGAACTCCGATGGCTTCTACACCGGCTATTGCCACGTCGAGGCAGCCGCGCCCGAATCGGTGATCGAGTTCGGCGATGGCGCGATGCTCAACAACAACCTCCTCGTCAAGAGCGAGGGACCGGGCGTCCTGATCGGGCCCGGCGCGCTGCTCGGCTCGCGGATCTGCATCTACGACAGCGACTTCCACGAGCTTGCCGCGCGGCGTCGGGCCGGGGGGTAGACCGGCGATGGGGCACGTCGAGCTCGGCCCGAACGTATTCGTCGGCGACCGCGTCCTGATCCTGAAGGGCGTCGTGATCGGCGCCGACTCGGTGATCGGCGCCGGGAGCGTCGTCGCGGCGTCGATCCCGCCCGGAGTGATCGCCGCCGGCAACCCCGCGCGCGTGATACGCGAGTTGGAAGACGCCGACATCCCCGCGGAAGCCGAGCGCGTTGCCGCCCGTTTCTCTGCTAACAATGGATCTGGCTAGGAAGCGATGCGACCGCCCTCGGTTGGGCACAGCCGCAGATACGGAGTAGCGACAGCCTCCGTACTCGCGCTCGCCCTCGTGCTCGCGCTGGGGGGGATTTGGCCTGGCGCCTCCCGGGGCGCCGGCGGTTCCTGCGGCCCTCCAGTCACGAGCGTGATCGCGTGCGAGAACAGCCAGCCCGGCGACCCGCAGAGCGACTGGCAAGTCGATGGTGCGGGCGACACGGCGATTCAAGGCTTCGCGACGTCCCAGAGCGTCAACGTCGGCCAGACAATCAGCTTCAAGGTCAATACGCCGTCGACCAACTACCACATCGACATCCTGCGGCTGGGCTACTACCAGGACAACGGCGCTCGCAAGATCGCAGCGGGCATCAAGCCGAGCGCGACCCTGCCGCAGTCGCAGCCCGCGTGTCTGACGCAGGCGACCACGGGCCTGATCGACTGCGGCAACTGGGGGGTGTCGGCGTCGTGGAGCGTGCCGAGCACGGCCGTGTCCGGTCTGTACGTTGCCCACCTGGTGCGCGACGACGCTTCCAATCCCTCAAACGGGAGCCTGATCCCGTTCGTCGTGCGCAACGACTCGAGCAAATCGGCAGTCCTGGTCCAGACCTCGGACGAAACCTGGGCGGCGTACAACAACTACGGCGGCAACAGTCTCTATCAGTGCACCACGGCGGCCTGCCCCCCTGACACCAACGGCGGCCCGCAGGGCTACAAGGCCGCCTACGCGGTCTCCTACAACCGACCGCTCAACGATTGCGACGGCGGCGACGACTCGGGCAGGGACTGCTTCCTTTACGCCGAGTGGCCGATGATCATGTTCCTCGAGCAGAACGGCTACGACGTCTCCTATACCAGTGGGTCCGACGTCGCCTCGAACGGCTCGGCGCTCCTGAGCCACAAGCTGTTCATCTCGAGCGCTCACGACGAGTACTGGTCGGGGACCCAGCGGGCCAACGTCCTCGCCGCCCGCGACCACGGTGTCAACCTCGCGTTCTTCAGTGGCAACGAGATGTTCTGGAAGACCCGCTGGGCAGCCAGCATCGACGGCTCGAACACGGCGAATCGCACGCTTATCACCTACAAGGAGACGCACTTCACTTCATGGCCGGTGGACCCGTCCGATCCCCCGGTCTGGACCGGGAGCTGGCGCGACCCCCGGTTCAGCCCGCCGGCCGACGGCGGCAACCCGGAGAATGCCCTCACCGGGCAGTTCTTCATGGTCAACGCGGGCACGTCCGACATCACGGTTCCCTCGACCTACAGCAAGCTCCGCTTGTGGCGCAACACGCCGGTTGCGTCGCTGGGCGCCGGCCAGAGCCGCACCCTCGGCGCGGGGCTGGGCACGCTCGGATACGAATGGGACGAGGACGCCGACAACGGATTCCGCCCGGCCGGCCTATTCGACATGTCGTCGACGACCGTGTCTGGTGCTCAGGTCTTCGCCGACTACGGGACCTCGGTCGTCAACAACCAGACCGCGACCCACCACCTGACGCTGTACCGCGCCCCGAGCGGAGCGCTCGTGTTCGGCGCGGGAACCGTCCAGTGGGCCTGGGGCCTGTCCGACCAGAACCCGTCCAACTCTCCGCCCGACCCCGTGATGCAGCAGGCGACCGTGAACCTGTTCGCCGACATGGGGGTCCAACCCGCATCGCTAATTACCGGTCTGACGGCCGCGTCGCAGTCCACCGACACGACGCCGCCCACGTCGACCATCACCTCCCCCACATCGAACTCGACCGTGCAGGACGGCAACCAGATCACGATCTCGGGCACCGCGTCCGACTCCGGCGGCGTCGTGGCGGGGGTCGAGGTCTCGACCGACGGCGGCAAGACGTGGCACCCGGTGCAGCTGGGGGGCGCAGCCGCGGCGAACGTAAACTGGTCCTACACATGGGTGGCTCACGGAAACCCGTCCACCACGATCCAGTCGCGGGCCGTCGATGACAGCGGCAACATCGAGACGCCGTCCGCCGGCGTGACCCTGAACGTTGGATGTCCGTGCTCGATCTTCGGCTCGACCGCTCCGGCGGTCGCCGACAGCGGCGACCCCACTCCCGTCGAGGTCGGCGTGAAGTTCACCTCCGACAAGTTCGGGTCGATCTCGGGGATCCGGTTCTACAAGGCGAGCGCCAACACGGGCACGCACGTCGGCAACCTGTGGAGCTCGAGCGGACAGAAGCTGGCGTCGGCGACGTTCACGAACGAGAGCTCCTCGGGTTGGCAGACCGTGACGTTCTCCAGTCCGGTGCAGATCAACGCCAATACGACCTACATCGCGTCGTACTACGCGCCGAACGGTCACTACTCGGGGACCTCCGAGTACTTCTATCCGCCTCCGTCGCCACCGCCGCTCGGCGGCGGCAACGTCGACAGCCCGCCCTTGCACGCCCTCCGCAACGTCAGTGGCACCACCAACGGCGTCTACGCCTACAGCGGTTCGAGCACGTTCCCGACCTCCACGTCTGACGCCGCCAACTACTGGGTCGACGTGCTGTTCACGCCCGGCGCAGCCCCCGGAGCGGTCACCAACGTGTCCGCGACGGCCGGCTACAAGTCCGCGCAGGTCTCCTGGACAGCGCCTTCGACCGGTGGAGCGGTGACGACCTACACGATCACCCCGTACATCGGATCTACAGCGCAGGCGGCGACCATGGTGACAGGCTCGCCGCCCGCGACCACTGCCACGATCCCGAACCTCGATCCAGCGTCGACGTATACGTTCACCGTCCAGGCCTCGAACCCGAACGGAGTCGGCCCAGTCTCGGCCCCCTCGAATTCGGTCACGCCGTCGGCGACGCCCGTGGCGCCAGGTCCGCCGACTGGTGTGTCTGCGTCGCCGGCGACGGGTCAGGCGTTGGTGAGTTGGACGGCTCCGGGGAGTAATGGTGGGAGTGCGATCACCGGTTATACGGTGACGCCGTACATCGGTTCGACGGCGCAGACGCCGGTGCAGGTGAACAATGGGTCGGCGACGTCGGCGACGGTGACGGGGCTGACGAACGGCACTAGCTACACGTTCACGGTCGCGGCGACCAATACGGCGGGGCCGGGAGCGGCGTCGGCTGCTTCGAACGCGGTCACGCCGCAGAACACGATCTTCGACTTCGGGACGCCCGCGACGGTCGATTCGGGCGACGGGTCATCGGTCGAGCTAGGGGTCAAGTTCACCGCCGACACGAGCGGCTCGATCACTGGGATCAGGTTCTACAAGGCGAGCACGAACACGGGCACACACGTGGGGAGCTTGTGGAGCTCGACCGGGACGCTGCTCGCGTCGGCGACGTCCAGCGGCGAGACCGCCTCCGGATGGCAGACCGCGACGTTCTCCACCCCCGTCTCGATCACCGCCGGCACCACCTACGTCGCCGGCTACCTAGCGCCGAGCGGCCACTACTCCTCCACCGCCGCAGGGCTCTCCGGCGCCGTCGACAACCCGCCGCTGCATTCCGTCGCGAACAGCACCAGCGTCAACGGCGTCTACGCCTACAGCCCCACCAGCACCTTCCCCACCAACAGTCACAACGCCACCAACTACTGGGTCGACGTCCTCTTCGCAGCCGCGGCACCCGGCCAGCCGACGAACGTGACCGCGACGGCGGGAGCAGGGTCGGCGACGGTGAGCTGGACAGCGCCGTCGACCGGGGGGCAGCCGACCTCCTACACCGTCACCCCCTACGTCGGCTCGACGGCGCAGACGGCGACGACCGTGAAGGGCACACCGCCCGCGACCACCGTGACTATCAACGGGCTGACTCCCGGGACCGCCTACACGTTCAAGGTGCAGGCGTCGAACTCCGTCGGCAGCGGCCCGGTGTCCGCCGCGTCGAACTCGGTGACGCCCACGGCCGGGCCCCCAGGTCCGCCGACTGGTGTGTCTGCGTCGCCGGCGACGGGTCAGGCGTTGGTGAGTTGGACGGCTCCGGGGAGTAATGGTGGGAGTGCGATCACCGGTTATACGGTGACGCCGTACATCGGTTCGACGGCGCAGACGCCGGTGCAGGTGAACAATGGGTCGGCGACGTCGGCGACGGTGACGGGGCTGACGAACGGCACTAGCTACACGTTCACGGTCGCGGCGACCAATACGGCGGGGCCGGGAGCGGCGTCGGCTGCTTCGAACGCGGTCACGCCGCAGAACACGATCTTCGACTTCGGGACGCCCGCGACGGTCGATTCGGGCGACGGGTCATCGGTCGAGCTAGGGGTCAAGTTCACCGCCGACACGAGCGGCTCGATCACTGGGATCAGGTTCTACAAGGCGAGCACGAACACGGGCACACACGTGGGGAGCTTGTGGAGCTCGACCGGGACGCTGCTCGCGTCGGCGACGTCCAGCGGCGAGACCGCCTCCGGATGGCAGACCGCGACGTTCTCCACCCCCGTCTCGATCACCGCCGGCACCACCTACGTCGCCGGCTACCTAGCGCCGAGCGGCCACTACTCCTCCACCGCCGCAGGGCTCTCCGGCGCCGTCGACAACCCGCCGCTGCATTCCGTCGCGAACAGCACCAGCGTCAACGGCGTCTACGCCTACGGCCCCACCAGCACCTTCCCCACCAACAGTTACAACGCCACCAACTACTGGGTCGACGTTCTCTTCGCAGCCTCAGGGTCCTCGCAGTCGCAGCCACCGGGCCAGGTCACCGGCGTCACAGCCACCGCGGGCGACAGCTCCGCGGCCGTCAGCTGGACCGCGCCATCGAGCGGCGCCCCGACCTCGTACGCCGTCACCCCGTACATCGGCTCGACCGCCCAGACCGCGACCACTCTGAACGGCTCGCCGCCCGCGACCAGCGCGACCATCAACGGGCTGACGAACGGCACCGCGTATACCTTCACCGTGACGGCGAGCAACGCGAAGGGCACCGGCCCGGCCTCGGCGCAATCGAACTCGGTCACCCCAGCGCCTACCGGACCCAAGCCCACTTTCGTCCAGCAGGTTGCAGCCCACGCCGCAGGAGTCCCGACCCTGCCTCTGACTCCCGGATCCAACATCACGGCCGGCAACCGGTTGATCGTCCTCGTCAGCATCTGGAGCGACTCGGGAGCCACCGCCAAGATTGTGACCGATTCCGCCGGCAACAACTACACCGAGGTACAGCACTTCACGGCCTCTGACAACACCGAGCTGAGCGTGTGGACCGCGCCGATCACGGCGGGCGGCGGAACCAAGCCGACCATCACCGTCGGTGGGATCATGCCCGCCGACACCGCGGCTGTGGCGCTCGAATATTCCGGGCTATCGAACGCGTCGGGTTCCGGCATAGTCGATCAGAGCGCGCACGCCACCGGCACGACCAGTGGTGCCGCCACCGTCAGTTCGGGGGCGACCGCGGCCACGGCGTCCGCCAACGAGCTCGCACTCGGGTTCTATGCTGACTCGGGCTTTGGCAACACGTTGACCGCCGGCAACGGCTGGACGTCCCGAGCGAACGTCTCTCCGACTTCGGACATCGAGCTCCTCGCCGAGGAGCAGATCCTCGCCCTGGGCGCGACGCCGAACGCGGGCGTGGGCATCGGCGCGAACACGACCTGGCTGATGTCAACGATCGATTTCAAGCACGCATAACCGCCGATCACCGAGGGACACCAATGAAGATCACCCGTGAAATGACTCCGCTCAAGCTCGCCGCGGTCGCAGGCGTTGTGATCGCCGCAGGCGGTGCCTTCGCGGTCGTCGAACTTGCCGGTTCGTCGTCGAGCGGTTCATCCACCGTGCAACGCGCCACTGCCGCGCCCGGAGGCGTCTACGACGTCGGGTCCGCGCCGCAGCAGGTGAGGAGCGGCGCGACACACGGGAGCCCACGGTCCAGCAACGCTCGGACGAGGGGCGCTGCCGCCACCACCGGCCCGGTCCAGCGAGCGCGTGGCGTAGCCAAGAGCGCCAGCAGCGAGCAGACCACGCCCGGGGTCAAGGGGCCGAACCCGTGCACATACGTCCCGACCGTAAGAGCTCAGTCGATCGCCGGCGGCGTGATCAGCACTCAGGTAGCGCCTCTCGGACCGACCTGTATCTACGCGCAGGGAGGCGCCAAGCCCCCCATCACGGTCGCGATCGAGTCAATGAGCTTCACGCAGATCACCCGGCAACTCCATCAGGCGCAGCAGCTGACGATCGGAGGCCACTCGGCTTACTGCGGGACGCTGGGCAGGGAGATGCTCTTCCTCTCGCTCTCGGGCGGCAGGGTGCTCAACGTGACCGCTCCGTGCTCCGAGGCTCGACAGTTCGCCGCGGCGGCAATCGGCCACATCACCGCGTGAGCGCCTGACGGGCCGCGAGCCGCGAGCCGCGACACGGAAGATCAAACCCGACGCAGCCGTTCATTCAACTATGAGCCCAGATCGAATGCAAGGCCAGCGCGTCCTCATCACAGGTGGGGCCGGCGCTGTCGGATCCAACCTCGCCGATTTGGTGGTCCGCGCGGGGGCGCGCGACGTGATCGTGCTCGACAACTTCGTGCGCGGACGCCGCGAGAACCTCGCCTGGGCGGTCGCCAACGGCCCGGTGCAAGTGGTCGACGGGGACATCCGCGACCGCGAACTGGTGCGGCGCCTGACCCGCGGGGTCGACGTCGTGTTCCATCAAGCGGCGCTGCGGATCACGCAGTGCGCGGAGGAACCTCGGCTGGCGCTCGAGGTCACTCGCCAGCAATCATCCCTTCCCGCTGCTGCTGGAGAGTGCTCGACGCAGTCGAGGTGGCCGACGTCGTCTTCCCAACTGAACTATTGACGGTGCTCGTCTTCGTCCCGCCGCCACATCCTGCGACCGCGAGCGCCGTGACGCCCGCTACAACGCCGACTGAGTGCTTGAACATGACGGCATGAGGAGGGTAGCTACTTGTGTCGAGGGCCTAGTCGGTTTTCAGAGAATCGGGCTAGGCCCGCTTGTTTGTTGAACAACACACGTTACCCCACCCGCAGCGCAACCGTAGAAGTCCACACGGGCGCGCCAAACCTACGCGCTAGACCTCGCGTGAGCGATCCTCAGCCCGTTTGCCGCCATCCGGCCAGGCGGGTAGGGCGCTTCTACCACCTGAGCCCGAAATGCCACTCTGAGGGGTGGAAAAGACCAGCAGGGACGGACTCGAAATCAGGGCTCCGAGTGGCCCAAAACGCTCAGGGTCGCGGGAGGGCGAAAAACGCACTCAGCGCACGTCGATGCGTTCGATCCAGCCCTTATAAACACTAGGGATTTTTGCGTTTTCAGGCGTTGGCAAGGGGAGATTGCCTAATCCCCGTTTCGTGGCGAAAATCCCCAGTGTTTACGGGAGATTTGAATTCTAAGGCGTTCTAAGGCCCCCTGGCTCAAAAAAGGAACCTACTGACGCATCCGTGGGTTGTGTCACCGTCCGGGTAGGGGTGGGCAG
>OCZT010001025.1_pt1 | contig 28748 bp, 24 predicted proteins | sample 1539031 | NCBI WGS metagenome assembly OCZT01 (sample SAMEA3539308, study PRJEB22396) | soil metagenome | biome: tundra; feature: field; material: soil | place: USA | collected 2010-05 | depth 0.15 m | reverse complement strand
TTTCATGCCAATTCTCCAATAGAAGCAATAGCCCGCAATCGCAGCGAAAATGAGCGGAAAGCTGCTGAAAAGGGGACATTACAGGTTATCACGTTCACTGAGGTGATTTTCGCGCCTATTTCTGGCTGGCAATCCATGCGTCGATGCGGTCGCTCAGGACATCCAGCGGCAGGGCGCCGGAGCCCAGCACCTGGTCGTGGAAGGCGCGCAGATCAAACTTGTCGCCCAGAGCCTTTTTTGCCCGGTCGCGCAATTCCAGGATCTTCATCTGCCCGATCTTGTAGGCCAGAGCCTGGCCCGGCCAGCCGATATAGCGGTCCACCTCGGTTTGAATCGTGGTTTCGTCCATGGCCGAGTGGTCGTGGAAGTAATCCACCATCTGCTGGCGGGTCCAGTGCTGGGAGTGGACGCCGGTATCCACCACCAGGCGGATGGCGCGCCAGATGTCGGCCTCCAGGCGGCCGTAGTCCGAGTAGGAGTCCTGGTAGAAGCCCACCTCCTTGCCCAGCCGCTCGGAGTAGAGCCCCCAGCCCTCCGTGTAGGCCGTATAGCGCTCATGCTTGCGGAAGGTGGGCACATTGTCCAGCTCCTGGGCGATGGAAATCTGCAAGTGGTGGCCGGGAACTCCCTCGTGGTAGGCGATGGCCTCCACCGAATAAAGATTGCGGCCGGTGGCGTTGTACGTGTTCACGCGCAGGCGGCCCGGGCGGCTGCCGTCCGGCGCGCCCGGCTCGTAGTAGGCGGGGTACATCGTCTTCTGCAGGTAATCCGGAACGATGGCTACCTCCAGCGGCGCCTTGGGCAACCGTCCGAAGAGCTGCGGCAGCTTGGCCTGCATCTGCGTCTTATAGCCTCGATAGGCCTCCACCAGCGCATCGGCCGAGGCCGGATGCAGCTTGGGATTGGCAGGGAAGCTCGCCCGGAAGCTCTTCAAATCGGCAAAGCCCAGCTTCTGCGCGATGACCAGCATCTCAGCCTCGTCGCGCTTCACCTCGTCCAGGCCGATCTGGTGAATCTGATCCGCGGTCAAATTCGTGGTCGTCTCGCGTCGAATCTGGAAGGCGTAGTACTTTGCCCCGCCGGGCAGCGCCCAGATGCCCGGCTCCGCGCGACCGGCGGGAACGTAGCTCACCTCAAGGAATCGCGCAAAACGCAGGTAGGCTGGTAGGACCTCTTTTTTGATAGTGTCCAGCATCTCGGCCTTGATGCGCTCCTGCTCGGCAGGCTTGATGGTGGCGGGAAACTTCTTGAGCGGCGCGGCCAGCGGCGAGGCCTCTGGTTTTTGATTGGCAAGTGTCTTCACCTGCTCCAGAGCTTTTTCCAGCAGATAGCGCGGCGGCACGCGATGGTCGTCCATGCCGATGGACATATTCGTGGTCACCTGGTCGAAGGCGTGGGGAATGGCGTGCAGACGGGCGATCCAGTCGTCGTAGTCCTTCACGGTGGTGAAGCTCAACTGCGCCGCCAGGTTGGGGTAAGCCGTATAAATACCGCCGAGCTGGTTCAGGGGCATCTCCCAATCCTTGAACTGGGCGCCCTCCGCGTTGTCGGCAAACTGGCGCAGCAGCAGTTCGCGGCTCGTCTTCTCCTGGTCCGTAAACCCCGCCGGATCAATGGCCGCCAGGCGCATCAGGTAGTTTTCTTCGCGCTCCAGCCAGGCGTTTTCCGCCTTCACGGAGTAGTCGTCGATGCGGTCGTTGTAGCGCTTGTCGCCCAGCCAGGAGGCAAACTCCGGCGAGTGCTCCAGCGTCGCCTGCCAGTACTCCTCAAAAAGGTCGTTGAGAGCCTTGCGATTGGCCTCGACGGAAGCAGCCTGCGCCGCAGGGGCGGCCTGCGCGGGGGCGGCAACCGGGGCCTGCGCCGTGAGCGCGGGGGCAAAGGCAAGCAGCAAAAAGGCGGCAACGAAGAGGGCGGTAAGCGGGAATCGTTTCAAGGGAGCGGTCCTCGGGGGTGAAGTCAGGGGGCGAGATTACCCTCACCTTGAGTGTAGAAGATGGTGCCCATCCATCAGATCGCTGCCTATAGATGCCACACCGCGGAGAGGGAAATTTGCTCACTTTTATGAGTTTTGGAAAAAATACATCTCCAGAGCCATTCGCGCATCATCTGTAAGAAAGGAGCAGTTTGTCTGTGTTCCTCGATTGCTGATTTCTACCAATACGTATTTGGCTTTATGGTGACCGTTCTTTTCGCGCCTCAAACGTACTCAAAAGGAGAAATTGGCATGAGAATCCTCAGTTCAAAGCGCCGTTTGACCGTGCGCTATGTTGCTTGTCTTGCGGTTTTCGCAGCGTCAGGACATGCGTTTGCACAAAGCGGAGCCGCGCAACCCCGTGTTACCGGACAGCGCACCCTGCCGAATTCCGTCATCCTGCGTGGCGAAGATCACGCCACAACCATGCAGCGGCTGCGCGTAGTGCGGCAGTACAAGATCGAGGATATCCGCTCCAAGCCGCAGATCATGCTGGGGAATGTTCCGCTGGACTTTACTCCAGAGCTCAAAAATCCAAAAGCGATGCTCAACATTGCGCAGCGCCTGCATGCGATGCCGAAAAATGTCGAGGTGAAGGAGGATACGAGCGAGATCAGCGAAGTCGATCAGGGTCTCGTGCTTCATCACGTCCTGAGCTACCGGATTTTGCCGGGCAAATGCGCTGATTCCGGCGTGAAAGCCCAGCTTGCGCAGGCGGGCGTGGCTTGCTTCACAAAGGAACCGGCCAGCCAGCGCATGGCGGAATTTGCCACGCCCGGCCACGCACGTTATGTCGCTGACCCGGTCAAGCGCCAGGCCGCAATCGCGGCCTATCAGCAGAAGTCGGCGCAGGCTGACGCAGAGGCGAACCAGCATATCGCCGACCTGCGCAAGACCTTCGCCGACCCCAAGCAGCGAGCAACCCTGGCGGCTCAGCTTGGCGCGGCCGAAGTGACGCGCATCAGCAATCTGAACGACGATCAACTCAAGGAAGAGATTATCAACTCCTCGGTGCAGCGCGTGGAGCAGACGGCCTTTGTTTACAAGCTGGACTCATCGCAATACGCGCATGCCCCCAATGTACTGCGCATCTCGCCGAACGTGCAGGAGATGGCCGAAGGGAAGCGTTTATTGCACATGACAATTCCCGCCGGCGGAGCGGCGAATGCGCAATTCCCGAAGATGCTGGTGGTGGAGCCGTCCGCAAATTATCACGTGCAAGCCGCCCCCGCGTCCCCTAGAAATACAACCGATCAGACGACCGATGTTGATTTGGGAAGCTATATCTACCTGACCGGTTTTACGCTTGGCCATGATTACGAGTGGAGCCTGGAAGTGGATACGACCATCAACTGGTGCCTGGTCGGCTGCTCCTCCACCTACAGCGTCAGGGTTTTCGCGGGCTTCAATTATGGCTTCGGCCTGCGATTCCCCATCCAGACGCATCTGAAATACCATAACGTGGTTCATCCCAACCAAACCGCCGAGGCCAGTCTCACCGCCGATTTCGAACCTGCCGATTTCACGTCCGTCGCGAATTCCGTCGCGCAGTTCAAATCCACGGGCCTGGAAAACGACCAGATCTTTGACGGCAAGGAGCTGGTTGCGCAGGTGGGTGCGGATGCCGGCGTTGATTTCAACCTGCCGGTCATCGGCAGCAGAGAAATAAAATTCTCCCAAACCCTGGATTTCACGGATTTGTTGCCACCTCCTTATAAAGGCGGCCACTTTAACCCGCCGGCGCCGGGCACGCATGGCATCGATACAGTCTACAAGTTCGATCAGCTTGATCTGCTCGGCGGCCTGCTCGACTTCGGAGTTGTGAGCGGAAAGGTCTTCCCCGCCGTAGACATCAATCTCCATTCGAACAAGTTGCAGTTTACGTTGAATGATGAGGTCTTGAATAAGCAGATCAACGTCTCTTCGCCTGGGCAGCCCATTTCCCTCGGCACCGACAAAAACAAAAAGTTTGATAGCCATTTCAGCTTCGGCAACCCCGTCTACAATCTCGGCTTCACGCTTACGCCCGGAATCGACGCGCAGTTGGCTATCGACTTGGCCGTATGGTCGCAGACCTGGGATTGGATCGTCTGGTTTCCGCAGTTGGCCGTTGACCTGCCGCCTGGCGGAATCGATTTTGGATGCCATGCCGGGACTACCTGTGTACGCGACTTCCAGCCCAAGGAAGGCATTCAATCAAGTGCCACGGGCGGCGTAAAGCAGCAGTTGTTGAGCGAGGGCTGCACGGTCAACGGAAACGTGATGATCTGCGGAAAGCTCCAGACGTACCAGGCGTGTCAGAATGCCATGAATGTCAACGCGCTGCCGGGGATCAAGACCTGCGATCCGGGGATGCTTCCCAAGGAAGAGGAATCCGCCGACCGCACATTGACAGGCGGAGGGTGTGAGCGGACCGGAGGGGCCGGGATTTTTTGCACTCCAGCCTTCTGCCACAATTATCTCTGCCCCGTCGGGATGTTGGGCTTGTGCAATCTCATCTTGAAGAATGGTGTGATCTCAAGCTGCACCCCGCTGGTGCCCCCGAACATCGATAAGGAGTTGAATAAAGCCGGATGCAATTGCGGCGGCGTCTCCGGAAAGGTCATTCTCTCTTGCCTGCCGGGCAATTATTATTGTTCCCCCGGCGGCATGGCCAAGTGCAATCAGGAGGTGAAAGAACAGCATATTCTCTCCTGCAAGCCGAACAAATGAGGATGTGCCGGCCTTTTGCCCCGCCGAAGGCCTTCGGCGGGGCAGCCTGATCTGAGCGAAACCGGGGCCCCCAGCGAGTTGGGAGCCCCGGCAAGCGATTTCTGCTCACTTGACCATATCTACGCATATCTTTTCAGGACACTACGCATAATTACGCATATGTTCCAGGAACTTTACGCATAATGACGCATATATACCCCCAAAAACCTCATCCATATTTACGCATAAGGGTTCCTGTTGCACTCAATGCGTGAGAAGGTTTTCGTTGCCGAGGATGCGGTAGAGGGTGGAGCGGCTGATGCCGAGCTGGAGTGCGGCGCGCAGCTTGTTGTTGCGGTTGAGGTCGAGGACGTACTGGACGTGATGCTGAATGACGGCGTCGAGACTGAGGGTGTCGGCGCGGCCTTCCGGTCGCATGTCGGAGGGGGCTTCCAGGCCGGAGGGCAGGGAAAGGTCGTCGGGGCGGATGATGCCGTTGACGGCCTCGAGCAGGGCGGTTTCCAGCACCGAGGCGAGTTCGCGGACGTTTCCCGGCCAACTGTGCTGCAGCAAGCGGGCCAGGGTTCCGGGGGCCATGAGGACGGGGCGTTGCTGGTAGCGGGTGCAGATGCGGTCCAACAGGGCCTGGGCGAGCACGGGGATGTCTTCGCGGCGCAGGCGCAGGGGTGGAACGGCAAAGCGGACGGCGGTGAGACGGAAGGCCAGATCGGGCAGCAAAAGGCCCTGAGCGGCCATCTGGCGCAGGGAGGTCTGGGAGGAGGCCAGCAGCACGGCCCGGCCCGGAGGACGGTCCTGGAGGGATTTAAGCACGCCCAACAGCAGGCCCTGGCCTGGAGGGGCGAGCAGGTCCACACGATCCAGATAGGTGAATCCGGCCATGGTGGCGGGGTCGGCGTCTGAAACCAGCCATTCGCGCGCGTCGCGCCTCTGAAAGGCGCCGCGGGCCAGGGGTGAGCGGCTGAAAAGATAGCGCGCCAGCGTGTACTTGCCGACGCCGTGTTCTCCCTCGATGGCGGCTAATTGGACATAGGGGGCGGCCATGTCGGCCTGCATGAGCAGCTTGCGCCATGCGGCGCTGACGCCCACAGGCTGGGTTTCAAGAGGTGCTTCGACATCCACCAGGGTCAGGCCGGAGATGGAGGGCTGGTACTGAGCGGCGCTCTGCATAGCTCTCAATGTGCCTCGCTTCCCTGGCCCCAACAACGGTACAAAGGCCTACAGAAGTTTCATCGGCATGAGAGGGAAAAACATGAACCGGAAAGAGAGGTCTACTTTCCGGTTCGGGAGGAGGCGGGATTTGGGAAGGGTTGGACCGGTTTGGCTTAGCGAAAGCGCTTGGAGGGCTTGTCGGAGTCAATCTGGCCGTCGAGAATATGCACCACGCGATGCGCATATTCGGCGATATCCGGCTCGTGGGTGACCAGCACAATGGTGTTGCCATTGGCGTGCAGGGTATCGAGCAGGGCCATGATCTCCAAGCCGGTCTTGGAGTCGAGGTTGCCGGTAGGTTCGTCGGCCAGGATGATGGAGGGCTTATTGACCAGGGCACGGGCAATGGCCACGCGCTGGCGCTGTCCGCCGGAGAGCTCGTTGGGCTTGTGGTACATGCGCGACTCGAGGCCGACGTCGGTGAGTGATTCCTTGGCCCGCTCGATGCGCGCCGCGGCCGGCGTACCGTTATAGATGAGCGGCAGTTCCACATTGTGCAGGGAAGTAGCGCGGGCCAGCAGGTTGAAGGTCTGGAAGACGAAGCCTATTTCCTTGTTGCGGATGCGGGCCAACTGGTCGTCGTCCAGTTCGCTGACCAACTGGCCGTTGAGCCAGTAACGGCCTTTGGAGGGGGTGTCCAGGCAGCCAATCAGGTTCATCAGCGTGGACTTGCCGGAGCCTGAGGGGCCCATGATGGCGATATATTCGTTTTGCCTGATGCGCAGGGAGACGCCCCGGAGCGCATGTACCTGCTGCTCTGAGCCCATGTCATAGGTGCGCCATAGATCCTCGACGATAATCATGTCGCTGCTGGGCGGAGCCACGTGTTGGGCAAGGTCTTCAGTAGTGGTTTCGGTGTTGGTGTCGAGTCGAGCCATCGGCATCTCTTTTCTGTGCGATTGTTAAGAATTTCCGCTGGTAGACGGGGTAACCGGTTTGGCTGTATCCCGCTTGACCAGCGCGTTGTTTTTGAGGCCGCGGAGCGTTTTGTAGGGGCCAATGGCAATTTCCTGGCCCTCGGTCAAGCCGCTGAGCACTTCGATGTCGGTGGCCCCGGTGATGCCGGTGGTGACCGGCACGAACCTGGCCCGCAGCTTGCCGCTCTTGTTTTCAATTACATAGACGCCTTGCTGCGGCTCTTTTTTGGCGGTGGAGGAGCTGGATGAGGAGGAAGCCGCCTGTACGCCGTTCTTGGCGGCATCGGCTTCGGGTGTGTACATGGTCAGCGCCTGGATAGGCAGCGCGAGGACGTTCTGCTTGTGCGCCGTGGTGATCTTGGCGGTGGTCGAGAGTCCGGGGCGCAGCTCGCTGGTGGGGGCATCCAGCGTGACAATCACCTTGAAGTCCTTGGCCTCTTCGGTGCCGGTGGTGGACTGCAAGGTGGCCACGCCGGTGGAGCGCAACAGGGCCTGATCGCCCGCCAGGGTTACATGTCCTTTGAAGACCTTGCCGGGGAGGGCATCGACAGTGATTTCGGCCTCCTGGCCGATGCGGATGTTGACGATGTCGGTCTCGTCCACCTTGACCTCGGCAGTGACTACGCTCATATCCGCCAGGGTCATCAATGTTGAGCCTACTGTGTTCTGAATGCCTGGGACCACCGACTCACCCTCGCGGACGGGCTCGTTGGTGACGATGGCGTCGAAGGGCGCCACAAAGATGGTCTGGTCGAGCATGTCCTGGTTGGAGCGCAGGCTTGCCACCTGGATTTGCAGATGTCCGCGGAAGGAATCGGTTTGCGCGCGGGCCTGATTCAGCGCGGCCACGCATTGATTCAGCGCGGCCACATCAGTGTCATAGGCCGCCTTCTTGGCGTCGAAATCCTGCTTGGCCAGGATGCCGGCCTTGTAGAGGCCCTGGGCACGCTCCCAGTCCAGCCGCTTCTGCTCCAGATCGGCCTTGGCCTTCTCTACGTTGGCTTCGGAGGTTTTTTCGTTGGCAACGGCGGCGGCAATATCGGTCTTGGCGGCGGAGATGGCAGCCTGCTGGCCATTCACACCGGCCTGCTGCTGCACATTCTGGATGGTGGCCACAGTTTGGCCCTTCTTGACCATGTCTCCCTCTTTTACGTAGAGGTGGGTGACACGGCCCATGGCGGTGGCGCCTAGATTCGCGTAGGTCTTGGGCTTGATCTGGCCGGTACCGCTGACGACCGTGGCCAGCTCCTGGCGCGCGACCTTGGCGGTAAGAACCTTGGTGTAGCCGGCCTGCTGCCTGTAAATGAAGAAGGCTACAAGTCCAGCGACGGCTACGACGGCGAGAATAATCAAAAGAATCTTTTTCATGCGGGTACGTGCTCCGGGAATGCCCAATTTCAGTGTACGCAATCGGCGCTGGTTCAGTTCCCGGCGGCAGCCAACCGGCCCGCCGGAACCGGATCAATGAACACTCTGAACACGCGTCCTGCGCGAAGGAGGTGTTTGCGTTGCAAGTGCTTCAAAATAAAATGGCAGAGACCTAGCGCCAGTTTCCTGGCCAGGGGCGCGGCCCAACGGGTCTCAACATCCATCCTGCAAACAGTTTAGCAGTTTCATGGGGGCTTTTCCCTGCTTACCCTGGCAGCGATTCCGCGTCCAACGGGGAGCCGGCTCCCTAAGGAATCTTGCTCAGCCCTTTCCGGACCCGTAGAATAGGGAATCGCAGGAGTTTTCAAGGCACATGATGCTCAACCGTTCTCATCTTCTCTTTGTCGCACTGAGTTGCGGCCTGTTTACTATCCCCGTCGCCAAAGTTGTTGCCCAGCAGCCGGGCAATCCGCCGGCACAGGCGCAACCATCCAACGGTCAGGCTCAGGAAGTAGACCCTCTCAAGCGCCAGCGCTCCGACAAGGAGAAGTTTGCTGCCCAGAAGGCGGTTCGCCAGGAGCTGAAGGGGGCCTACAAGTCCTGGCTGGAACAGGACGTGTCTTACATCATCTCCGATGAGGAGCGCAAGGCCTTCAGAACTCTCAGTAACGACGAGGAGCGCGACGCCTTCATCGAGAACTTCTGGCTGCGGCGCAACCCCAATCCGGATTCACCGGAGAACGAGTTCCGCGAAGAGCACTACCGCCGCATCGCTTACGCCAATGAGCACTTTGCGGCCGGCAAGCCCGGCTGGAAGACCGACCGGGGCCGCATCTACATCTCCTGGGGCAAGCCGGACGACATTGAGTCGCATCCCTCCGGGGGACAATACCAGCGGCCCATGGATGAAGGCGGCGGCTCAACCTCCACCTTCCCCTTCGAGAAATGGCACTACCGGTATCTTGAGACCATCGGGGAGAACGTCGAGCTGGAGTTTGTGGATTCTTGCATGTGCGGCGACTACCACTTCACCATCGACCGCAGCGAGAAGGACGCGCTGCTGCACGTTCCCGGCGCCGGCCCAACCATGTACGAGGAAATGGGCAAGGGTAGTAAGGCCGACCGCTTCAAGAACGGCATTGAAAGCCTGGGCACGGGCCCGGAGGGGCAAGGACAGCAGACCAAGCAGTTTGACCGCATCGAACTGATGGCCAAGATATTCGCTCCGCCTCCGGTCCAGTTCAAGGATCTGGAAGCCTTCATGTCCGAGCACAAGCTGTTCTCCGGCCCGATCTTCCCCTTTGACGTCCGCACCGACTACGTCAAGGTGACGGAAAGCACAGATCTGGTCCCGGTCACCGTACAAATGAAGAACCGCGACATCACCTTCGTGACCAAGAACGGAGTAGCCAAGGGCGTGGTGAACATCCTGGGCAAGGTCACCACCCTCACCAACAAGACAGTGCAGACCTTTGAGGACACGGTCGAGATTACGCAGCCGGCCGAGTTGCTTGAAAAAAGCCTTGACCGCCAGTCGGTTTACTGGAAGGCGCTGCCCCTTCTGCCCGGGCTCTACCGCCTGGATATTGCCATCAAGGACGTGAACAATCCCGACCACATGGGTTACTACGCGCGCAGCCTCGAAGTGCCGACCTATCGCGACGAAAAGCTGGGCACCTCTTCACTCATTCTGGCCGACCAGATGAACACGGTCGATTCCCACTCGATTGGCAGCGGCAACTTTGTCATCGGCAACACCTTTATCCGGCCTCGCGTGGGTACCTCCACCCCGGCCAACCCGAATCCCCCGGCCAGATTCCACCGCAATCAGCAGCTCAATTTCTGGATGCAGGTCTACAATTTGCAAATCGACGAGGCAACCAAGAGCAACCAGGCCACGGTAACCTACCAGATCGTCAAGACCGGCGCCGCCACGGCCACCACCCCGGCCACGGACACGGTGATTTTTGAAAAACAAATGGACTCAAAGGATTTAGGCACGCATAGCGACCAGATGACGGTGGAGAAGACCTTGCCCATCGCGGGGCTGGAACCAGGGAAGTACAAGGTGACGATCAAAATCAATGATGGAATCTCAAAACAAGAGGTTGCGCAATCGGCGCCTTTTGTCGTGGAATAATGGTATGTATCCCGTACCACAGGGCTAGCGGACGCAAGATCCGCAAGCCCGCGCGTTTTGATTGCAGTCAATTTGCCAGGGACGCCGCCAGGTCACCAATGAATTGATGACGCGCAGGGTCCATCTCGTTGTTTTCGCGGTGCTGCTAGCCCTATGCATTGGGCCGGTTAGCGGAGCTTCCGCTGGAGTAGCATCGGGGTCGGTTTCGGGCCAGGTGAGTGATTCTGCAGGCGTGCCGCAAATTGGCGCGCAGGTGCAATTGTTGCGCCCTGACCTGACCGTCATCTCCAGCGTCTATACCGATTCGCACGGCCGCTATGCCATTTCCACGATCCTGCCGGGCCGCTATGCGGTCAAGGCCATGGGCGCCTGGTTTCTTCCTTCTCTGCGCGAAAACGTTCGCGTGCACGCCAATACGGTGGTCAATCTCACGTTGAATAGCCTTTACGAGGCAATGCAGTGGCTTCCGGCAGAGCCGCGCAAGGGCAACTCCCAGCAGGACGATTGGGCCTGGACGCTGCGCACGGCCGCCAACCGTCCCCTGCTGCGCTGGCTGGAGGACGGACCGTTGGTGGTAGTGGCCGATGGCTCCGGCTCGCATCCGCGCCTGAAGGCTCGCCTGGTGGCCACTGGCCAGGAAGGCGCCTTCAGCGAAAGCGGAGAGCGCATTTCCGCGGCGGTTGAAGAGACGCCGTCCGATAGCCGCGAGCTGCTGGCCCGCGTTGATTTTGCTCCCGGCACCGCTGCCGGCATGGAGTCCATGCTGGGTTTCCGTCAGGATCTGGGCTTTGCCGGCTCCGTGCAGTCGGTGGCGGCCATTGCTCTCCACCCGGAGGTAGCCACTGGAGGCTCTGAAGGGCTGGGTGAGGCAGCCGTCCGCAGTTGGGAGACGATCCATCTGGGCGACGAGTTCGAGGTCGAGGCGGGCTCCAGTCAGGTGCTGGCCCGGCTCTCCTCGACCTCTCCGCAGACCGTGGCCGCCGTGCTGCCCTTTGCCACCGTAGGCTGGCGGGGCGGCAACTCCGCCGTTCGCTATCGCATGACGACATTATTGCCCGGAGCGCCGGATGCGGAAGATACGGAAGCGCGCACATGGTTGCCCGCCCTCTCTGCCCGCGACGGCAGCCTGGCCATCGAACACGGGCTGCACCAGGAACTCGGATGGGAGCGGCAAACCAATCTTTCCGGCGTCGCCATTGTGGTCTTCGCCGACCGAATCGACAACCCGGTCATCGAGTCCATGAGCCACTTTGCGGCGGGCAATTCCACCTCGGCTGCAGTGCTTTTTGACCCCTACAGCGGCTTGCTCCACGCTGCAGGCCCCCAGTTTTCCACCGCCGGAGTGGCGGCATCCTTTGAACACCGCCTTCCGGGCGGCAATCATCTCCGCCTGAGCTACGCCAACGGAAACGCCCTGGTAATGGCTGCCGTGCCTTCCCCGCCGCAGGACGCATCGCTGGCCCAGGTGCTGGCCAGCGCCCATCCACGCCGCGCACAGACGTATGCGTTATCGCTCTCCGGCACCATCGAGGGCACCACGACCCGCTGGAGGGCCAGCTACCGCTGGCAGCCGGAAGATACCGTCACCCAGGTTGCTCCCTTTGCCGTGGACGCCGCCGCGCCCTGGCTCAACCTGCACCTTCGCCAACCCATCCATCTTTGCCGCAATGGCTGCGGCGACTTCGATGCGCTGTTCGACGTGGGCAACTTGATGGCCCAGGGTTACCGCCCGTATCTGTTGAGTGATGGCTCCCTGCTGATCTTCGCCCAGGAGCAGCGCAGCATCCGCGCCGGCCTGGCCTTCAACTTCTAGTCCGTCCCGTACACCATCCGCGTTTTGAACAAGCCCCGCAACTGTGCTATATTTTTCAAGTGGCAGAAGAAAATTTTGCCTGTACAAACCATGTGCAATCTTATCCGCCGCACGGTTTTTCTGGTGGTCTGGACGCGTAGCTCAACTGGCAGAGCATTCGGCTCTTAACCGACAGGTTGTAGGTTCGATTCCTACCGCGTCCACCAATAGAATCAATTAGTTAGGACGATTCACTCCGAAGATATTCTCCGATATCGGGGAAAATACCGGGGACCCCGCTTCAATTCCGCTTCCGCTGATACTCTCAACCGCTCCCCGCAGATCGTTCAGAGAGAAGTGTCCATAACGCTTTGCCATGAGTACCATCGTGGATGCACTCCAACCCACGATTTTGGCAACCTTGGCAATCGGCATTCCCGCGTTCAGCATCCGGGAGACTGCTGTGTGCCGCAGATCATGGAAGCGGCAAGCCAACGGCACAATTTCTTCCTCTGAGTCCGATTCTTCCGCCTCGCCTTTCAGAATCTTGGCTGCCCGCAGTCTGGCAGCTTCCCACGCTTCCTTGATGCTCCCGATGGGCTTGGAAGGGTCAATGTGGTATGCCTTCGGGCTGAACTTGTCCCCGCCCGCGCCGTACCGCTCTGCTGGGAAAACATAGTGCTCTGGTTTGCGCTCCGGGAAGTGGGTTGCCCAAAAGCTGAGGGCAGCCAATGCCCTTTGGCTGAGTGGGACCATTCGGCCCGTTCCTGCTGCTGTCTTGTCTTTGCCCCATTTCAGGCAGCGATTCTCAAAGTCCACACAGCCCCATTGTAGGGTCCGAATCACGCCGTACCGCGCCCCTGTCTCAATCGCCAGGGTGACGAATGGCACCAGAGAGCGGGAGCGGGATTTCCCGCAAGCCTGTAGCAGCGCGGATTCCTCTTCCGGGCTGATGGCCCGCCCTACGTCGTCCCGCGTCGCCAGCATATTCACTTCGGGCTGCAAACGTGCCCAATGGCCGGAACGCTTCAAGATGGCCCGTAGGGTTCCGATCTCCAGATTGACAGTTTTTGGGGAGGCGTCTTCGTCAACCCGCTTTTGTTGGTAGCGCGCAACGTCCCGCGCTTCAATGTCGCACACCAGCTTCTTTCCCAACGCCGGCAGCAGATGAGCCAGGTTCGCCTTTTCGATCTTCACAGACCGCGGTGCCAGGGTGGCCTTCTTCATTTCCAGCCATTCATCTGAGGCAACAGATAGTATGCGCGGCTGCTGGTACTTCTTAATGCCGGCCGCTCCCTCTTCCAGATCCCGGCGCCGCTTGTCTTCAATCTTCCCGGCAAGCGATTTGGAGCGGGTTCCTGTGCTCTCGCGGATGCGCTGACCGTGAAAAAGGAAATCCATCGTCCATACTTTGCTGCCCTTGTATCGAAATATTGACATGGCCATTTCATCCCATTGGGTTGATTATCATTGGTTGTTTGGGTTTAGACTTTGCTTTTTGACTTGAGGCGGGCCCGGCGGCGTTGCATCGCAGCGGCAGCTCGGCAATTCTCAGTGCAATAGTTCTGTTCGTCGCGCCTCCGCGAATATGGCTCGTTGCATTTCCAACAGACTGCCAACCCTCCATCAGTCCCGCTGCTCCACATTGCCAAGGCATACAAGGCGGTCATAATGTCCGGGCAATACAGCCCAGGAATGAGTTTTTTTACCAACTCGGACCACCAAACAACATATCGGACCTTACTCATCCCTGCGGTGAATGCCTTTGACAGAGCGAACTCAGCTTTCTCGAGGTCTTCATTTAATGGGAGGTGCGCGATCAACTTCGTCTTAACGTTTGGCCTCAATTCAAAACGGAATTCGACTGGTTCGCGGAATTGAGTGATTGGGGTTCTCGAGGTCACGGGCCCGAACTGACCCTTGTAAGTTTCTTCAAGTATTAATCCATAGGACTCTTCATCAGCGCCGGTATTCGGCACCTCGTCGACTGAGAGCGTGAGTGACTCCTTCCCATCGTCGGAGGCAATTTGGAAGCCTAAGCCGGATTTATCTTGGTAGGCCGTGGCAGATTTGGAACCGAATATGTCGGCAACAAGGCGACTGAATGGGCCTACTTTTTCCATAAAATCTGAAGAGTATTCTGGCGACCAGTCCCCGCGTTTCAGCCGGTCCTGAAGTTTCATCAATTTACATAGCCGCATCCACTCTGCTGTGTCGATGGTCCCGTATTCCTGCTCGATCTCCTCCCGAAGTTTGGAATTCTTGTTCAGATTCTTAAAGTTGGACGCGTTTAAGCGCCGGACCTTGGTCGTGGGCTCGCCGTTCGAAGCCTCCAATGGCACATACCCCTCCGCCTTCTCAGGGCTGGAGTCAATCAACACCGGAATTTTCCTCTCTGGCATAGCAAGGTGCGTTATGGCTTCGTTATGGATACCGGTATTCATCTATTGACCATCACCTCACTGTCTATTTATAACGTAGAAATGAAAAGGAAGCAAGCAAATATTGATGAGGGTAAACAGGAGTGGAAGAATGGCAAGTCCAAATACAGCACCGCTTAGGAGTCTCCCTCAGGCAGCGGCGCGCCTTGGGGTGACAGTCAAATGTCTGCGGGGCTGGGTGTACCGACGCAAAATCGGCTACGTAAAAATTGGGAGATCCGTCAGAATCTCAGACCAGGTCATTCAGGAAATAATCGACCGTGGAACGATTCCGGCTATTGAGCAATGACAGCAAGCGATTTAGCTCAAATTCTCGAAGCGCGGCGCACAGGTGCCGGGAAATGGCAGGCGCGATGCCCTGCACATTCAGACCGCTCGCCGAGTCTCAGCATTGGCGAAGGGAAGGATGGCCGGATCCTGCTTCATTGCTTCGCGGGTTGCACCTTGCCAGAGATTCTGGCTGCGCTTGGGTTGTGCGTCTGTGATCTCTTTGAGGGTCCGCCGCCGGCGCAGGAGCAGGCCATCGCGCTCATGGCCGCCAGGGAAGCGCGAGAGCGCGCCGTACAAGCGGAACGGGAGGCCAGGCGCAGTGCGTGGGACCGCGTGAGGCGGTGGGAGTCAATTGTGGAAATGATCGGAGCGAAGTTGGCGGTCCAGCCAGAGAATGATGCACTGGGCAAGGTCTTTGATCAAGCGTGCTACCGGCTGCACGATTCGGAGATTGCAGAGTTCGAGGTGAGACCATGACGCTTCATGGTCGTGAGATTTTCAAAGAGTCCGCCCCACCTCCTCAGATTCCCAGCAATTTGGAAGGGTTGGAGCGCTTGGTCGCTGAAGCCGAGCGCATCGACGCTGTGGAAGATCCCAACGACGTCGTCGGCTGGCCGGAACCAGAGGAACTAGGCGAGGAATTGCCCGCTGTTCCGGCCTTTGATGCTGGTCTTTTGCCGGCGTCTCTGCGCCCGATGGTGGAGGATGTTGCAGACCGGATGCAAGTGCCGCTCGACTTCCCGGCAATCGTTTGCATGTCCGTCTTGGCAGGGCTTTGTGAGCGTCGGGCACTTATTCAGCCCAAGGAAAAAGATGACTCGTGGTTGGTTGTGCCGAATCTATGGGGGCGATCATTGCGGGACCGGGCATGATGAAGAGTCCCGTAATCGCTTCAGTGACCGAGCCAGCGCGTGCGCTAGAGGCAGAATGGCGCACAAAACACGCGGATGCAATGCGCCAGTATGAGGCAGCCCAAGAGAGGGCAACGCTCGACAAGTCAGCGTGGGCGGAGACCTACAAGCGTGCGAGAAAGAAACAACAGCCTGCCCCGACGAAGCCGGAGTTGGAAGTTGCCGAACCTTCACAGCGCCGTTTGATCGCCGTCGATGCTACGTTTGAGAGCCTTCACAAACTGCTGGCCGAAAACTCTGCGGGCGTCTTTGTGCTGCGAGATGAACTGACCGGATGGCTGGCGAGCCTGGAGCGGCAAGGGCGGGAATCCGAGCGCGCATTTTATCTTGAGTGCTGGAACGGAAATTCCGGCTTCACAATTGACCGGATCGGGCGCGGTTCCATCCACGTGGAGCATTGCTGTGTCTCACTCTTCGGCGGTATTCAGCCCGCACGACTTCGCGCCTATCTCGCCGATGTGCTTCGGGACGGTCCAACCAACGACGGATTGATACAGCGGTTTCAACTCCTGGCGTGGCCGGATATAAAAAAGGGTTGGAAGTATCAGGACCGCCCGCCAGATGCAGGAGCGATGAGGGCCGCCGAGGGAGTGTATCGGCGCATTGCGGAAATGGACGCGGACAGACCGCTCCGGCTCAGATTCGATCGCGATGCCCAAGCGCTCTTTGTCGAATGGCTTACCGAACTGGAAACTCGCCTGCGCTCGGATGACACAAGCCCCTTCATGATGGCGCACCTAGCGAAGTACAAGAAGCTAATGCCAGCGCTTGCTCTGCTGCTTTCGATAGCTGATGGCTCGCTGGGGGTTGTCGGTTTGCACCAGGCACAACAGGCCGCCGACTGGTGCGAGTATCTCCGGTACCATGCCTACCGCGTCTATGCCTCACGCATCAGCCCGGAACGTTTGGCCGCAATTTCTTTAGCGCAGAGACTCGCCAAAGGCTGGAAGCGGGAGAACGGAAAATTCACCGTCCGCGATGTTTACAAGAACGACTGGACCGGACTGGGAACGCCAGATGAAGTCCGAGCTGTGCTGCGCCTCCTGGTGGAATACGGTTGGGTGAGGCCGGAGAAACTCAAGTTCGAATCTGGTGGGAGACCGTCCGAAGTCTACGCCATGAACCCCAAGATTGGAGGCGCTCATGTCGACCATTGATCGTTGGCGCAAGTGGTGTCCTCCGGACGAAAAGTTTCGTGAATCCCTCACCTTTGAACCACCAAAACCCCCAGAACTGGTTTTTGGGGGTTTTGGGGGGCACGTTTCCAGGCAAAGGACAAACTTTTATGACACTCCCCCCGAGCACGATCCGGCGGCCTGGAGGGAACCATTCGGCCGATGGCTCGCTTTCGCCTGTGCGCGCGATCCGCGGTTTTCCGGCGGTGTGGGTCGCCTTCATGTTGCTTTCTGCGAGTGGGCAATTGCCAGCGATGACGTTCCATGCAGACGCTTCACCTTCGAGTGCTTGTTACGCGAATCAGGACTCCAAATAGATGAAGTATGTGGGGAGGTGCTAGTTTCCGGCCTCACTTTCCAGTCGGATCTAGAGGCCCATGAGCGATTTCAGACCGTGGACAACACAAGCATAAAGAGCGAACCCTCAGGAGGTATAGCCCGTGACTGATTGGACTGCAGATCCCATTGACGCCAAAGAGCCTGCCGGGGACAAGATTCGCCAAACGTTGAAGGCCAGCCGTGCAACTGGAGATCTTGATCCCGATCGACACGCTGCATATCCTGTGCGCCATTCACGGCAGGAGCATAGCCGAGCGACCAGCAAGAAAGCGTTGCGATATTCCATTGCGGGATTTATTGAGACTCGCAATTTGTTCAACTTAGCCCTCCAAAAACATTCCGGAGGCCTGATTCATGCCTGACGCTTCCATCGCCGCCGCACAGCTCCGCCGTCTGGAGCCTTGTCCAACCCCCTACACCGTGGGGCTGGGCGCCGGCCTGGGGTTCGTGGTGCGACCCGGCGGCGCCAAGACCTTCATCTACCGCTACACCCTCGCCGGCCGCCAGCAACGCATCCGGCTGGGCCCATGGCCGGCCCTGACGCTGGAGGTAGCCCGCAACGAAGCCGCCCGCTATTGCCTGGACGTGGTGCACGGCCAGTCTCCGGTCCAGAGCCGAGCCGCCCGCCAGCGTTCCCTGCGCCACCCCATTACGCTCGAGGCCTTCGCCGCGCGCTGGCTGGCCGAGGTGGTGAGCAAGGCCCGGAAGGATCCGCGCCCCATCGACTGGATGCTCCGGCGCGAGGTCCTGCCGCGTCTCGGCGGCCGGCCCATCTCAAGCATCGGCGATGCCGAAGTCCAGGAGCTGGTCTTTCACAAGCGCGACCTCGGCCGGCCCGAGGCCGCCGCGGCCTTGCGCCATCTGCTCAAGCGCCTCTTCGACTACGCCCGCGTCTGCCACGAGGTCGAAACCAACCCCGTGGACTCGACGCCGTTGAAGTTTGTGGCCCGCCACAAGGTCCGCACCCGGGCCTTCTCGGAGGCCGAGCTCAGGCTCTTCCTGGCCAGGCTCGATTCACCGCGGCTGGGCGCAAGGATGGGGCTGGCCCTCGAACTCATCCTGCTCACCCTCTGTCGCAAGTCGGAGCTGATGCTGGCCCGCTGGGAGCATGTGCACTTCGATACGCACACCTGGGAGGTGCCGGCCGAGCTGTCGAAGTCGGGGCTGCCGCACATCGTTTACCTCTCCCCTCGTGCAGAAGAGATCTTCCGCATGCTGTCTAACGCGGTACTGGCCGGCAGCGGGGAGGGAAGCAAGCCACGGAAGGAGTGGTTTGTATTGCCGGCCGAGAACTCACGCACTCAGCCCCTTAGCCCGTCGGCGCTCAACACGGCCATCACGCGCGTCGACTGGGCCATGCCGCACTTCACCCCCCATGACCTCAGGCGCACCGGATCCACCCTCCTCAACGAGCAGGGGTACGCACCGGATTGGATCGAGAAGGCGCTGAATCACTCGGTGAAGGGGGTCCGCGGCGTGTACAACCGGGCTCAGTACGCCGAACAGCGCCGCCGGATGCTGGCCGAGTGGGCCACTTGGCTGGAGAAGCTGAAGCCAGGCGTCGAGACTCATCAACAGGAATCGATCAGGATCGCGTCAATCCAGCCGCCTGAGCGGGATGAGAGGCCCGTCGACGAATCCGCACCACGTACTCCACCGCTCGAACGGGCGGAACAGGTGAGGGAGAACCGATGAACGCGACATGCAACGCGAGAACAACGGCGGGCAAACGGTGCCGAGCCGCCGCCGTCAAAGATGGGCTTTGCACTCTTCACGCTGATCCCAAGGTTGCCGCCGAGATGGGCCGCAAAAGCGGCCAGGCGCGGCGTACCAAAGATCTGCTGGCTCAGGAGCGGGTCGAGTTGTCCCCGCCGCGAACGGCTCAGGAAGTTCGGGTGGCGCTTGGACAGTTTATTTCAGATGTGCGTTCACGGCGCCTCGATCCAAAGGTGGCCGGAACTCTAGGGTATTTTGGCGAACGTGCTCCTGAAATCGATCGAGGTCTCTGACATTGAGATGCGACTGGCCGCCCTGGAATGCGTTCTCGGGACTGGTGCAGCAAAGGAGGAATCGAAAAGGTGACGATTGCGGGGAGAATACACAGGCTCGAGGCCTCTTTAGAGGCGGAGAAGAAGTTCTTCCTCTGGCTGCAGCATGCCAAGGCCAAAGGCGGGTTCGTTCGCTACTGGGAACAGGAACTCGCGGGCCCGCTTGTTCCTTTTGAATGGTTCGCGGACGAGGAGGCGCATTTCCTCTATTTCCTCGTCAATGTTGTGAACCTCACTATCCTGACAAATGCTTCCACAAACCAAGATTTGAGTGTTCTTGCACATTGCGCGTTATATGGCGTTCTGAGGCAGATCAGCCGGCCGGACCAGTCGGGTGCTCTTGTGCCGGTCCGCCCGATTCCTGAGATCAAATCGCAGGTCGGCGGGTACTTGTGGGCAAAGTTCAGAACACTTCTGGAAGAGGCGCTGTCAATTGCGGCTGCCATTGACGAGATTTCGGAAACTTATCTTGGCGGCGAAGACATTCTGTTCGCCGATTCACGCGGCACAATAGAAGCTGAACCTCCAGGCTGCGCAGGACCGCAGAAATATACGGACTCTTGGCGGAATGGCTCAATTTGGAACCGATCACGGTCGAATGCTTCACTCCAGGTCATCCGATGGTCGATGCCAAGGCCAACCAGCTCGTTCATCTGTCCCGGGCCCAGGCTCTCATCTGTCGCGGCGATCGTCGGAAATCCATAGATGCTCTCCGTCGGGTGTTGAAACTTGCGGAAGGTGAGCCCTGATTTGGTAGGTGTCGCATTCCGGTCACCTGACTGGCAACAGCTGGAGGTACCGGTGCCGAAAAGCGACCCTTCAGCGCCCACGGCCCCGGGGCATAACACTCGGATTGCTTGTACCACCTGTGCCCGGCTGGCTTCGAAGGCGAGTGGCGCTTTCTCGCACTAGGGCCTAGTCGGTTCAAAGCCTCACCGACATGGCTTGTTTTCCGGAGTGACCGGCAAGCCGTAAATCGGCCGTTCGTTCGCTCATGTCTCCACCGCGACATGGGACTCAATGGCTTGTGGGACTTGCTGCGCTTTCTGCGACGAATCCCGAGTGCGCGCACAAAAGGATTGGGCATAATCCAGGATAGGTACTGGCCAACGCCGATTGAGCGTCCATCCTCAACCCAAGCTTGGTCGAGAGATTCCAGTCGCAATGCCGACTTTCTGGGAGTAATACTGGGGAGAACCTGTAACGAGCAGGAAATAGTACCGTTATTCAGATTCTTGTTCTCCTGCATGTATTGGCTGCAAGATTCTGGATGAATCAATTCTGCCGCCCGGTAGGGTGAATTGCTGCTACCAACACAGTCGCGGCACCCAGCACGGCCTCCGCGTTACAGGCGTATTGGGTAGTGCACAAGTGGTAACTGCCGAGTGGCCGGTCAACCGCCCGGAACTCGACCATCGGGTCGATGACTGCACTGCGATAACCCACTTTTTGATAGCGATGATTGAGGCTGCGCGCTGGCTGTTGGCACACCCGGCTTTAGAGATCAGTGCGCCGAATGGTCATTGTTGCCTGAGGCGCCGGGCAGGCTGTATGTAACCTTGCCATGCTCGTCGAGAAATTGCAGGGACGAAGCGCCGGATGCATCCACTTCCATGCGGATGCGTGGCCGTGATTCCGTATCCATCAGGACCACTGCGGATGCGTCGTTTTCAACCAAGTGCCCTACAAACAGCCGCGGCGCATATTTCAGATTGGCTGCATGCTCGCTGCCGAACTTCTTCATAGCCGCGTCCTTTCCCGGACCGTCTTTCATGAGGAGGAGTGCATTCATTTGCCGCACGTCATCAGCGTTATAAGGGCTACCCGTATCCACCACTTGCAATCCCGAGCGGCTCTTGCCGCCTCCTTCGCTCTGCAAAATGTTAATCGCCTCATTTTGACGGTAATGGTCGAAAGAAAGATAAACAACTTCCTCCGGCTTCCCATCCACCATCTTGCTTCCATAAGCAAGGGCGCCACATTCGTCGCCGTCGTCGTTGAAGAATATAAGCCCGGCGGTCGCAGGGCCATTATTCGACATAACGCGATTTCCATAACGAGCGGTTAGATCGACTCCTGCCATCTGTCCCCCAGGCATTCGCTCGTGGTTGGCCAAAGTGAGACGGACCTTTCCGTCCGGTTCGACGATGTTGATCCGTTCAGCGTTGATCTCGTCAAATTTGGTCTTTCGGCCGAGGCTCTTGGCTGCCAAGCAAAACAAAGCGACAAACAAAACGGTTGAAACAAGCGCATAGATTTTGAGCATGCGCAATTCTTTCTGAACCTTGTCCACAGTGTCCTCCTATTGCGATAGTAGTGGATACGACGACTGGAGCGTTAGAGTTCCGCTCTCGCAAGCAGAATTTCCAAGAGTTCTTTCAATCGGCTGATGGCAGGTGGTCCGCATCTCTATTTCCGAATACAAAAATGAGTGCCGCAAGCCCCGCCTCTGAGACCTGGAAATGCGCTGTGTCTGGATGGTCGCCGATCCGTCCCTTTGCCGAGTCGGTACCGGAAAACGCCCATTTGCCATGGAAAGTGATTTTGATCACTTCGGGCAGCCTCGGAGCTGGCTCGATCAGGCTGCGACAGGGATACTGGCATCGGTTGTGCGTTCGAAAGATTGCCCATACTGCGGCAGCGATGAAACTAAGCAGCGCGTTTCAACCCACTATCGGATCCCTGAAAGAGAGAGCATGATGGAGAATGTGATACTTCCACGTGATGCCAGTAGCTAACTGCTGGAGGTTGAGATGAAGATTCAGGATTTTTCCTTTGGCTTGATTCGGATCGACGGCACCACCTATGAGGACGACGTGGTGATTGACGGCGGAGAGATCCGCAAACGCGACAAAAGGCCATCCAGGAAACTTCGTGACGATTATGGACACACTCCTTTATCGGTGGAAGAAGACATACCCTGGAACTGCAGCCGTTTGGTAATCGGTACCGGAGTCGACGGAAAACTGCCCGTGCTGCCAGAAGTAAGGCGCGAAGCGGAACGGCGCAAGATTGAACTCCTCGTCGTTCCGACCGCCCGTGCAATTGAACACCTGCGGCAAGGCAAGCCGGGGACCAAGACCACGAACGCAATTTTGCACATCACTTGCTGATTGAACCAACATTTGCTGCTGAGCGTTGTGCATGCATGCGCAGCACGAGTCATCAGGTTGCGTCAGACAAACGGGCCAAGATCCGTGCGTATCCGCCAGCTCATGTTTCCAGATTCCTGGCGCGACGCCGACTTGCGAGGACTATAACGGTTTTCCAATGGCCGTAAAGGAAACCTAATCTCCTGCGCGACTCTTTCTTTAAGAAAGAACCACCTTGCACGATGCCGGAGGAACCACACAGCGTGGAGAACCGCCGTAGTAAGCGGTGCAATTGCCGGACAGAGGGCTTGGTATCCTCTGGGACTTGAGCGGTTCCACATTGACTATACCTCAAAGCCACCAGCGCCCAGTGGCTTCTTCCTTAAGTTCCTTAAGGAAACCTGCTTTTGCAGGAACTTTAGGTCGAGGCGGCGCTTGCGGATGTGGTCACCTAACGTATTGATCGGAGATCACCCCAATGTCTTCCTGGTCCGACACGGCCGTGCGAACAGCGGGAACGCAGCTCGCATTCAAAATCTGTTCTCACGGTCTATTCCCTGAGAAATGAATCGGAATGAAACCTAATTGATTGTTTTGCCATCCTCTGCTGCTCGAATGACTGTCTCGAAGGCTGGCTTCGGCTGACCGTTGCGATCGAAAAGCAGCGGATAGCTGGTGCGCCCCTTCACCGCCCAGTCGTTCCGCCAGGAATCTCCGTCCGTCACGCCCCAGAACGTCACCCGAGTGATAACATCGCGGTGCTTCAGATAGACCCCGAATAAGGCGGCATATCGTTTCGCAAGTTCCTGCTGCACCGATTGTGGCAAGCCGCTAACATACGGGTTCAGTTTTGGATCCTGTTGAACGTTCAGGGATACCTCGGCGCTTTGCTGCTGCGTAGCGCGAGGCAACACGTCGATATCCAACTCCGAGATCACCACCTTGACTCCGAGCTTTGCGAAGGCGGAGATGGTGGTGTCCTCATCCTTAACCGAGGGCCACTTGAGACTGTTATGCCCTTGCAGCCCGACGGATGTGACAGGGATTCCCTGAGCCTTCAGCTTCGCGATGAGTGCGAGCGCCCCTTTGCGTTTGGCCCTATTCTCCAGCGAGTAATCGTTGTAGGTCAGCTGCGCCTGAGGGTCGGCTTCGTGCGCGTACTGAAAGGCCTTTGCAATATAGTCCTCACCGATTATCTTCAGCCACAGAGACTGGCGCAGGGTACCGTCTTCGTTCAGTGCTTCGTTGACCACGTCCCAGCTTTGAATGCGGCCTTTGTAACGGCCGACAATCGTTTGAATGTGGTCGTGCATGCGCTTCAACAGGGTTTCGCGGTCTACAAAGTTACCCTTGTCATCGCGGAAGACCCATGCCGGAACCTGGCTATGCCACACCAGGCAATGGCCGACGATGAACATGTGGTGCTTCTCACCGAAGGCCACGTATTGGTCGGGAATATCGAAGCCGTAAACGCCCGGCTGAGGATGAACGTTCTCCCACTTGAGAGCGTTCTCTGGCGAAATGGAGTTGAATTGTGCCTCGACGATCGCGTCGCTGCGGGAATCCTTGCCAGTGATCTGGTCGGTGTTGATTGCCGCGCCAATGAGAAAGTCGCCCCGGTAGGCATCCTTGAGAGAGATGGGAGTTTGTGCGCCCGCCGCGAAACTTGCGGCAAATAGAGCGGCAACTGCGATGAACCGCCGATTCTGCATTTTCCGTACCTCCTGAGAGATTGCTTGTCATCAAGACGTTAATGGGTTGCCGTGGTCCCGGTGAAACGAAGCGGCCGCAATTGATTGACCGATGCGGCCGAAGACAAAAGCGCTTCCTACTAGGGCTGGGACGAATAGTCCTTGCGCCGCTCGGTGAGTTCGTGCGAGATGGTCATGTTGAGCTTCATGGTGATTCCGTAGAAGAGCAGACAGACAGCGGCGGCAAGAAACGCCGCACCGGAGTAGACGGAGGCGATCAGGCGAATGCCCAGCAGTGCGTGTTCCGTTTGCAGGACATTGGGTTGGTAGCCATAGAAAGAAAGCAGCCAGCCGGCGATCGCGCCGCCCAGAGCCAATCCGATCCACAGTGCAAAGACCACCGCAGCGGTCACCGTGCCAGTAGCGCGGCGTCCTGTCTTCCATTCGCCGTAGTCGGCGACGTCTCCCATCATGGCCCAAAGCACCGGGCCCGAACAGCCGAAGGCGAATTGGCGCAGAACTTCCAGCATAATGATTGGCACGGTAGCGGTCGCCGGGAGAAAGAGCAGCGAAATACAAAAAACGCCCGTCAGCAACATGCTCCAGAAGAAGAGCGTGCGCTTGCCCATGCGCCTCGTCAAGGCAGTCGAACAGGCCACGCCGATCAAAAGCGCCGTCAAGCCGAAGCCGTTGAACCAACTGAAGAGTATCTGGTTGCCTGCGCAGTATTTGAAGTAGGGCAACATCAGGCTGCCGCGGATCATGAGGGCGATAAAGTAGAAGGTTGTCACCAGGAACAGCGCGATCCACGGACCGTTCTTCATCAGATCGGAGAGGTCCTGCAGGACCGAAGACTCCTGCATCGGATCGGGCTGAATGCGCTCCTTGGAGACGGCGAAGGCAATCAGGAACATCACCACGCTGGTCATCAGGAAGATCCCCATCGTCAACTGGTAGCCGCGGGCATTGCTGCCGTGGCCCAGGAAGACCACCATGGGAATCGCCAGGCTCTGCACAATGAAGCCCGCGCTGTTGGCGAAGATCTGGCGGTACGATGCAATGCTGGTCCGCTCGTTCGGGTCGTCGGTCATTACGCCGGTCAGCGAGGCGTAGGGCACATTATTCATCGTGTAGATGAGGCGCAGCAGCAGATACGTGACCCAGGCATAGATGAGCTTGGCGGAGACACTTAGATCCGGGGTGGTGAAGGTCAGAATGCCGATCACGCCAAACGGGACAGCGGTCCACAGCAGCCAGGGACGGAATCTACCCCAGCGGGTCTTTGTGCGGTCGGCGATCACCCCCATGACCGGATTGAATACGGCTGCTCCCAGGCCGACGACAAGAAACATCGTGCCCGCCTGCGCCGGCGTCAACCCGAAGGTGTCGGTGTAAAAGTTTAGTTGCAGGGCCATCATCGCCTGGAAGACGAAGTTGGCAGCCATATCGCCCAGACCGTATCCGAATTTTTCCCCGAAGGAGAGTTTTATGCTTGCACCGTTCATCGGCTTCTACTCGCTTTCGCTACAAATCCAGGGTGGTAAGGTACCAACCGGAGTTGCCCAGGGCTGTTGTCCGGTCTCCCATCCCTCCCAACAGAAGGCGAAGAGGATGGGGCACGGGTATTCTTAAGCGGGCAATTCTACTTTGTCACCTGCAAAACTAGTTTCTGAAGATCGGTATCCCGCGAAGAAGTGCCAACCATAATCTCAAAATCTCCAGGTTCCACGACATACTTCATATTGATATCGTAGAAGGAAAGCGACGCCGGCGTAATGTCGAGCGTGACCATGGCGCTCTCACCCGGCTCAAGCCGGACTTTTCGGAAGCCTTTTAGCTCCTTCACCGGCCGCGTCACCGAACTTACCAGGTCGCGGATGTAAAGCTGCACAACTTCCGTTCCCGCGCGCTTGCCCGCGTTGGTCACATCCACCAGAACCTGCGTCGACCCATCCGGCCGGATCTTCTTTTTTGTCAGCCTCAGGTTCTCGATCGCGAAGCTCGTGTAGCTCAATCCATAACCAAACGCATACAAAGGCGAGACATCGTCGAAGAGATATCCGCGCCGCGCTGACGGCTTGTAGTTGTAGAACACCGGCAGGTGGCCCACCGAGCGAGGCACCGAGATCGGAAGCTTGCCGCCCGGGTTGTAATCGCCGAACAGTACGTCGGCAACCGCGCGCCCGGTCTCCTGGCCGAGATACCAGCATTCGTAAATCACCGGCACATTCTCGACGACGTAGTTGATGGAGAGCGGCCTTCCGTTGAACAGGAAGACGATGACCGGCTTACCCAGCGCGATTATCGCTTTCACGAGCTCTTCCTGGCGTCCAATCAGGTCCAGACTGGTGCGATCGCCCATATGCTGCAGCGACCATGCCTCGCGCGAGGTCTGCTCGTTTCCGCCGATCGCCAGTACGATGACATCGGCCTTTTGCGCCACCTGTACCGCTTCGGCAATCGCTTCCTGGTCCTCTTCCGGATCGCTCGGTACTACCTCATCCTGGTTCCACGAGCCGCCGATGGTGATCTTGCAGCCCTCGCTGTAAACGACTTTCACCTTCTTCCCGGCCTTCTCCCTGATGCCATCCAGCACCGTGACATTGTGTTTCGGCACACCGCTGTATCCGCCCAGCAAGCCGCGATTCGCATTAGGTCCGATCACCGCGATGGTCTTGATTGCGTTCAAATCGAGAGGCGTAAGGCCGTCTTCGTTCTTGAGCAGGGTGATTGCTTCATGCGCTGCCTTCAGCGCCAGACTATGATGCTCGTCACAGCCGGTCACGCGATCCGCTTCTTCGGGATCGACGTATGGGTCGTCGAACAATCCCATCTCGAATTTCCAGAAGAGCATCGGTGCAACCAGGTCGTCGAGCTGCGATTCCTTCAGCACGCCCTTCCTCACCAGTTCCACAAGATGCAAGTAGCAGTCCGGATCGGGCAGCTCGATGTTGACGCCCGCATTCACTGCCAGCGCGCACGATTCCTTCTTGTCCTTGGCGACGTTGTGACCATGCGTGTCTGGCCGGTAACCCAGCTCCCAGATGGCGTAGTAATCCGACACGACAAATCCCTTGAAGCCCCAATCCTTACGCAGCAGGTCGCGCAGTAGCCACTTGTTCGCGTGCGAGGGCACCCCATCGATCTCGTTGTACGACGCCATCAGTGTCACGGCTCCCGCTTCGCGCAGAGCTTCCTTGAAGGGGTAAAGGAAGGTTTCGCGCAGGACCCGCATCGAGACATTTGATGGAGCGCAGTTCATGCCCGATTCCGGTTGTCCGTGTCCTACAAAGTGCTTCAGCGTCGCCAGCACATGACGCTTATCCTTGAAAGTTGCGTCTCCCTGGAAGCCGCGCACCGCCGCGATTCCCATTCGCGAAACAAGGTAAGGATCTTCGCCGTAGGTTTCCTCCACGCGACCCCACCGAGGCTCGCGCGCCACATCCACCACCGGAGTCAGCGCATGATGCGCGCCGCGCAGGCGGGCTTCCAGAGCCGTCACCGTGAACAGCGACTCCACCAGCTCGGGATTGAACGTTGCGCCCAGGGCGATGGGTTGCGGAAAACTGGTTCCATCCGGGGCTGCGTGTCCGTGCAAGCACTCTTCGTGGAACATAACCGGGATGCCCAGGCGGCTGTTCTCAAGAAAGAACTTCTGGATGGCATTCGTCAGCTCCGCCATGGCGCGAGCGTTCTTGCCGCCGCCGGCATCACTCGGCCGGCCGACCTGGCCCAGTCCGCGACCGTCCCGAAACGACTTCTTCGCCTTCTGGAAATCGAAGTTGCCGTCCCTATCCACCAGCGTCTCGGCCTTTTTCTGCCAAATGCACATCATCTGCGCGGCCTTTTCCTCTACCGTCATCCGCGAGAGTAGGTCCCTCACGCGTCTGGCGGATGGCTGTCTGGCGTCTTTATAAACGGGAGCGGCTTTGCGGGCGGTTACGGCGGCTGCGGATTTCTGCTTTTTCATGCGATCCATTCCTTGAGGTTGCTGTTTGTGACGATGCACGGCGATTGAACCGGAATTTCCATTTTGCCTCTCGGATGCGAACCAATATACCACCGGTTGCCTCCGCTCGCGATCTTTTTTGCATCCCTTTCCATCCCAAAGACCCGTCTCATCTCTGGCGGGTGGGCAACGCCGGTGGATGGCTCAGTTGTTGCCAATAGTCCAACTCGCTCATTGGCTCGGTCTGTTGCCGAGAATTTAGACTTCCCCGGGATTAGTATCGGTAAACGCCGATGGGGCAGGAAGGACGGTAACTGAGAATCGCCCGCATCGTTCTTTGCCGAATCTTCGCTTCCAATCCTGATCGGGCCGAGGCAGGCACCTGGCCAGAGAAGCGCGGGCGGTTAGCGACTCGGATGTGCCACGGCCAGGATGGCGGTTGCCATGCCGACATTCGGGGAGTAATCCCGGGAGAAACTGTAACGAGCAGAAAATAAAACCGTTATTCAGATTCTTGTTTCACTACATGCATTGGCTGCAAGATTCTGGATGAATCAATTCTGCCGCCCGGTAGGGTGAATTGCTGCTACCAACACAGTCGCGGCACCCAGCACGGCCTCCGCGTTACAGGCGTATTGGGTAGTGCACAAGTGGTAACTGCCGAGTGGCCGGTGATACAACCGGAACCCCCGGCGGCGTCATTCGCTGTTTGTTTTCACACA
>OCZT010001024.1_pt1 | contig 28759 bp, 22 predicted proteins | sample 1539031 | NCBI WGS metagenome assembly OCZT01 (sample SAMEA3539308, study PRJEB22396) | soil metagenome | biome: tundra; feature: field; material: soil | place: USA | collected 2010-05 | depth 0.15 m | reverse complement strand
ACAGCCTTGGCCCGTTCGGCGGCTTCGATTTCCGCCTCGCGCGCGGCGAACTCGGCCTGATAGTCGAGGTTGCTGACTTTCGCCGGACGCGCCTCGGCCAGGAGCGTTTGCATCAGCTCCAGCTCGCGCATCTTTTGGTTCTCAGCCATTTCCACCAACTGCTCGTTGGTGCGCTGGGTGACGTTGCCGCTCACCAGCTCCACGTTGGCATTGTTGCGGCGCAGCGCCATTTGGAGCATGGCTTCGTCGATGCTGGCGCGCTGCGGGTGCTGGGTGACCATGTAGGTGACGTCCACGACCGGCGCCTTTTGCTTGGGCCGGGCGATGCGCCCTTCCAGTTGCTGCAAGGGGTAGAAGACGTATTCGGCCTCCACCACGATGATGGCCGATGCCTTGACCAGATTGTTCAAACTTTCGTTGATGAGCGGCGTGCGCGTCAGAAAGATGGGGGTGCGGGAGCGCACATAATGCTCGTCGATCCACTCGCGGCGCTTGTGGGGCTGGGCGGGACGTTTCTCGTCGAGCTTCACGAAATCGAACCCGGCCTCGGTGAACAACTGCACGAGCAGTTCGTAGGTCTTCTGCTGCTTGGCCGCGACGATGAGGTTCCGGCCGGAGGCCACCATCTCCTGCGCCAGCGTCATGAGCTGCTTGATCTTGGCCTTGAGCGCGATGGCCTGCAGTTCGGCCATTTGCGTGAACCAATCGCGGCGCTGAGTCAGGCTGAAAACTGGTTTGTCGGCGACGAACGTCAGCTTCATCGCGCGCAAGACCTCTTCGTATTCATCGAGAATCGCGTTTTCCATCGGGATAGCCAGGAAGTGGCGGCGCACGTCCGGGATCTTCAGCCCCATGCCCCGGCTGGTGGCGTGGAGTTGGGCCTGATGAAGATATTTCCACAGCTTGGGCGCGTTGGCCGGCTCGGGCATCTCCTGTTTGTTATGCCGGGTGGCGATTTTCTTGCCCTGGGGGTCATGCACGGCGTCTCGGATGACCCGGAAAGTCACGTGCTGTTCAATGAACTCGTTCTGCTGGTCGTAGGCGTAGGGGAACTCGGGCGACCGGTAACCCCACAGCAGGGTGAATATCTGCCACATTTCCGCCGGGGTGCGCCGCAGGAGTGTTCCGGACAGGAGATACGTTCGCCGGGTGTGGATGGATTTGACCGCCTCGTAAACCTTGGATTCCCCGGTCAAGGAATGGGCCTCGTCGCAAATCTTGGTGTCGAACAGGTTCTTAAGCAGCCGGTAGGCCGGGAACTGCAGGGCGCTGCGGAAGCCCTGGTCCCCCTTGCGCGGCTTCTCCTCGTCGCCCAGCGCGGCCAGCAGGTCGGCCACTTCCTCGGCAACCTCCTCCGGGGCGTCGTTTTGGATGCGTTGGTAGCTGCGAGCCAGATAGCCGCACACGCGACAATGTCCGTGCCGGGAGAACGTGCCGAATTCGCGCAGACCAACGGCGACCTTGCCGCGTTTGACGAACTCGACGATTTGCTCGCGGATGGCCTGTCGGGTGGCGCAACTCAACTGGATCCATTTCCGGTTCTTGCTGACGTGGAAAAATCTCTGGGCGGCGGCCTCCAGGCAACGGGGGCACTCCTGCACGTGCTGGTGGAAGTGGAAGGGGACCCGCTTCACCTCGCCCGTAATGACTTGTTCCTCACGCAATTTGAGGATCTGGCCTTTGATCTGTTTCTCAGCGTTTTCGCGCGTGCAAATCAAGGGGTGGATTCTTTCGTTGCCGTTATCAAGCTCTTTCAAGTCGACCGGGTAGGGATCGAAAGTCTGATTGGCCAGGCCGCCTATGGTCAGGAACTCCTGCGAGATGACATAGAACTTGGGGTGGTCCGGCTTGGTGCCCCGGTTGATCTCCTCCCGCAATTTTCGGATGCAGGAAGGGCTGTGAATGTGGGTCACGTCCAGGCCCAGCTCATCGCGCAGTTCCTTGATGATTTCGCCCAGGATTTTGCTCTTGGCGATGAAAGCCACTCGCCGGGCGCCGGCGGCGATGGCCGCGCAGGCGGCGATGCGGGTTTTGCCGGAGCCAACGTGATGGGTCAAGACCGCGCCGCGTTTCAACGAGGCCAGGCCGGCATGCAGAATCTGAATGTCGGTGAGCGGGACTTTGGTCCGGCTCAATAACTCGATGCGCCCTTTCAACTGCTCGGGGTAGGCCTCCGAAAGAGTCTTGATCTCGGGCGGCGGGAACGCCTGAAGGACCTCAGCCAGGTTCGGGTCTTTGCTGGTGATGTGGATGCGGCGGCCATAGAGAGCTTTCAACCGCTTTTTCAGTTCGTCCACCTTGCCGGGGTTGCCCATGGCTGCGGCTTGCTGGATTTGCCGCGCCAGCTCGTATTCATCGGCCGTGATGACCTTGTAGGCCTGCCCGTTCTGCTGGCTGTAACCATGGATCTCGCTCGGCTTGAGTTCGCTGGTCACGGCCAGCGCGGTGTAGGTGCAATGCAAGCTCATGTTCCGGCGGGTGAGCTTGGCCTTGGTCTCATCCCCGTCCTCGGCCTGCAGAAGCTGCGCTTCGGGCAGCTCAATGACTTCGCTGTGCTGGATGGGATAAACGTAATACTTCTTGCTCTGGGCAAACGCCCGAACCTTCTTCTTGCCGATGGCGAAGAACACGTCCTTTTGCGCGGTGTAATAGCCCGGCTTGTAATAAGCCAACAGCTGGTCGCCTGTGGGCTTGATCATGGGCACTGTTTGCCGCCGGTAAAAGTCGGCCTGCTTTTCCATTCGGCGCCGGCTCTCCTCATTGTCCGGAAAATCCAGACCGAGCAGCTGATACAACGCGACGGTCTCCTCGTATCCGATGGCGGAGGCCAGCAATGGATTGCGGATGGCGGTATAAAGGGAGGTCTCCCGCATTTCCACCGGGTTGTAAACCATCAGTTCGGGCATGAGCTTCAGGAAAAAGCCGGCCAACTCGCTCACCTGCGGCACCCCGCTCGCGGGAACCGTAACCTTCCTCTGGTCATTGAGGTTGAATTGCGTGTCGAGGTACTGGAGCGGGATGATTTCGCAGTGGCCCGGTGCGGCGGCGAGCTCGCCTTTCAGGCTTTCATGCAAATCGGACTGCTGGAAATTGACGTAAATCTTGTCGATGACATCGTCGCTGCTCAGGGCGTGGTGTGGGCTGGTGTAATGATCCGGTTCGTACTCCAGCTTGCACCGCCCGCCCACGTTGAAAAAATAGGCGTAATCGCGGTTTTTGTAGCGCAGGGTGAAGCTGCCCAGGTGCCCGGGCACCGGCCGGGGCGAGACAATCAAGGGCCGGTAACGCTGATCGAAAAGATTGAGCGCCTCCTGGGGCTGGTCGGTGATGACGAGCACGTGCCCCGGCAGGCTCATGGTGACCATGCAGTTGTCGAGCAGCTCGCGATAAGTTTTGTAGCGGTCGCCCACCGCCTGGATATTGGCGATCCAATGCCGGCTGACGGTATCGGCGATGACCGCTTGCTCTCGGGTTAAGTAGAGCGGGTTGAGGGTGACCGCGCCCGTATAGGCTTTGTGCAGCGTGTTGACGTCGGTATATTTCCCCAGGCACACCGCAATCGACAGGTTCGGGCGGAGCTTGCGGTAAAGGCGGACGATCAAGGAGACCCATTCCTGGTCTGAGACCACAATTCTTCTCTCGGGCTTCCTGGCGCTTTGAGCCGGATCCGTTTTGGCTGCGGGCGCGGGGTTTTCCAGCAGATCTTCCATGCGTTTAGCTTTGGGTGGCCGCCTTCACGATGCGCTTGAGGACGGCGGGGTCGGGCTCGGCGAAGACGCGGTAGCTTCTGTTCTCCGGGTTGAACAGGTCATTCTCCACCTCGCACCAGCCGCCAAGCAGTTCCGGTTGCGTCAGAATCAGCTCCTTGATCTTGAGCGTGTCCTTGAACGTGAGCTGTTCGCCGCTCTTGCGGACCAGCCAGATGGCGAGCAGTCCCGCTCCCATGGTCGGAACCATGCCCGGGAACAACAGTTCGTTGGCTTGATCGATGCCGCTGTCAATCGCGTGCCGGAACAGTTTCTTGTCTCCATAAGCGGCCTGCCTGCCTTCGTGCCCGAGGAGGTCGTAGCCCTCCGCACCCAGAGGCCTCTCGCCCGATTGGGTCCTGACCAGGGCGAAGATGGGGCGGGTCGGTGTGCCGTTCCAGTTCACGCCGGTAAATTGCTGGTTCCGGGAGGCGCTGCTCACGATGACCCGGTTCCTTTGTTGCGGCAGGGCGCGGATCACGGGCTTAGAGGTAGATGACGGTTCCAGGGATGGAGAGGCCGGCAACGGCGCCCAGGTTGCACTGCTTGGTGGTGGTCACCCATACAAAGTCGCACGGGACCGTGTCCGGGAACGATCCGGCCAGGTCGGTGAAGACCAGGGCCAGGTCGCATTTGTATTTGCTGTTGCCGCCCGGAGGCGGGCCGCCGCTCTCCTGCATTTCCCGGATGTTGGCGGCGATGCAGCGAAAGTCGGTGCCGCCCCCGCCCACAATGGCCAGCTGGCTTAGCTTTTCGACGGGGTCCTCGCCTTCGCCCGCCTCGATGCGGCTCAGAATAGCGGTGTCGAAGCAGCTGATGCCGTAGGTCATGTTCTTCTTCCGCTTGGCGAAGAAATCCCGGAAGACCTTCAGGCAATCGCCGATGTCTCCGGCGGAGATGCTGCCCGAACAGTCGATGAATAACTCCAGGTGTCCGGTCTTCTCCTCGATGGGGTCGGCCTTGCGGGGCGCAAAATAGTCGTTGGCCAGCTTGCGATTGTGGTAGAGGGCCAGGTCGTCGGCCACGGGATATCTGGAACGCAGACAATCCATAATGGCCTCGCTCGCGTCACGGGGCGCGTTCGCCTTGAAGTAGAGCAGGCGGATGCCGTTCATTCCCTGGCTGCCGAAATCGTTGGTCTTCATGAATTCGGCCACCCAGTCGTTGATCATTTCCTGCGCGAAGGATTCGTGGACCTGCGGCGAGTACTCCTGCAGGCTCGCGACGCAGCCGTTCAAATCCGTCAACTGCAGAAGCGGCGTGTGCGTGAGGTCGGCCACGGAAACGATGCCCTGCTCCAGCTGGCTCAGTGCTTCCTCGGCGATCTTCGGCCCGGCCGCCAACGCCATCAGCGCCTTGAACACGTAACCGTTCTGCTCCCAGTGCGGCGCGTTGGCGGGTTGCTTGATCCCGAGGGACTGCATGTGGGCAAGCACCGCCTGAGTCTGCGCCAGGTTCAAGAGCGGCTGCTGCTCAGCAGGGGCCTTGAGGCAGCGGGTTTGGTAGCCGAGCGCGAAGCAACTGGTGTAGAACAAAACCAGCCAGAACACCGCCTCGTTCTTTTCGTCTTCGCTGATGGCCGCGGCTTCGATCCCCTGGACCAGGCGGGTGTTCAACCGCAACGTGTCCGACCAAATGAAACTCTGCTGATCGAGTTCAATTTTCAGGTGGCGTTCAAAAATGTTGCAGAACGGGCGCAAGAGCGGCTTGTCCCGGTGCGCTTGAAAGCCTCTGGCCAGGCGCGCCTCCAAGGGTGAGAGCAGGCCGCCAAGCGTTTTGCTGACGGCGCGTTGCGTGGTGGCGATATTCGCGTCGTTCAACGGACGCGTGGCCGGCGATGTCGTCGTGTTCATGCGATTTTGGTGTTTGATGCCAAACTATTACTGGTGTCCTGCCGGGTTTTCAGTTTGGCGGAGAACGGCTCCCACCTGATCTCAGCGCGCAGTCGCAGGTGACGACAGTCCTCCCATTCCAGGGCCACACGTATGGATTAAGAATCCGGTTGCAGGCCGCATATTCCAAAAACAACGCCCTAAAATGGTATTGTCGGCCGGTCAGGTGAACGACTGGCATAAGCTCCCGGTCGGGAGGCGATGCGCTGGTGTAAATGTTGCCCGGCGCGGATGTCAGAAGGCGCCAAGGTCGGCCACACCAAAATAACAAAACGTATGAAACTGAAGAACTTCCTCAAGAAGGCCAGGGGCTTTACCCTGGTTGAACTCATCGCTGTCGTCAGCGTCATCCTGATCCTCGTGGCGATCGTCGTGCCCCGCATCGGCGACCTGCGCGGCCAGGCCAGCAACGCTCGTGCGCAATCGAACGCCAAGATCGTCCAGGGCGCCATCGAGCGTGCCGCGGTGGAAGGGGCTCTCACGGCGGCGAATGGGACCGACCAGGCTGCCGTCTACAGCGTGTTGACCACGGCCACCAACGGGATGTCCGGCGCCCCTTACCTCTCTGAGGTGCCCAATCCGACGCCGGCCATCAACGGTTCGTTCCCGAACTTCACGGTGACCCCGTAATTGGATCGGACGCACAAGAACCCCGGCGGGCGACTGCCGGGGTTCTTCATTGGTGTGCTTTTTTCAGTGCCGCGTACTTGAAGGACCGCGAATGAAATCAATGCCTCACGAGCGGGCTTTTACGCTGATCGAGGTGCTGGCGGTGGTGTTCGTCATTTTCATACTCGCGGCCGTCGTCATTCCCCGGATCGTGGTCATCCGCACCCAGTCGATCCAGCAGCGCAACAACTACAACGGGCGTCAGATTGCGACCGCGGTGGAGCGGCTCCAATGGGATGGCGCTGCTCTCACAAACCTTTGCGTCGTGGATTCCGTTTCGGGTCAGCTTTCAGACTCCAGCGTTGATTCCGTGATCGCTCAGTTGGTGGCAAACAACAAGCTTTACCCTTCGGAACACCTGAGTTCCAGGCAGATCTCGATGTATTACAGCGGCGGCTTCCTCTCCGTATTTGGAACCCAGGACAACTGACTGTTTCATTTCTCAAGGCACCTCGAAGCAGGTGCCGGCTATCGCCAAGTAGATGCCGCCGATCACGAAGATGAGCTCCAGCGTGCAGACGCGCCGACGTCTCCTCTCAGGCCCCAACCGGCATGGAAACTGTCCTCTTGAAAGGAAAGGCTGTCACTTTGAGCTTCGCTGGCAGAGCGGATGCCGAGCGTCTAAATTCTGCCTGCACCAGGCAGTAGTGCAGCAGGCCCGTGTCGGGTTGACCAAGGTTGATGCATATCGTCCGACCGAGTTGGTAATACCAGCGTTTGTTGAGCAGCGGTGACTTATGGTCGTGGCCGGAAAGCGTCAACCAGGGGGAGAATCTTTCAATGGCCTCAATCCACTCTCGGTTGCCCGCCATCGGCCCGTTCGTTTCCGATAATGGCGTGCCGGCCGGCGGTTCATGCATAAGCCAGAGGGTTCTCATCGCGGGGCCATGAGACCGCAGCAGGGCGGGAAGCCACGCGCAGGGGTCCGCTGGCAGGGGCTCACGCGCTCCCAAGTAAGCCGTCTCGTCGCCTAAGAGACACGGAAACCCAACGAGCACCAGCGGACCATGTGCGAACGCTTCGCCATGGAGCGCGTTCAGGTTTCTGCCGGTCTTCGCCCAAGCGCCAGCGAACTGTCGCCAGCCATCTTCTTCGTGGTTTCCTCGAACAAATACTATTTCCTGGCACGGCAGGCTCGCCAAAAACTCGGCGCATCCCTGATCCGTGAACTGTCCCCCGCGGTCCTCGCCGGCATCCAGGAAATCGCCGACCAAAGCAACAATCTCCGGCCGGTGCGCCGCGACTGCTTTCGCAAGAGCCTCGTAGCGGCATTTGCGACGATGAAGGTCAGTCACGGTGAGAACGTTCACGCTCATTAACATACGAGATTATTTTACCCGGTGCTTCTTGTTCTGTCTGCTTCGATACGGACACATCCCGTAATGATAATATGATAATCCCATCTCGTAATTGGCCGATCGACTTGCTGGGAACCCCCCGGTCGCATTCATTCCCGGTGGCGCTTCGCAAACCTCCTGAGTTGTTTCCTTGGGCGTATTCTGTCGCCCCATCCTGCGGGTGCTCGGCTGCTGCGGTCGGTCCCTCATCGCATTCCCCTGTTCCAGCCGCCAGCGCATTCGACCCCGGCCACCAGACAGCGGTCGGGCGTGAATAATTTGTTTCGTTCGATCAGTTCCTTGCCCATTTCCGTGATGGCCCACCGTCCATGGGGATCTTTGAAGACGAAACCGCCGCGGTAGAGTTGAGTGAAAATGTCGGGGCTCACTCTCCGGCCCTGAAGGATGGACTCCAACGCAGTTGCCAGCGTTCCGGGCGGCGCCGGCGGAGACGGCAGCCGGTACGGGATCGTTGCGTCCGGCCCATCGGCAGGAAGAATTTCTCGAGCAGGATTACTGAGAGTCCCTTTCTTCGAGACTTCGAGGGGCGCGTTTCTTTCTCTCTGCTGTTGAACAATAAGCTGGGCGGCTTGCAAGCGCCGATGGATATCGGCCGGCTTCTCTGGTGACGGAGAAGATTGGCGGAACAACCACTTCAGCATTCGGCATGCGGGCTTCTTGGGCGTAGCCTTTCTCAGCCGGCAGCCTAAACCGCAAGGAACCGAAACTTTTCGCTCTGGACGGTTGTGTCGGAACGCAACTTAGCGATGGCCCTGGCCTCAATCTGGCGAACCCGCTCGCGGGTGAGTTTGAGCCTGGTGGCGATCTCTTCGATGGTCGTGACGTAGCCCTTGGACAGCCCGTAACGAAGCCGCAGAACACGTCTCTCCTTGGGCCCCAGGCTCTTGAGTAGCTGCGCCATGGCCTCGCGCAGGGCTTCGCTTTCATCAAGCGTGATGCCCTCGTCGCCGACCAGTGCCTGCTCGAGGGTATTCTCCTCGCGCTCGCCGGTTCGCTGGTGGAGACTGCAGATTTGGCGCATGGACAAAGCTGCTTCGATGTTTGCCGGCGAAGTCTTGATTTTTGCGGCCAGATCTTCAGTGGTTGGCTCCGGTTGGCCCTCCTTCACGGCCGCTTCCCGGAGCTTTTGGATGTTCCGCATCAGTTCGTGGACCGCCGGCGGGAAACGCACCAGGTTGCCCTGCATCACGAGTGCGCGCATGACACTCTGTTTAATCCAGCAGACGGCGTAGGTTGAGAGGTTGAAGCCCCTGCCTGGGTCGAATCGCTCGATGCCCTTCATCAAGCCCAAGTTGCCTTCTTGAATCAGGTCATCCAGAGACAGTCCGCGGTTCTGGAACCTCTTGGCGATGTGGATTACCAGTTTGAGGTTGCCCTCGGTCAGGGTCGTGAAAAGAGAGTCGGCCGTCTCAGCATGTGGCCTGAGCTGGTTAATGCAGTGCGCGAGTTCATTGATTCTCAGTCCGGTGTCGGATTCGAGTTGCTTCACCGCCTTAGCCCAGCGCGCCAGTTCGGCGGAGGACTGGCGCCTGGAGGGAATGATGCGGCTGATCCAGGGGCGTTGCGGCAGCTCCGCGTACCTGCGAACGAAGTCGCGGCTCCAGGCCAGGATGAGATTTGGCCGGATGCCCCACTCCCCCAGTCGCGGGTTCTTCAAAGCACCCCGTTCCTGGAGGGTCTTGAAGAACGCGTAACGGTCAATCGCCCCGTTCCGCTGTTGGTTTCCCTCCGCCTCGCGGGCAAGCAAAAGGAAATGTTCCAGCCGTTCCCCGTGCAGGACCTCTTGCAGCACCTTGGTCAGGGGGATGACCTTTCCGGGAATTTGATCGATGATGTCCCGGCAGGCGGCAATTTCCTTGCGCAATTCCGCGGCCATCTCGACCTGGCGCTTGGGCGCAATTTTAGGACACCTTTCGAGCGCGGCGAAATAGGCATCCAGAGCCGTGTCGCCGCGCGGTGGATTCTGCTCCAGTTCGTCGGCCTCGCGGAGAATCTCCTCCGCGTCAAAGATGTCGAATTCCAGGCTCACGGCTCCTTAGTCGGTTCAGCTTTCGCTTCCACGAGCCTGCGCAGTATCTGGTCCTGGTTCTTCAGCACGGTGACGATGGTGGCCATTCGTCCGTCGTTCTTTTCTTGAAACGATTTCAGTGCTTGCCCGGTCTCGGTCTGCTTTGCGGCCAGCGCGTTGTTCTGCCCCGTCAGCCGGCCATCCAGGCCCGGAATCTTCTTGATCTCCTCGTCGAAGGTTCTCTGCCGGGCTTCGCCAGCTGCCTTAAGCTTGTTGACGGTGGCCTCCAGGCTGGCGACATCGGCGGAAAGATCCTTGGGGATTTTGAGGCTGTTGACCGTGTTCAAGGCAGCCTGGGCTGCGGCTTGGGTCCGATTCAACTGCGTCCTCTGAGCTTCGACTTTCTGTTGCAGGATGAAGGTGCAAGCGCCGGCCCCAGCGGCGACGAGTATCGCGGCGATGAAGCCGATGGTTCTAAGGGATATCCTGTTGCTCTGGGGAGCCTCCGTCATTGGCAGTTCGGCCTCCACCGTCGCAGATGCTGACTCAGCTGGCTCCCGGGTGTCCGTTGCGGCTTCCGGCAGTTCGAGCCCGCCGATTCGTGGTCCGTTCGTGTTCATGGTGCTATTTCAACTGATTCAGAAGGTTGGCGTTTTGCCTGAGCGCCTCGTCGCCGGCCTTTTTGTCCGGATCAGTTTTCGCCTCGGGTCCTGGGCTCTTCGAAGCCGGCGCCGGGGGCCGCGAGTTGCCTTGCTCGGCCGTGAGCCCTTCTTTCAAGGAGCCGGTAAAATCCTCTTCAGCCCGTTCCACGGCCGTCTTAGCTGCCTCTTCGTCAATTTTGAGCGTCTCGAGGCTCTCGCGGGTTTCCTTTAACCGCCGGAGTAACTGCATCTGTTCTGCCTTTGCTTTCGAAAGCTGGGTCTCACCCTCGGATTGCGCGATGCCGTCGATCGCGCCTTCGCGCTCCAGAGCAGTGCGGCGTTTCTTCTGCTGCTCCAACTGCTGGACCTCGGCGGCTTTGGAGGCTGCTTCTTGCGCCAGGTCCTGGCACCGGTTCTCCGCTTGCAGCCGATGGGCGATGATCTGGTTGGCCTGTTCGGTGCGAAGTTCCAGGGCCTCTTTTTTCGCATGAATCAGGGCTTTGTCCGTCCATTCTCCTTTGCGCAGGAGAAAGCTGGAGTTGGCCTCGGCGGACAAGGTGGACTCGTTGTCGGGCTGGCTGTCCTCGATTTTGAGTTTCCCTTCCGGAATCCGCGGGTTGTTGTTGTCGTCGAGGACTGTGGCGGTGATGAAGATGGTCAGATAGTTGATGTCCTTTTTGTGCTCTTCGTTCCGGAACAGTTTGCCCAGGCCGGGAATGTCGCCCAGGTAAGGCACCTTGCTCCGGCTCTGGCTGGACGTGGAGGTGCGCAAGCCGGCGATGACCACTGTGTCGCCGCTGTTGAGCGTGAATTCTCCGTTGAACGCGCGTCCGGACGTCTGTGGCACCTGTCGGGGCGGTGCGCCTTGCGTGCCTGATGAAACGGTCACGAACTGGTCGAGTTGGCTGACGCTGATGGCGGTTCCCAGCTTGAGACGGTTGCCGTCCTGGATGCGCGGCAGGATGTTGATGGTGGTGCCTACGTTGACGAAAGAGGTGTTGTCGTAGCCCACCCCGGCGCTGCCGTTGTACGAACCTCCCGCAACGGAACTGCCCGAGATATACGGAATTTGCTGCGTCGCCGCGAAAGCCGCCTCGCGTCCGTTGGCGGTGATGGTCGAGGGCTGTGCCACGGTCTCGCCCTTCTGGTCATTGACGAAAAAGTTGACCGTGGCGGAAATGTCGTTTCGCAGGACGATGGAACTCATTGGGTTTCCGAAGGCCGAGCCCAGTTGCTTGAGCGCATTCATGGCCGCGAAAGAGTTGGTGCCACCGGTATCGGATGTGCCCTGCGGCACCAGCCCGAAGGTCAGGCCGGGGGAGAGCATGTTGGCCCAATCCACTCCCATCCGGCTCATCGGATTGGAGGTCGTGGCGAAGATGCGGACATCGATCCGGATATTCGGGTTCCTGGTGTTGGCGATTTCCAGGTACTTGGAAACCCGCTCAGCCGCTGGCCGCGTGCCGCAGAGCAGCACCTGCTGCTTTTCATCGTAGTACCAAACCTTGTTGTTCTTTTCGTCGCCCACATTGGCCACCTTCTCCAGCAGCGACTCGATTTCGCCGTATTTCCCGCCGTTCTCCACGGTGATGGATCCCGCGTTGGCCGAAACTGCGTTGCCCCCGCCGTTGCCGCTCCCGTAGCTGCCGCCGCCCCCCGTGGGCGCGCTCTGAGCCCCGCCTTTGAACCGGTCGATGAAATTGTCTTTCAGCTTGAATTTGTAGAAGGCGACCTGGTTGGTGTACTTGCGGATCGTGTAGAGGCCAGTGCTGGCGTCATAGAGCTCCAGCCCGCGGTGCTTCAAGAGAAAGGCAAGCAACTCCATCGGCTTGGGTTCTGCCATTTGCAGCGCAATTTCTTCCTCCGGGATTTGGTCAACCTGAGGCTCCAGGTAATTAAGCCCGGCCCGGCGCGCGAGGAGCCTGAACACCGCTCGCAGGGGGACCCCTTCGATGGCGAGATAGGGCGCCTCCTTGTTCCCGGGAGCATTCGGGGTGACTGAACTGTTGGCTGCGACCGGTTCGTATAACCCCATTACCCGTACTTGGGTGTCGGTCGTGAACGGGAGGCTTGGCTTGTCCGACTCCCCCGGCGCGGCGGGCGTCATATCCACAGCGGCTGTTTTGTCGAGTTCGGGCCGGGTTTCGGCAGTGGGTTGTGCCAGCAGGGCTGCGCCCATCAGGCAGAGACAGAAAATGGTCAATCGTTTCATATTCGCGCCCAAGAGAAGTCCAGTCATCCTCCTATTCTAGGGCTTTTTCCGCTGCGTTTGTTTTTCCGGCCTATTTGTGGTCATCTTCCTGAAAATCGAGAAAAAGTTTCTGGGCGTCCTTCAAGTCGACCTGCCCTTCATTTACCAGTTCCATCGCCTGCACCAGGATGGGCCGGAAACCGAACGCCTTTTCCGCATGGCGCACAATTTCGGTGTGCGTCTGTCCCTTGAGCAAGAGTTCCCGCATGCTGGCGTCCACCGGGATGATCTCCGTGATGATGCGCCGGCCGGTATAACCCTTGTGACAATTCCGGCAACCAAGGGTGTTGGCGTGGTAGATGGTGGCATTGAGCTGCACGCCGCTCCGTTTGCCAATGCGCAGGGTCTCCAATTCAGTCGGCTTCCGATTCTTCCGGCAGACTGGACACAGGCGCGGGATAAGGCGTTGCGCCAGAATCAGACGCACCGCATCGGCGATCTGGTGCGCTTCCACGCCGAGGGCTTGCAGCCGGTCGAAGGTGCCTACCGCTGAGTTCGTGTGCAGGGTGGTCAAAACCAAATGCCCGGTGTTTGCCGCTTGCACCGCAATGTGCGCCACCTCCTGATCGCGTATTTCCCCGAGCAAAATGACCTGCGGGGCTTGACGGAGTAACGCCCTTAGGCCCCGCGCAAAGGTGAGGCCGATGGTCTCGTTGACCTGGGTCTGGCTGATTCCAGGAACAAACACTTCGATCGGATCTTCCAAGCTGACGATGCTGAGTCGTTCCCGATCCATTTCCTGGGTGGCAGAGTAAAGGGTCGTGGTCTTGCCCGAACCGGTTGGTCCGGTGACAATGATAATGCCGTTAACCATGCCCAGCGCCCGGCGCATGAGCTGCAAATGGCCCGGGCGCATGCCCAGTTTGTCGAGATTGGGGAAGCGGATGGTGGAGCTGAGCAAGCGCAGGGTGATCTTCTCCTCCTGGTTGTCGAGGACCGGCATGGTGGCTGCGCGAATTTCAACCGGGACGCCGCGAATGCTGAGAGTGATTTTGCCGTCCTGCGGCAGACGTTTCTCGGTGATGTTCATGCCGGCGCGCACCTTGAGATGCAGCACGATGTTGGAACCGTACTGCCTGGGCATCCCCTCGAAGAACGTGGTGTTGCTGCCGTCGATGGTGAATCGTATCCGGTAATCGCTGGTCTGGGGCTCGATCAAGATGTCGGAAGCGCCGCGTTTGTAAGCAGCAAAGAGAGCCGCCTCGGCAATCGTCTTGATTTTTACGGTTTGCGGGTCCAGCTGTTCATCGGTGAACTGCGCGGGATCGATGCTGTCCACGACGCTTTCGGCAAGGTCGTCCTCCTGCTTGATATACTTGGACAGTTGAATGGTCTTGTTGACCTGCTCCTCCAGGAAGTGATTGTAGTCCCGCTGCAGAACAGGAAGAAGCTGCACCGCCAGCCCCTGTCGGCGGACCTGTTCGGCCACGGTTTCGACGTTATTGAAATTGTCCCAGTTCAGCACGTAACCCAGTTGCATCAACCGATGGTTTTCAAACAGGATGACCGCTTCGACGGCTTTGAGGGCGGCGGAGGCGGCCCGTTTGGATTCCTGGGGCACATCGACGATATCCAGGGAGATGCAGGGTTGGCCCTTCGTCTTGCGGGAAAACCAGTATTCCCACTCCGGCGGGACTCCTGAGAAACTGTCGGATTCCTTGACTTTAGCCAGGATCAGCCGGTCGTCCTCCGTTAATGCGTTGTGTGCCATCTGCCACTCTGCCCATTCCCTCGGCGCCGCTGGGAGCGGATTGTTGCCGGCCATGTAAGCGTCGACTGAGGGACCGGGGTAGCGCTGATCCCATAGCTCCGCCAACTTCTGAAATGCGCTCCAAGTACAGAGGACCAATTGGATGTTTTCCTTGTGGAAGCATCCCGACACCGGAACGTACGGGTCGTAATGCGCCACAAGGAGGCCCGGACCTTGTGCCATGACCGGGACGTGTCCGCCGGGCGCTCTGTGGAACCCCAGGGCCTGGCAGCGAGCGAAGAGCGCCGGTGCGGCGCCCAGGTGGCTATTGGTCAGGAACGGCAACTCCAAGGCCTCGGCTATGAAGGCGGTCAAGTCCTCTTCCCCGAGGAAGCTCTCATCGCTGGAGCGGATGGTGTTCGAGGTCAGAAACTCGAACAGGTTGGCTACAGGTTCCTCGAAACGCAGGAAATGTTCCTGGGCAAACCGGTCAAGCAGCTGCTGTAACCCGGGCGTAGCGATCAGTCGTGCCGCCTCATCTTTTGCGGCTGTTTCAGCTTCCATCATCGTTGCTCCATTATAGCTTCGCCCGTGAAACCTGTGCCCAGAACCAATGAATGGGCGCCCTCTGGGCGTTACAATGGGTAAAAGACAATGAAGACCCTGATTGACCTTAACCCCAAAGCGGATGCGAGGCTGCCGCGCGGGGTGCATCCTTGCCGTGAATACCAGGTTTTTGACCACGAACGGGAATTATGGATTCCTTATCAAGAGTTTCTCTATGAGACGGCCCTGGGTTCAGCCCATATCGTTGTAGCGCCTGGGAAAAACCTCCAGGAGGGCATCGCGGTGGCCGACCGGCTTTTGAAAGAGGATTCGGCCACCACGATCCTTGAACCCGGGATCTACGGGACGGTCAACTCGATTCGCAATCATGCGGACCTGTGTTCTGGTGCGCCGCTGACCCTCGCTTTGGCCCGTTCCGGGGCGTATACGGAGCGGTCGGTTGGGCGAATCCTCGAGGTCTTTACCGGGGGCGGCAAGATCCAGCCTTCCCGTCTTCACCGGATTATGGCGGACCGGCCGGCGCTGACCTTCCCTTATCAGCCGTTTGCGGAACACAGCTATCGCAGAATTAAGCCGGGCTGCACTCCTCCCGAGGTCAAACTGAAGTACGCAACTCCGTTTGGCACCTCCCGCAACGAGCTGTTCCTGACCGGGAAGATCATCAACCGCTGGTCCGACACCTTCTACCGCTCCGTCCTGGCCGACGTGAATTACGATCTCTGGATTACCGAGGGAGAGAAGAAAGCCATGTGTCTCGCGCTGCTGCCGCTGCTCCTGGGGTTGAAGATGGATGTGGTGGGAATCCCGGGGGTCTGGATGTGGGGTCGCAAGCAAGGGCCGGATCACTGGAAGCTGGCGCCGGAATTGGAGGCTTACTGCTTCAAACCCCCGGATGGCGCTCGTCGCCGGGTCGGTATCCTGTTTGACCAAGACAGCTGGCGCAATCACAAGGTGGCCGATGCCCTCCTTCGTCTCTGCAAGGTTTTGCGCGAGGCCGGCGCTTTGGTTTTTGTCGGAGTCATCCCGCCCGGAGCCAAGCAGAAGGGAATCGACGATTTTTTTGCCAAACACTGTGTTCACGGGAATGTGCTCGACTTTGCCCCCTTGCTCGACCTGATGAACCGCTCGGTGTATGTGGATCAGGATTACGCGGTCAGTTATCCTTCCCCGGAAGTTTCCTGCCGCCTGAAATCATTGGCGGAACAGGCCGAGGCATTTTGTGAAATTCAGGAAAAGTTCAAAGACCGCGCCTTTGCAGAGTCGCCGTGCGCGGCGGTTGACAAGCTGGTTTTAGATCTGGGGAGCCTTCTGTCTGCGGATGAAAATCGTGGCACCCGATACTTGGAGGAATTTCGATCGCTCCCTCCGGAAAACCAAGGATTGCGATGGGCCGAATGGATGGCTCACAACCCGTTCCAAACCGAACTGGATCACCAGCTCGACCCTTTCATACCCGGGGTGTTTCGGGGCCACGCGGCAATGGATCCTCGTCTTTCGTTTGAGCAGGTCGAGAAAAACCGCCTTCCTCCTGAAGTGCTGCGGGAACTCAATCACTTTTGATCCGAAACCCTTGCTTAGGCCATGTCTAACCAAATAATTTGGTTCGTTTGAAGGTCTTGAGGACTGGCGTCATGTGTGGAAGGCACTGCTCCGGGTCGTAGTCGCAGTAAACCACCTGGGTCTGCTCCACAAACTGCGCCGATTCGGAATTGGCCGCTTCCTCGGCAGCCGCGCAACATTCGGCTAATGAGTCGAAGGTCTCGAATACCGTATTCTCAACTGACCCAGTTGGGCTGCGTTCGATGAAGGTGTAGCCGGATTTGAGGCTCATAGGTTAATCATCCCGGACCCTGAATGTTTTTGATTTTGCGGTTTTTTGCCCCCAGGCGCTCCACCAGTTTCCGGCCCATGGTGTCGAAGAGGCTGATGTCCTCCAGCACTTCGACGGCTGCGACGGATTCCAACGTAATTGTCGAGTTAGCTATCAGTATGCCGTCCGCTCCCGAGTCCACTGGGCGCCCAGGTTCCCCCTGGAACTCCGTTCGGAAAGTCAGCTGGCGACGATGGCTTCGGTTGAGCGGTTGGGCGCCCCACCCCCCGTGAGAACGACCTCGGCTCCTCCATTCGACTTGGCGTCCGCTTCGGGTGGCGGGCTGAACCCGTTGTTTCCCACGTTGATAACCGCCGTGGTCGTATTCCGCCAATTTGGGTGGTGGTCGATGATCAGACACTGCTCGATGCCGTAATGGCTGAGGTTCTCCTTGAGCTTTTCGAAGAACGGGATGAGCAATTCCATGTTCGCCTCGTCGATGTGCGTGCTGGGCTCATCGAGGATGAGCACATGGACTCGGGGCAGTATCATGCGCTGGAGTGCGATGCGGAAGGCGATACCCACCAGACTCGAATAACCGCCGCCCAGGGCCAGCGCCGAGCTTTCTTGCGCGTTGCGATCCTCCACCATGATCTCCAGGTCTGTCCCCATGTGCAGCTTAACCGGCAGCCCCATCTCGCTGAGGAGCAAATTGGTCTGGCCCAGGGCCTCCTGGAAGAAGCTGGTCAGGAATTTCTGAGGGCCGTTATCATAAGAGAGGAACGCGCTGACGGCCTGCATGTCGGCCACGTTGCCGGCCTGCTGGTCGAACCGCTCCTTTTCCCGCTGCAGTTCGTTCATTTGCACGCCCAGTTTGTCGGCCTGTTGCTGGAGCAGGTTGATCTCCGTGCTGAGCTGCTGGATTTGAGCGATGATCTGCTGAACCTGGGTGGTTCTTTCTTCCTGGACCTGCCCCCAGACGAGGACCTCGACCTTTTGCTCGGCGGAGGTAATTCCGGTCTTCAGTGCTTCGACGGTTCGAAGCTGCTCGAAACGCTCTGTCCAATCGTGGCTGGCCCTTTGGAAGCCGTCCTGCGCCTGATTCAATTCGCGCTCACGAGCCTGGCAAAGCTCCTGGTAATCCGCTTCGGGCTGGTAATCTTCCGGTTTGGCGCCAAGGTCTTGCTCCCGCTCGGCGACCTGGCGCTGGAGCGTTTCGATCTGCTGCTTTAACCGCGCAGCCTTCGTCGCGCGGTTGCTGGCCTCGGTCTGTTGCTGCAGTAGTTCGCGGATCCGTTGGTTGCCCTTTTCCAGGTCCTGGGCGAGTTGGCCGTCTTCGGCGGCTCGTTCCTGATCGGCGGCTGTCTCGAGGGCGATCTGATCGCGCAAGGTCCGGGCCTCCTGCACGGGCGGATTCATGGCCTCTCGCACCTTCTGGTAGCCCGCAATCACGACCCCGACCTGCGCGATTTCGCTTTCCGGCAACTGGAGTGCGGCCATTTGCGCGGCCAACTCGCGTCGCTTCTCGGCGCACGCGCTTTCGGCCTTCTGCATTTGCTCCCGCAGCGTTGGAATCTCCGTTTGAGCTTGAATCCATTTCTGGTACTCGGCGGTGGCCTGTTGCGACTTGCTCACATTCTGCTGCAACTCCTTGGCTTGAGCGTCGAGTTCACGGCGGCGTTGGAGGACGGCAGCGGCTTCCCAGGCCCTCTGGCAGAGCGGGCAGGTGTCGGCAGTGGCGGTGGCATGCCGGTGAAGGCTGATGATTTCTTGCAGTTTGGCTTCGCTGGCCTGGCAGGCCTTCAGCATTTCGGCGGACGGACGAGGCACTGTTTCGAGCTGGGCGAGCCTTTCTTTCTGTCGATTGAGGGCCTGTTCCTGGACCTGTAGTTGGTAGCTGGAAGTCTGGTGGTGCGAGATTTGCTCCAAGGAAAGCCCGTACCAGTTGGTGCTGTGTTTGAGGTCCGTGATCGTCTTCTGGCTCTGGGTAATGCTTTTGTCCAGCGTCTCCAGGTCCTTGCGGAGCTGCTCCAACGCGGTGTGCGCCCTGGCGATTTCGCTCCGGCGTTTGAGCATCGTCTGAAGCGCATTGCTGTTCTCCTGGAGCTGCTGGCCGTAGTTGGTGGTGTCTTCCGGCAGTCCGGCAAGTTCTTTTTCGGCTTGCTCGCATTCCCGGCGGCCTTTCTCCGCCTTTTGATGTCGAAGCGCGGCTTGGCCTCGAGCCAGCGCACCCCGGATGCTCTGAATCCGGTTCTGTAGTTCCTCCAAGTTCGGGAGTTGCGTCCCCACGTTGGCGTGTGCCTTGGCAAGGTCTTCTCGCTTGGCGGCGAGTTCCTTTTCTGTGCTTTCCCGGAGGGTCTTGGTTTGCTGAAGTCCGGCCAGTTCTCCCAATAACCCGTTCCGGTCCGGCTGGGCTTGCAGCGCACTTTTCTTTTCTGCGATCTGTTGCTCGGCTTGGCGCAATTTGCCTTCAACGTCCAATATGAGCGGACCGGGATCAATGATGGTCGGGTAGGCCCGCTGGAATTTGTTGAGGGCGGCTTGTTTCTGCAAAAAGCCCTTGAACCCGCAAATCTCGATGAACTTGGTCAGCCGATCTTTGCCCCGCTCCTTCACCAGGCTGGCGATCTGGCCTTGCGGGGCGATAAGCAGTTCCAGCAGCGTCTCCTGGCGACCGAACCATTCCCGCATCTGTCGTTGAATCTCCTCTGCCCCGGTCAGCACTTTGTCGTCAAACTCCAGCGTGGGCTTGGACTGGTGCTCTTTGATTACCCGCGAGAGCGTGAATTGCGTGCGTTCATGCGTCAGGGCAGTCAGCCGGATGGAGGCCTGTTTGGTTCCGAATCGGATATCGGAAGCGTCCCCGAAATCGCTGCGGCCCTGGGCTACGACGCGCCCGATCGCCCGGATGAGGTTGCTTTTGCCACCGTTGTTGGGACCGCTCAGGTGAATGATCGGCTCTTCCGGGAAGGCGATGTCCAGCTCGGAATGCTGGCACCAGTTTTTGAGCTCCAGTCGGAGAAGTTTCATGCGGCTTTTGACTGAAGTTGCACTAGAGTCGACAGGGGTTTGTCGAAGGGATCCTGCGTCAGAACGACGGTAAGGATCTGGAGCTGTCGCTCGGTGAGTTCTTTCTGCGCGATTTCTAAAATGTCCGTTTCCTTCATATCCTGCAACGGCTTAGCCATGCCTCGGGAGAGGGGCACTTCAAAGAAGACGAGCAGTTTCTGGCGCCAGAGGGCCAAAGGTTGCTTGAGGACGGTCCGCAGGCTTTCCGGGTAGTGCAACGCGAGGATTCCTTGCGGGTGAGACTCCACCCATTGGTTGACGGATTGAATCGCCAGCTCAGGATCTTCCTCCAGACCAATCACACGTTTCAGGAAGGGGCGGTTTGGCAAATCCATCGTCTCCCAATTCTTGCCCTGCTCCCGGCCGGGGTAGAAACGGAGGCATTTCTTCACCGTGTCATAGCGCCCGCCGAAGCGATCGCTGATGACGTTGCCTTCGGAGATTTCCGTCATCTCGGTCGAGCCGCTATAGACAAACCAGTTGTTCCCCACCGGATCGTGGTAGTCACTGTAGGTGTGCAGGTCGCCCATGAAGACGGTGTAATTCTTCAAGCCCAACTCCCGCAGCTCCTGGGCGCTGAAATCGTATTCGGGCTCCTGCTGGTGCGCAGCCCAGGCCATCAGTTCCAGCAGCTGACCGTGCAGGAAGAGGCACTTGGCGTGATTCGGTAGCTGTTTGACCTTCGCGTAGAGTATTTCCCGCGGCTGGAACGAAAGAAACGCAGCGGTGACCTCGCCCAGCTTCTGGATGCGCCCGTTGGCGTTGATCTCCGGGCTTACCGTGTCCAGCCAGGAGGAGTCGCCGCCGTCATGGTTGCCGTCGATGGCGAAAAGCTGCTTGCCCGCCCCGTGAAGGCGCTGAGCGATTTTCTGAAGCTGGATTTGGTATTTGGGCAGGAGGGTTTTCCGGTGGAAGGTGTCCCCAGTCAGAATCACTCCCAAACATTCCGAGTTCGAACAGGCCTCTTGCAGGATGGCTTCAATGCACCGCTGGTTGTCCTCGTAGCGAATCGACAACCCGTACTGGGCGCGTTCGGTGTGAAGGTCCCCGGCCACAATGTAGTACGGTTCCACGACAATCTTGTTTGCCGTCTATGTGCGGGAACCTGGTTTCGTCCCAAGCATCTGCTGAGTGCGCAGGATGCTGATGATGGTCCTGATCACAAACTTGGCTGGTTCTTTGCGGTTCTGCGCCATATTTATAATCCATGTGCGAACACACGACCAATCTGCCAGAGGAAGGGAGCACGGGTATTATCCAATGCACCGGGCGCGACGGCCAAATTCGAGAATTCCGCTACGGGGTTGCCATTGTTGAACAGAATTACGAAACCAATCTGTGCGAATGGACTTTTCATGCGTTGAATCCGCATGACCCCAACCGGTTCTTTGAGTTCACGGTTGAACGACGCCCTGGAGGTCTGAGGGTAAGAGGCATGCACCACCACAATTTCGAAGAATTCACCGCCAAAGGAATTCCCGAGGCTTTCATTTTGGAAACCGCACGTTTATTTCGCCAAAAGGTCTGTTCAACATCAAATCTCGAAGACCCCGATTTTCGAACAATCCCTGCAACAAAGGTTTGGGAACGGTTGGTAGCTCATGGCGCAGCAATTCTTCACCAGCAAAGGGATAGGTACGAAACCGTCTGAGCCGACCTGAACCGTGGGCGCCAGTACGCCATCTGCCAGAACATTAACTGGAGGGAGCTTCGCTATTGCTTACTGCCGCCTGCTCGCGGGGCCTGTTTGGCCGTGCTCTCCCGGTGCGCCTCATTGATGGTTTTGGTAGGGTTAGGGTGATTGGCGGCCTTTTCATTGGCTTTCGGATCGGGCAGGACGGCCCCAGGCTTGCCTGGCGCTGCGGGTATGGTTGGGGCAGGTCTGGCTGGCGTGTTTTTGGCCTTACGCCGGGAAGAGACCCGCAGGGCGCCATCCTCAGTGCTGATTTTCTCGCCCGCTTTGGTGCTGCGCACATGCAGTTCCTTCAGTGAATCCTGGATTTCAAACGGGCGCAGGTCCTCATCCTGAATGGGGTAGGTCGCGCTGTCCGGGATGAAAATTGCGACGGCTTGGCCATTGGTCCGCAAGACGCCCAAGAACCAGAGTTGCTCGTTGCCCAACATGATCGAACTCTCGTCAATCTGTTCCTCGGTGGTTACGGTCTGCTCGTCAAGTTTCTCGGGCAATGCCTGCAGGATATGCACGTCCTTGGCAACCCTGCTTTCCAGTTTGTTGCCTTCCACCCGGGCCCCTTCGGTGGTCTTGGTCACGAAGGCGTACGTTCGCAGGACTCCTGTTTCGTCCGGCATTTTGCTGTACCCAAGCACCTGCATTTGTTCCAGCCGTTCCGGAGCGTAAGCAGGCGTGTCATTCACCTCGAAGCGAAACGGATTCCTTGCGTTTGCCCATTCGGTCTTCAGTTCCGCCCCTTTGAGGATGGGATTCTCCTGGGTCGCCGGGATGGCTTTGCCGGGCGGTTGTGCGCCAACCGACACGGGCGGGGCCTTGGCTGGCAACGTGTTCGCTGGACTTTGCGCGCAGACCCATCCGCACGTCACGAGCAGGGCGATGGAAATGGAAAGCGGTTGGTTCATCGGTTTTGCGCTTGAGGTAATCGGACCGTGAGTGTGGCGACCACGTCCTCCTCCGGTTTGTTGGGGCTGGGCTTCATGACCAGCGAGCTCAGTTCGACGAACTGGAACGTGTTCCACAGGTCCGTGAGCAATTGCCCCAGCGTGTTGTACTGAGCCACAAAGCTGAAACTGGTCTCTTTGGAGTCCAGTTGAAGCGTCCGGAAGCTGTAGATGGGATACTTGCCGTTGTTGATGAACCCCTGCATCGAGTCCAACCCGCTCTGATTGATGTTCTTTTGAAACAGCTCATTGGCCGTTCTCTTTTCCTCCATGTTCTGAAACTCTTTGATTTTGGCCTCCAACCCGGCTTCTTCGACCAGCAGCCCGTCTTTGTGCCGGATGATCTGGTTCCACTTGACCGCGACAGGTTTTAAGACGTGCGACCCGGCGACCCAGGGCGCGACGGCAACCAGGGCCAGGAACAAAATGGCGGCGACGGCTGCCAGCTGAGCTCTAAGGGCATTGGATTTCATGGCGTTATGGTTTCTTGAGTTGCGCAGCGACAGCTGCGTACTCGTTTTTGGCGCTGGGCCTTTGGTTGGTCGGCAGCTCCTGATACTTTGGCGTTTCCTCCCCCGACTGAACGATCTGGTAATCCGGGGGCGGCGCGAGGTTCTGGACGACGCTGTCGGCGATGGCCTTTTCGAGCGTGACGCGCACGTTCACCTTATCGTTGGCCTGCTGCAGGCTGACGAAATGCGCGCGTTGAGCGCGACCGACCAGGGTCGGCAACCAATCCAGCAACGGACCCGGGCGGGCGATCGCGCGCTGGCGGTATTTGAACTGCTCGTAACTGTTCTGCGTGCGCCGGCTTTCTACCAGTTTCTGGTTCAAGGCCGCGATGTCTCGCGTGGCCTGCTCGCCCGTGCGTAGTGCCTGCACCTTCAGTTGGTAGAGTTTGAAAAACCCGTAGCCCTCCTTCAGCAGCAAACCCATTCCGAACAGCGTGCAGATGTAGAGCAGGATGAAGAGGTACTTCATCCAGTCCGGCAGCCTGAGGACGGTGTTTTCGGGTTCGGGCTGCAGGTCGATGATGACGGGCAGTTTGAGATGGTGGGGATTCATGGTTCAGCTTGCGGTGCAAATTTCGGCGGCGATTCCAAGGTCGGGATCCGGATAAGGCTGCACCTGGCTGACAATGGCGTCGGCCGGCCAGCTCAAGGCCTTGGTGTTCTTTTGGATGCTTTCCACTCCGCCAAAGGCCGGGTCCTGGCGGTCATGGTAGACGTAGATGTTGGCGATCTCCGCGTTGTCTGCCTTGCCCGAAACGATTTGCACGGTGGTGTCAATTTCCTTGCTCAGGGCGTTGAGCGTCGGCCTGGTTCCGGTGCCGCCACGCTGGCTTTCGGCAATGAGGCGGCTGCGCAACGTCAGGATCTCTCCCTTGTTCCATCCGAGGAAGAACATGAGTTTCTGCGAGTAATACACGAGCATGCCGGGGTTCTCCCAGTCCAGCGGCATGGTGGAGACCTGGGCCATGATCGCCGTCGGGTAGTGGAATACGCCCACCACGTTGAATCCCCACCGCCGGAATTTCTCGATGGGCCGGGTGATTTGCTCTTGCTCGACCCCGTTGAGGCAGATTTGCTGGCCGGCTTGGGACAGGAAGTATTTGGCCTGCCTTTCGTAGGTCTTGCCCACTTCTGCTTCCAGGTTCGTGCTCACCGCGCGATCTATCTCTTTGAGCTTCTGCTCGGCCGGATAAACCTTGATGTTGGAGAACAGAACGTTGAGCCCCAAGAGCAGGTGTTTGGCGCCAGCCGCTTCGGTGATCATCTCGGCAACCCAGGGAGCATCCATTTCGGCTTTCTGGAAACTTTCGCAGAAAGCGGTAATAGGCTTGCCCAGGTGCAGCTTCTTGTTCTTGAGCCGGGCCTTGGCGTATTTGATGTGCTGGTGGCCCAGGATGGCCAGGATGAATTCGTCGCTGCCAACCTTCCTGCTGAAATGAGTCGAGGGATCGTCGCTCCGGGCGATAAACGCTTTGAAGGAAAGGATGTTGAGAATGCTGTTGATCATGGCGGTCAGGCTCCCATTGCGATAATCTGCTTTTTGACCTCGTCGTCTATCAGGCCTTGCCGATGCAGTAGTTCAGCGGCTTTCTGCCAGTTCTGCATGCCAAACCCGCTGTACCCGGATTCGATGGCCCGGCGCACACCCTGCAAGTCCTTTTGCCTGATATAGGAAGAAACGCCGTCGCTGGTCAGCAGGATCTCCCGCACCGCCAGCCGCCCTCCCTCGCGGGCCTTGACCAGGACCTGGCAGAGGATGGCCTTGAGCGTCGTGGCCAGGACGTTCCAGGCGCTCAACTGCTCCGCCGCGGGAAACATGTTGACGAACCGCTCGATGGATTGGGCCGCGTTGGCCGTGTGCAACGTGCCAAAAACAATGTGCCCGGATTCTGAAGCTCGTAGCGCGATGTCGGCGGTTTCGTAATCGCGTATTTCCCCGACCAGGATGGAATCGGGGTTCTGCCGCAACGCCGCCCGCAACCCGTAGGCGAACGTGCTCACCGAGATGCCCACCTCACGTTGTGAAATGATGGAGCGGTCGCTGCGCAGCACGTATTCGACCGGTTGCTCCAGGGTGATGATGTGTTCGCGGAACGTGTCGGCCCGGTGCTGGAGCAGCGAAGCCAGCGTCGTTGATTTGCCCTGTCCCGTCTTGCCGCAGACCAACACCAACCCCTGCCGGAACGCTTCGATCGTTTGCACGGTGCGCAGCTCCAGTTGGATCTCCTCGGGGGCGGGGATGTGATCGCTTAGCGGGCGCAGTGAGATTCGTGCCGTCTGGCGCAGGGTTTGCCCATCCAGCACTCGATAGAAGTTGAAGCGGTATCTCCGCCCCTCGCAGGTGATGGCGCCGTCCACGGAACCTTCCGGACAGGTCTCGGCACAGGTGATGGCGCCTTTAATGGCCGTGTTACCGGCCTGATTGAGAAAGGCAACGAGAGCCGCCTCGTCGGGCGCGATGATCGAGGTCGGACGCACTTCCCCGTTGGTCCGGACATGGACGGTTTTCCCAGCGCAAACGTAGATGTCGCTGACTTTGTGCTCCAGCAGTTGGTTGAGCACCGCGACCAGTTGTTCGGGGGTCTGAAGGTGTTTCGGCTCTGCCATTGTTCAATTATAGTGGCCGGCGCGTCTTTTGTTGCATCAGGCTTTGGATTTCCACGGCCACGACGTTCATCAGGTGCGTGATGTCTTCCTGTGTCAGCATTGGCGACCCGCGGCCTGTCGGCGCGGGGCCGCTGATCGTGGTCGCGGCGGCCGGGGCCATCGACGGGGCGCCCATCGGAGCGGGAGTCTTGGCGGCGGCAGGCGGTTTTGCTCCCGGCGGCATGACAACGGAAACTGCAGGCGTTCGTTCGCCGATTCGCGCCGGCGGCGGAACGGTGGGTGGTGCGGCGCCAAGCGGTTGAGAAAGGACTGTTTTGGCCGGCAGCGGTTTGGGCATATATCCGGCTACTGCGGTTTCCTGAGTCTTGGCCTCGGCCTGCGTCAGGTGGTCGAACAGCTCCTGCAAGCATTGGGGACTGGCGAGGGCAAACTTGATCTGAGTGCATTGCTGAAAATATCCCAGCAGCACTTCGGCCGTGATGGGATCCCAGGGACTGCTGCTGATGACGACAAGGGTCTCCCCACGGCGGGCCAGGGGGACGAATTTGTATTCCATCAACGCGGCTGTCTCCAGTTCAGCCGTGAGCTTGCCGCAATCGGCGAGCAGGGCTTGGGTCAGATCTGCCTCTTCAACGAGCGGGATGCCGAGCACGTAGGCCAGAGCGGCCATGAACTCCGGCTCGTCGACCGTCTGCCGTTCCAGGGCGGCAGGGCTGACCTCGCGTCGTTCGGCGACGGCGTTATATGCCTCGTTGAGGGTTTGGCTGGGAATTTCGGCAGTGTTCATACACTTAAGCGAAATGCATCAGGGCTTTTCGGATTCGCTCCGGTTCGCTGAGCGCGACGACGGGGAATGGAGGTTTGCTCCCCGCCAGCCTTTGCCAGATGGCCCCGGGTCCTTCCGAGTCATGCGGGTTGCATCCGCACAGGACGAGCAGATGCTCGGTGGCTTTGACCGGAACGATGAAATGCTTGGAGCAGACGTCCTTGATTTCCTGATTGTCCCGCAGGTGGGGGGCCACCTCGGGATTCGGCCAGTAAGAAATGCGGCTGTTTTTCAGCACGTGATTGAAGATGGCTTCAGCCCGTTCTCGCGTTCCAGCCCGCTGCATGCAGAAATCCAGCATGGGCGTTATGGGGCGCTTGGCCTCGGCGTCCTGTCGCGTCATGTGTTCGTATTCTGACGCCATAGCCTCCTTGGTGGCTTCGGTCGCCAGCTTGAAGTGGGTGATCAATTCCATGAATTGTTTGCGGGATGGCGTGTTCATTTGCGTTCGGGATAATCCTTCAAGGTTACGGTCAGGCGGCCGTTCTCGAACTCCGCTGCCCGGACCAGGAGGCCCACTCTCTCCAGCTTCTTGGCGGCCTCATAATCCAGCTCGAGTTGGACTGGATGGTTGGTCAAAGTGCGGCAGGGTATCTGATAGGCGCTCAACACGGATTCCACAGAAGAATTGGTGGAGAGAAAATGGCTGTCGTACTGGATGAGTTCCAGGTCCAGTTTTGTGCGCGACTGCACCAGGCCCCGAACCCGCCGGGTCTCGTGCTGCAGGGCGCCGGCGGCCACCCCACAAGCCAGCGCGGCGGTCAACAGCAGGGTCGGCGCCTTGAACAGGTGTAACAGGATGAATTGTTCGAGTTTGCTCATGGTTGGTAGGCGACTACGTGTTGGCAATTCCCAAGTTCTTGGTGTCTTTGCCGCCCCCAGCCCATTTCCGAGAAGGCCTTGTCCAAGGATGTCAGGACATCCGAGAAGTCCTGTTCCGGTCCCAGGGTGAACTGCACCGTGACCGTCGGGCCGGGTCCAACCCGCAATTGCCACTTGCTGGTGGTTTTCAGGGCCGACTCCGCCGCGGTGAGAAAACGCCCTTTCTTCAATGCCTGGGGGAGGCCGCGTTTCTGGAGAGCTTCCTGGATGCGTGCCGCTCGTTGCAGGGCGGCTTCGGTCTTGATGGGATGCACGCCTTTGAGCTGCTGTCTGGCCCCCACGAGCTGTTGGGCGCTCCAACCCGTCAGGGCCAATGAGCCGGCCAGAGCCAGAACGCCGGCAACGAACACGGCGCGGCTGGCCTTCATCCATTGGTCCGCCTTGACCGGGAACGGCTCCACCACGTCGCCGGTGGTCGCCTGGGTCAGCTCGACCAAAGGCATCTGGAGCCTCAACGTTTGATAGCGTTGGATAGTTCCGGGGACGTTCCAAGGCGTGCCTCCCGGGAACATGTCCTGCAGACCCACCTCGTCGGCGATCCCCGGGAACTTGAGTTTTGCCGCCGCCACGATGCGCACCTCCACGGCGTAATTCATTGCCTGGATGCATTTACGCAACGTGCTCACCCAGGTGAGGCTCACATCCAGCGGATATAGTTGATGGACGATCTGGCCTTTAGGGAAGTAGCTATAGACGCTCCTGAGTTTGGCCAGGGAGCTTTGCGAAATCGGCTGGCCTTCCATCACGGCGCGATCCTGCTGGAAAAAGCGCAAGACCCCTTTTTCTGTCATCAAACTGATGGCGGCATCGCGCACGAGAACGGTGTGGTAAATGCGCTCCCCGCCGGCATCCCGGAAGAACGGCGCCGCTGTGGGGCCGAACCATGCGGCGCAGGCCCAACTCATGGGCAGCTTGGCGAGCCTTTCCCGAACGGTGTGCCCGACCGGCAGGCCGAAGATGAAGATCTTCGAGGTGTCACGCGCCATGGCCGTGTAACCGTAGAGACCGTTGGCTTGCAGGTCGCGGCGCACGGTCTGTGGTTGAGCGCGGAGGGCGCGATTGACCACGTCCAGCGCCACAGCCGGATTGGTTTCGAGCCGAAGCAACACCGGGTTGTCGTTCCAAACGGACACCCCCACCCCGACGCAGGGGATGGAACTGATGCCTTTCTGCTCCAGTTCCAGCATGAGCTGGTCCCACGCGGGTTCTTCGGCGGCCTGAAATTGGCCGGACTCGGTGCATTTGGCGTAATCCCAGAATGTGTAATAAACGGCCGCCGGCGTGGACTTGATGCGAAGTTGATAACGGTAATTGAAAGGGCTCCCGGTGGCGTAAGCGGCTCCTGTGGCCAGCTTCGCTTTGATGAGCGGCCACTGGTAGGCGACCGCGCTCTGGGTGCCGTTCTTCATGCCTCGGCACTATTCCAAGAGCTTGAGCGCGGCAGCGTCTTCCGCGAGGATTTGGTCTCGCTGCACGAGCTCATCCAGGCACCCGTTCCAGTCGATGCCTCCGCCGGTTTGGATCAGTTCCCGGATTCGGGCGGGCGTCAGGCTTTGGCCGTTGAGGTGGCTGGACAGAAGCATCTGAGCGAGATCTT
>OCZT010001022.1_pt1 | contig 28781 bp, 27 predicted proteins | sample 1539031 | NCBI WGS metagenome assembly OCZT01 (sample SAMEA3539308, study PRJEB22396) | soil metagenome | biome: tundra; feature: field; material: soil | place: USA | collected 2010-05 | depth 0.15 m | reverse complement strand
CCGAGCAGGCCATCGACCTTCTCGCCGGCGACGCCAAGGACACCAACGCCATCCTTCACGTCACCTGCTGAGACCATTGGAGCAGGATTGCCGCGATCAGCCATGGGAGGCCGCAGGATGACTGCCAGCGCAGCAGCGTGGGACGCCTGGTGCGTCCGACATTCAGGGATGTTTGAGCTGGGCGACAATAGTCCGGATTGCATACCTCGCGCGGGGTTGACGGTAAACTAACCGGATGTTTTGGACCCCGCGGCTGTAAAGACGCATGAAAATGTCAGGAGGAAAAACGCACCCAAAATGTCAGTACTCGCCGATACTAGCACCGCCGAGGTCTCGGTGAGATAGCTTCGGCCGGGCGGAGCACCCGCCGACGCTCAGGAGAACCTGGTGGCCAGGCCCTCGGCCTCACGCTCGGAGGTACGACGCCGACGCGACGCGGCCGTCGGCATCCTGGTGGCACCTCCCTCCCCCGCGTCACCGGCAGCGCCGGGAGCCACCGGAGTGGCGCCCCCACCGGGCCCCAGCCGTCACGGCCGACTGAACGTCAGGCTACTGACATTCTCGTGCTGGTTTCCACCGACATTCCCGTGCGTTTCCCACTGACATTTTCATGCGTCTTTACAGCCCCCGACGGATCGACCATCCGAAGGGTCATAGGTTCATGGACAGAGACCCGACTCTGGGCCAGGGTCATGAAGCGCGCCTCCACGACCTGAAGGAGTGCTGTCCCATGGTGGGCGATGAGTTGCGCGGGCACGTCCGAGTGGCGCCACCTTAGGGACCACGGCAACGCTGGCGGGGCACCTTCCCCCCCACGAGCTACCGTGATCCGACCCTCGAACTCGGCCTCCTGACGTTGGTTGGTGACGGCCAGGTAGACGACGAGCCCGTCTACTATCACGGCCGCGGCAGCCCGGACGGCGCGGTGCGCTAGCCACCACCTCACGGCCGTGACCGCCGCGGTGAGGATGGTAACCCCACCAAGCGCCCCGAGGACGTAGAGGACGCCTGCGAGCACAGACATGACGCCGCTAGTTTCGCCGTTCCCCTCCGCGTATGTGGCGGGTCATCCCCTGCCTCTGAGGGGTCGCCGTCAGCGTCCCCTGCCGTCTTCCCCACGTCCCTGAGCCTTACCCCCGGGAGGGGTGGAAGAGGATCATCTCTACAGTCAAGGGATATGTGCGCAGTCTTGCCGTGATCTGTATTCAGCGCGACGTCCAGTGGCATGAGAAGACACGCCAAACGGCGCAATTGAAAACGGCAAGATGGCCTGGGGGCCCGGGGCTGCGTGGGGTTCGGCTGGTGATCTCGAACGCCCACGAGGGGCTGAAGAACGCCATCGCCGCCGTCCTCGATGGAGCCATCTGGCAGCGGTGCCGAACTCACTTCATGCGCAACCTGCTGAGCCGGGGTGCCCCGATCCGCCAGGCTGTGGTGGCAACCCTGGTGCGCTCCACCTTCGCCCAGCCCGACGCCGCGTCGACCTGAGCCCAGCACGGCCGGATCGTGGAGCAGCTCCGCGAGCGCTTGTCGACCCGATTTGGCTACCAGCTTGTCGTGTTTGACGTAATCTTGCGCTGTGGCCGGGCGTCTTCGGCCAAGTACTCACTATCGGAGCTGACGTTGACTTACGTCGATACCGCCGCAGGCTACGGAAACGAATCAGGAGTCGGCCGCGCCGTCGTCGCATCCGGCCTACCGCGTGAAGATGTCTTCGTCACGACCAAGCTATGGAATGCCGACCAGGGCTACGAGAGCGCGCCTGCCGCGTGCGACTCGAGTCTGCAGAAGCTCGGCCCCGACTATATCGACCTTTACCTCATCCACTTTCCCGCGCCGACTCGGCTGGCGTATACCGACACGTGGCGCGCGCTCGAGAAGCTATACCGGGAGGGTCTGATCAGGGCGATCGGAGTATCGAACTTCAAGTTTCCCTTTCTCGACCGCCTTCTGCGAACCACCGAGATCGTGCCGGCCGTGCATCAGATTGAAGTCCACCCGACCTACCAGCAGGCGGAACTCGATCAGCTCTCCCGCGATCACGGGATCGTCGTCGAGGCATACAGCCCTCTCGGTCGAGCCGCGGACCTGGCCGAGCCACAAATTGGCGCAATTGCCGAGGCGCACGGCGTCACACCGGCGCAGGTCATCTCCGCTGGCACCTGCAGGCTGGCAGGGTCGCTCTTCCGAAGTCTGCTTCGCCCGAGCGGATCGCAAACAATATCGACATGGCCGGATTCGTTCTCAGCGATGATGAAATGGCTGCGATCTCTTGCCTCAAGCGTGGCCTTCGCACCGGCGAAGATGTCGAGACCTTCAACTGAACAACGAGTTCCAAACAAGGAGTGATTGAACCATGCGGATAGTTGTGATCGGTGCCACTGGACACGTCGGGGGGTACCTTGTGCCACGACTCGTCGCCGCGGGCCACGAGGTCATCGCACTCAGCCGGGGGCTGCAGCGCAAGTACCGGGACGATCCAGCGTGGCGCAAAGTTACAACGGTCACGATCGACCGCGAGGCCGGGGATCGCGCTGGTACTTTTGCCGGTCGGGTCACCGATCTGAACGCGGATGTCGTCGTCGACATGATCTGCTTCACTCCTGATTCGGCGGAGCAACTCGTCGAAGGATTGAGGGGGCGTGTGTCGCTCCTGGCCAGCTGCGGGTCCATCTGGGTGCATGGTTCCCTTACCGAGGTTCCCGTCACCGAGGAGGCCATTCGACAGCCCTGGGGCGAATACGGCATCGGCAAGGCACAGATCGAGGAGCTGCTTCTTCGTGAGTCGCGCAGAACCGGCGGACTGCGAACGGTTGTGCTGCACCCCGGTCACATCAGCGGCCACGGTTTTGCCAGCATTAATCCAATTGCGAATCTCGACCTGAATGTGTGGGACAAACTCGCCTCCGGCCAGGAACTCGTCATGCCGGGCTTCGGCCTCGAGACAGTGCATCACGTCCATCCCAACGATGTCGCGCAAGGATTCCAGCTCGCCATCGAGCGGCAGAGCGAAGCGGTCGGTAACAGTTTCCATATCGTGTCGGAACGAGCGCTGACACTCCGCGGATTCGCGGAGGCCGTTGCGGGCTGGAGCGGACGAGAAGCCAATCTGCGGTTCGTACCCTTTGACGAATTCCGCACGACTGTGAGTGCCGCCTCAGCGGAGATGTCCGCCGCTCACATCCAGCGCAGCCATTCCGTCAGCATCGAGAAGGCCAGACGTTTACTCGGCTACGCACCGCGATTCAGCTCGCTCGACGCCGTGCGCGAATCGGTCGATTGGCTACGGGCATCCGGAGCGCTTGCCCCCTCGACCGTCTAGTGTCCTGTACCGGAGATAACTGAGAAAATAGGGTGCCTCTCTCACCACCCGGAGGGCTCCCTGCATGCATGCCACTCGAGGTCGTCCCAAGGCTGCGCTGGCGTTCACCCCGGCGGACCGCCAGATCCTCGAGCGGTGGGCCGGCGGCGCACCACGGCGCAGGGTTTCGTATCGCCTCCTCCCGAACCGCATAACCCACGGTGATGGACGCTCCTTCGCCCGCAACCCGCGAAGACGGCCCTTCGAGGCAGGGACCGGCCGGGGATGATGTCGGAGAAGCGGGCAGGGCTGCCTCGACTATCGGTGCCTTCTCACCAGCCATGAAGGCGGGGGCCCCCCTTCGTCCGAGAGACCGTAGCTCAGGAGCTGGAGGCCGGTGTCAGGAGCCCCGGGGGTATCTCGATCTCACGCTTGAGAATCTTCCCCTGGGCCCCTTTGGGGAGGTCGGCAGCGAACCACACCAGGCGAGGGTACTTGTAGGGGGCGACCCGCTCCTTGACGAAGTCGCGCAGCTCGTCCGGAGTCGCTGAACTCCCTGGCTTGAGCACCACCACGGCTCCCACCTCCTCCCCCACCCGAGGATGGGGCACGGCAACCACTGCGCACTCCCGCACCGCAGGATGCTCGTAGAGCACCTCCTCGATCTCTCTGGCGTAGACGTTGTAGCCGCCCCGGATGATCACGTCCTTCTTGCGATCGACGATGAAGAAGTACCCATCGGCATCCATCCTGGCCAGGTCTCCGGTCCGCAGCCAGCCGCCAGGTATCACAGCCTCGGCCGAGGCCTGGGGCTGGTGCCAGTACCCCTTCATCACGTTGGGCCCGCGAACCAGAATCTCGCCAACCACCCCCGTTGGCACGTCTCGCCCGCCGTCGTCGACGAGTCGCATCTCCACGCCGTCAATAGGGAGTCCAATGGAGCCAGGTTTGCGCACCCGATCAGGGCGATTGAAGCTCACCACCGGCGACGCCTCGGAGAGACCGTAGCCCTCCAGGATCGGGCAGCCGAAGGCGGCCTCGAAACCGCGGAGGACCTCCAAGGGCAGCGGCGCCGCGCCGGAGACGCACAGCCGGAGGCTGGACGAGTCGAACTTCCGGTGCTCAGGATGGTTCAAAAGCGCCGCATACATGGCGGGCACGCCCTCGAAGACGGTGACCCTGTCGCGCTGGATCAGCTCCAGCGCCGCCCCGGCATCGAACCTCGGCATTAGGCTGAGGCAGGCGCCGGCAACGACCGAGGTGTGCAGCCCGCACGTCTGACCGAAGGAATGGAATAGAGGCAGAGCTCCGAAGACGATGTCGTGAGATCGCAGGTCGAGCATGTGCCTGAAGGTCGCGGCGTTGCTGCCCAGGTTATCGTGGCTGAGTTCGGCCCCCTTGGGCCGTCCGGTGGTCCCTGACGTGTACAGGATGACGGCGGTGTCGGCTCCACCCCGCACGCTCACCCCGGGGTCGGGCTCCACGCTGCCGAGCAGTCGAGAGTATCCCTCCGAGTCGAGCAACAGACACTCGGTGCCCGCCTCCCGAGCACCGGCCTCAGCCTCCTCCCGGCAATCCCGCCAGGCGAGGAGCAGCCGGGCTTCGGAATCGCGCAGCTGAAAGACGATCTCGCGCCGCTTGAACATGACGTTCACGGGAATGGCGATCGCCCCTGCGCGCAGCGCCCCGTAGAGAGCCACGGCGAACTCGGGCACGTTGGGCAGCATCAACGCCACGCGGTCCCCTTCGCCGACGCCGCGCACCTGGAGCAGACGCGATGCACGCGCGCTCAGATCAGCGAGCCGCTCGTAAGTGATGATCCTCGCGCCGTGGGCGATGGCTGGTCGCGCGTCGTGCAATCTGCCGGCCTGGACCAGGTTCCGCGCCAGATTCTCACCCACCGGCGTTTCCCTCCGGATCAATGTGAGTCGAGAAGCCGGTGCGACGGTCGCACGGGTGCCTGAGATGCTCCGCCACTCCGATCTCGGCACGGGCGGATGGGCAGCCGGCCGTCAGAACGCAGCCGGCCATCCGCGCCGCTCTCGAGACCTGATCCTGCGGTTTTATCGGCGATGCGGTCCCAGCAGCGGAGCACCATGAGGCAGCGATGGACCGCCCATGGCCACCGAAGCCGCCCCGACGAACATGTATCCACCGATGGCGCAGAACACCAGCACCGCAGCCCCGGCCAGGTCGCTGAGCCCGGTCGACGGCGCGATGGTGTTGAGCAGGATCAGTGTCACCGCCGCGGTGATAAAGCCGATGAAGGTGGTGAACACCAGGGGCCCTCGCATGCTGGCGAGGGTCAGCAGAGCGGCGACCACGAGGAAGGAGATCAAGAACAGCTGGGTCGCCTGGCCGATGGCGGTCGCCGGCACACCAAACCAGCCATGGAGCGCGCCGAGCGTCCAGACCGCGTAGCCCCACCAGAAAGCGGAGAACACCCCCTGCACCCCCGCGTCATAGCTCCGGCCCAGGGAGCTCGACCAGATGCACGCGACCGTGAGGAAGAGTGCGGTTACCACGGCCAGCGGCACTAGTGCCCCCCCGGCCGCCGCCGGGTACCAGCCCACCAGTGAGAACCCCAGTCCCACCGAGGCGATGATGAAAATCGGCAGGGCCAGCACCGCGGGGTCGGCGGCCGGCGGAGCCTGCCGAGCAACGTGGTCACCCGAGACAGCGCCAACTCCGGATCCGGCCACCGGAGCGTGTGCACTCACGTCAGTCATCCTTGTCAACCCTCCGTGGTTTTGTCAAAGAGTTACCTGCCTTCTCCAGGCAGCGCAACCCAGTTCAGCCCGGTCAGCGGTAATAGCGGTAAAGGGTCTCGGCCACGCAGGCCGGCTTGCTTCCTCCCTCCAACTCGATTGTGGCCTCGATGACCGCTTGGACACCCCCGGATACGTCCTCCACCTGCTTCAGGGAGGCACCCAGGCGGACGCGCGAACCGACCGGCACTGGGGCCGGAAAGCGCACCCGGTTACACCCGTAGTTGACTGCGAGGCTGGTGCCCTGCACGTCGATAACCTCTTGGAGCAGCGGTACGACCAGAGAGAGCGTCAGGTAACCGTGGGCAACCGGGCCGCCGAAGGGGCCCGTCTTGGCCCGCTCGACATCCACGTGGATCCACTGATGGTCATCGGTGGCATCGGCAAACTGGTTGATCATCTCCTGGGTGACCTCTCGCCACTCGCTGTAGCCGAGATGGGATCCGGCCCTGGCCTTCAGGGCATCGATGCTGTCAAGGGCGGTTGCGGTCATTGATGATCTCCTTGGCTGGGCCGTGGAGCAGCGGCTCCGGCCCCGACGGGACTGGCAGCCGGTGCCTCCGATTTCGGCCCTTGCTTCTTCCCAGCATCACCTCGCGGTGATCCGGGCGCACCGCCCTCGCGGGTGGCATGCCCGTCGGGGGGCTGGCCCGGCCATGCCCCATCACCACTGGGGTCCATGATCCCCTCTTCCAGCCAGCGGTCCTGGCCGTCGAGAACTCGCAGAGCGAGCTCGTGGTTCGCGCTGTCGTTGTTGGCCCAGAGCTCATGGAAGAGGCGCTCGACGCGGCGTCGAGCCTGCCGGCAGAAGAGGTCGGCGAGGTCCTCAACCTGCCCAGCACGGTCGGGCGACTCGCGCCTAATGGTTCGGGCGTACACCACGGCGGACGAGAGCGCGAAGAGCTCGGCTCCGATGTCGACCAGACGCGCGAGATAAGCCTGCTTGTCCTCCAGGCCCCCCTGCCACCTAGCCATACCGTAGAACGTCGACCTCGCCAGCTTGCGCGAGCTGCGCTCAGCGAATCGGAGGTGAGGGGCGAGCTTCCCAAACTCGCCGTAGGCACCCGGCCGCTGGCCCCTGCCCACCGCGAGCCTGGGCAACCAGCGAGCGTAGAACCAGGCCGCCGGGGCGAGGGCCTTGGCCTTCTCCCGAAGGGTCGCGTCGGGAGCGATGAGCCTACCGGCAACCCGCAGGTGCTGGTCGACAGCTTCACGTGCGGTCGAGAGGTGCATCATCTGCGATGTCCCCTCGAAGATGCGGTACACCCGGGTGTCGCGCATCACCTGCTCGACGATGAGCGGCCTTTCACCTCGGCCACGCAGCGACTCGGCAGTCTCGTAGCCTCGCCCGCCGCAGACCTGGACCAGCTCGTCGACGACCTGCCAGCACAGTTCCGACGCGTACAGCTTGGCCAGTGCCGCCTCGATCCGAACGTCGTTGCGCTTCTCATCGGCGAGGCGGCTGGCCACATCGACCATAGCCTCAAGACCGAAGGCGCTGGCGGCGATGAAGGCGATCTTCTGAGCCACCTCGTCGTGCTGACCCACCGGCTTGCCCCACTGGACCCGCTGGCTGGCGAACTCCCGGGCGATCTTCGTCGCCCACTTGGCGGTCCCAGCTTGGATCCCGGGCAGGGAGAGACGTCCGGTGTTGAGGGTGCTCAGGGCAACCCGCAGCCCGTGCCCCTCAGACCCGATCAGGTGCGTCTTCGGCACGAAGACGTCCTGGAAGCGGGTGAGCGAGTTGTCCATCCCCCGCAGGCCCATGAAGGTGTTGCGGTGCTCCACGATCACACCCTCGTCGTGGTACGGCACGATGAAGGCGCTGATGCCGCCGCGGTGTCCCTCGCCCTTCGGAACCTTGGCCATGACCACGGCGACGTCGGCGATGTTGCCATTGGAGGCCCAGAGCTTCTCTCCGGTGATCCGATAGCCGGAGCCGTCCTCGGTGGGGATAGCGACGGTGGCGAGGCGCGCGGGGTCGGAGCCCACGTCGGGTTCGGTGAGGAGGAAAGCCGAGATGTGGGTCCGGGCCACCAGCGGAAGCCATTGCCGCCTCTGTTCCTCGGTCCCAAAGAGGAGAAGAGGCTCCCCGACCCCGATCGACTGGTGCGCGGAGAGCAGCGCCGACAGCGACGGATGCCAGCTGCCGACCAGGGCCAGGACCTGGTTGTAGTAGACCTGGGAGAGGCCCAGGCCCCCGTACTCTTCGGGGATCTTCATCCCCAGTGCTCCCAGTTCCTTGAGGCCGTCGATGACCTCGGTTGGGATCCTGGCGTCTCGCTCGATCTGGGCCGGATCCACCTTCGTCTCCAGGAAGGCACGCATCCGGGTCAGGAACGCCTCACCCTTCCTCACCATTTCAGGATCGAGGCGCGGCTGAGGGAAGATCAGCTCGAGACGGAAATGGCCGAGGAAGAGTTCCTTCCCGAAGCTGGGCAGCGCCCAGTCCTTCTGGCGCGCCGCCTCGGCGACCTTGCGGGACTCTCCCGCGGACACACTAGTCATGATCGCGATGCCCTCCTTTCAGGCTATGCCGACACTCACTTCGACGTCCCCGCTGACGTGGCCTGCTTGGCCGTCTTCAGCGAACGTGCCACCGCCTTCTCCTGCTTGTCGAGGAGGAAGGCGCGCAGCCCTCCCCACTGCTCGTGAAAGATCTCGGCAGGCATCCGTGCAAGAGGTTCGGCGATCGCCGGAGTGAAGTCCATCTGGCCTAGCACGTCGCGCTCCAGGTCGATGCCCGGGGCGATCTCGGTCAACGTCATCTTCCCCTCGCGGAGTTCAAAGACGGCCCGCTCTGTCACATAGAGGACACGCTGCCCACGCCGGCCCGCCTCAGCCCCGCTGAAGGTGATCTGCTCCACCTGATCGAGGAACTTCTTATATTTGCCCTCTTGGACGATCCGTATCTCGCCGTTCCCGGTGGCCACCTCAAGGCCACCGGCCGTGAACGAACCGCAGTACACAAGCGACTTGGCCGCCTGGCTGACGTCGATGAACCCACCGGGGCCGACTGAGCGGCCACTGAAGCGGCTCACGTTGACATTGCCCTGGCGATCCGTCTGGGCCAGACCGAGGAAGCCGATGTCGAGACCTCCCCCGTTGTACCAATCGAACATCGCCTCCTGCTCGATGAGCGCCTCGGGGTTGGTGGAGGTACCGAAGTACAGGTACTTCCCGGGCGCGCCACCGATGGCGCCCGCCTCGGTGGTCAGCTTCACCAAGTCCACGACGTCCTCCTGGGCGACGACACTGCCCATGGCGTCGGGGTAGCCGAAGCCGCAGTTCAGTGTCGCTCCAGGACTGATCTCCATCATCGCCCGCCGCAGCACCACCAGCATCTCGTCCATGGGGAGCGGTGCCACGGCCGCCAGGGGAGCCTTGATCTGCCCTGACATGGCCGGGTTGAACAGAGCCTCGGCGGACTGGGGGTGTAGCTCGGGAGACGAGGCCACGACCACGAAGTCCACCAGCGGCGAGGGGATGCGGACCATCTGCGGGTTCAGGGAGCCGGCACGAGCCCGGTACTTGACCTGGGCGATGACGATGCCACCGTTGTTCTTCGCCGCCTCGGCGAGGGTCAGCTGCCCGAGGAAGAGCGCCTCGTCCTCCATCGACAGGTTGCCCAGCTCATCGGCGGTGGTGGCTCGGATCACCGCCACATCCACGGGGAAGGCCGGGTAGAAGAGGTACTCCTGGCCGTCGAATTCGATGAACCGGACGTAGTCCTCCGTGGTCGCCGAGTTCCCCTTGCCACCCTCTAGGCGGGGATCGATGAAGGTGCCGATTCCCACCTTGGTGATCACCCCGGGGCGGTGACCGGCGATCTCCCGTACGAGCTGGGTCAGCGGCCCCTGGGGTACGAAGTACGCTTTGCAGCCGCCCTCCTGGACCAGCTTCTGCATGGCCGGCGACGCCGAGGTGTGTGCCCCCATCCACTTGGCGGTGAGGCCCTCGTGGCCCAGGTGGTGAAGGCCCTTGTCCTTGAAGTTTCCGATCCCGGCGGGGTGGAAGACGGTCAGCTGTCGAGGGTGGCCCTTCTCAAGGAAGGCCTGCTCGATGGCAATTGCCACCTCCTCAGCGAAACCCGACAACTGGATGCCGGTCCAGCCCACGGTCGCGCCATCGGAGATGTGAGTAACCGCCTCCTGGGCAGACAGGAATCGTGCCATCGTCGCTCTCCCAGTTCAAGGACGCCCAATTGCCGGAGCTCAGGCTATCGGGGCGCCTCCGCCTCTACCAGGGGAAGACATCCCTTTCCTCGATGGCCGGAACCCCCGGATACTGTCAACAACACACTTGGGCGACAAAACGCAGAGACTTTAACCAAGCTGGCTTGTGGAGATCGCCAACTGGAGTGGCGTCGACGCCCCAGGGATGCGTGCCACGTGGCGAGCAGGGCCTAGGATTTGTGTCGTCACACGCGTCTCCCCAGTCCGCCGGCGGCCCTGGCCGGCGGTCAGACTCATCGTCCGCGATGGGAGCCAGGACGTTCGCCCACCCAGAGGATCACCCGGAGCGCCATCCGGTGATGCGGTCGGGCCGCTCCGCCGGACGGTGTTTCGGTCCGGCAGTGGCCCGGCGTGAGACCCTCAGCTCCGCTCAGGACACGAGCGCGTGGCGTCTCCTGTCGACCTCGGAAAGGTACGAGATCCTGCTGCCCTGCACAGAACCGACAACCGTGGTCCAGCCCGCTTTATGAAGGGTTACAAACCTCCGGTGGTCATCTGGTCGCGTCCGGGGGTGAGCTGGATCAGCTTCAGGCCCAACTGGAACAGCAGCAAATCGTCGGGCATATGGGGGTCACGTCCGGTGATCTTCCGGATCCGCCGCAGGCGGTAGACGACCGTGTTGGGGTGCACGGAGAGGCTTTCCGCACTCTTGGTGATGTTGAAGCCTGCATCGACAAACGCCCGCAAGGTGGCGATCAATTCAGAATGGTGCTGCGCATCGTAGGCAAGAAGGGGCGTCACGGTGTCGTCAAGGATCCTCTCGGCGTGGCGGCTGGAGCGAACGATGGAGTCGATGAGGACCTCATCGAAGGCCACGAGACGTCCCTGAGCCCCAGTCACCACCGCGATCGCCGCGGCTTCGACGGCCTCGCTGTAGCTGACCCCCAATGAGGCGAGGCCACGGTGGCAGCCGCTCACACCGACGCTGGCCCCCGCAGCCGCGACATCGCGGGCCAGGACGGAGCACGCCTCCAGCGCGACCTCAACCTCGCTGGCATGCTCGAACGGGTAGAGCGCGACCACTTCCCCGTGACGCATCCCGACGAGGAGCGAGCCGGTGCGTGGGCGGAGCCGGCCACGCGCCCCTTCGATCACGCGGTGGAGTACCGCCCGGTTGGCGAGCGATTGGTCGGGCATCTCTTCGATCGGCGGCTCGTCGGTGCGAGCCACCACAACGAGGTAGCTCTGGCCCAGCCGCACGCGCAGGGAGCGTGCCAGCCGGCGGACCCGCTCCGAATCGCCATCACCCGCGATCAGCGCCTCGAGCAGGTCCTGTGTGACCACCTCGCGATCGCTCCAGACCGCCTGCAGTTCTTCCAGGTAGCCTCGGGAGGCGGACACCGACAGAAGGTCGACGTGCTCCATGATCGGGGCAACCAGCGTCAGCGCAGCCTCGCGCTCGGCGGCGTTCTCCCGATCGGTGCAGGAGAGAACGGTCTGCCACAACACCTGGCCCCATAGCCGGACCGCGTGCAGGAAAGAGTCAAGGGAGACGGCTTGGTGGACTCTCCGGGCGGCCCCGGCGTGGATAGCCTCGAACTCTTCCGAAATGGGAGGCCGACCACTCTCAAGATTGGCCACCGCGACCTGGAGCCCCGCCAGGGAGATGCCGTAAACGTCTCGGTACAGAAAGTCATGGTCGGCCAGCTTGTAGTCGACGATCTCCTCCCGATAGCGCTCGACCATCCGCTGCGCGATCGCCTCCAGCTGCCCAGACAGCCTGCCCACGATCACCCGCATCATGTCCTGCCCGACGACACCCGGCCCTTCGGGACCTGCGTTAGGACCGTGGGGGCCCCGACCCGCCACCTCCGCGCCCGGAGATCGGCTGCGCGCCACCGCCGGCACCTCCCGAACCGAACTGTCGACCCTGTAGGGTGTACAAAACTGACCTTGCAGTCTAGCAGCCCGCCCTCGTAAGGCGTGAGGGCCGGGGACCGGCCAGTGGAATGGAGCCGATCAGCTGGAGCTGCAGCGGTGGGGCCCGGCTGATGTGCTGTTGCCACATGGTTGTCCGCCCCGCCGCGCACTGGGCAGCGCCCGGCGGGGGCTTCCCATCACGCCCACACCCGTGCAGCTTGCTGAGGTTGTGCCCGGTGCAGTGGAGCAACCACTCGTGCTCCGCCTTCTCCTCGTCGCGCAGCCAGATCTGGATCAGCCTCAGGGGGCCTGCTCTAACTTTGCGGTAGCGTGCGCCACTCCGGCGTGGATGCTGGCACGATCCCCTCTCTGCTGCGGACCGCTCGAGCGACACGGCACTGGGCTGGGCGACGCTGATCTCGCTGGAGCAGACCTGTGGGTGCCCAGCTCGTCAACGGCGTGCGCATGTCGACTGATCTGTCGCTGTTCGGCCATCTGAGCCCCCTCTGACAATGGCACGGCCGGCGAGCTTTGGAAGATGGCGTCACGTGAATCGGTTCCCCAGTTTGGGCTCGCCGCGTACCCCCACCTATACCCCCACCCCGACGACACTGGGAGGTACCAGGCGGCACGAAACTACCACAGCCGGGTCGTGATTCGTATCAGGACGACACCCAGCGACACCAGACAACACGTCAATCGGCGCTCTTGAAAACCGCAAAGGCCCGATGGTCATCCGCAGGCAGTGGCTGCGTCATTGGGTAGGCTGCAACGCCCCAGCCCCAACTACCGCCGGGGTCTGACCGAGCGCGGACTGTATATCTCGTGTCACCGTGACACATCCGTGACACATCAGCGTGTCACCAAGTGGTGGTCGGCGTCAGTGCCAGTCAGCGGAATCCCGATAGCCTGTAACGATATTCCCCGTTCCCTGGTTCGAGGCGAGCCGAGATGGCCTGTGTCCGGCTTACAGACCGGCTTGCATCACCCTCCGCCGCCCGGAACGCGCCCCGGGTCGCCCGGCGGAACGGGGCGGGTTGGCCGCGCGGCCAACGTGGGACATGGGGTGCAGGTGTTCACACCGGGGGATGCGGCGCTCGCGGCGATCGGGAGTCGTCCGATGTACCTCTTGTGGTGTAGGTCGGGGTTCCCGGACGCCTAGGGTCCATGGCCCTGGGTTTGGCCATCTTGACGGGGGCTTGCCTTGGTACGGGCGGCTGACCCCGAGGGTCAGAACACTTATCCACAGGTCGGAACAATGGTTGTGGAAAACTCCGCCGGCTGAGCGGCGGGGCGCCGTCCGGGCCCGCGAACCCACCAGCGATCCCCGCGTCTCAGTCCGGCACCGGCACCTGGACCACGGTGGCGACGCCCTGGTGGACGGCCACGCCACGCAGCGGCACCGGCGTCCCGACCATGGTGCGCTGGAGCCGGGTGCCCAGCAGATCGCCCTGGGTGACCTGCTGCGGCTGGAGCAGGAGGCCGGACTTCGATTTGCGAAGCTCGGGGACCAGGCCGCGGAAGGCTCCTGCCGCCTCCTCGATCCCGGCCGCCGCCAGCACGGTGGCCCCTCCATCCCGCCACCGAGAGAGGAGCGGGACCAGCCGGGTGGCGAGGGGCAGGTCGGTCAGGGCGTCGGCGTCGTCAATGGCGACGACGGTGGAGGGCCCGGCCTCGTCGAGGCACCTGCCGAGGTCGGGGCTGTCCAGCTGAGAGGGCCCGAACAGCCTCACCCCCTCCCTGGAGCCGAGCAGCTCGGGCAGGCGGGAGCGCCGGGGCGTGATCACCACCACCTCCTCCCTCCCCTCTCCGGCCAGGGACCGGACCATGACGGCCAGCGCGGTGCTGCGACCCGACCCGGGCTGGCCGAGCACCAGGACCACCGGCGCGGAGAGGCGCACCTGGGAGAGCTCGTCACCGCCCACACCGGCAAGTGCCCCCTCTCCCCGCCGGGGAAGGCGCAGCGCCTGCGCGTAGCCGATGCTGGCGGGGAGAGGGTCGACCCGGAAGGGCCCACCCCCGGGGGGCGCGGCCGCCGATCCGGCCAGCTCCCGGAGCGCGGCGGTCTGGGCGGCGCCGTCGGGGGAGTCCCCCACGTGGGCGACCTGGATGGGGTCGCCGGAGGGCACCCGGAAGGCCCTGCCGGGGAGGATCTCGGCGGGGAGGCTGCGAGCCGAGAGACCGGCGATGCTGTAGTCGAGGCGGTCGGCCATCCGCAGCATCAGCTTCGCCTCGACCATGCCGCCGACGCGTCCGGTCATCAGGGTGCGATCCCCGGTCAGCACCAGACGGAATCCGGGGCTCAGGCTGTCCTGGAGCAGCCGCTGGAGCTGGGCCACCAGCTTGCCCCCGTCGAAGGACTCCAGCTGGGAGACGAAGCTGTCGTAACGATCGACGAGCACCAGCACGTACGGCAGGGCGGCGCCCGGCTCGCGAGCGCGCAGCTCCGCGAGGTCGCTGCAGCCGGCGGCGGTGAGCTGCTGGAGGCGTGCGGTCAGCTCACGGTGCAGGCGGTTGAGGAGACGCTCAACCCGGTCGGGGTCGGCCGGGGTCACCACCGCCCCGCACTGAGGGAGGGCGGTGAGCGCGGCGAGCCCACCTCCCCCGCAATCGATGGCGTAGAGGTGGAGGTCCGCCGCCGGGGTGGCGGTCGAGGCCGCGGCGAGGGTGCGCAGCAGCGTGGTCCGGCCCGACCTCGGAGCGCCCGCGATGAGGAGGTGGCCCTGGCGCTCGATGTCGTAGGCGGCCACCACCTGGCGCTGCTCTCGGGGGAGGTCGGCGCGACCGAAGGCGAGAAGCAGCGGCGGTGACGCGCCGAGGGCCGCGAGCGGTAGCACCTCCGGGAGGGCGGGTTGCCACGGCGGTGCCGGCGCGACGGCTCCGAGCTGGGATGCGGCGCCACGGATGGCGCCGACCAGTGCGAAGAGATCGGTGGCGTCGTCGGCCGAGGCGGGTGGCGCGGCGGCCACCGGGAGGGGCCTCCCCAGCTCGGACCATCTGACCTCGCGCACCTCGAGGGGCACCGCGCCGAGGTGCGCTCCCGGACGCGGCCCGCCAACCCGCGCCACCTGGAAGAGCTCGGGCCGGGCGGTGCCCACCCGGAGGTAGGCGCGGCCGGGGTTCTCCACGGAGAGGTCGGCGGCATCGGGCGCCCCGATCACGTCCAGGGAGTCCTGGGTGGTGGCCACCCGAAGGCAGATGCTGAGGTTGACATTGGCCCGCATGTCGCCGGTGACGGCACCGGCCGGACGCTGGGTCGCGAGGATCAGATGGACGCCGAGCGACCGACCCTGGGCGGCGATGTCGACCAGCGCCTTCAGCTGCTCGGGCATGGCGTCGGCCATGGTCTTGAACTCATCGACGACCAGCACCAGCCGGGGGAGCGGGTCGGCACCGCGGCCGCCCCCGATCGCCGCCCAGTAGCGGAGGATGTCCGACTGGTCGGCAGCGTCCAGGACCGCCTTCCGCCGCTGCAGCTCGGCGCGCAGCGATACCAGCGCGCGCTCCACCGAGGCGGCGTCGAGGTCGGTGACCATCCCGACGGTGTGGGGGAGGTCGACGCAGCCCCGAAACGCTGCACCCCCCTTGTAGTCGATGAGGACGAAGACCATCTGATCAGGGCGGTTGTGGGCGGCGAGGGAGGCGACGATGGTCTGGAGCAGCTCGCTCTTGCCCGCCCCAGTGGTCCCGCCCACCAGCATGTGGGGCCCCTGGGCGAGGTCGAGGAGGAAGGGCCCGTCCGCATCCTTCCCGATCGGGACCGCCGTGGTCCGACCGGTGCGCCAGAGCGCCTGGATCGCGGCCGGCGACGGGGGATCGAGGCCCAGCAGCTCGAGCAGGCGAATCGACGCCGGGAGGCGACCACCGGCCCTGACCGCCCCGGTATCGCGCAGCGGGGCCAGGGCGCGGGCCAGCGTCTCGCACGCCTGCGGGCTGAGCCGGTCTGGCTGGATGCCGGGAAAGTTTCCCTCGCCGGCGCGGCGCAGGGTGGCCGCCGCGTCTCCGCCCGTGCCCAGGTCGCAGACGGCGCGGCAGCCCTCGGGGAGCTGCGGAGCGGCGTCGTCGATGCAGATGAAATGGATGCCGTGGGAGGGGCCCTCGTCGATCAGGGGACCGAGGTCGTGGCGCTGGCGCAGGCCGTAGGAACCGTCCAGCACCACGAGGTGGAGAAGGCGGGGTACCGAGGGCCGCCGATCCCTCCCCTCGGCACGCAGGCCTCCGAGCAGGTCGCTCAGCTCGCTGACCCGCGCGGCGATCGTCGCCGGGTCGTTGCCCACCCGGACGTGGGGGCCCTCCGCAGCCTCCGGGCGGCAGTGGGGCAGCCAGCGGATCCACTCCCAGTCGGGGCCGGCCGCCTCCCCGGTGAGGACGGTGATGGCCAGGTCGCGGGGGCTGTGCGAGGTCGCCGTCGTCGCCACGATCGCCCGGGCCAGCTCCCGGGCCAGCGGCCGCGGACCGGCGATGCCGAGAGCGCGCCAGGAGCGGAGAGAGAGCGTGACCGGCGCGTCGTGGAGGAGGGGCGCGGCATCGTCCGGCCCCGGGGGGGCGCCGCTCACCTCGAGCGACGCGGGCACCGCCCCGGTCCCGACCCGGAGGGTGAGGAAGTCGTCGTCCTCGCGGCGGCGCTCCCAGACCCGGCTCGACGGCATGACCGCGCGGAGCAGGGCGCTGCCGGGATCCGGGTGGATGTCGCGCAGGCTCCGCAGCTCGTCGCGGAGCAGTCCGCCCAGCTGAGAGCGGGCGGCGTCGAAGCGCTGCCGGTATTCCTCCTGCTGGCGTCGATGGCTGCTTCTGCCCCGGCGCCGGTCGGTGACCAGGGTCCCCACACCCATCAGCGGGGTGAGCCCGGCGATGGCGAGGAAGGCGACCTGATGGGCGATGAGGGCCATCGCCCCGGCCGCGAGGACCGGCGCCAGCATGGCGAAGAACTGCACCGGTGCCCGGTTGGGCGGGCGGGGGTCGCTGGGGAAGCCGACCCGCCCGAACCCCACGGGCGCGCGCAGCCGGGGAGGCCGGTAGAAGTCGAGGGTGCCATCGCCGGCGGGGGTGAGCGCCGCGTCGGCGGGAGGCGCGACCACAACGGTGAGCCGCGTCTGCCCGGCGGTGATCACCGACCCGGGCTCGAGCGGGCGGCGTCCATTGATCGCCGCACCGGCCACGGTCGTGCCGCCCCGCGACCCGCAGTCCTCGAGCCCCAGCGGGACGCCCTCCCCAACGGTCAGGCGGAAGTGCGGCTGCGAGAGGCTCTGATCGGTCAGCCGGATCGGGGCCTGGCGGCCGACCTCCGTGGTTCCGGGGAGGAGGGGTGCCCACGCGCCGGTGTCGGGACCTCCAACCACCAGCAGGCAGAGCTGGCCGGGGGCGGGTTTGGCGGAGGCACGGGGCAGCCCCGAGGAGACGCCGGGGTCGACCCGAAAGGTGGTCACGGTCCCGCGCTCCCTCAGCTCATCCGGCGTCCCGGCAGTCCGGGCGCCCCTACTGCTGCATCGATTGGGTGATCGCCTGCTCGGCCTCGGCGTACGTGGTGGCGGCGCTCGTCAGGAGCTTCGAGATCCCCTCCAGGGCGGTGTTGAGCTGGGCGGCTCCCTGGTTCCACTCCTGGAAGAGCCCGCCGAACTGGGCGGACGCCGCCCCCTGCCAGCCGCTCTCGATCAGGCTCTGCACCTGGCCCTGCATGCTCTTCAGCCGGCTGTCGATCTCGCCGGCCCCCGACTGCAGGGATCCGGACACGGTCATGAGATCGTCGGAAGTGACCTTGATGATCATCGCTCAGCCCCACGCCCTCTACATTCCCGTCGCGCCGGGCGCATCGTGCCCAACGGGAGAGCCGAGAACGTAGCAAAAGATCGGGGGGTGGTGCAACCACTCCCTTGTGGTAGTCGAGGCCTGCCGCGTCAGCCCCCGGCGCCGGCCGTGAACTCGTGGACGGCGCTCACCGCGAGCCGGTCGACCCGCTCGTTGCCCGGGTTGCCGGCGTGGCCGCGCACGTGCTCAAAGGCGACGCGAGCGTCGACCAGCGGGTCGATGCCGGGGAAGAGGTCCAGGTTGGCGTTGCGCTTCCAGCGCCGGGTCAGCCAGTTGACCGCGCCCAGGCTGTCGGTGCGGACCACGATCCGCCAGCCCGGGTCGTTCCCGATCCGGCGGCGGACGGCTCGGAGCGCCTCCCGGACCGCCTTGAGCTCCTCGCGGTTGTTGGTGGTGCCCGGCTCCGCCCCCGCCGCCTCCTCCACGCGGCCGTCGGGCCACTCCAGACGGTAGGCCCAGGCTCCCGGTCCGGGATTGCCTGAGCAGGCGCCGTCGGTGTAGGCGACGACCGTCCCGGGAGAGGGCGGCGTCGAGGGGCCCGGGTCCGGACGGCTCACCGCACGACCACGCGGTCGCAGTTGCTGCACTGGACGAGGCCGTCACCGGAGCGCGCCTGGATTGCCTCCCGGATGCCGAGCGGGAGGTGGCAGCCGCCGCAGCTGTCCCTCTCCAGGTGCACCACCGCAGGCCGGCGGTGAGCCGCGACCCGCTCGTAAATGCGGACGTCACCGACCTCGGAGGCGGCAGCGACTGCCGCCCGGACCGCGCGCTGGTCGCCGAGCTCGCTCCGGGCGACTGCGAGGCGCTCCCGGCGCGGCGCCTCCTGGGACCCCCGCTCCGCCTCGCGCTCCGCAACCGCGACCTGCGTGCCGGCCACGACGGTCTCGGCGCTCTCGCTCGCCTCCATGCACTCCAGGAGGCTCGCCTCGAGGTCATCGAGTCGGGGCTTGAGTGCCCCCAGGTCGCGCTGCATGCCGAGCAGATCCTGTGGATTGCGCACCGAGCCGTCGTAGAGGCGCCGCTCCAGGCTGCGGGCCCGCTGGCGGACCCCGCTCAGCTCACGCTCGACTCCCCGGCACCGCTCCTCCGCCCCCTGGCGCTCCGCCTCGGCCGCTCTCTCGGCATCGCGGCGGCGCTCCAGCTCGGGATCCCCGCTCAGAGCCGCCTCCAAGGCGGCGATCTCGGTCTCCAGCTGGGCGATCTGCTCGTCCGTCTCCTGCAGGCTGAGCAGGTGCTGCCCGCGGGAGATGGCCCGCTCGCGGGCCTCTCCCCCAGCGGTCATGCCGCCGCCTCGGTGGAGACCCGGACGAGCGTTTCGAGGCGGAGCTGGGCGGCGCCCGAATCGAGCGCCCGCTCGCCCTCCTCCATCCCCGCCTCGATGCTGGGCACCCGCTCCGCCGCGAAGAGGGCGGCCCCGGCGTTGAGGATCACGCAGTCACGGACGGGACCGCGCTCGCCACCGAGCACCGAGCGCATCCGCGCCGCGTTGGCCTCGGCGTCCCCGCCGGCGAGCGCCTCCGGAGGGGCGGCGGCGATCCCCAGGCGGGCGGGGTCGATGTCGATCTCCTCGATCGCGTCCCCGTTGACGACGTAGGCGTGGGAGGGGGCGTGGAGCATCAGCTCGTCGGTCCCGCCCGGCCCCGAGAAGACGATGGCGCGCCGGAGGCCGAGGCGGCTCATCACTCCCGCCATCTTGCTGGCCAGCCCGTCGGACGGCGTGCCGATTAGCTGATGGCGCACTCCGGCGGGGTTGGCCATCGGGCCCATGATGTTGAAGGCGGTGCGGATGCCCAGCTCGCGGCGCACCGGTCCGACGTGGCGCATGCCCGGGTGGTAGACGGAGGCCAGCATGAAGCCGATCCCGGCCGCCTCGATGCAGCGGAGGACGCCCTCGGGAGGCAGTGAGATGGCCACCCCGAGGGCCTCGAGCACGTCGGCGCTGCCGCAGCGCGATGACTGGGCACGGTTGCCGTGCTTGGCAACGAGGCAACCGGCTCCGGCCACCACCAGGGCCGCCGCGGTCGAGATGTTGAAGGTGCCGGCGCGGTCACCGCCGGTGCCGCACGTGTCGACCGCCGGATTGCGCAGGACCACCCGGAGCGCATGGTGGCGCATCGACTCCACCATCCCGGTCAGCTCCTCGACCGTCTCGCCCTTGACCCGCAGCGCGGCCAGGAAACCCCCCATCTGGGCGGGGGTCGCCACTCCTTCCATGATCTCGTCCATCACCGTCCGTGCGGTCGCGGCGTCGAGATCCTTCCCGTCGGCGACGCGGTTGAGGGCGCTCACCAGAGACAAGGTCATGGCAGGCGCACGGTACCATCCCAACTGGAGTCGGCACCATGACGGCACGCAGCGACGCGCTCTTTGACCCTGAAGTGGTCAGCCCGTGGCGACTCGGCGAAGGCCGCCGGGGCGTGCTCCTCCTGCACGGCTTCGCGGGGACGCCGCCGGAGCTCCGTCGCCTCGGAGAGGCACTCGCCCGCAGCGGATGGCGGTGCCACGGGCCGCTCCTCGCCGGTCATGGGACGACGCCGGAAGAGCTGGACCGGACCCGCTGGCAGGACTGGGCCAGGTCCGCGGAGGTGGCGCTCGCCGAGCTGCGCACCGAGTGCGACGAGGTGATGGTCGCCGGCCAGTCCGGCGGCGCCAGCCTGGCCCTCCACCTCGCCGCCAATGACCCCGGGATCACGGCGGTCGCCTGCCTGGCGACCCCCATCTGGCTCGCCGGCTGGAAGCCCAGGGCGCTGCCCGTCGCCAAGCACGTGATCCGCTGGGATCGGCCCGAGGAGGACGTCGACCTCTACCGCCTCGAGGGGGCACGAGAGCTCTGGTCCTATCATCGCCGGTCGCTCCGCTCGATCCACGAGTTCACCCGCCTGCTCGCCCAGGTTCGCGATGAGCTGGCTTCGGTCCGCGCCCCGGTGCTCCTCATCCACGGCGAGCGCGACCGAGTCATCGACCCGGCCAACTCCGCAGAGATCGAGCGCCGGCTCCTGTGCAGCGCGGCGGTGGAGCGGCGGACGTTCCCGCGCAGCGGTCACGGCATCTCAGTCGACATCGACCGCGACCAGGTCAACCGGCTCGTTGCGGCCTGGTTTGACAGATTCTCGCGGGTCGGGACGGCCGCGGCCGCACCGCCTCAGGCCTCGGGGCCGGCGGTCCCGCCCTCCAGCATCTGACGCAGCCGCTCCGCGGTGGCGTCGTCAATGACGAAGTTGTCCGGCTGCCCGCCCTCCGGGAGGGGCCGGCGGCGTGGCGGCGGCTGAGCCCTCGGCCGCGCATCGTCATCCTGCGGCTCGCCGCGAACCTGACTGCCGCAGCCCACGCAGCGGAGGACGCGCACCGACCGCCGGCCGCCCAGGTACTCCCGGTGGGAGAGGCGCAACTCGCCGCCGCAGAGGGGGCAGGTCGGCTGTGAGCGCATCGTCACCGGTCGTGGCAGCCGCGTGCCCGATGACGCTTCCAGGGTCCCATCATCGACACCTCGTCTCGCCCCGTCACACCGCGTGGCACCGCCTTGGCGGCGCTTCACCAACCTTCACCAAGCCTCGCATCGCGCGTGACCCCGCGCCAGCCTCGCTCCGCGTACCTTGCTCACGTGGCCGGTCGCCACACCTCCGGAAGCATACGAGGAGACCACGAGGATGGACGCGAGGAGGCCCGAGCAGATGGCGGCGGACGCCGCCGAGACCGAGGCCACCGTGCGCTACCTCCGGCAGCGGCAGTTTGTCGGCCTGCTCGACGAGGCCATCGCCCACGCCGAGGCAATCTGGCGGCTCGAGACCGCACTTCAGCAGAAGGGTCGCGACCGCTGACGTCAGCGCCGGCCGCGGCCAGTGCGGCCCTCGAAGCATAGTGGGGCGGTGAACGGGCAGTTGAGCGATCGCCTGCGTCACGGCTTCGCGGTGCCCGCGCCGGAGGCACCGCCGCCACCCGGCAAGCGCGAGGCGGCGGTCCTGATGCTCTTTGACCCGGCTCGCGACGGCCTCCCGCTCCTCTTCGTCCGGCGGGCCGAGCACCTCCGGCTCCACGCAGGGCAGATCGGCCTCCCCGGCGGCTCGTGGGAACCGGAGGACCGCGATCTCGTGGCCACGGCCCTCCGCGAGGCGAGCGAGGAGATCGGCCTCGATCCCACCTGCGTCGAGGTCCTGGGGGCACTCCCGCCCCGTCTCACCCACCGCTCCGATCTCTGGCTGACCCCGATCGCCGGCCTGCAGACGCGGCCCTTCACCGTGCATGGCGATGGCGACGAGGTGGCCGAGTGGTTCTGGCTCTCGCTCGGCGGTCTGCTCTCCGCCCCGCATCGGGCCGAGGAGCTGACGTCGGAGGCAGGTGAGCACCGCCTCGTCCACTACTACGAAGCGGAGGGGCGGACGATCTGGGGGGTGACCGGAGGGATCGTTCACGACCTGCTGGAGCTGCTGGGGACCGGCTGACCAGAGACGAACGCGGCCTGCCGCGTGGGGCGCCTCAGCGGAAGGTCGGGTGGAGGGCGAAGGGGTTGCCCCGCATCTCCTCGCCGATGGTGGTCGACGGGCCGTGTCCCGGGTGGACCACGGTCTCGGGAGGGAGGGCGTAGAGGCGATCTTGGATCGAGAAGAGCAGGCTCTCCCAGGAGCCACCGGGGAGGTCGGTCCGCCCCACGCTGCGCCGGAAGAGGGTGTCGCCCGCGAGCAGGTCGGGCCCCACCAGGAAGCAGACCGAGCCCGGGGTGTGCCCGGGGGTGTGGAGCACCGCGATCTCCAGCCCCTGCCAGGCGATGACCTGCCCGGCGCTGAGGTCGTCCTCGCAGACCACGGGGGGCCCCGCGGGGATGCCGGGGAAGGCTCCGGCCTCGGCGAGGAGCCAGCGGTCCTCCGGATGGATGGCCGCGGTGCAGCCGAGGGCCGCCTTCATCGCGGGCACACCGGCAAGGTGATCGGGGTGGCCGTGGGTGAGCAGGATGCGATCGGCGTCAAGCCCCTCCCCCGCCAGGAACCGGAGCGCGGCGTCAGCCTGCAGCCCCGGGTCGATCACCAGGCAGCGCTCCGTGTCGCGGCGCCGAAGGACGTAGCAGTTCTGGTCGAAGAGGGGGTCGGTGAAGAGGTGGAGCTGGAGGAGGTCGCGCAGCGGCTCCATCAGGCGGGCGCGGTCGGTGGGAGCGTTTCCATGGCGGCAAAGGATACCGAATCAACCAGCCCGACCAGAACGCGGGATCGTCTCGGACACCGCGAGCCCCCTACAGGGCCCCGGACTCCCGAACGTGTCACCAGCCGCAAAGTAGTTCCCGAAACCACCTTTTCGGAACGGTGGGAAGTCTCCCAGCCGCGGGCCTTCTCTGCCAGTTTCGTGCACCTTCACAGGACCGCCCCAGGGCCGGTAGACGGGATGCGGCCACAGCTCTGCGATGGAGTTCCCCCCCTTGGCGCTGGGGAGACCTCCGTGGTCGTCCCAGCGCCTCTCCCCACGCGGCACGGCGTCGGCTCTGGCCTCGAGCGGCGAGCAGCGGCACCCGAGATGGGTCGGGTGGCGCCGGTCCCGCCCCCGCCGGCGCCGAGCAGCAGCTCTGCGAGCTGAGGGCCGAAGGCATCGCCGGCGCCCTCCAGCTTGTGCAGATAGGTGGTGGCGAGCGAGGCATGGTCGAGGGAGTGCTAGACATCCTCGACCGAGGCCCCTACCTCGCGGAGCAGCCGGGCGTAGCTGTGGCGCAGCGCGTGGACCGGGCGCCGGGTCGGGAGATCGGCCTGGGCGGCCGCCGGGTGATCAGCCGGGTGACGTGGCGGGGGCTCAGCGCGTCGTTGCAGAAGCGGCCGGGGAAGACGGGGCGGTCCGGCCGGGTGGAGACCTTGCAGCGGCGCGCGTACGCGAGGGTCAGGTCGCGCAGGAAGTCGCGCAGGAAGGGGAGGAGCGCCCGCTTCTCGCTCCTGCCCGGCCCAGCGCTGCAAGCCAAGCTGGCAGCCGGTGTGCTGAGAAATCGTGCATCATCGGGGCCATGACAGAAGCGGCGGCGCCCAATCGGATCGAAGCCCGTGGGCTGACCAAGCACTTTGGCTCCGTCCATGCGGTCAGCGACCTCAGTTTCAGTGTTGAACCTGGTTCGGTGACCGGATTTCTCGGCCCCAACGGCGCCGGTAAAACCACTACTCTGCGCATGATCTTGGGCTTAGCCAAACCGGATTCCGGCGAGGCGACCATCGGTGGCCGCCACTACGCCGATCTTGCTGATCCCACCCGAACGGTGGGGGCCGTGCTCGAATCCAACAGCTTCCATCCCGGGCGTACTGCGCTCAATCATCTGCGAATCTACTGCGCCGCTGCCGGTCTGCCCGACAGCCGGGCCAAGGAAGTCCTGGCCGAAGTCGGGCTTGCCGATTCCGCGGGCCGGCGGGCCGGCGGTTTCTCGCTGGGAATGAGGCAACGGTTGGCGCTGGCCACGGCGTTGCTTGGCAATCCCAGCGTCCTGGTCCTCGACGAACCCACCAATGGGCTGGATCCTGAGGGAGTGGCCTGGCTGCGGGGCTTTCTCCGCAACATCGCCGATCAGCGCCAATGTGCCGTCCTGGTTTCCAGCCATCTCCTCGCCGAAGTCGAGCAGACCGTGGACCGGATCGTGATCCTGGCCCGCGGCCGGCTTATCCGGCAGGGCACCCTTGACGAACTGCGATCTGGTGCCGCCGGGTCGGTAAGTGTCCGGGGGCCAGACCTGGTGGGTCTCCGCTCCGCCATTACCGTCATCGGACCCCACGTAACCGTGAGTGCGGCAAACGGTGAATCGCTTAACGTGACCGGTGCTACGGCTGAACAGGTTGGCCGCGCCGCGTGGTCGAGACAGCTGGAGCTCCATCAACTCGTGACCGAAAATGTGAGTCTCGAGGAGGTCTTTCTCGAGCTCACCGCCGATAAGGCGATTCGTGGCAGCGAGGTGGCTGGACTATGACACGTCTTCTCCGCGCCGAGCTGCGCAAAGTTTTCACCACCCGGCTCTGGTGGGGCATGCTGCTCGGCGCCCTTGCCTTCACTGCACTCGAGGTGGTTGCGCTCATTGCCACCGCCGGACTGCAACGAAGCCAGTCGCCGCCGCTGACAACTGCAGTCGCGCAGCGCACGCTGCTGGCTTCTCCGCGCGATGCGTACATATTTTCTTTGATCGTCGGCATCATCATGATCACCACCGAGTTTCGTCACTTCACCACCAGGCCAACCTTCTTGTCGCAGCCACATCGCGGCCGCGTGATCATCGCCAAGGTGGTGGTGGCGGCGCTGGTTGGTCTGATTTATGGGGTCGCAGCCACCGTTGTCGCCCTTGCCATCGCCATCCCCTGGTTAAACGCTAAGGGCATAACCTTGAATTGGGCCGGAAACGATCTGGGTCTGGTTATTCTTGCCGCAATTGCTGTGGTCACGATCTATGCCATCGTGGGTCTCGGCATCGGTTGTCTGATTCGCAATCAGATCGCGGCTGTGATCGCCAGTCTTGTCTATCTGCTGGTGATCGAATCGATAATTGGCGGATTGGGAACGCTCTGGGCATGGCTCGGAGATATCTACAAATATCTTCCCGGAGCAGCATCATCAGCCGTGACCCAAGTCGATGTGCGCAAAACCACTTTGCTGGCGCCATGGGCGGGGGGACTGGTTCTCCTGGGATGGGGTATTTTGTTTGCCCTGCTGGGATGGGTGGAGGCGAGGTCCCGCGACATCCCATAGCTGGCCGCAGCGACCGGCATCGCCTAACTATGACCATGAACATCCTGTGCACAGACTTGGCCGATGAACGGGCTGGCTGATCGACCCTCCCAGCCTCGGGTGTCGTGAACCGGCCTCTCCGCCCGTGCCTGTACAGGCGTTGCTCTGCCGACGAGCGCCGGCTGGGCCGCGTCTCCCTTGGGCGCGGGATGACCGGCGTTGCTCGGATCGACTACGCAGCGGCGGCGTGGGCCAAGGCCATGGTTCTGGCCGCGGTTCTCGTCGTCGCTATCGCCGTGTGTTGGGTCGTGTACTTTGCGCTCTGGCCCGACCGCGTCCGTGCGATTCCGATGGCCATAATCGCGCTCGCAACTCTGGTTGGCGCAGTTCGGCGGTGGCGGGCATACGTGAACTTTCGACAGCTGCTTGCAGTGCAGTACGGATCTCTAATGACGGAGAAGTTGGAATAATCACGGGCGTGCGCTTCTCGGCATGCGGAGTGTCCTATGTGGTGGGCGGTGCTTGGATGTTCAGCACCGGTCTTGAGACCCTCGGCGCGGGCGTCCTCTCTCGGGGCCTCCTCGCCCTCCTGGGTGGGCTCGTGGTCGCCGGGTTCGGGCTGGCGATCTGCAGGTAAGCGCATTGGCGCGCGCCGAGGGGAAGAGCCTTGGCCGGCCTCGGCGCAGGCGAGCCGTCACCGATCACCCCAGCTGGTCGCGGGTGGTCCGTGCCATCGAGGGCGGCGACCTGACCAGAGCCGAGGCGGCCAAGGAGGCCCTGGATCGTTCCCGAAAGGGGATGCCTCAGCGGTCGCCCGCACCCACTTCGATCAGGGGAACTGAGCGAACGTTCCCGAAGGAACTCCTTCCGGAACTGGTTTGCACTTCGTCGCGCGTTCGGGAGTCCGGGGCCTACAGCAGCGGGGTCATGACCTTCCCGGCAGACCGCGCGGAGCGGGCCCGAGGGTCGCCGGAGGCCGGGAGCGGCGGAGGGACCAGGCAGGCTGGCGCGAGACGAATTCGTAGAGGGCCGCCGGGCGCCCCGGGCCGCCTTTGGCGACCCGCCCGGTGGCCTGCACCAGACCGCTCCGCTCCAGCTCGCGACGGAAGTTGCTCGGTTCGTAACGGACGCCGCTGATCGCCTCGAAGACGCCGCGCGCCTGGGGCATGGTGAAGCGCTCTGGAAGCAGCCCGACGCTGATGTTCGACCACCAGAGCTTGCCCCGGAGCCGGTCGACGCCGTCGCCGATGATCCCGCCGTGGTCGAGGGCCAGGGTGGGCGGGTCGTCGACCGGCCACCAGCGCGCCTGGCTCTCGTCGGCTCGAAGCACGGCCGCGTCGATCAGGGCGAGGTAGGCGACGGTGGGTATCCAGCCCCGGGGGTCGCGATGCGGATCTCCGTAGCTCTGGAGCTGCTCGAGGTAGACCGCGCCCACCCCCGTCTTCTCGGTGAGCTTGCGCTGGGCGGTCTCGGCGGGGCGCTCGTCGCGGCTCATGAAGCCGCCCGGGAGGGCCCAGGCGCCGGGGTCGGGGGGGTCATCGCGACGGACCAGCAGGACGTGGAGGCGGCCGCCCAGGGGAGCCAGCACCACGGGCACGGCGGTCATCCCCGCCGGCGCCTCGAATCCCGCCGAGTTGCGAGCGGTGAGGGGCATCACGGCGACGCTACCAGGTCGCGCGCCCGGCCGCCGCAAGGGGGGATGGCCCTTCCTGCCTCGCCGGCCCGCGAAGGCCCGCAGGCGCGTTCAGCCCCTGCGGCGCGGCGAGCCCGACGGCCAGCCCGAGGCGGCGTTGACCGACCGGGAGGGGACGTGGTAGTCGTTCCGCGCCTCGGCCGGCGGTGGGGTGGACGGGAGTGGCTGCGGCCTCCCGTCCTCGTGCCGCCGCGCCTGGTATCCGACCCGCTGCGGCGTCCTCGGGCAGTCGAGCGAGGGCGCCGCGTAGCCGGCAAAGGTGCCCCCCTGCCGGCGCCCCGTGAGAACGCGCTGCCGAAGTGTGAGGCGGAAGGCCCAGCGAACCTGATTGAGCAGGAGAACGGAGGTGGCTCCGATGGCGGTGACCAGAGGCAGGACGGCCAGGCTGGCGCCGTAGGCGAGGGCGATGGTGGTGAGCACGATCGCGCACGACTCGATGAGAAGGACGCCGAACCGCGCGACCCGCCGCCGGTCGGCGAGGCGGTAGACGAGATCCAGCTCCACCATGGAGACTGCGGCGACGACGATCAGGACGGTGCCGCGGTCCAGACCGCCGAGGGGCAGCCTCACAGCATGGGCGGTGTCGAGCGTGAGGACCACGGAGGGGAGCTGTGCCGGGAGCAGGCTGACGAAGAGGATCACGCTGAGGATGCGCACCACCAGGAACGTCTGGCAGGCGGCGATGGCCGTGCCCACCCGGCGCTCGATGGCCGCGGCTTGACGGTGCCCTCCCTCGATGGTCGCCGTGTTGCCGAACTCGGAACCGGGCGCGTAAGTCATACGCGAGTCACGTTAGCCAGGTCAATCGTCACCCCCTGTTGCGGGCCCGTAACAGGCGGGATACAGCGCACCGAACGACGGCGCTGGCCACCGGTCCGGCGCGAAACCGGCCTCTGGAGATCCGGGGTTCCCCGAATGCCGCCCTGCCAGACGGCCTCCCGGACTGCCATGATCGCTACCGCGGATGCCACAGGGGATGACGTGGATCCTTCCGAACCCACCTTTAGCCCGGAACAGGCCGAGGCGCACCGACACCTCCTCCAGTTCCTACGCGGGCTGAACAAGCTCGACGCTGCGCTGGGACGCTGGCGGCCGGACTACGGTCGCCTGCGGGCGGCCTCGGCGGCCGCCGCCCCACCGGCGAGCGCAGCCGACATCGTCGAGGCACACGGGCTCTATGCGGATGGCCTCCGCTATTTCGTCGATCGCGCGGGGATCGCCCGGACGCTCAGGATGGCCGCCGCAAGCGACATCGCCGCCGCCATCGAGGACTCGATCATCAGGTTCGGGACGCCGATCGCCCCGGTCGAGTGGCTGGTCTCGGCCGAGGCTCGGATCGATCTCCAGCCGCCGGGCGGGCAGCCACCGGGCGCTCCGATGTCCGAGGCGGACGTCCTGGCGGCCGGCGGGCGTGTCGCCCTCAGCCCGTGGGACGCGGAGCGCTCCCCCCC
>OCZT010001021.1_pt1 | contig 28785 bp, 27 predicted proteins | sample 1539031 | NCBI WGS metagenome assembly OCZT01 (sample SAMEA3539308, study PRJEB22396) | soil metagenome | biome: tundra; feature: field; material: soil | place: USA | collected 2010-05 | depth 0.15 m | reverse complement strand
GGTCCTGGAGAGCGTTGCCCGCGCCCGCCATGATCTTCGCATCGAAGTCATTGTGGTCGACGACGGTTCCACGCCGCCAGCCACCCGCCATTTTGCCGGGCAGCCATGGCAGCCGGACCGGATTATCCGGCAGGAAAACCAGGGCCTGCTCTTCGCCCGGCTCACGGGATTGAACGCGGCGACCGGCACTTTTGTAGTTTTTCTCGATTCCGACGACTTGGTTGGCGCGCAAAAATTTACCTCCCAACTGGCAGCCATGCAACGGACCGGCGCGACCGTGAGCTACACCGACACAGCTACGGCCGAGCTGCGCTGCCCGTATGATGCCATCACGGTCAGTCCGGACATTCAAGTGGTCGAGGACACTGCGGACAGCGCCACTTTTTTCATTCGCGTGCAGCCGGCTCCCCACAGCCCGGTATTTCTCACCGACTGGCTGCGCCCGCTGGTCGCGGCGCCGTTGTTTCCACCATCCCGCAATTATAATCCCGTGGCGGAAATCTGGTTTTACCACATCGCCGCCCCTTTTCCGGCCAGGGTCGAAAAAGTGCCGGGACCGCACACGATCATCGGCCAGCACGGCGGGCCCCGTCTCACGAATCATTGGGAAAAGTTGGGGGTGGCCTCGCTTGCCGTCATGGAAGGATTCGACCGGGCCTGTCCGCGGATACCGGAAACGCGCCATGTCCGCCAATTGTTCGGCGAGAAAGCCTTCAGCTCCTGGCGCGCGCTACCTTACGATTTCTCGCCGGAATTTGACCGCCGCCTGCTCGCGCTCTGGCGTCGCAGCCCGCGCGGACCTTTGTCCAACCTGGGCGGGATGCGCTTCCGCTTGCTGGCGCGCTGGCTCGGACCGGCGGTCGCCGGGCGGTTGCTGCGACGTCTCCAGGGCCGCCCCTATCGGGAATGCCAGACTTTGGCCGACTCACTCGATTTGAACAAGTGGCTGGCAGAACTGCCTCCGCCCGGCACGACCTGACCACATTCCTCTCCATTGAAAAATTTCCGCCATCGTTTGGGTGACCTGCTCCGCCGCATCCGCTTGCTCGGCCGCCGCGACGACCATGCGGCCGTGAGGCGGTTGTTTGGGCTGCTTCACCAGCCCAAGCATCAACCCGGGGTCGTCACCTGGCGCGGCCGTCCGCTGCGTTATGCCGATGCGCCTGCGCTCTATTACCAGCTCAGCGACATCTACCTCGAGCGGGTGTATGATTTTAGCGGTGACCGGCCGGACCCGCGCATTCTTGATGTCGGCGGCCACATCGGCCTCGCCAGCCTGCGTTTCCGTGAACTTTTTCCCCGCGCGCGAATCTCCAGCTTCGAACCCGATCCCGCCCTGGTTGCGATTTTACGCGCCAATCTCGCCGCCGCGAACGACGCCTTAACGGAAGTCATTGCGGCCGCGGCCTGGTCTGCCGATGGCGTTCGCGGCTTTGCCGTGACGGGCGATGACAGCGGGGCCCTGGCCGAGAATGGCGCGATTCAGGTCGCCACCATTGATCTGGCGTGCTTTTGCGCCGAGCCGGTCGATTTTCTCAAGCTCGATGTCGAGGGCACCGAATTCGAATTGATCACCCACCTGGCCGCCACCGGCGCCCTTGCCCATGTGCGACGCCTCTTCATTGAACTGCACGAATGGAATTCCGGTGCGCCACGCTTTCACGAGACAATTGCCCGCCTGGTGGCCGCCGGTTTCAACTATCGTCTCCGATCCGCCGGCGCGTTTGGCACACAGCCGCACCCCGCCGGCTTCACCGCCCTCGCCCACCCGGCCAATCTCGTCGCGCTCTACGCGTGGCGCAATTGACGCATGACGCCGCTCGTCTCCATCCTGATTCCGGCGTACAATGCCGCCTCGTGGCTGGCCCAGACCCTCGATTCCGCCCTCGCGCAAACTCATCCCCATTGCGAAATCATCGTAGTCGATGATGGCTCGACCGACAGCACGCTCGCCGTCGCGCGCTCCTACGAATCGCGCGAGGTCCGGGTTCTGTCACAAGCGAACAGCGGAGCCTCCGCCGCGCGAAATCGCGCCCTCCAGCTCGCCCGGGGTGATTTCATCCAGTATCTCGACGCCGACGACCTCCTCTCGCCGGAAAAAATCGCCGCTCAGCTCACTGTGCTCCACGCCCGCGCACCTGGCATCCTCGCCACGTGTCGCTGGGGCCGTTTCGAGGATGATCCTGCACGGGCCCGATTCGTCGATGCGGTCGTTTTTCGCGATTTCGCTCCCGTGGACTATCTGCTCCTCCACACGCGCGAGGCCCGCATGATGCATCCGGCGGCCTGGCTTGTGCCGCGCAACGTCGCTGATCGCGCGGGACCGTGGGACGAACGCCTTTCACTCAACGACGACGGCGAATATTTTGCCCGGGTGGTGCTCGCCTCGGCGGGAATCGTCTTCACGCCGGATCCGGCCGCCGCCTATTATCGCTCCGGCATCGGCGGCAGCCTCAGTCAGCGTCGCTCCCCCCGGGCCCTCGCGTCGCTGGCGCTTTCCGTCGAATTGGTCGCCGCCCACCTGGCCGCGGCCGAGGATTCTGACCGGACGCGCCAAGCCCTGGCCGATTACTGGCAGCGCCTGGTCTATGAATTGTACCCGGGGGACCCAGCTGCGTCCCGCTCCGCCGCCCGGCGGGTTCGCGAGCTCGGTGGCTCCCGGGTTCCCCCACCCATGGGCGCGCGCCGGCGACTGCTGGCCCGCCTCCTCGGCTGGCGTCTCGTCCGCCGGCTTTTTCCTTCATGAGCGCGGACCTTAGCGCGGACTTTCTCGCCCGGATCAAAACGTACGCGCCCACCGCCGGGCAGAATGACCGGCTCTTCGCTGAATTCACCGCGATGACCTGGGCCGACCCGGACCTCGCGCGCCATCGCCGGCACGTGGAAGCCAACCAGCTGGGCTTCGGCGATGCGGCATTTCACACCCTCCGGGCCGAGCTGCTCGCGGCCGCCCACGCGCGGTTCGGTCCGATCGATGTGCTCGAAATCGGCGTCTTTAAGGGCCAAGTCATTTCCCTCTGGGCTCTCCTGGCCAAAGTCCATCACTGGCCCATCCGCATCCACGCGATCACCCCGCTGGCCGGGCAACCCATGCCTCGTTTCGGATGGTGGCGCTCCTTGCTCTTCCGTCTGAGCCGGCGGTTCCGCGAGCGGGTCAAGAGCGGGGATTTCTACGCCATCGAAGACTATGAGGCCATTGTGCGCGCCCATTTTGCCGCGCATGGCCTCGACTTCGACCAAGTCCGTCTCGTGCGTGGATTCTTCACGGCCGGCGAGGTCCGGGAGGCCGTGAGGCAGGATCGCTTTCATGTCATCTACATCGACGGGGATCACACCTACGCCGGAGCCAGTGCGGATATCCAGCACTACGCCCCGAAGATTGTCCCGGGTGGATGGCTGGTGATGGATGACGCCGCGTTCGACCAGCCTGGCACCACGTTTTGGAAGGGCTACGAAACGGTCGCGCGCGCCTGCCAGCTGCTGCCCGCGCTCGGCTTCAAGAACGTGATCAACATCGGCCACAACCGCGTCTTTGAACGCGTCGGCTGATCCACGGCATGGCCGCCATCCGCGTTTTTCTCCTGACCTGCCGCCGGCCAAAATTCCTTCCCCGGGCGCTGGCCTCGCTGCGGGTGCAAACCTTCATGGATTGGACCTGTGAACTTCACAACGACGCCCCCGAGGACGACTCGCCGCGCCGCCTGCTCGAAGCCCAGCCCGATCCGCGTGTCATCCTGCATCAGCACGATCGCAACTGGGGCCCGGTCGCCAGCTTCAACCGCGCTTTCGCCGGCGGCCCCGAGCCTTTCCTCACGCTTCTGGAGGACGACAACTGGTGGGACCCCGCCTTTCTCGCCACCGCCCATGCCGCTCTGGTGGCCAATCCCGCGGCCAATGTCGCATGGGCCAACATGCGTCTCTGGCAGGAGGAGGCCGATGGCCAATGGCGGGATACCGGGCGCACCATTTGGAAGGTTTCACCCGCGGCCCAACCGCGGATGTTTTACTGGCCGCAGGCCCTCCAGCTCACCACCGCGCTTCATTCCAATGGGGCGATGCTCTGCCGCACCCGGGCCTCGGCCTCCGCGCGCGTCCCGCCATCGACTCCATTCGCCATCATTGAACCCGTGCGGGAACGCTTGCTGCCGGGTGGCTGGCTGTTTCTTCCCGAATCCCTCGCGCATTTTGCCCTTACCCGGCACACCTCACGTTCGGCTGACCGCGTCAACTGGCTCCAGTCCCAGCTCCTGGTCGCGGCCAGTTTTTTGGCGTCCGTGCCCGTTGATCCTGATACCTTCGCATCCCTCTGGAAAAACCTTCGTGCGCAAACTCCGCCCTCCACCCCGCTGTTATTTCAACTCGCCCTGGCCGGCATCCGGCCGCGCGGAATGTTGCGCGCAGCCCGCGCCGCCGACTGGCTGCGTTTTCTCGCTGGCGCCGTCCGCCATCCGGTCACTCTTTTTAGTGCCCTGCGCTTCCGGCATGACCACCCTCTCCTCTGGCCCCTGCTCCTTGCGACCGCGCGTCAACGCAGCGCGGAGGAAACCGCCCGCCGGGGAGGCCAGGCCCCGCCCGCCGGCTTGATCACCAAGGACCTCGCATGACCCGTCCGCGCATTCTGATCCTCACCGCCTCGCACCTCTGCCGGAATCCGCGCGTCGTGAAGGAGGCGACCACGCTCGGCGCGGCGGGGTATGATGTCACGGTCATGTCCGTTTCCATGCAGGAGCGTTTCCGGCGCATGGACATCGAGCTGCTGCGCGGCCTGCCCTTCCAGTGCAAGGTCATCGACTACGCCGCGAACACGCCGCGCGCGCGCGTGGCAAATTTCGTGCAGCGCAGCGCCACCTGGGTTTCACGCCTGCTGTGCAGCCACCTGAAGCTGGAACTGGCCCAGTCGCTCGGGCCGGCGGGTGCCCTGCTGCGTTTTGCCCGTTCGCACCCGGCCGATCTGACCATCGTGCACACCGAGATTCCGATTTGGGCGGCCCAGTATCTCATCCGTGACGGTCGCCGGGTCGCCGTGGATGTGGAGGATTGGTATTCCGAGGACCTGCTGTTTGTGGACCGCCGCAGCCGGCCTATCCGCCTGCTGCAACAGGCGGAGAGCTTTGTCCTCAATCACGCGGCTTATGCGTCGGCCACTTCGGACAGCATGGCGGCGGCGCTGGCCGAGGCTTATTGCTGCCCCCGCCCGATCGTCCTGCGCAACACCTTCCCGCTGCAACCGCACTCGCGCCCCGACCGTCCGGCGGGCACGGCGCCACCGGCGTTCATCTGGTTTTCCCAAACCATCGGCCCGGGCCGTGGACTGGAGCTGTTTTTTTCCGCCTGGTCCCAGACCCGGAACCCCAGTTGCGTTTATCTGCTGGGCGATGTGCGGCCCGGCTACCGGCAGCATCTCCTGTCCCGGCTGCCGGAAGCCCGCCGCGCGGATGTGAACTTTATCCCGCTCGTCACGCCGGATGAACTTCCGTCCAAGCTGGCCGAGTTCGACCTCGGGCTCGCACTCGAGCCGCATTGGCCCCGCAATCGGGACATCACCATCACCAACAAAATCACGCAGTACATGAATGCCGGGCTCGCGGTGATCGTCACGGACACGGCCGGCCAGTGCGAAGTCATGCACGCCGCCCCCGACAGCGGCCTCCTTATCCAAGCCCATGAGACGACCCGGCTTGCGGCGCAGCTTGATGAATTGCTCGGCGATCGCGACCGCCTGCGAGCCTGCCAGATCGCCTCCCGCGCCGTGGCGATCACGCAGTTCAATTGGGAACATACCGCACCCCGCCTGCTCGCCGCCGTGGACCAGGCTCTCGCCAGCGCGGTGCTCCGTCCCGGCTAAATTCCCATGACCCTGAGCCTGATCATCTTCTTTGTCCTAGTCGTGTTCTCCCTCGGCTGGATTGCCCGGCGCCGCTTCAAGGCGGCGATCCGGATCCTGGCCATCCGGCTCTGCCGGCTTTCGCTCCGCTGCCTGAGCCGGCCCTACCGGCTGTGCACCGAACCATGCCTGGTCATCGCCCCGCACCAGGATGACGAAACCCTCGGTTGCGGCGCGCTGATCGCCCGCAAGCGCAACGAGGGCCTGCTGGTGCATGTCGTGTTTATCACCGATGGGGGCGCTTCGCATACCGGACATCCGTTTATTTCCACCGGCGAGGTGGGCACCCTGCGGCGGCGCGAGGCCCTCGTCGCCCTCGCCATCCTCGGGGTCGAATCCTGCGCCATCCATTTCCTCGACGAGGTGGACGGCACGCTGAACAGCCTGACGGTGGTGCGACAGGAGCGGCTGGTGACCCAGCTCGCCGGCCTGGTTGCCGACATCCAGCCGGGCGAGATCTTCCTGCCCTGCAGCCCGGACGGCAGCAGCGAACACGATGCGGCCTTTGGCTTTGTCTGCGCCGCCCTCGCGCGCGTTCCCTTGCGGCCCGATATCTGGCAATACCCCGTGTGGTCGTGGTGGAACCCCGACCTGCTGATTGAGCGCCTGATTTTCAATCATGGCTGCTGCGTGCAACCCGCGGAAGACTACCAGCTCGTTAAAACGCAGGCTCTCGCCCGCTACCGGTCCCAGCTTGAGCCCACCCCGCCATGGCTCGAACCCGCACTGCCCCCCGGCCTCGTGCGCAGCTGCAACTCGGATAAGGAATTCTTCTTCCGCTTCGTTCCACCCACGCCGGGTACCGATCCCGCCGGGCCCGCCGTGATTTGACCGCCGCGTCTACCACCCGCCCCATGCGCCGCGTCCTCATCGTCAGCCCGCACTTTCCGCCCACCAACGCGCCGGACCACCAGCGCGTGCGGATGAGCCTGCCTTTCTTCCGCGAAAACGGCTGGGACCCCGTCGTGCTCGCAGTCAACGCCGACTCCGTCGAGTCTCCCCAAGACCCACTGCTCGCCGAAGCGCTACCGCCGGATGTGCCCGTGCACCGCGTGCGCGCCCTGCCTGCGTCATGCACGCGGCTGGTCGGTCTGGGCAACCTTGCCTACCGCGCCTGGTTCCAGCTCAAGGCGGGCGGTGACCGCCTGCTGCGCAACGGCCAGTTCGACCTCGTCTATTTCTCGACCACCCAGTTCGTGGCGACATCCCTCGGCCGGCGCTGGCAGCGGCGCTTCGGCGTGCCCTTCGTCGTGGATATCCAGGACCCGTGGCGCACGGATTATTACGAGCGCCCCGGCGCTCCCCCGCCGCCTGGCGGCTGGAAATATCGCTTCGCCCGTTGGCAGGCGGCCAGGAGCGAGGAGCGGGCTTGGCGGGAGGCCGCGGGCTTTGTGAGCGTCAGCGAAGATTACCTGGCACAGCTGCGAGCGCGCTACGCTTGGTTTGGGGCGAAACCGGCGAGTGTCATCCCCTTCGGTGCGGCCGTCGCCGACTTTGACCTCACTCGCGCCCATCGCGATCTGCCGCCCGCCTTTGCCCGCGAGCCCGGGATGGTGCACGTCGTCAGCGTCGGTGTCGTGGGACCGATCATGCGCACCGCCCTCGAACTGCTCTTTGCCGGGCTCCGGAACTTGCGCGCGACCGAACCAGCATCCGCAGCGTACCTGCGGTTTCATTTCATCGGCACGAGTTATGCCTCCGCCGCCCGGGCTGAACCGTCCGTCCTGCCGATTGCCCAAGCCTGCGGAGTGGGCGACCTGGTGCGGGAGGAGACGGGACGCGTCGGTTATTTCACCGCCATCCAGACCATGCTGGCCGCCGACGCCCTCATCATCCCCGGCTCGGACGACCCCGCTTACACTCCGTCGAAAATCGCGACGTGTTTCCTCGCGCAAAAGCCCACGCTCGTGCTCACGCCCGCCGACTCCGCCCTGGACCGGATGGTGGGCGAGTTGAGCTTTGCCACGGTGGCCCGCTGGCCCGCACCCGAAGGGGTCACTGCGGTGACCGAGTTTTTGCGCGCCTTGCTCGCGCCCGCGACAATCCCGTCGTTGGCGACGCGCAATCAGGCGGTCTTTGACGCCACCCACACCGCCCGGGCCCGCACGCGGCAGCAATGCGAACTCTTTGACCGCGCCCTCGCCTCCCGAACATGAACGCCTCCTCCCGTCCCCGGCCGTTGGATCGCTACACCCCGATTGGCGGCCTCGCGGACAGCGTCCAGTGGCTGCTGCGGCGATCCCTGGTGCCGGCGATCGCGGTACTGGCGGGTGAGACCGGTCTGCTGTTTTTTACCGGCAGCCGGGGTGCGACGGCCTTCGCCATGATCGCCTTGGGCACAATACTCGTGCTGGCGCTGTGGCGCGCCCGGGGCATTGGCCTGCCCGTCGTGCCACTGATCGCGATTCAAAATCTCATCGTCTACGGCCTGCCCATCGTCATCGGCCACGAGGTCCTCTCGAACTATCCGGAGAACTACATCACCAATGCCGGACTCGAGGTCTTGATCTACAGTTGCAGCCTGATCGGAGCCTGGCGGATCGGCATGGGGCTGTTTCATCCCGGATCAGACATCTCCCGCGCACTGCAAGGCTTCAGGCAGGAAGGCGCCGGCAAACTCAAACGGCTCGGCTTCACGCTCATCATTGGCTCCACCCTCTACCTGGTGCTGGATAGCATGCACCTGCTGGCGACGCTGTATTCCTACCTGCCCGACGGGGCGGCCTCGATGATCACGACGCTCGTCGCCGCCGCGGGTGCCTGCGGCTTCTTCCTCGGCGCCATGTTTGTCGGCTCGAGAACCATGCCCACCGGCGGCCGGGTATTATTCTGGAGCCTGCTGGCTGGAAACTGTCTCATCAGCGCCTCGGGATTCCTGCTTTCCGCCACGACCGGCATGTTCGCCTCGGTCCTGATCGGTTTGTTTTGGAGCTCGGGACGGATGCCCTGGCGCTACCTCGTCGTCGTGGGGCTGATGCTGTCGTTCCTCAATCTCGGCAAGTTCACCATGCGCGAGCGCTACTGGGGCGCGGACGGTGAGGCGAACGTGACCATCTCGCTGGGCCAGATGCCGCACTATTACGGCGAGTGGATCCAGGCGAGCCTAGCCGCGGTGGGCCGGGGTCGCCGGGACGACGCGGCCCACGACGCCGGGGGCAAGTCCTCCAACGGTCAGAACCTGCTCGAGCGCGTCAACAACCTGCAGAACCTGCTTTTCGTCATCGATGCCATCGACGCGGGACATATCCCCCCGCTGCATGGCCAGACCTACTCGCTGATTCCTCCCTTGCTCGTGCCCCGGATCTTCTGGCCGGACAAACCGCGAACTCACGAGGGTCAGATTCTGCTCAACGTTCACTTCGGCCGCCAGGAGCTGGACGCGACCATGCAAACCTACATCGCCTGGGGATTGCTACCCGAGGCCTATGGAAATTTCGGCGCCAAAGCCGGCGCCATTTTCCTCGGTGTTTGCCTTGGATTGTTCTTCGCCTGGCTCGAGAGTTTTACCGCACACAAGGTCCTGCTCTCCCTCGAGGGGTTCATCTCCTTCACCATCCTGCTCGGCTTGATGGGCTCGTTTGAAATGGTCGCCAGCATCCTCGTCACCTCCATCTTCCAGTCCATTGTTGTGCTCATCGTCGCCTGCTTCCCCTTTGTCGAGCGGACGGTGCTCCGGCGGCCTCCCTCCGCCACCTCATGACTTCCGCTCCCTCTGTCCGGCTGGCGGTGGTCCTTTCGCATCCCACGCAATATTACAGTCCGTGGTTTCGCTGGCTGCGGGCGCACACCGCGCTTGAGCTCCGGGTGTTTTATCTCTGGCAAGCAGGAGTGAGCGCGCAGCCCGATCCGGAGTTCTTGAAAACCTTCCAATGGGATGTGGACCTGCTTTCCGGCTATGAACACGAATTTGTGCCCAACGTCGCGCGTTCGCCCGGCTCGGACCGCTTCTGGGGGCTGCGCAACCCCACGTTGACCTCCCGCCTGGCCGAATGGCGGCCGGAGGCCGTGCTGCTGTTCGGCTACGCTTACGCGACCCATCTGCGCCTGATTCTCTGGGCCCGCCGGCGCGGCGTGCCGCTCGTGTTTCGCGGCGACTCTCATCTCCTCGGCCGGCCGTCGCCCGGTGGGTGGCAGGTAGGGCTGCTGCGCCTGCTCTACCGGCAGTTCGCCGCCGTCACTTGGGTTGGAAAGGCGAACCGCGATTACTTCGCGACGCTTGGCGTTCCGGCGAATCGGCTGTTTTTCGCGCCGCACGCCGTCAACCACGAGCTTTTCAATCCGGCCCGACCCGAGCACCAAGCCGCCGCCGCCGCGCTCCGGCGCGAACTCGGGATCGCTTCGACGACCCGCGTCGTGCTCTTCGCCGGCAAGTTCCTTCCGGCCAAGCAGCCGCGCGAGTTGCTCGAGGCGTTTCTCTCCCTCCATCTGCCCGGCACCGCCCTCGTGATGGTCGGCGATGGACCCGAAAGCGCGGCTCTGCGGGAGCGCGCCCGGGCCTCGCCGGGCGGCGGAGTGTATTTCCTTCCGTTCGCCAACCAGAGCGAAATGCCCGCGCGGTATTTGCTGGCCGACGTCTTTGTGCTGCCCTCGCGGGGCCTGTATGAAACGTGGGGACTCGCCGTCAACGAGGCCATGCACCTGGGCCTGCCCTGCCTCGTGAGCGACCGCGTCGGGTGCCAGCAGGATCTCGTGAGCGACGGCGAAACCGGCTGGGTGTTCCGGGCCGATGACCCCGCGCACCTGCGCGTGAAACTCTCGGCGGCGCTCACCGCCGATTTGGCCGGATTCAAGCCACGCGTGGTGGCGCGCGTTGCCGGCTACACCTACGCGCACGCCACCAGCGGCCTGCTCGCCGCGCTTAATTCGCTGCCCCGGCGGCCTCCCGCGTGAGAATCACCATCGTCACGGGATTTTTCCTGCCGGTTCCGCCGGTGCAGGGCGGCTCAACCGAGAAGATCTGGTATCGCCTCGCGCAGGAATTCGCCGCGGCCGGCCATGAAATTACGTTCGTCTCCCGCGCTTGGCCCGGCTTCGCCAACTCCGAGACGAGTCAGGGGATCCGACACGTGCGTCTGCGCGGCGTCGATCACTCGCGTTTTCTGGTTTTCAATCTGTTGCACGATTTCTGGTGGGGCGTCCGGATGGCCCGGCGTTTGCCCGCAGCTGATGTCGTGATTTGCAACACCGTGACGCTGCCGGTCTGGCTCCGCCGGTTGAAGCCTTCCGCCGGCCGGGTGGTCGCCGTGCTGGCGCGCATGCCGAAAGGTCATGGTCGGGCCTATGGGGGCGTCGACCTGCTCTTTTCCCTCAGTGCTGCGGTCACGGCGAAGCTCCGCACGGAAAACCCGCGTCTCGCCTCGCGGATTTCGCCCTTTCCCTACCCTATCGACTGGGCGTTGCATGCCCGCGCGGCGGCAAAGTCTTTTCCGCCCGCTCCGCTGCGGATTGGTTACGTCGGTCGCATCCATCCCGAAAAAGGTCTGCGTGTTCTCCTTGCCGCCGCCGCGCACCTGGCCGCGCGGGCCGACCTTCCGGCTTGGCGGCTCGAGCTGGTGGGTCCGGTCAGCGTGGTCCAAGGAGGCGGTGGGGCGGCCTGGCGCGATGCGCTGGTGCGGGAATTCGCTCCGGTGCTCGGCGACCGCCTCGCTTTCCTGCCGGCGGAGTTCGACGCCACAAAACTGGCTGCGCTCTATGGCGCCATGGATGTCTTTTGCTACCCGAGCCTCGCCGAACAGGGTGAGACGTTTGGCGTCGCCGTCGCCGAAGCGATGGCCGCGGGTTGCGTCGCGGTCGTGTCGGCGCTCCCGTGTTTCGACCAGCTCGTGCGCGATGGCGAAACCGGGGTTGTCTTTGATCACCGGGCGCCCGGCGCCGACCTGCGCCTCGCCGAGGCCCTGACAACATTGCTGTCCGACTCCGGTCTCCGGCGGGCCCTCGCCACGCGTGGACAAGAGCAGGTGCGGCGGTTTGATTACCAGGCAAGCGCGCAATCCGTGCTGTCGGTGCTCGCCACGCTGGTGGATAAGTAGATCCTGCGATTGAAAGCGCCGCTCCTTGCTGCTTGTTCCAACCGACCATGCCCGTCGAAGCCCCCTACCTCGGCCAGAACTGCGTGACGCCTGACCCACGCGGAGAGGTGTTGCGGCGCTGGGTTTGGGCCCTGGTGCAGGCGACGCTTTTCCGCTGGAGTCCCCGTCCGTTCCATGGGTTCCGCACGCGCCTGCTCCGCGTTTTTGGCGCGAACATTTCCGAGCCCTCGCACGTGGTCGTTTTTCCCACAGCCAGGATCACCTATCCGTGGCGGCTTACCCTGGCTCCGCGATCCATGGTCGGTCGCAATGTCACCCTGTATAACCTCGGCCACATCACGCTCCAGCGCGGTGCCAACGTCAGCCAGAACTGCCATCTTTGCGCCGGCACGCACGATTTCTCCCGCTGGAGCATGCCGCTCGTCACCGCTCCCATCATTGTCGGGGAGAACGTCTGGCTGGCCGCCGATGTCTTTGTCGGTCCCGGCGTGACCATCGGCGAGCTGTGTGTCGTGGGCGCACGCTCGGTCGTGGTGAAGGATCTGCCGCCGCGCATGATTTGCGCCGGTCAGCCCTGCCGTCCGCTCAAGCCCCGCCGCGAGCCCCGGATGGAATGAAGGCGTGGGTTCCATCCTTCGGACTTGTCGCCCTGCTCTTCGCCCTGCTCTGCGCGCCGCTGCTGGTTTCCACCCAACCCGGTGGCTATGCCGACGACGAAACCCTCTATCACCTGCCCGCAATCCGGCAAATTCGCGCCCACTGGCCGGCACTGGATTTGAATCGCGACACGCTTTCGGCTGTTTCCCCCGGCTACCATTATGTGTTCGCCACGGTTTCCTTGATCACGGGCACGGGACGACTCCCGCTGCAGCTCGTCACGTGGGGCTTGAGCCTCGGCCTGCTCGCTCTGCTTTGGCGGTTGTTTCCCGCCTCGATGCCAGATCTTGCCCTGGCCGCCTTGCTGCCGTTGGCCTGCTCCAATTTTTTTATCAAGTCAGCCTCCTGGATCGTGACGGACAATCCCGGGCTTCTGTGCGCCGCGGCCGCACTTGCCGCCATTTTTCTGCTCAGCAATCCGGCCGGAGGCTGGATCGCGGGAGCGCTTGCAGGTCTGGCAACCTTCCTGCGCCAATGGCACGTCTGGATTGTTGTCCCTCTCGGCCTGCGCGCGCTAAGGCAGATGAAATCCGCCGCCGGTCCGCGGCCTCGCGCGCTGGCGCTCGTTCCCCTGCTGGTTCCGATCGGCGTCCTGGGCGCGTTGATGGCGCGCTGGCATGGCCTGGTGCCGCCGGCCTGGCAGGCCGCGGTGTCTCAGGGATCGATCTCAACCGCCCCGCTCTGCTACCTCTTCGCGGTGTTTTTCATGCTGGGCATCTTTTACGTCGTCGCCCTGCCTCCGGAAACGATTGCCCGTTCTGATTGGCGGAGCCCTTGGACGCTCGGCGCGGCCGCCGCCGGGCTTCTGCTCGCCCTCGCGGGTCCGATCGATTACAATATCGCTGCCGCCCGGTGGGGCGGCTACCTCTGGGCCGCGGCCGCGAAACTCCCGCTGCTCGGCCAGCGGTCGGTGCTTTTTCTTCTGCTCACGCCCCTCGGCGCGGCTTTGCTGGTCGTGATGACCCAGCGGCTCGTCCGCCAGTCGCAGCACGGTCTGGCGATGCTTTGGCTGGGCGCGTTTCTCGCGTGGACGGCAACGGCGCTGCCGAGCCGCGTTGCCCTTCGCCGCTACTTCGAGCCGACCGTTCTGATCTTTCTCATTTTTTGGATTCTGCTCATGGTCCGGGGAACCGAGGCCAAACCAAGCTTCCGCCCGGCCGGACTGTATGCCGTCGCGTTCGCGCAAATCCTCATCACGCTCGCCACGGCCCACTACAATACCTACGGACGCAGCCTTTTGACCGGCGGCTGATCCACTTCATGCGGCCATGAAAATCACCCACGTCGTTCCCAGCCTTGAGTCGCGCCACGGCGGCCCGAGCAAGTCGGTGCACGCGCTGGCCGCGGCCTGTGCCGCCATCGGGCACGATACCGCATTGCTGGCTACCTCTCCGGGAGCCGCCGAGACCCGCGACGCCGGGCAACTCCGGGTGCGGATCTTCCATCGCGACTGGCCTCAGCAAATTTGCCCGTCGGCCGGTCTCCGCGACGCGCTCGCCGATTGCGACGCAGACATCATCCATCATCATTCGCTCTGGCTGCGCCCGCTGCACTATGCGCATCGCGCGTCGCAGTTGCATGGCGCGAAATTGGTCATCTCGCCGCGGGGCATGATGAGCCCCTGGGCTTGGAATTATCATCGCGTCCGCAAGTGCCTGGCCCACGCCTTTATCCACCCCGGCGCGTTCGCCGCGGCCCATGGCTGGCACGCGACCAGCGCGGAGGAAGCGGCGGACATCCGCCGGCTCGGGTTCGGACAACCCGTGTGCGTCGCGCCCAATGGTGTCAGGCTGCCCGCTTCCGACCAGCTCATCGCGGCCCGCGCTGCGTGGCACGAACGTTGCCCGGCCACCGCCCGCCGCCCCGTGGCGCTGTTCTACTCGCGCTTTCATCGCAAAAAGCGGGTGCGGGAACTGGTCAATCTGTGGCTCGCCGCACCCCGCGGAGACTGGCTGCTCCTCCTCGTGGGCGTGCCGGAGGAATACTCCGTCGCCGAGATCCAGCGCTGGATTACCGCGGCCGGCGCGCGAGACCGCGTGGCGGTATTCGACGGCACCGAGCCGCCCGCGCCCTACGCGGTGGCCTCCCTTTTCCTCCTGCCGTCCCACTCGGAGAACTTCGGCCTGGTGATCGCCGAGGCGATGGCGGCAGGCGTGCCGGCGGTGGTGACGGACGGCACCCCGTGGGCCGGGCTGAACACGGATAACCGGGGCTGGTGTGTGGCGTGGCCGGATTTTCACCGGACGCTGCAATCCGCGCTGGCGGAGAGTCCGGCCCAACGGGAGGCCCGCGGGCTGCGGGCACGGGCGTGGGTGTTGCGCGAGTATTCGTGGGAAAAATCCGCGCGCGATCTCACGGCCTTTTACGGGCAATTGCAGGAATCCCGAACGTGAATCCCCGTCACCGTCAGGCGGAGGCCAGCTCAGATTCACCCTGGCGGGAACCGGGCCGGGAGCCGCTCCATTGGCTTGAAATTGCCACGCTGACCCACGTCGGACTATTGCTGCTGCTCGGCTCGTGGGCGTTCGGCGGCGGGACCGCGTGGGCGCGGCAGCTGATCTCCTGCTGGGGCAGCCTCGGTTGGCTCATCACCCTCGCGGTCGTGCTGGATCGCCGGCGCTGGCGCAACGGTTTCCTCCGGCCCCTGCGTTGGCTGTGGCCCTTCGCCGCCTTCAACGCGCTCGTCCTGCTCAGCTGCCTCAATCCCAGTTTTTCGGAGCGCTTCTTTGCCGGCCAATCCCTGCTCGCGCATACCGGGGCGGCCCATCCCGGTCTGCCCAGCACGGCGCATCCGCCGACTTCGCTGGAGCACCTGTGGTTGTTCGACGCGATTTACCTATCCTGTTTCAATCTCATCCTGGTCGTGCGGCGACGCCGGGCGTTGCGGGCATTGCTCGTGGTCGCCTGCGCCAATGCCGTGCTCCTGTCGGTCTTTGGCACCTTCCAAAATCTGACTTCGGATGGCTTGTATTTCGGCCGGATGCCTTCACCCAACCCGCGTTTCTTTTCGACGTTCGTCTATGCCAACCATTGGGCTGCCTTTGTTCTGCTGTTCATCGCGGCCTGCGTCGGCCTGATTTTTTATCGCACCCGTCATCAGCCCGTCAATCGACTGGCCGGTTCCCCTCTGGCCATGGGCATCGTCTGCCTGCTGCTGATGGCCATGACCCCCATGATCGGTGGTTCGCGCTCGGGTACCCTGCTCGTGATGATCCTGTTGGGCGGCTGCGTCGTTCACGCCTTCATTCGCATTGTGCGCCAGCGCCGCTCCCTGGGTGAATCCGCAATGCTGCCTCTCAGCGGCTTGGCGCTCTGTGTCCTGCTCGCGGCGGGCGCGGCCGTCTATCTGGGCCGGGCCACGCTCCGCGAGCGGTGGCGGGACACGCAGGGCCAGTGGCAGGCCGGATTGACCGCCGAGCGCCTCAAGCTTTATGCGGACACCTGGCACCTGGCGGCGGAACGCCCGTTTTCCGGCTGGGGTTTGGGCTGTTACGATAAGGCACTGCTGCTGGTCCGCCCCCGGCCGCTGGAAGCCCGGAGGCAATATGAGCACAGCTACGTTGACGCGCATTCGGACTGGTTGCAGTCCCTCGCCGAGGTCGGCTTTGCGGGCACCATCCTCATCGGCCTGTGCGGCCTCCTGCCACTGCAGGATTTGTGGGCGGCGCGCCATCTGGGCTCGCTCTCGGCTTACCTGCTCGCCGGCTGCGGGCTTATTCTGCTTTATGCCGTGGTGGAGTTCCCTTTCGGCAATCCTGCGGTTGTGATCGCATTCTGGACCTGCTTCTTTTGCGCCGTGCGTCATGGTCGCCGGCCCGGCTGCCCTCCTGGCGTTGAATCGTCATCCCATGCGTCCCCCATGCCATGAGTGCGCCCTGTCCCATTTCCATCCTCATTCCGGCCAAGAACGAGCGGGCCAATATTCGCGCCTGCATTGAGTCCGCGCGTTTTGCCGCGGAGGTTGTCGTGGTCGACTCCGGCAGCACGGATGGCACGCGCGAGATCGCGGCATTGCTCGGGGCCCGGGTGGTTGATTTCCAGTGGAATGGCCGTTTCCCCAAGAAGAAGAACTGGGCGCTGGCGCAGATCGCCTGGCAGCATGAGTGGGTGTTCATCCTCGATGCGGACGAACGCATCACGACCGAGCTGGCCGACGAGCTGCGCCAGGTGGTCGCCGCACCGGCCGCGAACGGCTACTATGTGAACCGGCGGTTTTGGTTTCTCGACGGCTGGCTCCGTCATTGCGGCTACTACCCGAGTTGGAACCTGCGTTTTTTCCGCCATGCCCTCGGGCGTTACGAGGAATTTGCCGGGCTGAGCGACACCGGCTCCGGGGACAACGAAGTCCACGAACACGTGTTGCTGCCCGGTCCCACCGGCCGGCTGCGGGGCGCAATGGAACACTTTGCCTTCCCCTCCATCGACGTCTGGGTGGAGAAACACAATCGCTACTCCAATTGGGAGGCACACCTCCTCACCGCCGGAACCGCTGGTCCTGCAGCCAACGCCGCGCTCGATCCCACGCTGGCGCGCAAGCGCCGCCTCAAGCAGCTCGCCGCGCGCCTGCCGTTCCGCCCCGCGTTGCGGTTTTTCTACCACTACGTCGTCCGCGCCGGATTCCTCGACGGTTACCGCGGCTATGTCTTCTGCCGGTTGATGGCGTTCTATGAATTCCTCAGCGTGGCGAAGGCCGCCGAGTTGCGGCGCAAGCGGCAGAAATAACCGGTCATGTCCGTCGCCCCACCCCCGATGCGGCGCATCGTTTTTCTCAATCGCTCCTATTGGCCGGAGGAACCCGCCACGGCGCAATTGCTCACGGATCTCGCGGAAGCGCTCGCGGCTGACGGAAAGGATGTGACCGTCATCACGAGCCGACCTGGTGGGTCCGGCCTGCCCCGTTCTCATATGCACCGGGGTGTGGTCATCCGGCGGGTGCGTTGCACGCGCTGGGCCCGCCTCGGATTGCCCGGCAAGGCGATCGACTTCCTCACCTTTTATGTCGGGGCGCTCGGGCAGTTGCTTTTTATTGCGCGGCGGGGTGACAACGTCGTCGCCTTGACCGATCCTCCGTTGCTCGGTGTCGGCACCTGGCTCGCCACCCGCCTCTGCGGAGCCCGCGTTTTCCACTGGGTGCAGGATATTTATCCCGAAATCGCGGCGGTGTTGACCGGTCAGCCGTGGTTGCGCGCCGTCAACCCGCTGCGCGATCTCGCCTGGCGGCGGTCCGATGGATGCGTGACACTCGGCTCGGATATGGCCGCAACCCTCGCCCGAGCGGGAGTCCCCGCGGAGAAGATCATCCTTTCGCCGAACTGGGCTCTCGCGGGTCTCGGCGGCGTGCCGTGCAATGCCACCGACGCCCTGCGCGCGGCCTGGGAGCTCGAGGGCAAATTCATCGTCGCCTATTCGGGCAACCTCGGGCGCGTGCATGACCTCGGACCGGTGCTCGACCTCGCGGAAGCGCTGCGCTCCGAGACGGCCATCGCATTTGTCTTCATCGGCGACGGCGCCCGGCGCGCTGCGCTCGAGGCGCAGGCCGGCGAGCGCGCGCTCGCCAACCTCCATTTCCATCCGCCGCAACCGCGCGCCGGCCTCGCCGCCGCGCTTGCGCTCGGCGACCTTCATCTCGTTACGCTGCTGCCCGGTTGCGAGCCGTTCGTGTTTCCCAGCAAACTTTACGGTATCGCCGCCGTGGGTCGGCCGGTTATTTTCATCGGGCCGCGGGAGTGTGAGATCGCCCGGCTGGTGGAACAGCGCGGCCTTGGCCGGGCCTTTGCGCGCGATGAAATCACCGCCATCGCCACCACCATCCGCCAACTGGCCGCCGAACCGGGCCGGCTGGCCCTGTTCGCCGCGGCCGCCATGGCCTTTGGCCGCGATCACTCGGGCCCGGCCCGTGCTGCGATCGCTTGGGAAAAGCTGCTGGCGACCACCGGCTAGCCTCTGCCGCGGCTCTTGCCGCCCGCCCAATAGCGCTCAATCTTCGCATGCCACCATGAACAGCCCCAAGAAAACCTTCCTCGCCCTGCTCGGCTTGGACGTGGTTTTGCTGCTGGTTGTTTTCAATGTCATTCGCTTTTCCTGGGGCGTGGGCGGCGGCGAACACTGGATCTTCGTTCCACTGGTCGGGCCGCTCGCCGCGCTGGTCTTCGCTATCTACCTGATCGACGGTTATCGCGCCCGCACGGACATGATGAGCCTCGACTACACGAGCCTTCACGCCATTGCGCTGCTCTGCGCCATGCTCGCCACGCTGCTGATGACATATGTCGTCAAGATTCCGGGCGCGCCCGAGCTGCAGTCCAGCCGCGGTGTGATCGCGTTTTCTTATTTCGCGCTGATCCCCATCACACTCAGCTACCGCCGTCTCATTTATCAACGGGTCAGCAACGCCCAGGGCGGACGCAGCCTGGTGTTTCTGGGCGATTGGGCCAGCTGCCACGCGTTTCGCGCCGAGTGCGAGCGGGTGGGCGCCACCCAGCGCATCGTTTATTCTGTCGTCAGTGATAGCTCCGCCGCCCCGTTCATCGACGACCGGGACAACCGGCTGGTCCCGTTCTCCGAGGTCATCGAGGATATCCAGCACGGGCGGCTGGCGGTGGAGGCGCTGATTCTGCGCGAATCCAACCGCGAGCTTGAACCCGATGTCGCGCAAAAACTGGTGCAGCTTTATTTCAAAGGCCTGCCGACCTACACCCTCGAGCTGTTTCACCAGATTTACTGGCGAAAGATTCCGATCTACCGGCTGAACCAGACCTGGCTTTTCCAGGAAGGCTTTCAAATTGCGCGGGAACCGGTGTTCGAGCGCCTCAAGCGCGTCGGCGACCTGGTCCTCGCCACGGTGGGCCTGATTCTCGCGTCGCCCTTGATCGCGGCCGGGGCGTTGGCGGTGTGGTTGCAGGATCGCGGTCCCTGCTTCTTTGCCCAGACCCGCATCGGCAGGAACCACGTGCCTTTTCGCCTCTACAAGCTCCGGACCATGCGGCCCTCGGCCGCCGAGGGCGCCCGGTATACCCAGCCCGGCGATGCCCGCATCACGACAGTCGGCCGGTTCCTGCGGGCCAGCCGGCTGGATGAGCTGCCGCAGATTTGGAACGTCCTGCGCGGGGACATGAGCCTGATCGGGCCCCGGGCGGAATGGGACAAGCTGGTGGAGGAATACGAACGCGAGATCCCGTGCTACTATTTTCGCCATCTCGTGAAACCGGGCATCACCGGCTGGGCGCAGGTGAACTATCCCTATGGCGCAAATCTCAAGGACACCGTGCGCAAACTCGAATATGACCTCTATTACATCCGGCACTTTTCCTTCACGCTGGATGCGTCCATCGTCTTGAAGACGATTCACGTGATGCTTTTCGGCAAGGGACGATAGGCGTCGCTGATCCTGCCATGAAAACCTATGATTTTATCGCGATCGGCGGCGGCAGCGCCGGTTACAACGCCGCCCGGGTCGCCGCCGGACTGGGCTTGAAGACCGCGATCGTCGACGGTGCCCGCGATCTCGGCGGTCTCTGTATTCTGCGCGGCTGCATGCCGTCCAAGACGCTGCTCTACATGGCCGACGTGCTCCATCTCGCCCAGAAGGGGAAGACGTTCGGACTCAAGATCCCGTCCGCGCGCGCCAACATGCGCGCCATCCACGCGCGCAAGAAGAGGATCATCGCCGAATTCGCCGGGTCGCGCGTGCAGGCGCTTAAGCATGGCAAATTCGAGCTCATTCGGGCCCACGCCCGGTTCGTTGACCCGCATACGGTCAAGCTCTCCGACGGCCGCCAGTTGCGCGCCAGCTACTTTCTCCTGGGAACGGGCTCCAAGGTGAGCGTGCCCCCGGTGCCGGGGCTCGCCGGGGCCAGCTTCTGGACCAGCGACGACGTGCTCGAGCTCGACTTCATTCCCAAGAGCGTCGTGGTGCTCGGCGGCGGCATCGTCGCCTGCGAGTTGTCCCAGTTTCTCAATCGCATCGGCGCGAAGGTCACGCTCATCCAGCGCAGCCGGAACATCCTGCGGGACCACTCCGAGGATGCCTCCACGGTCGTCCAGCAATCCTTTGTGGACGAGGGCATCGAGCTTTTCGCCGGCACCCGGATTGAGCAAATCACGCAGGACCGGCGCGGGACCGCGGTCACGTTTATCCACGACGGCAAGCGCCTCGTCCGTCGCGGCGCGCACCTCTTCAATGCCCTCGGCCGCGAGGCCAACACCGCGGCGCTGGATCTCGACGCCGCCGGCGTGCGCACGCGTCCCGGCGGCCAGATCCTCATCAATCGCTGGCAGCAGACGAGCGCGCCCCATATTTATGCCGCGGGCGATTGCTCTGGTCCGCACGAGATCGTCCACCTCGCAATCCAGCAGGGCGAACTCGCGGCCCGCCATGCGGCCGGCGTCAAGGGGCTGAAACCCGTCGACCCCGCCCTCCTGTTGAATGTCGTCTTTACCGACCCGCAGCTCGCGACCATCGGGCGGCTCGAGCGCGAATTGGACGCGGCCGCCACGCCGTATCTCTCCGCCAGCTATCCCTTCAACGATCACGGCAAATCCATCCTGATGGACGCCAACTATGGCTACGTGAAGGTCATCGCCGAACCCAAGCGCGGCCGCATCCTCGGTGCCGAGATCGTCGGCAAGGACGCCGGCGAACTCATCCACGCTTTCAGCGGCCCGCTCGCCATGCGGGCCTCGGTCTTTGATTTGCTGCGGGCGCCGTGGTATCACCCCACGCTCGCCGAGATCATCACCTATCCGCTTGAGGAGATCGCGGATAAAATCAAACCACCTCCGAGATCGCCTTGATCCGCGTGCTCGACTGGTTTCTCGCCGTCACCCGGCTCCAATTTTGGCCGGTGCGCGTGCGCTGCGGGGTTGCGGCGGGTGCGCGCTGGACCCTTTATCCGTGGAGTTCCTATTGGCGCGGCACGCAGGAGCCGGCGATGCACGACGCCTTGATCGACCTCGGCAATATCCAGGGCTGGAGCTGCTGGGATCTGGGCGCGCATTTCGGCATCTACAGCATTGGGCTCGCGCGGCGAGTCGGTCCCGCCGGTGAGGTGGCGGCTTTTGAACCCAATCCCGTGAGCTATGCGCGGCTCGCGCGCCACCGCCGCATGAATGGACTTCATTGGATGAAATCGTTTGAGACCGCCGTGTCCGACCGGTCGGGCACCGCCGATTTGTTAACCTACGGAGATCTGCGCAGCACGACCACCCATCTCGCCTACGAAAGCGAATCCGCTGGCGTCGTCAGCCGGCCCGTGGGTGTGCGCACCGTGGTGCTCGATGAGTTGGTGGCAGCCGGGCAGCTGCGCCCGCCCGACTTGATCAAGGTCGATGTCGAGGGCCACTCCCACAAGGCCCTCGCCGGCGCCCGAAAAACCCTGGCCATCAAACGACCCGTGCTCATTGTCGCCTTCCACAGTGAGGCCGAGTTGCAGGGCGTGCTCACGCTGCTGGCCCCGCTCGATTACGAGCACAGCATGATTGGAACCGACTCCGGCAGCACGCACGCGGTGATTGGACACGACTTGCTGTTCAAGCCGAGGCCGCGCCCTTAGCGATCTGCAGCAGATCGCGCAGCTCGACCCGGCCTTCATAGAGTGCCTTGCCGACGATCACGCCGTCGAGGCGCGGCTGCCGCTGCGCCAGCTTCGCCAGCTCGATGACATCCTCGCGACGACTCACCCCGCCGCTTGCGATCACGCGGAATTTTCCTGCCCCGAGCATCGCCTCCTGCGCCGGAAAATTCGGTCCGGTCAGCATGCCGTCGGTGCCAATGTCCGTGTGAATCAGCGTGCGGACACCGAGCGCGTCCATGCGCTGAGCGAGGGTCAGCGCGCTCATGCCGGCGGCCGCGACCCAGCCTTTGACGGCGACCTGGCCGTTCTTCGCATCGATGCCCACGGCGACTTTTTCGCCGAAAGCCTGCACGAGCTCGCCCACGAACGCCTCGCTCTCCGCCGCGCGCGTGCCGATGACCACGCGGCTCACGCCCAGACCCAGCGCCCGCTCGACGGCCGCCCGCGTGCGTAGGCCGCCGCCCAGCTGCACCTTCATCCCGAGCGCGGCAATCCCCTGCACCACCGCGAGATTCTGCGGTTCGCCCGCAAAGGCGCCGTCGAGATCCACGACATGCACCCAGGCGCTGCCCGCGGCCTGGAATTGCGCCGCGACATCCGCGGGATTCTCGGCATACACCGTCTCCTGGTCGGCGCGACCCTGCGTCAGCCGCACGCAGCGGCCGCCCTTGATGTCGATGGCGGGATAGATGATCATGAAACGCCCAAGGACTCACTTAAAGCAGCGCTGAGGCAAAGCTGAAATTGTACGACGATGCAGTTCGCACTGTCCTTGCGAGCTTGGTATCGTCGGACGCGCTGTCCGCCATAGCCTGGGCGAAGGTGGACCGCGAAGAGGCAAAGAAGAAATTTTTGCAATGGGTCTGTTTCTCTCAGGGCATCGCGCCGTTATGTAGGTCGGGGTTTATCCCCGACAGGTTTCCCAGTATATTGGGCGTGAAGCCCGACCTACGTAAACCTGACCCATTACCGAAATTTTCTTTGCGCCGGGGCGCGGTTGGGAGAACTTTTGGGCATGCCCGACTACCAAGCCCCCGTTTTCCTCACCGAGCTGCTCCACGCCCGCTCCCCCTCGGGCTATGAATCCGAGGCCCAGACCGTCTTCGACCGCCACGTCAAACCCGCCGCCGACACCTATGCCCAGGACGCCCTCGGCAACCGGATCGCGACGCTCAATCCCGCCGGCGATCCCGTGCTGATGCTCGCGGGCCACATGGACGAACTCGGCCTTATCATCACCTTTATCAACAAGGACGGGTTTCTCTACTTTGACACCATTGGTGGCCACGACCGCACCGTGATTTCCGGCCGGCGGGTCATCATCCAGACCGCCACCGGCCCCATCAAGGGCGTGACGGGCAAGCGCGCCATCCATATGATGGACGAGGCCGACCGGAAGAAGGTGCCCGAGATTCACGAGATCTGGATCGACATCGGCGCCCGCTCGAAAAAAGAGGCGCTGGCGCGGATCGCGATCGGCGATGCCGCCACCTATGATCACGAATTTGAGCTGTTCCATGGCAGCATCGGTGCGGCGCGGGCGTTCGATAACAAGGTCGGCGCCTACATCGTCGGGGAAACGTTAATCCGCCTCGCCCGCGAGAAAAAGAAACTCGCCGCCAAGGTCGTCAGCGTCGCGACCTCGCAGGAGGAAATCGGCGTTCGCGGCGCGACCACCGCCGCCTATGCCGTCAATCCACACATTGCCATCGCGGTCGATGTCGGGCACGCCACCGACCATCCCGACTGCGACAATCGCAAATACGGTGAAACCAAACTCGGCGGCGGGCCGATCCTCTGTCGTGGCGCCAACATCAATCCCAAGGTCTACCAGCGCCTGCTCGCCGCGGCCAAGAAAGCCCGGATCCCGCACCAGTTCGACGCCGATCCCCGCCCCACCGGCACGGATGCGCGGGCGATCCAGATGGGCCGCGGCGGCGTGGCCACGGGCCTGATCTCGATTCCCCTGCGCTACATGCACACGCCGAGCGAGGTGGTGGATCTGGAGGACGTGGAGCGCTGCGTGAAACTCCTCGTCGAATTCGCCAAAGGCCTCGAAAAGGGCGACTACGCGCACTGGTGAGCCGACGCGCTTTCCGGTTGCGCGCGCTACAACAGAATGAGTCCTTATCGCGACATGCCCTTTCTTCCCGCAACCATTCGGCTCAACCTTAGGCGCAGAAATAACCCCAATGTGTAAGTTGTTTTTTCGAGCACTCACATTCGCCACGTTGCTCCTGCTGATCTGCGCGGTGGATTGCCGGGCACAGTCGTTTTTGGCACGAGAGCTAAAAATCAACGGTATTTTCGCAAGTAGGAGCGACAACTCCATCACCTATTTCTTCTTGGGATGCGGCTGGCTGCGCACACTATCCAGCCGCGACGAAAAGACATTTATCGAGAAGTGGCTCGTTGCTCATCCCAACGCCAAAGCGACCCCCATTTCTGCAATGACTGTTGCTCGAAGGGGTCAGCGGACGCGAGAGCGTTGGGTCTATGTCTGGCTCGAAGACGGCACAGAGATCATGAATGTCGCGCTGATCAAAGAGGGAGTCTTCCCCGGAGGAGTCATGTTGGACATGGTCGAAGCGGAACAGCGACTCATGCAGGAACTCAACGATTCAACACTCGCGAACGTACGCGTCCAAATCGAAAAAGAGCGTTCTTCACGGTCGGTCGGAGAGCGTCCTGTTCGCCTTGTAGCTGATAAAGATTATGCAGATCGCATGAAGCGAATTGCGGCTGCGGAAGACGAAGCAAGGGGTGCCAAAAAAGGAATTTGGTCAGATGGGATGAAGGAAGAGCGAGACGCAGAAGGCTACAAGTGATCAAACCGCCTGGCTGGGTGCCGCTAATGGCGCCGAGCTGGCGCGGCTCGAACCTAATGGGCAAAATAGGGCGACGTAATCAGGCACTGAAGCCATCGGCCATTTGACGGTCAAAGGTAGGGCGGGTCTTTGACCCGCCTTCAGTACACAAAAAAGGCGGGTCAAAGACCCGCCCTACTTCGGAAAACCCCGCGAACGCTCAGGCCGCGTTCTGCTTCGGCTCGGTCTTGCCTGCCCGGCGCAGGGTCGGCTTGCGCCGGCCGGCCACCACGGCGGAATCGATAACGACTTCCGTCACATCGTCGCGCTGGGGCAGCTCATACATGACCTCGAGCATGAGATTTTCCATGATCGAGCGCAGCGCGCGCGCGCCGGTCTTGAGTTCGATCGCCTTGGCGGCGATGGCCTTCACCGCATCGGGTGTGAATTTCAGGCGCACCCCATCCATGGCAAAGAGCTTGGAATACTGCTTCACCGTCGCGTTCTTCGTCTTGAGCAGAAACTTCTCGAGATCGGCGACCTTGAGCTGGTCCAGCACGGAGAGCTTGATTGCATTGACGCCGGCAGCCCGGCCCCCGCCAATCTCACTCATCTCCATGTCCTCCCCGCAGGAAATCAAAACGCTCTTCGACGAAAACGGCTACTACCTTGCCCGCGGGGTCTACCCTCCCGCGGCAGTCGCTGAACTCGAGCGGGAAGTGGATCGTATCGTGGCGCAAAATATCCGGCTCAAGGACTCGCCCGACAAGAGCTGGAAAGGTGAGGCCGTGGACCGCCTCAATGTCGGCGGCACCTCCTTCATTCACACGCACCAGGTGCAGTTCTACTCCGCGCGCTGGCTGCAGGCGCTGCAACATCCCGCCTTTCTCGACATCGCCGAGGCCATCCTCGGATCCGACATCGTGCTGCATCACACCAAGCTCCTCCAGAAACCCGCCGAGAAAGGCGCGCCGTTTCCCATGCACCAGGACTGGTCCTATTTCCCCACGGTCAAGGACACCATGATTGGCGCCACAATCGCGGTCACCCGGGCCACCGACCAGATGGGCTGCCTGCGGGTTTATCCCGGCTCGCACAAACTCGGGCGCATCGCCAATTCGGGCGGCCAGCAGCATTCCGATTTCATGGGGAAAAACTATCCCCTGAAGCGCGCCACCCTCATCGAGGCCGAGGCCGGCGACGTGCTGTTCTTCCACTACTTCACCATCCACGGCTCGATGCCCAACCGTTCCACGCACGTCCGCAAGAACGTGTTCGTCCAGATGCACTCCGGCCACGACCAGGTCGAGCCCGGGAATGGCCACATCGATTCGCGGCTCGTCCTCCGCGGCTGGAGCCATGTGGCCACGCAAAGCTACTGCGAGCATCATTGAGTCGCCCGCCCGCCCCGACATGAAACCGGCAGAGACCGCACCTCCCTGGCGGCGGGCCAACACCGACTGGTTCATGCAGTGCCGCTGGGGCGTGTTCAGCTGCTATCTCGCCGACACCGCCTGCAACCTGAAGCCGATCGACCTGACCGTCGACAAATGGAACCGGCGCATCGACGCCTTCGACGTGAACGGCCTGACCCGCCAGCTCGTGCAGGCCCACGTGCCTTATTTCATCCTTACGATTGGACAGAACTCGGGATTTTATCTGAGCCCCAACCGCACCTACGACGAGATCACCGGGATTGCTCCCAGCAAATGCTCGCGCCGCGACCTCATCGCCGACCTGGCCCGGGCCTTCCAACCGCACGGCATCCGCCTGCTGGTCTATCTGCCCGGCGCCGCGCCGATGAGCGACGCCGTCGCCAAGGAGCGGCTCGAGTCGCCGCCGGATGAGCGTCTCACCTCGCTGCAGCGGCATTGGGAGGCCGTCTGCCGCGAGTGGTCGCTGCGCTGGGGTCGCTCGGTGCACGGCTGGTGGATTGACGGTCCCTACAACGCGCCGGCCTACCAGCATCCTGACGCGCCCAACTACCGCAGCTTCGCCGAGGCGCTCAAGGCCGGCAACCCCGACTCGCTCGTCTCATTCAATAACGGCCTGCGCACCCCGCTCCATTCCATGACGGAGTATGAGGATTTTACGCCCGGCGAGATCGAGCGCGACATGACCGTGGCGCCCGGCGCCGTGTCCGATTGGTCCCGGCTGGCCAACTATTCGCGTTTCCTCGACGGCGCGCAGCTGCACGTGCTCACGCTCATGGGCGAATGGTGGGGCAACGGACCGGTGCGCTTTCCCGACGAGTTTCCCATCGGCTACACGAAGTTTTTCAACGCCCGGGGCGGCGTGGTGTCATGGGATGTCCCGCTCACCCCCGCCGGCCTGCTCGACGAAAGCTTCCGCCCGCAGATCGAGGCCCTCGGCCGCGCGATCATGGTTCAGGAAAGCTGAGACGTTCATCCACCGAACCTACCGCGGAATTTCCCGTTGACGCGCCCGGCGGGTGGCCCTTTGTTCGCCCCTCCATTGTCGGCAAGTTAGCTCAGTTGGTAGAGCAGAGGACTGAAAATCCTTGTGTCCCCGGTTCGATTCCGGGACTTGCCACCATTTTCCATGGGACGCTCACGGCAGGAAACGGGCCGTAAATGGCAAAATACGCCCAGTGAGCCGGAAGAGATCGGTGTATTCTCCGGGCCAGCGCAGGGGTTTTCTCTGCGGCATCCGTCCACCTTCAACCGGAGACATCCGCCATGCTCAAAAAATACTGCATCGAATACAGCGTCCGCTTTCAGAAACATCTGCCGACTGAACGTCACCAGTATTTCACCGATGATCCGGTGGCCGGCGAGGACTTCGTGCAGGATTTGCTGGAACGCGGCATGGGCCTCCATGCGATCAAGCATGAGGGCGTGGACCTGCCCAAGGTGGACTTCGACCGCTTTGTGAAAATCGCGGCATCCAAAGTCACCTCCCGGCTCATCTGCAAATCCCTCAATATCAAATCGGACGAGGAACGCTTTCGGTTCGGTTTTGCGGCATAGGCCCGCGACGGGACCAGGCCGCTCCGGCACGGTCGCAACCCGGACAATTAATGCGCAAACTTTCGCGAAAAGTGCGCAGTGCCGGGCGGCAATCAGGCCCATATTCAGATCGCAAGCTGGTCATTCTTCGCTTGCGCGGTGGGCGTTCAGCCGAACGCGACCGAGCCCTCTGGCCCGGTCGCCCGATTCACATCGCTAACCAGGAGAACCCCATGAAAACCGAAACCGACAGGACCATCCAGACGCCCGAATACGTCTTGCATGAGCTTCGTTCCCTCGTAACCGGGGCGGAACATATTCTCGGCCATGCGCCGAAGGGTGATCGCGAGGCGTCGCGTGCGGCCCGATCTGCCACCCATCGCACTGTGAATCAACTCACCGCCCCTGCGGACAGGGCAATACGCGCAGCAGAGATATCATAGCGTAAAATACCCGGGGAATTTTTCCGACTACCATGAATCTCCTGCCCAAGCTGCCGAACGGCGGCCGCCGTCGCCTACAGGCCAAACCGGGCGCTCCTGCCACGGCCGGCGAGGCGGTGGTGCGGTCCGTTCGCATCTCGACCGATGGCATCAATCTGGCCGGCGATCTGACCATTCCCGCCCATGCCACCGGGGTGGTGTTGTTCGCCCATGGCAGTGGCAGCAGCCGGCACAGCCCGCGCAATCAGTCCGTCGCGCGGACGATCCAGGCCTCCGGCACCGCCACGCTGCTCTTTGACCTGTTGTCCGCCGGGGAGGAGCAGGAGGATGCGATCGACGGGCATCTGCGTTTCAACATCGATCTCCTGGCACTGCGCCTGGTTCAGGCCGTGCGCTGGAGATCGATGTTGAAACGCAGATGCCC
>OCZT010001020.1_pt1 | contig 28795 bp, 25 predicted proteins | sample 1539031 | NCBI WGS metagenome assembly OCZT01 (sample SAMEA3539308, study PRJEB22396) | soil metagenome | biome: tundra; feature: field; material: soil | place: USA | collected 2010-05 | depth 0.15 m | reverse complement strand
GCGGAGCGGCCGGCGAATGTGTGGTTCGTGGTGAGGTCGATGCTGCCGGGGTAGAAGTATTGCCGGAAGCGCCCCGTCCGAGTGCCCAGCCTTTCTGGGCCAACGTCACCTAGCCTCGAACCACCGGATGCTCCCCCGTCTCGCGCGCCACCGTCGGTGTTGCCCCTGCGAGATGCTCGTGCGGCGGCAGCCCCAGGTGCGACCGCGCGCGATCGAGCGAATCGTCGAGATTCCCGAACACGTTGTCGTCGCCCACTTCATCGAGGAGCCCCGACCGCGTCATCGCGACGAGCGGCTGCGAGTGCACGTCGGAGAGCAGGACCAGCGTTCCGTCGCGCCGCGAGCGCTCCACCACGTCGCGAAGCGCGTGCATGCCCGTGGAGTCGATGGCGGGCACGTCGCGCATCCTTATGATGAGCACCTTCGGCCGTCCGCCCACCTGCCCGATCGCCTCCTTGAACGCCTCGGCGGCCCCGAAGAAGAACGGGCCGTTGATCTCGAAGATCTCGACGCTTGACGGGACGTCCCGCAAGTGCGCGGCGTTGCGGTCGGTGGAGTAGCGATCGCCGGGATCGTCGACGTCGTTCGTCATCACGCTGACGTTCGTCACCTCGACCATCCGGCGCACGAACAGCCCCGCGGCAAGAACCATCCCCACTTCGATGGCCGCGGTGAGGTCGACGAACACGGTGAGCAGGAACGTCGCCAGCAGCACGATGACGTCGCTGCGCGGCGCGCGGAGCTCGCTGCGGAAGGTGCGCCACTCGCTCATGTGGTACGACACGACCACGAGAATCGCGGCAAGCGTCGCCATCGGAATGAGCGACGCCCAACGCCCGAAGAACAGCGTGATCAGCAGCAGCGTGAACGCGTGCACGAGACCCGCCACCGGCGTGCGACCTCCGCTCTTGACGTTGGTGGCCGTGCGCGCGATGGCGCCGGTCGCAGGGATGCCGCCGAACAGCGGCGTCACCAGGTTCGCGACGCCCTGCGCCACCAGTTCCATGTTGGAGCGATGGCGTCCGCCTATCATGCCGTCGGCGACGACGGCCGAGAGCAGCGACTCCACGGAGCCAAGAATGGCGATCGTAAATGCGGGTGCGACGAGCTGGCGCAGGTCGAGCGCGCCGAAGTTCGGGAGGTGAGGGTGTGGAATGCTCGCGGCGATCGCGCCGAAGCGGCTGCCGATCGTCTCCACCGGGAGGTGCAGCACCTGCACGAGCACGGTCGCGGCGACGAGCGCCACGAAGGGCCCGGGTATCTTGCGGCTGATACTGAAGCGCGGCCACACCACGATGATCGCGAGCGAGAATACGCCTACGAGGGCAGCCGTCGAGCTCGTGCTGTGCAGGTTGGCGGCGTACGCCTGCCACTTCGCGACGAACTCCGCCGGCACCGCGCCCATCGACAGACCGAGGAAGTCCTTGACCTCCGTGGAGAAGATGATGACGGCGATGCCGCTCGTGAATCCCGTCACGACGGGCTGCGGAACGAACTTGATTACGGCACCGAGCCGCGCGACGCCGAGAATGACGAGGAACACGCCGGCCATCATCGTGGCCGCGAGCAGGCCGTCGACTCCGAAGCGCTGTACGATGCCGTAGACGATGACGACGAACGCGCCGGTGGGTCCGCCGATCTGCACGCGCGAGCCGCCGAGCAGGGCGACGAGTCCGCCGGCGATGATCGCGGTCCACAGTCCCCGATCGGGCGTGACACCGCTGGCGATGGCGAAGGCGATGGCGAGCGGCAACGCGACGATGCCGACGATGACGCCGGCGGAGACGTCGGCCGCCGCCTGTTCGCGCGTGTATCCGCGCAGGGTCGAGAAGAGTTTTGGGACGAGCACGGGGCGGAAGGGCAGGTGAGAACGGCGCGGAACGCGGCCGAGCGACGTCTCCCGGCCCAACACTGAATCTATTGTGCATTGACTGAACAGTCAATATATTCCGGTCAAGCCTCCGCCGAGGATCCCGATGCCTGGCGCGAAAGTTCCGCAGCCCGTGCGGCGCAAACAAATTCTCACCGCGGCCTACCGCGTCGCGGCGGAGCGCGGCCTGACCGGCACGCGCATCGGCGAGGTCGCGACGCGCGCCGGCGTCAGTCACGGACTGGTGCTCTTCCACTTCAAGTCGAAGCGCGGGCTCCTGCTGGCGCTGCTCGACTGGCTGCTCGAGTCGACCACCGTCCTGCACCTCGGCCCGGACATCCTCGAACTGTCCAGTCCGTTCGACCAGTTGCGGGTGCTCCTCCGGCAGGAAATGAACCGGCTCTCCAGCGAGCCGCAGCGCACGCGCCTGACGTTCGACTACTGGAGCGCGAGCGTTCGCGACGCGACGATTCGCTCGAAGATGCGCACGGAGTTCGCGCGGTATCGCGCGGCGTTCCGGCCGGTGGCCGAAGCGGTGATCGCCGCCAACCCCGTGCGGTTTCGCGGCGTCACGGCGGCCGGCCTCGCGGCGGTGAGCGTCAGCTTCATCAAGGGCTGCGCGGTGCAATCGATGCTCGATCACGATCACTTCGACATCGCCGAATTTCTGGGGGCCGCCGAACATCTCATTCAGGAGGTGCCGGCAGAACGGCGCCGCCGGCCCGCATCGGCGCGCCGGGTTGTACTTCACTCCGCCCGGTGAGCGCATGCGACTGACGATGCGTGAGGCGGCTGCGTTCCTTGGCGTGAGTGAGTCGATGACGGAGCGGTGGGTGGAAGGGCGCGGCCTCCCGGCACATCGCTGGGACGAGCGGTGGTACGTCAATCCGGTGGAGCTCTGGGAATGGGCGGTGGAGCAGGGGCTTCCCGTCTCGCGCGCCCTGCTCGAGGATGCCGCGCGCGGACGCGATGAGAGCCCCTCCGTCTCCGAGTTGCTCCGCGCCGGCGGCATCTATCACGATGTTCCCGGTGCGACGAAAGCGGACGCGCTGCGGTCGTTCGTGGCCCGCCTGCCGTTGCCGCCGGAACAGGATCGCGAGTTCCTGCTCGACGTGCTCGAAGCCCGTGAGGCACTGAGCTCGACCGGCATCGGCGACGGCATCGCCATCCCGCACGTGCGGAACCCCATTCTGCTGCACGTCGATCATCCGTTCGTCGCGCTGGCCCTGCTCCGGCAGCCCGTGACGTTCGGCGCGATCGATGGCCTGCCGGTGCACGCGCTGTTCATGGTCATCACTTCTTCCGTCTCCGACCACCTCGGCATCCTGGCCCGGCTCGCGTTCGTGCTGCACGACCAGGAAGTGCGCGCGCTGTTGCGCGCACGTGCGCCGGCCGAGCGCATCCTCGAGCGCGTGGAGATCGTTGAGAGCACGCGGCACTCCGCGGAGTACCAGGCCAGGCGACCGACATGACGATGTGGCCCGTGTTCGGCGGCCTTGGTATCATCGCGCTCGGCGGAGTCCTGGCCGTGGCGGGTCGACGCGCGGCGTGGGGCGAGCGCGCGCTCATCTGGTGTGTGTGGCTCGGCAGTCTCGCGGCCGCCATGCCGGCCGTCCGAGTACTGACGACGGTTGAGTCGCTTGAGTGGCGCACTGCGGTCCACCTGCCGGGCGGCGACTGGGTGTTCGGGCTCGATCCGCTCTCGTCCGTGTTCCTGCTCGCGATCCTGGTCGTCAGCGCGGCCGCGACGCCCTACGGCGTGACATATCTCGCTCGCGAGCGCGGACACCTTGGCGTGTGGTTCAGTCACGCGGCGCTCGTCGCGCTCATCATCGCGCTCGCGCTCGTCGTGATGGCACGCGCGGTGGTGCCCTTCCTCGGCGCGTGGGAGATCATGGCGATCATGTCGTATCTGTTGATCGTCACCGAGCACGATCGGATGGAGGTGCGACGCGCCGGACTGCTTTATCTGGTCGTCACCCACGCCGGCACGCTCGCGCTGTTCGTGATGTTCGCGATCTGGAGCGGTGCGGGAAACGATTGGACGTTCACGGCGCTCGCCGCTGCCACGCCGCATCTGTCGCACGGCACGGGCCTCATCTTCGCGCTCGCCACGTTCGGCTTCGGACTGAAGGCCGGCGCGGTGCCGGGCCACTTCTGGCTGCCGCCCGCGCATGCCGCCTCGCCCTCGCATGTCTCGGCGATAATGTCGGGCGTCGTCATCAAGACCGGGATCTACGGCCTCCTGCGCGTGGTGATGCTCGCCGGAGGTGCGCCCGCGTGGTGGGGGTGGACGATCCTCGCGATGGGAGCGGCATCCGCCGTGCTCGGCGTGCTCTGGGCACTCGCGCAGCACGACATCAAGCGGCTGCTCGCGTACCACAGCGTGGAGAACATCGGGATCATCCTGCTGGGGATCGCCACCGGCGCCCTCGGCTCGACGTACGGCCATCCCGCGCTAGCCGTGCTCGGATACGCGGCGGCCGCGATGCATACCTTCAACCACGCGCTCTTCAAGAGCGTGCTCTTTTTCGGCGCGGGGGCCGTGTCGCACGCGACGGGCACGCGGAACCTCGAGGAACTGGGCGGCCTGACGAAACAAATGCCGCTCCTCGCGCTGACGTTCGTCGTGGGTGCCGCGGCGATCATCGGCGTGCCGCCACTCAACGGCTTCGTCAGCGAATGGCTCGTGTTCCAGGGGCTGTGGGGCGCGGGGATCGCGGGCGGTGCGGTTCGGGTCGCGGTGCTCGCGGTTCCCTTGCTTGCACTCTCGGGCGGACTTGCACTCGCCTGTTTCGCGAAAGTCGTCGGCGTGGTCTTCCTCGGCACGCCGCGGAGCGATCGTACTCGCGGGGTTGGCGAGGCACCCGCGGGACTGCTGGCACCGACGGCGGCGCTCGCCGCGGCGTGCGTCGTGCTCGGCCTCTTGCCCGCGCTCGTGCTGCCGGCCCTGCTGCGGGTCGGCGCGCAGATCGCGTCGCAGCCGATTGGTGCATCGGCTGTGACGCTCGTTGACGTAGTGCGTGATGCCGGGCGAGTGTCGCTGTTCGCGGCCTTCGTTGTGACGATGCTGGGAGTGGTCTGGGGCGCGCGTGCCCTGATGATGCGTCGCCGCACCGTGCGCCGCGCACCGACATGGACGTGCGGATACGAGCTGACCACGCCACGCATGCAGTACACGGCATCGTCGTTCGCAACGCCGCTGCTCGACATTTTCAGCCGCCTCACCGGTGTTCAGACGTACCGCGGCGCGACGCTGCTGCATACCGTCTCGCATGATCCCGTGCTCGACGGAGCCCTCGCGCCGCTCTGGACGAAGGGACGGGATTGGGCCCTGCGCCTGCGCGCCATCCAGCACGGCCGGTTGCGTTTCTATCTCCTGTACGTCGTGGTCGCGTTGCTGCTCGTGCTCGCGTACGTCGTCCTTTGGCCGGTCTGACCGGGGCCATGAACGAACCCCTGTTGGCACTCGCGCTCGTTCTCGTGATGGCGCCGCTCCTGCCGGGCGTCGCGTTGCGGACGCGCGCCATGCTGACGGGAAGGCGGGGCGCACCGGCGTGGCAACTCTACGCGGATCTCTGGAAGCTCGCGCGGCGCGGCGCCGTGTACAGCACCACCACGACCTGGATCTTCCGGTTCACCCCGGTGGCCGTCCTCGCGACAACCGTAGCGGCAGCGCTGCTCGTGCCGCTCGACGGCCGCAACGCCGTGTTGCGGTTTGGCGGCGACGCGGTGGCGTTCGCGTCGGTGCTGGCGCTCGGGCGGTTCGCGCTCGTGCTCGGTGCGCTCGACACGGGATCCAGTTTCGAAGGGATGGGTGCGAGCCGCGACGTGACGTTCGCGAGCATCGTCGAGTTCGGACTGCTGCTGACGTTCTCGGCGCTGGCGGTGGCCACTGGCGAGTTGTCGCTGACCGGCATGTTCGGCGGACCGCTCGCCGCGCGCGCGGGCGCCCTGACGGCACCGCTCACTCTTCTCGCGATGGGGCTGTTCGCCCTCATGCTCGCCGAGTGCGCGCGAATGCCGGTCGACGATCCCACCACGCATCTCGAACTGACGATGGTGCACGAGGTAATGGTGCTCGACCACGGCGGACCCGACCTGGCGCTCATCCTCTATGCGAGTGCGCTCAAGCTCGCGCTCTTCAGCGCATTGGCTTTCGGTCTGGTCGTACCGCGTGCCAGGTGGAGCGCGCCGGCGTCGGCCGTGGGTTTGGCGGCCGGGCTGCTGGCGAGCGCCGTCGCGGTCGGCGTCGTCGAGTCGGTCACGGCGCGGCTGCGCATGGCGAAGGTGCCGCTGTACGTCTTTGGCAGCGCCGCGCTCGGCGGCGTCGCACTCATCCTGTTGCTGCGCTGACGGATCATGCAGACTTCGGCCGACCTGCTCCTGCTGCTCATAGCACTCACCGAGTTGGTGGTGCTCGGCGTTTCGCGGTTGAGCACGTGCATCCGGGCGATTGCGTGGCAGGGACTCTTTCTTGGGCTGTTGCCGATCGCGCTGAGCGGCTGGGGTTCGACGCACGTGTTCTTCCTCGCCGGCGGAACGATCGCCGTGAAGGCCGTCGTGCTGCCGCGGATGCTGCGCTGGGCCATGCGCGAGGCAAAAGTGCGGCGCGACGTGGAGCCGCTGATCGGCTATCTCGGAACGCTGCTGCTCGGAGTGCTCGCCCTGGGAGCCGCCTTCGCCGTGGCGCAGCGGCTGCCCGCGGTGGCGGGCAACGACCTGCTGATCCCGATGGCGCTGGCGAGCGTGATGATCGGCCTGGTCGTGCTCATCACTCGCGCCAAGGCCATCTCGCAGGTCGTTGGCTATCTCATACTCGAGAACGGTGTGTTCCTCTTCGGGCTGACGCAGACGAGTCGTGTGCCGTTCCTCATCGAGATCGGCGTGCTCCTCGACGTGTTCGTGGGAGCGTTCATCATGGGGATCGTGGTGTTCCACATCAATCGGGAGTTCGACTCGATCTCGTCGGCGCAGCTGACCGAACTGCGGGAATCGTAGGGGCGTGCGCCGATGCTCCTGATCGCCATCGTGCTCCTGCCCGCTCTCGCGGCTGTGGCGGCGTACGCCGTGACCAACCGTGGGCGCCGGTCGTGGGTGCTGGTCGCAGCGGCGGCCGCGCACCTGGCTCTGGTTGCAGCGCTCTGGCGCTCACCCGAACAGTCGGTGTTCGACGGGTGGCTCGCCGCGGATGCGCTCGGCCTCGTGGTGCTCTCCCTCGAGAGCGTGCTGTTCGCGGCCGTCGCGACCTACGCTCTGGGATTCCTGCGCACGGAGAAGCCGCGCGGCGGCCGTGCGTTCGCGAGTTGCCTGCTGGCCTTTCTGGCCGCCGTGAGCCTGGTGTGCCTGAGCCAGCACCTGGCCATTCTGTGGGTGGGGATGGAGGCGACCACGCTCACGGTGGCGCCGCTGGTGTTCCATCGCCGCGACAGACGGTCGCTCGAGGCGGTCTACAAGTATCTGATGCTGTCGTCGGTCGGAATCGCCTTTGCCCTGCTCGCGGTGTTCCTGCTGGCCGACGCGCAGCCGTCGGCTGCCGGCGTGCGCCCGCTGCTGCTGCCCGATCTGCTCCAGCATGCCGCACTGCTGGACCATTGGTGGCTGCGCCTTTCCTTTGGCTTCGCGCTCATCGGCTTCGGTACCAAGATGGGGCTGGCTCCGCTGCATACGTGGAAGCCCGACACGTATGGCGAGGCGCCCAGCCTGATCAGCGGATTGATGTGCGGCGGGTTGACGGGCGCGGCGTTCCTCGGATTGGCGCGGTTCACGCAGGTGTCGCTGGCCGCGGGGCTTGCTCCGTTCGTGCAACCGCTGCTGATCGCGTTCGGGCTGTTGTCGATCGCCGTCGCCACCGCGTTCATGCTTGGCCAGGCCGACATCAAGCGACTGCTTGCGTACTCGAGTGTCGAGCACATGGGATTATTGGTGCTCGGCCTCGGGATCGGCGGCGCCGGCGCGTACGGCGCGGTGCTGCACGTGCTCAACAACGGCCTGCTGAAAGGCGCGCTCTTTCTCGTCGTCGGCAATCTGGTGCTTGCGGCGAACACGTCGGTTGCGGCGGAAATGAAGGGCATGCTCAGGCGCCGTCCCGTTTCAGCGGTGCTGCTCGTGGTCGGACTGTTCGCGGTGTCCGGCACACCACCGTTCGGACTCTTCATCAGCGAGTACTCGATCATCAGCGGCGCGATACAACAGGACCGGCTGTGGATCGCGATCGCGCTGGTCGTGATGCTGTCCGTCATCTTCGTCGGCCTCGCCGGGATGATGCTCGGCCTGGTGTGGGCGGAAGCGGGGCCGAGCGCCGCGCGGACCGAGCCGCGCGAGTCCGCGTGGCTGCTGGCCGGTCCGCTGACGCTCATGGCGCTCGTGCTCGCGCTGGGGCTCTATATCCCGCCACCGCTGCAGGCCATGCTTCAGCGTGCCGCCGCGACACTGAGAGGCAGCGCACCGTGACCACTCCGTCGCTCGCGCTCTTTCGGAACCGCCAGGCCATTCCAATGGCGGTGGTGCCGCGCATGAGCGCCGAGGAACTGGCCGAGGTCATCGAGCGCGAGACGGCCGACGGCTGGCGATTGCTGACGCTGTTCGGCTTTCCCGAAGGAGACGACCGGCTGTGCCTGCTGGCGGTCCTTGCCGACGATGCGCGCGGCCGGCTAGGCGCGGCGAGCGCGGTGGTCGGGCAGCACTATCCGTCGATCGCGAAGCGCTGTGCGCACGCGACGTTGTTCGAGCGCGAGATCGCCGAACAGTGCGGCGCGGTGCCGGAGGGTCATCCATCGCTGCGGCCGTTGCGGCGACACGAGCCGGATCACGCGCCGGCGGCGTGGCCGCGCGCATTGCCCGCGCGTGATGTTCGCGTCTGGTCGCAAGTCGGCGGCGACGAAGTGCACGAGGTGGCCGTCGGTCCCGTGCACGCCGGGATCATAGAACCCGGCCACTTCCGCTTTCAGACGCACGGTGAAGAAGTGCTCGCGCTCGACATCGTGCTCGGCTATCAGCATCGCGGCATCGAGTGCCTGCTCGAGGGCGCCGATCGATCCCGTGCGGTGCACGTCGCGGAGTCGGTGGCGGGTGACAGCGTGATCGCACACGCAAGTGCATACTGCGGTGCGCTCGAGGCGCTTTCGCGAAGCCGCAAGAGCGCGCGGGCGCAGAGCATTCGCGGGATCGCGCTGGAGCTCGAGCGATTGGCGAATCACATCGGCGATCTCGGCGCGCTCTCCGGCGACGTGGCGTATCAGCCGGCTGCGGCGTTTCTCGGCCGGATGCGCGGGGAATGCCTGAACCTGCTGCTCACGTTGAGCGGCAACCGGTACGGGCGCGGACTGATACGCGCCGGAGGAGTGGAATTCGACGTGCCGCCGGCGATGGCATCCGAATGCATTCGGAGGGTGGAGCAGCTGCGTGAAAATGTCGAGGTCGCGGCCGACTTGCTGTTCGGCGCGCTGTCCGTGCAGTCGCGCTTCGAAGGCGTCGGCGTCGTGTCGCACGACGCGTGCCGGGCGCACGGCTTCGTGGGTCTCGTGGCCCGCAGTTGCGAGGTGCAGCGCGACGTGCGGCACGATCATCCGTACGGCGTCTTTCGCTTCGCCCAGATTCCCGTCGCCACGGCATGGGCCGGCGACGTCGCGGCTCGGGCGCTTGTGCGGTGGCTCGAGGTGCAGCGGTCCCTGACGTTCGTGGCGGAGCAGCTGTCCTCGCTGCCACGCGGGGTGACGCGCGCCGCGTGCGGAGAGTCGCAGCCGAGTGAACTCGCGGTTGCGCTCGAGGAAGGTTGGCGCGGCGAAGTGATGCACGCGCTGATCACCGACGCCGGGGGCCGGATACGGCGGCACAAGGTACAGGATCCGTCGCTGCGAAACTGGCCGGCGGTCGCGCTCGCCATGCCGGGCAACCAGATCTCGGACTTCCCGATGTGCAACAAGAGCTTCAACCTGTCGTATGCGGCGCATGACCTGTAGCCGTGTGATCCACACGTCTTTCCGGGGAGTCTCTCGTGCTTGACCTGCTTCGCGCGCGCGCCGTGCTCGGCGCTCCGGGTGCACGGTTTCCCGATGGTGACCTCACCCTTCCTCCGCGCTTTCGCGGCCGGCCGGTCGCGACCGGTACCCGGGAGCTTCCGGTGCTCGACCTCGGTGCGTGCCTGTTCTCCCCGGAGGAAGCGGTGGAACTCGAGGAGCGAGGCGGCCACTTCAGCGGTGATCATCGCCTGGCCGCCACGACGCGAGATGGGTTGACGATTGCGCAGACCGGTGCGGATCCCGTGCGGCCGCTCGCGGATGCGATGCGTCGTCTCTTTGGGCGATCGCTCCGCCTTCGATCCGTGGCCGCCGGTAGTTGCGGCGGCTGCGAGGCGGAGCTGGTCGCGCTGGGAAACGTCGTGTTCGACTTGGCGCGCTTCGGCGTGGAGTTCGTCGCCTCGCCGAGGCACGCCGACGGCCTGATCGTCACCGGCGCGGTGAGCCACAACATGCGCGATGCGCTGCTCAGAACGTACGAAGCAGTGGCCGAGCCCAAGCTCGTGATCGCGGTGGGAGCGTGCGCGGCGAGCGGTGGGCCATTCCGCGGGAGTCCCGAGGTGCTCGACGGAGTGCTGTCGGAGATTCCGGTAGATCTGTGGATTGCCGGCTGTCCTCCGCATCCGTTCACCGTGCTGGACGGTTTGCTGCGGATGCTCGGCCGGCTCGATTTGCGCGCGCCGGCCGGCGCAGCGCCGAAGGAGGCGATGGCGCGCTAGAAAGAGGGAGCGTACGCCTCGGAGGCGTTCAGTGAGCGCCTGCAGTTCCAGGCTCCGCGTTGGATGCGCCCGAACGTCGACTCAGTTTTAGCGGAAATGGCCGGCGGGACCCTCATTAACCGTGCCCCTTTGTTTGCAGACCCTAATTCGTGCGACAAGGTGCGGCCATGATTCATGTTGGCGTTAGACCGCCGGTGCGAACAGCCAAGGGCGGATGCGTTCGACGTCAATCGCATCCGCGTGATGCTCGAAGAAATCCTGGTAGGCCTCTCCCAGAGCCAGCACCCATTCCATGACATCGGAACTGGTGGTCAGCGCGGCGATCCGCTTCTCGTCGAGGTCGGCTTGGAAGTGGAAGACGGTGTGCCGATATCTGCGCAGGGTGGCGCGATGATCCTGCGTGACGAGCGGATCAACTGCGGAACCAAAGAGCTTCAGTTCTTCCCAACCCTCGCAGAGCACCTCTAGGCTAGCGATCCAGTAGCTGAGGTATGCGATGCCGCGCAGCGTGTCGTCGCGCTCATGCCTGACTCCTGCACAGTGCGCCTTGAAGAATGGAACGGCTGCTTCGCTGAGTGTTCTGGAAAAGCGGTAGTACTTCCAGAGCGCTAGGAACCGTCGAGCTCGGTCACGGACGTGTGGCGGCCAGTGTGCTGGGATCGACATGTGGTCGGTTGTGGTCGGTCTAACGAGAGGAGTCTTGTTGCACAGAAGTGCTGCCGCTTTTCTGTACAGCGATACAGCCTTGGGTAAGTAGATAGCGGGGGTCAGGCGGCCGCAGCGAGCGACCGTGGAAAGAAGTATGCCTCGTCGGGCGTGCGGTCGATGAAACTGGAGTGCGGACGTCGGGGGTTGTAGAGGGTAAGGTAGCGCCCGATGCCGGCCGTGGCGGCCGACACCGAGTCGTAGCCGTGCAGGTAGATCTCCTCGTACTTGAGCGAGCGCCAGAGCCGCTCGACGAAGATGTTGTCGCGCCAGTAGCCTTTCCCATCCATGCTGATCGCGATGCCGTGGTCGCGCAGCAGCCGGTGAAGTCGGCGCTCGTAAACTGCCCGCTCTGATCGGTGTTGAAGATCGCGACACGCAATGTGTTCAGCGGTACCACTGGATCGGGCCGCGAACAATCCGAGCACGCAATTGAGGCCAGCGGCTTGCGCCGTCAGCCCGACTGAATCACTCGAACGCTGATCGCGCGGAGGTAAGCGCGCGCGCGAGTCGTTCGACGAAATCTTCCGGCGGCATGCGCCCGCGCGCCCGCGCCGGCGTCACGCCGACCATGCGCTTCATGGCTGACGTGAGCGAATCGGCGTTGGCGAAATGCACGTGCAACGCCACGGAACCAATGGAATACGCGGGCTCACGCAGAAATGCGTACGCCCGAAGAACGCGCGCTCCCACAATGAGATCGTGTGGAGACGCCAGTCCGGCACGCTCCAAATGCCGATACACGGATCGTCGAGGTACTCCGGCGGCGGCAACAAACTCTTCCACGATCGTCATGGACGCCGGGTTGCGAATGAGTCGTTGGATGGTATACGCGACAGGAGCCGGCGCGTACCTCAGCGATCCGTGGAGTGCGCCAATCAATCGTTCGGACAGCGCGATCCCTGGTTGCCGCTCAAACAACGCCCGCAACCGGCGTGGATCATCGTCGAACCCATACAGCACCAATTGATCAATCCCTTCCGCGGCGAGTTCGATCAGGGGCTGCAGCGTCTGCGCGGCGAGATTCGCGTAAACGATCATCGGAAGGCTGCGAAATCGGTGGCGGAGCGCTCGAATCGGCTCGGTCTGCGGGGGCCCGATGCCGGTGAACTGCGGATCGACGATCAGGAGATCGACCGGCTTCCGGCGGATCATCGAATCGACATGACCCCAGTCGAGCGCGATCAGCACTTGGTGAGTGCCCTCCGCTGCGGCCTCCACGCGCACAAGCTTTGAGGGACTTACGCAGCTGGCTATTACCATTGCCTTCTGGTGAAATGATCGATCTATCAGAACCCGGCGTCCCAATTTGGCACGTAGCTACGGTTTAATGGCATTTTGGTTCGGCAAGCATAAGATCGCGACCTCGTAACCTATGTCCCTATCGCCACTTCACCACATTTTTCGGAGATTCGCTATGACGATTCGTCGCTCTGTGACACTGCTCGTCGGGGCTGCAGCCCTCCTCGCGGCCGCCTGCTCCTCGCCGATGGGTCCAAGGACGTCATCCTGCGACGTGGTCACGCAAAGCTCCAGCAGTGTGACCTGCTAGTTGAACGGAAACCGCCGTGCTCGGCCGGTCAGGCCGGTATCGCGGCGGCCGCTAATCGGAGCCCTGCCACCACTTCTTCCAAGGCATCGCTGTCAGGGTAGTTGACGGATGGCTCCGGCACTGGTAGCTCACCGGACGTCATCGCTGTGAACATCTCCTCGATCTCGAATACGGAACGATGGAGTCCGTGGAGATTGGCCAACTCGAGCGCCTGGACCAGCAGGGTCTCGGCAACCTCGGGTTTCCCAAAACTCCGATAACCACGCGCGCTCTCGATCAGATAATTTGCGAGCGTCTCCGGTGGGAGCATCACGCCCTCCAGACTCGCGCGGGCCCGTGTGAAGAGATCGCGATTCAGCGCGCGCGCGCCGAGGGCTACGAGGTTCACGCGCGCATTCCATCGGACGGTCTCGCTCACCGCCGTCGCGTCTAGGATGGTAAGCGCGTCCAAGGCGGCCTCGTAGCGTTTCATCAAGATGAGGACGGCACCGAGATCGCCCAGTACGCGATCCCGCTCGCTATCCACCGACTGCGCTTCCAATGATTCATATGCCAGGCAGGCCGCCTGACTGAGGTTGCCCCGCCGGCTCGCGATCACGAAACGACCGTGCTGCGCCCGGGCGAACTCATCGGTGAGGCCGCGCGTCTGCGCCTCGGCGGCTGCGTCCCGCAATACGGTGTCGGCCGCCGGCAGATCGCCACGAGTCATGATGACCGTGGCACGGCCGATCTGCGCCTGGAGCGCGAGTCCGTGCACTTTCCTTCTGCGCGCGATGCGTGTGGCACGATCGTAGATCCTCTCGGACTCATCGAACGCTCCGAGGGTTCGGCGACAGTAGCCAGCACGAATCAGCGACTCGACTACCAACTCCACGTCGTAACATTCGTGCCCCAACCGACTGACGCTGTCGTACACATCGGCAGCGAGAACGAGATCGCCGCGCTTCTCGAGGAACATCGCATAGGCAAACAGCCGCGGCAGCACCAACTGAATATCAACGGACTGCAGCGACTGCATGGTGTTGACGATGCCGATGAGGCATTCGCGAAGACGATCCGCTGGCTCCAATCCAGCGATCGCCGTGCGCAACGACTGAATACCGACGGAATCCGGCTCAACTATGATGGTGCCGTCGATCGCCCAATGGTCGACCAACCGCAGTGCGAGCAGCCCGGCTTGAATCGCCGTGTAGGTCGCTGGGCTCTTTGCTTCGTCAAGTGCCGAGAAAAATGGCAGGTGCTTGAGACGCGGCATATCGCTACTCACGGTTTTCATCGGGCTATTTCCTCACCTTTGGTTCGAGTGCGCTCGAAATGCGATAGGCACTCAGCATCGGGCAATTACCTCCAATATTGTACCGTATGGGCGACCGTGTGTCACTCATGCACGTAGGCAATCGATCATAATTCGGCCACCCTGCAGAACTCGCGACGGTTGGGCCCTGAAGGTAACATCCGTACAGCCCGTCTCGCCGCGATGATGATCATTTTCCCTATGGCGGCCCGCGCTGGCATAATCATGTCCGAATGGAACTCCGGCGGCCGCTCGCAGGGCTTGGCCGAAGCCTAGTTGCGCCGCGTTGGTTCCCAATCGCCTCCGTCCCATCCGAACATCATCACGAATGACCGACCCGAATCTCTCGTCCTTCATCTGGTCGGTCGCCGATCTCCTCCGCGGCGACTACAAACAATCCGAATACGGCAAAGTCATTCTGCCGTTCACCGTGCTGCGACGTCTCGACTGTGTGCTCGAACCAACGAAGTCCGCGGTTCTCGTCGAACTGGACAAGCGCTCGAAGGCCGGAGTAAATCCTGAACCCTTCCTCCTGCGCAAAGCCAATCAGCTCTTCTACAACACGTCTCCACTGGACCTGAAGAAGTTGATGGGCGATCAGGACCACATCGGGGAGAACTTGCGTGCGTACATGCAGGCTTTTTCTCCGGCGGTACGAGACATTTTCGAGAGTTTTGACTTCCACACGCAGATCGACCGACTCGCGAAGTCGGGGTTACTCTACTTGGTGACGGAAAAGTTCGCGAACATCGACCTCCACCCTGCGGTCGTCAGCAACGCGCAAATGGGTGCCGTGTTCGAGGAACTCATCCGGAAGTTCGCGGAGCTGTCCAACGAGACGGCCGGCGAACACTTCACGCCACGAGAGGTGATCCGGCTGATGGTCAACCTCATCTTCATCGAGGATGACGACGTCCTCACCAAGCCTGGCGTGGTGCGTTCGATCTACGACCCCACCGCTGGCACAGGCGGCATGTTGAGCGTCGCGGGGGAACATCTTGCCGCGCTGAATCCCGGTGCGCGCTTGGTGATGTACGGCCAGGAGCTGAACCCCGAATCGTACGCCATCTGCAAAGCGGACATGCTCATCAAGGGGCAGGACATCGGGAATATCGTGTTCGGCAATACGCTCTCTGCCGACGGGCTGTCTGGGAACCGGTACGACTACATGCTGTCCAACCCGCCTTTCGGCGTTGAGTGGAAGAAGATCGAGAAAGAGGTTCGCAAGGAGGCCGAGCAGCAAGGATACAACGGCCGGTTTGGTCCGGGGCTGCCACGCGTGAGCGACGGGTCGCTGCTGTTCCTGTTGCACCTGATCGCGCGCATGCGCCCGGCGGTGGATGGCGGCAGCCGGTTCGGCATCGTGCTCAACGGGTCTCCACTGTTCACCGGCGGCGCGGGCTCTGGGGAGAGCGAGATCCGAAGATACGTTCTCGAAAACGATCTGGTCGAGGCCATCATCGCCCTGCCGACGGACATGTTCTACAACACGGGGATCAGCACGTACGTGTGGATCGTGAGCAACCGGAAGCCCGATCCACGTAAGGGGAAGGTGCAACTGATCGATGCGAGCGGGTTCTGGCAGAAGATGCGCAAGAGCCTCGGCAGCAAGCGCAAGGAATTGAGTGCGGCGCACATTGAGGAGATCACGCGCTTGTTCGGGGAGTTTCGGGAGTTGCAGCGAGACGACACGCCGATCAGCCGGATCTTCCGGAACGAGGACTTCGGCTACCGCACCATCACGGTCGAGCGTCCGACGCGCGACGCGGCGGGCAATGTTGTACTAGGCAACAAGGGAAAGGGAAAGGGACACCCGGTCGCGGACGCCGCGCTACGCGAAACCGAGAACGTGCCGCTCAGCGAGACGGTGTCGGCATACTTGGAGCGCGAGGTGCTGCCACACGCGAGTGACGCATGGATCGACGACGAGAAGACGAAGGTCGGATATGAGATTCCGTTCAATCGGCACTTTTACGTCTTCAAGCCGCCGCGCCCGCTGAGCGAGATCGATGAGGAGTTGAAGGGAGTGACGGACCGAATCCTCGAGATGATCGAGGGCTTGGCTACATGAGCTTCCCGCGCTATCCGACCTATATGGGTAGTGGGATCGAGTGGCTGGGGGACGTCCCAGTGCACTGGAAGGTTCTGCCGATAAGGCGGAGCTTTCAGATCATTGGCGGATCGACGCCAAACTCGGAATCAGCGGCGCTCTGGGACGGCGACATCCTCTGGGCTACGCCGGCCGATCTGAGTAAGCGGAGGTCTCTCTATATTGAGGACACGCAGAGAAAGATCTCGGCGGAGGGCCTAGAATCCTGCGGTACGAAACTGGTCCCGGCCGGTTCCATCATCTTATCTACGCGTGCTCCCATAGGGTCCTTGGGCATCGCATCGACGGCGATGTGCACAAATCAAGGATGTAAGGCACTCGTTCCGTCCGAACGCACTAACAGCCCATTTTTTGCGCGCCTCCTGAGTATCAACTCCGCGGAGCTGAACATCCGCGGAAAGGGTACGACGTTTCTCGAACTCTCCGGCGACGAGCTTGGTGCCTTTCGCGTACCAGTTCCACCGCATTCCGAACAAGGGCAGATCGCCTCCTTTCTGGACCGGGAGACGATGAAGATTGATCTATTGGTCGACGAACAGCGGCGGCTAATCGACCTGCTGAGCGAAAAGCGTCAGGCCGTGATCTCGCACGCAGTCACAAACGGGCTGAATGCCGACGCCGCGACGACGCCCTCTGGCATCCGATGGCTTGGAGACGTGCCGGCGCATTGGAGCGTCGTCGGACTGACCAAGTACTTGGCGTCATTGGTTGACTACCGAGGGCGAACACCCAACAAGGTTGTGGAAGGCGTGTTTCTGGTCACTGCCCGTAACATTCGGGATGGAAGAATCGACTACGAGGCGTCTGAAGAGTACATCGAGCCGGATGAATACGAGGATGTTATGCGGCGCGGAAAACCTGCGTGCGGAGACGTGCTGTTTACAACCGAGGCCCCGCTCGGTGGCGTCGCCAACGTTGATCGAATGGATGTCGCGTTGGCGCAGCGAATCATCAAGTTCCGCGGGCATCCCGAGGCGCTCGACAACTACTTCTTGAAGTACTGGTTGATGGGAAGTTTTGCTCAAGCGGACATGTATCGACTTGCGACTGGGTCTACCGCACTCGGAATCAAGGGAAGCAAAGTGGGACAGCTACGGTTGTGTCTTCCACCCTTGCCGGAGCAGGTCGCGATTGTGCGACATCTCGATCAGCGACTACTTGAGCTCGACAGCCTCACCGCCGAGGCTGAGCGCGCCATCGACCTACTCCTCGAACGGCGGTCCGCCGTGATCTTCGCCGCTGCCACTGGCAAGATCGACGTGCGCAGACTCGCCAACGCCCAGGCCGCATGAGCGTGCACAAGGAGATCAGCTTTGAGAACGAAATCTGCGATCATCTCGGCGCCAACGGCTGGCTGCACGAAGAGGGGGCTGCGGCCAACTACGACCGGGCGCGCGCACTCTACTCGGCCGACGTCCTGGCGTGGGTGAAGCAGGCTCAGCCTGCCGCGTGGGAAACTCTGATCAAGAATCACGGCGCCAATGCCGACCAAACCCTGCTGACCCGTCTGCGCGATCAGATCGACCAACGCGGCACGCTCGACGTCCTGCGTCACGGCATCGAGCTGTTGGGCCTCAAGCAGAAACTGAAACTCGCCGAGTTCAAGCCGGCGCTCGCCATCAATGCCGACATCCTTGCGCGATACGACGCCAACCGCCTGCGCGTCGTGCGGCAGGTGCACTATTCGTTGCATAACGAGAATAGCATTGACCTCGTGCTGTTCCTGAACGGTGTGCCGGTCGCGACGGTCGAGCTCAAGACAGACTTCACGCAAAGCATCAGCGACGCCATCGACCAGTACCGCTTCGACCGCCTGCCGCGTCCCAAGGGTCAGTCGGCCGAGCCGCTGCTCTCGTTTCCCAATGGTGCGCTCGTGCACTTCGCGGTGAGCAACAGCGAAGTCGCAATGGTGACCAAGCTCTTCGGTCCGGCCACCACTTTTCTGCCGTTCAACCAAGGGAACAACGGCGCGGCAGGAAATCCGCCGAACCCGAAGGGTCATCGCACGTCCTACCTGTGGGAGCAGGTCTGGGAGCGCGAGAGCTGGCTCGAAATCCTCGGCCGCTACCTCATCGCGCAGCGCAACGACAAAAAGGAACTGACACATGTCATCTTCCCGCGCTATCACCAGCTGGACGTGACGCGACGGATGCAGCGTGCCGTCCTCGCCGACGCGCCGGGCACGAAGTACCTGGTGCAGCACTCTGCAGGCTCCGGCAAGACCAACTCCATTGCCTGGACCGCTCACTTCTTCGCGGAACTGCACGACGCGGCCAACAAGAAGGTCTTCGACACTGTGCTCGTGGTCTCGGACCGCACGGTCATCGACGATCAACTTCAGGAGGCGCTGTTCGATTTCCAGCGCCAGACCGGCGTGGTCGCCACGATCAGAGGCAAGGAAGCGAGCAAGAGCATCGAGCTCGCTGAAGCGTTGTCGGGCGACAAGAAGATCGTCGTCTGCACCATTCAGACTTTCCCGTTTGCTCTCGACGAAGTGCGAAAACTTGCAGCCACCAAGGGCAAGCGGTTCGCCGTCATTGCCGACGAGGCACACAGCTCGCAGGCCGGTGAGGTGGCCGCCAAGCTGAGGGCTGTGTTGTCACCAGAGGAGTTGGCTGAGTTGGACGATGGCGGCGAAGTGAGCAGCGAAGACGTACTCGCTGCTCAAATGTCGGCGCGGGCCGATGATACCGGCATCACTTTCGTAGCGTTCACGGCTACGCCGAAGAACAAGACGATGGAGCTGTTCGGCACCCTCCCGGACCCGACGCGCAAGCTGGCCAGCGACAATGTTCCGGCGCCGTTCCATGTCTACTCGATGCGCCAAGCGATCGAGGAGAAGTTCATCCTCGATGTGCTGCAGAACTACACGCCGTACAAGTTGGCTTTCAAGTTGGCGCACGAAGGGAAGGAACTGGATAACACTCAGGTGGAGCGCAGCGCCGCGCTCAAGAGGATCATGGGGTGGGTGCGCCTGCACCCCTACAACATCGCGCAGAAGGTGCAGGTGGTGGTGGAGCACTTCCGCACTTATGTGGCCCCCCTGCTGAACGAACGCGCGAAGGCGATGGTGGTGGTCGCAAGCCGCGTGGAGGCCGTGCGGTGGCAGCTCGCGATGCAGAAGTACATTCGAGAACATGGCTATGCGATGTACACGCTCGTCGCGTTCTCCGGCGAAGTGAACGATTCGGAGTCAGGGCCCGACGGATTCACCGAGCACAGCCAGTCTCTGAACCCGAACCTGAAGGGGCGTGATATTCGCGAAGCGTTCAAGGGCGACGAGTATCGGATCCTGCTGGTGGCCAATAAATACCAAACCGGGTTCGACCAGCCACTGCTGTGCGGGATGTACGTCGACAAGCGGCTGGCCGGCATCCAGGCCGTGCAGACGCTGTCGCGCCTGAACCGCGCGTACCCTGGCAAAGACACCACATACGTGCTGGACTTCGTGAACGACGCCGCGGAGGTGCTCGCCGCTTTCAAGACGTACTACACGACGGTTGAACTCGCCGACGTGACGGACCCGAATATCGTATTCAACCTTCGTGCGAAGCTCGACGCTGCGGGCCACTACGACGATTTTGAAGTGGAGCGAGTCGTGGCCGTCGAGTTGAAACCGGACGCCAAGCAGAGTGAACTCGTCGCTGCCATCGAACCCGTTGTGGGGCGCGTGTTGACTCGCTACCGAGACGCCAAGATCGCGCTGGTGGCGGCGCGAGCCAAGAACGACGAGGCGTCCGCCAGCGCTGCGCAGGATGTCATGGACGCGCTCGTGCTCTTCAAGGGTGACATGGGCGCGTTCATCCGGGTCTACACGTTTCTGTCCCAGATATTCGACTATGGGAATACCGCGATCGAGAAACGTGCAATCTTCTACCGGCGCCTGCTGCCGCTGCTCGATTTCGGCCGCGAGCGCGAGGGCATCGATCTTTCGAAGGTGGTGCTGACGCACCATCACCTGAAGAATCAGGGAAAGCGCCCGATGACGTTGAGCGATGGCGAGACGCCCAAGTTGCTGGCCATCGGCGAAGCTGGAAGCGGGAGCGTGCAGGCCAAAGAGAAGGCGCTGCTTCGCGAGATCATCGAGAAGGTCAATGACCTATTCGAGGGCGAGCTCAGCGACGAGGACAAGCTGGTGTACGTAAACCACGTCATCAAAGGCAAGCTGCTGGAGTCGCCGACGCTGCGACAGCAGGCCGCGAATAACAGCAAGGAGCAGTTCGCCAACTCGCCCGATCTCAAGAATGAGCTGATGAATGCCATCATGGGTGCGCTGGACGCGCACACGTCGATGAGTACCCAGGCGCTGAACTCGGAGACTGTGCGGCTTGGGATGAAGGACATCCTGCTGAACTACGCGCAGTTGTACGAGTCGCTTCGGGGGCAGGTGGCGGGATAGGAAGTCAGCGTGTTCACGTGCGCCGTTGCGCTGAATCAGGCCGACGAGGGCGTTACGAACCGGACTCTCCGTTTCATGCGGATCCAAACTTTCGCATGTTACCGGCTCGGGGGCCCCGACTGCGGGACCCCCGGATAGTCACGATCATTTTGGATTTCTGCCCGCGGCGTTCTTTGCGCGTTCCGCAATCCTGTACGATTCACCCGACTTTGGAGTCGGAGGCAGCGGCTCTCCCCGTACCACCGTGCGTTCGGTTCCTGTCTTACCGCCTCGGGGACCGACGATCTCGTACAGTGCCGAAACGGGAGCCTTTGTGCCGGGTTTCAAGTTCTTGGCCATGATCCTTTCTCACCTCCTCGATCTCGAAGGGTTCTCTCGCCAATTAGCATCCAACATCTTCGTGACTTGTATTCCGGTAATCACAGCTATCTATCCCTCTCGTCTGGGCGAACTGGCCGCAAGTGGAAGCCTCGCGATCTGACCGACTCGACGATTCGGAGCGCTTTCGACGGAGCGAACAAGCTGCGCCACCTGATTCGCGACAAGCTCTAAGTGATGATTGACGCCAGCTTGCAGCCAAGTCGAGAAGTTCCCGGTGCCAATATCCTCGTCGCAATGCTCGTAGACGTAGCGGCTTCCAGCCGAGAAGGCAGCGCCAAGACGAATCACGTCGGGATGCTCCGCGAGCATGCGCGCATGTCCCGTCCATTGGTCGGCGCCGCCCTGTTTGATTCCTTGCCCTCGGCAGATAAGCCAAGCGTCCTCAGTCGCGTATCGAACGCTGACGCTCGGATTGCATCCTTCCGGCGGTTCGCCAAACACGGCGTGTTGCGTGGTGTAGTCGCCGAATGAAATAACCTCTCTCGACATCGCCGGCTCCGCGGCCTGTTCCAACCACCAGTGCCATTCCCGGCGTAGGAGACTGTGAAACCCTTCTCGAATGTCGGCAAGGTCCGGTGGGAAAGAGCCGCGCAGCACTGTAACGGATCGCCAAGGCTCTGCGCCGGCCACTCGGCTGAGCAGATCGGCGACGCGCGGGTGACCTTCATACCATCCGCCATAGTCGACAATGAGGTCGATGCGACGGCGACTCAACCCTACGACCTTCAGAATGCGCTCCAACTCGTCGGCGATGCCGGGTAGGTCAAGATCGACAAGATCCAGCCGCAGGCAAACCCCGCGCGCGCGACTCGAGTTCGAGGCTCCGATCTCGCGGTATGTCCGTTCGTCGTTTCGTCCTACGACGGGGATCGGATTCAGTCCCAACGCATTCGCGGCAACGCAGATGCCAGCCGTGCTGCAGTTCGGTGACCTATGGTTGACCCAGTAGGGAAGTGATCGACAGTCAATGAAAAATGGATGAGCTCCCCAGACCTGCTTGATTTGCTCGGCGATTAGCCGATCCGTAATGCCGGACTCGGCCTTGAGTTCGCCATTTCGCGGACCGTAACAGCTCCTCACCGGTTCGATGATGGGCGTGAGCATCCGTCGCGAGCGTTCGTTGAGGGACGCAAGCGCCCTCCGTTCGCCTTGCTTCCATCGGATTACCGGTCTGTACAACGCCTTTGTTCGCATCCTGGTGTCCTCATTTCCATCGCACGTCGGGAAACATCCGTTGCACCTGTCCTGCACCAACCAGATGATTGAGCAAGCGGAAGTTCTTGCGCTCAAACCGAATCCGACCTGCAACGATCGCCGGGTGAATCTTCAATCTGTGCGCCAGCTGAATCGCGGCGTCTGCGGAGCGCAGTTTGCTCGCTGCGCTATTCCGCCATTCGTCCGAAGGAATGAGCGCTTCTCGCGCCATCTCGTCCGCCGCCTTCTCCTGCGTATTTCCCTCATCGCTGAAGTCCAGGTCGTCGATGAAGGTCAGTGTCTCGCTACGCAAGTGAAGGCTGAGATGCGCAAGTTCGTGCATGAGACAGAACCAGAAATTGTCCAAGCGATCGTGCCGAAGTGTGAGTCCTATGACCGCTCGTCCGTTCTCGACAATCAGTGCAGCGCCGTCGATATGAGTCCGCGATAGATGCCGCTCGACTACCACCGTCACTCCCAGTCGAGCCAAGTACTCAATCGCGAGTTGCGGTCCGCGTTCAGACCAGCTCAGATGTGCCACGTCGTGCATCACATCAATCGTGAGAGCGCTGGGGACGAATGCCCGCTGCGTCCTCACGACACCGGCTCGCGCGACCACACGAGCCACCCAGGCAAGCACAGCGTACCGGTCCATCGCGCGCGCAGACCGCTCGTTTCGCGTTCTCTTGAAGAGAGCAGCGGGAGCAGTGGAGAGCGCATTGGGACCGAAGAACGCTCGAAGAACAGCTTCCGGATCGTTCAATGCATCCTTCGACGCCTCGAGCCACCCGAGACTGCGCATCTCAGCCAATGGAAAGCGCTGCCATTCGACGTCGCTCGATTCGAAGAGACTTGGATCTCGCTCTTGGAGAAGAATCGGCGCGGGAATATTCAGCGATGCATGGAGTGCGCGAATCATCGGCAAAGTCAAAGCTCGCTTTCCCGAGAGGACCTCGGAGACCTTGCTGCGACTTCCGATAAACGGAATAAGATCCCGCTGACTGAGGCTCTGTTCCTCCATGCGCACCTTGATCGCTTCGACAGCATCAGGGAGGCCGATGGGAAACGCACGCTTCTCGTACTCGTCGATGAGCAGCGCCAGAACTTCGAGTTCGCTGGCCTCGACCGAGCCGGAAACAGGACTACCGTCCATGAGTTCTTCGAGACGGTGAAGAGCCTGCTCGTGATCTTCAGGAGTGCGGATGACTTTGATCATTGTTTCTAGTCGTCAAACTTCCAAGTGTCATACTCTCGATGAGTTCCAACTCTCTTGACCAGGCAGACTTGTCCTGCGTAGTCGAGCTTCGCATCGAGCCGGTAGCGGTTATGCCGTAGGTCGAACACCCATCGATTGCCGCCATGTACCAGATCGGCGCGATTGAACGTGCCGACGACGTCGTGCGGGTTCCTCCACTCTGCTTGCTCGACAATGGCCAGCCACGTTTTCACTGCGGCGGCTGAATCCGGATGTTCAGCGATGAGGCGAAGCAGCAAGCCGCGATTGGCGACTTTCATCTCGAATATCGGCACACGGCAGTGTAAGTGCTCCCGGAAACATTACGTTGGTCAGTAGTCCCATGAAGGGAATAGTGTATCAGATAGCATCGTAAGTCAAGACTGCTTTCCTTAGCGTGGGATGATGTTAGAATCGGTTCTATGCATTCATGTTCATGCTTGACTTCACAAAAAAGTGAAATATAATTGAAAAATGAACAGAGAATATGAACTGGAGAGTCAGGTCGCCGAGGCCATCCCACGGTTGTTTGCCAACCGTGGGATAGTCGCGAGCCTCGAGCCCGGACGGCCAAGCGGGGACAGGAGGCCGGATCTCTGGTGCCACCTCGCAATCGATGGACACGAGGTCAGAATTGCCGTAGAGATCAAGAGCCGCTGGAGTCAGGCGATCCTGGATCAGATGGAAAGCATCGCCAGCCACGACCGTGGAGACCCTTGGCTGCTGATCCTTCCCAAACTCAGTCCGGTCGTCCGGTCCCGTCTTCGGCACCGGCGCATCAATCACGCCGACCTGAATGGCGTGCTGTATCTCAACGCACCGGGAATCCGCGTCGACGTGGAAGGCGATGCCGAATCGCAGGTTGCCGCACTGAACCGGCATCCACGCGAGATCAATCCATTCTCCAAGAAGGCCTCTCTGGTGCTCCGGGTGCTGTTCGCGGCTCCGAAGGAGTCCATGCGTGTTTCCGAACTGGCGGCGCGCGCCCAGGTTGCAGCAGGCTGGGCATCGGAAGTGTCGGATGCCTTGGTGCAACGAGGCTACGCAAAAAGTTCCGCAGACGGCGTGCGTCTCGTGGACCCGGTTTCTGCGCTCCGCGACTGGAGTGCCGCATACAACTGGAAGAAAAACCCGCGCCGAAACTTCGTGGTGCCGTTCGACTACGACGAAATAGCCGGCAGAGCGATGAAGGCGTTCAGCGCGCACGCCGTGGAGTGGGCGCTCACGCTGCTGGCGGCGGCGCAGCGACGGGTGGGTCACGTTCGGTACTCCGCGATGATGCACGTGTACGCGCGGTCGGAGCATTCCGCGGCGATCGGCCATGCCCTGAAGGACCTTTATGCCGAGGAGACAGCGGGCGAAGGCGGCCTCGCGGTTCTCGAGCCGTACTATGGTCGCGCAGCACTTTTCGGCGCCGAGATAGTGAATGGAAGTCCTGTGGTCTCCGACGTCCAGCTGTTCCTCGACCTCGCGCACTTTCCTGTGCGCGGCCCGGAGGCGGCGGAGGTGCTCGTGCGACGCCGTCTCGCGCCGGCGCTGTCGCTCGGCGCCAGCGACGTCAAGCGACTGCTGAGTGATCTCAAGTGACCTCGCGTGCGGCCGAGCAGTTTGCCAGAGTGATTATTGAGATGGAGCCCTATGCCGACGAGATCGTGTTCGTCGGCGGATGGGTGCACGCCCTCTATCTCGCGGAAGCGAATGAGAGTGGAGCGATAGGCACAGAAGACATCGACATCACGATTCCCCGAGAACTGCTCACACGCGATCGGCCGACGTTGCTGGAACTGGCCGCACGCGCCGGTTTCGAGCGAGATCCGATTTCGGACATGGAAGCTGTGCCGTCGTGGATGGTGTACACGAACGAACAGGGCGACACCGTGCCCATCGACTTTCTTACCGAAGGTGATCCACGCTTCGCCGTGCCAATCGCCGGGCAGCCGGGACTTCTTGCTCAGGGATACCCGGGCCAGAACGTCCTGTTGCAGAACACGAGGTCCATGAGCGTCGGTAAGGAAGTGCACGCGCTGCTTGATCCGCCCCGTGTGATTCGCGTACCGACGCTGGGCGCATACGTGTTGCAGAAGGGGATCTCATCGAGCACGCGAACAAATCGAGTGAAGCGTGCAAAAGATCTCGCATATATCCACGAGATCGTGCGTCATCCACGGCTCGGCGCCAAGGTGTTCGAGGAACTTCCCGCACTTCGCGTTCGCTATCCCGAGGAGCATGCCCGTTGGATACAAGAGATCGAGATTGTGCTCACTATGCCCGCCGTTCTCAACGACGTTGCGGAGGAGTTGTCGCTGCACGGGAGGAGCTTGGGGCCGCCCGATGCGATTGTGCGTAGTGTCAGCGCGTGGTTCCGCCGACTTTTAGCAGAGGGCTAGACCGCTACGACCATCATGAGGATGACCCGCTTGCGCTATCCAAGCATCACGGCTGTCTTCACGCTGGTGTTCGGCATCGCCGGACTCTCCGCGTGCGACAAGCGCCCGATCAACGCGACGGCCGCGCTCTCTGCGCCGGGCACGCCAGCCCCAGCGTTCGTGTTCCAGCGGTATAGTGGATCTGACTCGCTCCGCTCGACCGATCTTAAGGGTGCGCCTGCGGTGCTCGCCCTGTGGTCGACGCACTGCCCCTACCAAGCTCCGTGGGCCGCCTCGTTCGACAGTCTGGCACGGGCCTACGGACCGCGCGGTGTTCGGTTCGTCGTGTTGGCGGACGACGCCCCAGGCAAGGTGCTCGATTCGGTTCTCGCGCGGTCGTCGTGGCAGAGCGTGGTCGCGGACATCGGTGTGGCCTCGGGCCATCTTGCGGGGCTGTTCGACCGTTCCCGATCCGCGCCTGAGAAGGCGACAGATCGCGTGCAGTTCGTGCTTCCCAGCTTCCTGCTTCTCGGACCCGACGGCCATGTCGTCCGTCGTGCATTTGGGCCGGTTATTCGCGATTTTCGGCCGGCGCTCGACTCTCTGCTGGATACTGCAACCGTGAAGCCTCGCCCTTGAGGCCTGACAGGCGTTGGTGCAGGCCGCGCCAGAGTCTGGCGCGGGCGGGGCGCTGAAGGGATTGTTGTGTTGGTTGGAAGCGCCCCGCACAACCATTCGCGCGCGGCGCCGCAGCGGGACGTCAATCCGTTAGCCAGCCAGTCGTTCGCCACACATGCCCATCCTCGACTCGTGTATCCAGCGCCAGTCGGCTGGCCGCTCGCCGGGTATTTCAAACCCACATCTGTCCATCGAGAGGCCCCGATGTCGCTTCGGAAACAACTCGGCGTCCTCCTTCCTCTATTAGGAATAGCCGCACCGCTCCAGCGTACGGGAGCCCAGGCATCGCACTGCCCACCCGCCGATACGACCGCCTCGTGGGCGCAGGTCAACCGCGCTTGGTCCAACGAAACCAACCTTCGTTGGAGCAACGACTCCCTTCGGCGAGTGTTACTTGCCCTGCGCGATCAGGACCAGGCGGCGCGGGCTGAATTTGGCGCTCACGTCAGCGACACTCCGTACCTTCGACGGCTCCAGGCCGCGGACTCAATCATCGGCGGGCACATGTCCGTCATTCTCGACCGATTCGGTTTGCCGACGCGGTCCATGGTCGGGGCCGCAGGAGAGGATGCCGCGATGCTGATCGTGCAACACAGTTGGCCATTGCAGGAGCGGGTGCTCGCTCTCGCGAAGGGAATGCCGCTGGGCGAGATCTCGCTACAATCCATGGCTCTGCTCGAAGACCGGGTCCTGGTGCATCACGGCAACCCGCAGCGCTTCGGCACGCAGTTCACTTTCGGATCCGACGGACTCGCGCGGTTCGACCCCGTCTCCGATACAGCCGATCTCGACGCGCGGCGGGCCGCCGCCGGGATGCCACCGCTCGCTCAGTATGTTTGCGTCCTCGAAGCGGCGGGCATGCACATCGACCGGGGGTCGCTGCCTGGATTGTCACGACCGTGAACGGTCACTGATCAGAGGAGTCGGAACATGCGTCGCCTCGTCGCACTCGCCGCGTGTCTGTCACTCGCCTTGGGCGCGAGCTGCACGGCGTTTCGGCACGAGTCTCACGATGACGCCCATCGGCATCCGGACCTGACGTTGGAGGAAGTCGTGCACCTTCGGCAGGCGCGCAACTACTTCGCGCTGCGTGACCGGTTGCGGGACGCGCCATCGAGCCAAACGGCAGCAACCGAAGTGGCCCGGGCCACGGTGCAGGCAGCGTTCAACAACGCGGCGGCTTCCAACCTCACGATTCGTCGGCTGCTCGAGACCGGGACGCTGCCCGATTCGCTCGTCGCCGACCTCCGCCTGCTCGCGATGAACAATTCTCTCCGGCTCTTCGCGTACGCCGACGGCCTCAAGGTGGCGAACGCGCTCCTGGCGGACACGACACGACTCGATGCGAGACGGCTGCGCGACGCCAGAAATACCCAGCGCGTCTTCCAGGCGCTTGCGGGGGTTCCTCCGCAAACCGTCCAGATGGGAGGCCCGAGCCGAGTCCGTTTTGTGGACGGTCGGATTCCCGTCATGATCAACGACTCCACTCGCCAATACGGCTTCGACACGGGCGCCAACCTTTCGGTGATCATGCGATCCGAAGCGGTGGCGCTGGGCGTGCGCATCGTTCCCGCCGGGATCGAGGTGGGGACCGCGACCGACCGACGGATCGTCGCCGACGTTGGCGTCGTCGACCGGCTCACCATCGGCGAGATGCACTTTCGGAACGTTGTCTTCCTCGTGCTCGACGATGCGATGCTTACGTTCGACGGCGGGTTCCGCATCCCGGGCATCATCGGATTTCCCGTCATCGAGCAGATGGGTGAGATCCATCTGGCCGGAACCACCGAGCTTGGGGTTCCCGTCGGCGAACCGAAGCGCCATCAGGCGAATCTCGCGCTCGACGGGCTTTCGTTGCTCACGCCAGTGCGCTGGGAAGGCGAGACGCTGCTCTGCCGGCTCGATACGGGCGCCGGCCAGACACAGTTCTACGAGCCGTTTTATCGTCGATTCAGGACGCAGGTCGACGCGAGTTCGGTGAGTCTGGTGCGAAAGAAGGCTGGGGCTGGGGGCGTCCAGGAGACTCCGGTGCGCATGCTCTCCGATATGCGGCTTGTGCTGGGCGATACGGTCGTCGTCGCGAAGCAGCACGTCGAGGATAACTACCTCGACTGCAACGTTGGCCGTGACCTGTTGGGCGCCTATTCGGAGCTCGTGCTGAACTTTCGGGACATGGCGTTCATCCTCCGCTAGCCGATGGCTAGTTGCCTTCGTGCTCTTCTGTTGACATTCTACTTGAGCCGCGGTACTCTCAGGTAGAATGACTCCACGAAAG
>OCZT010001019.1_pt1 | contig 28802 bp, 36 predicted proteins | sample 1539031 | NCBI WGS metagenome assembly OCZT01 (sample SAMEA3539308, study PRJEB22396) | soil metagenome | biome: tundra; feature: field; material: soil | place: USA | collected 2010-05 | depth 0.15 m | reverse complement strand
ACCGTTTTACCAAATGCTCATAGCCTTTTTACCGCCTATTGGCGCGAGCTCTAAGGCCCTTCAATTATTAGAATGATAATCATTAAAATCTCCCTTTAGCGCAAATACTGAGGAGGATATGGATTATGGAAACTTCGATCTAAAGTATAACTGTCACCAAATTCTTTAGAATAACTTTTTAGACTGAAAATATCTATTACCGGAACATTTAATTCCTCACTTCAGTTCAAGGATAGTCGCGATTGTACTATTTGCAAGAATAAATATCACTTTCAAGTTCTCGATACCTTTGTCTTTACATTATGGTATATTTCGCCTATGAGAAATTCCGATATGGGTAGGACCTAATGTTTGAAGGAATAGGAATCCTGATCGGATGTACAACTTGCTTCTTTATATGGGGGCATTACTTAAATACTGCTCCAGGAAGTATTCAAACTTGGGAAATAAATTTGGCGATAGTAGCTTTTTGTGTAGGGGTAGGAGTAACTCTTTGGATGATTTCTCTTTATTCCCTTTGGCATTTTTCGGCCGGGAACTCCTTGTTCGAATGGCTTGCTGCTGGTATACTCTTTGGATATTGTTCTAGTGGCATTTATAGAATATTTAGAAATAAAAACTGAGGAAAATATATGTGGGATCGAATCAAGAACCGGCTTAATCTTTATTTTCGGCCGAAGCATTATGTGGAAGGCGGAATCGCTAAAAAGATAGTTAAGGAAGAACCTCATCTTAAATGCAATACTCCACATTCAATTGGGAAACACTTCAAAGAAGACGAAATTTGGCGTTGCCTAGAATGTGGGATTCGCTATCAATGGACATTTTTGAGTAAAGAGCAATATGGATGGGAAGTTTATTTTGAAGATGCCAGTCGTTTAACAAGAATGCATAGAGGCGAGACATTAGCAGATCTTCCGTCTTATAACGGAACCACAAAAGTAATCTGACCGGAAAACTTCAATAGCCCAAATTGACATATTCCTAAAACCGGCTTATAATCAGCTGGTCGGATTTATCTTGGAGACTGAGTGATGGGAATTCGTGAAGATCAAGTGTGCGGCCTACAAGATCGTGCTCGATCCTTACTGGAAGTAAACAAAATGGAACTTTGTTCCCATTGCGGACAAGAACTTCCTGCCAGTAACGAAATTCCAGGTAAGTATACTTGGTATGGAATGTTTGACGATTTATATGAACTCAAGGGGTTTCGCTTAAAAGACGGAAGTCCGGTATACGAACAAAAGCAAGAAGTTATCTGGTCCTCTGGTCCGATGCTGTTCACGGCATTAGAGGATGAAAATGGCCAATGGATCGAAGATTCTCTTTGGTCTACAGAGGAAATGCAAAGTTACGTCTAAAAAGCTGGCCCTTTTTCTTCTGTTATTATAAAAGGTTAATATTGCTTTGCGTGGAAAGATGATTGGAATTTTAAATATTAACAAACCTGTAGGCATGATTTCAAACGATGTACTGCGGAACCTGAAACGAAGTTCTGGCGAAAGGCATTTAGGGCACGCAGGTACTCTTGACCCTAATAGTTAATGCGAGTTTGTAAAGTACGCTGTTGATTCCTTGGCTTATGAAAGGAGATAAAGAATACATTGCTGATATTCGCTTTGGAGCAGTGTCGGAAACGGACGATGCAACGGGCAAACTAACTCAGGTCCCATATCCCGAAACCTTATCTAAGAGAGGCGTAGAACTTGCTCTTCAACGTTTTATAGGACATATTTCCCAACGTCCACCGGCCTATTCGGCAATTAAAGTGGATGGCAAGCGAAGTTATAAAATAGCTAGAGCTACCGAAGGAATCTCGGAACCATTGGCGCCCAAAAAAGTAGAATTAATTTCCATTGAAATTCTTGACTTTCATTCTTCGAGCCATAATGTACTTGTCTCTAAAAAGAGAGCTCCAGTTGTTAAAGTTAGAATTGTATGCGCTTCTGGATTTTATGTACGTTCTTTAGCACGTGACTTGGGAGAAATGTTGGGTACTGGCGCTTACTTAGAAACTTTGAAGCGTACTCGCGTAGGGCCATTAAAAATCGAAAATGCAGTTTCTCTAGAGCAAGCGATTGCTGCTGGAACAAACGTATCTAAACTTTTCTTGCCAAATACTGTCGTGCTGGGAGGTTTACGTCTTTTACGGATAGATCAAAAAGGACGGGGAGAACTCTCTCATGGACGCGGAGTTTTGGCTCCCGGTTTTATTGATGGAGAAATTTGTGCAGTAGATGAGAATGGAAAAGTTTTGGCAATGGGAAATATAAAACAAGGACGCTTCCAACCGCATAAACTCATTGAACTGGATTGATGGTTTTATGTTTGAACTTCTCGTAAATATCTGTCCATCACTAAACTAAGACTTGCAACTCACATTTAACACTGCCTCCGTATTTCCCGCTCTCAGCCCCTGTGCGTGGGCTTTCACAAGAGCTGCTGGAGCCAGAGGTGTATGTCCGAGTCTGTTGTCCCCAGTCTGAAAGAACGACTATCTTTGCATTCTCAAGCTCCAACTTCTCTATCTATTGCAGATGATACTTGACTTTAGCCCGCAGCACTTCCTGGACGCTTTGTCGGTTCTGCCACTGACTCTTGCCGCTGCGTACTGTGGCAATAATTCCCGTTGGAGTGTCAGCGTTTACGGACGTTATAATAGACCTAAAGTGACAATTATGGTAAATTATGCTACAGACCATAAAAAGTGCTATAATTATGGTTATAAGAATAATTTACCATAATTGTGGAGAAAACGACTATGACAGGTTTTTATTATAAGCGGCCAGAACTAACTCAAGAAATTGTTAAAAAGCTTTTGGGGGAAGAATTTTTGTCGCCAGGTATGAATGGGCTATTTTTAGCAGCTCCTAGGAGAACTGGCAAGTCGAGCTTGCTTAAACGAGAATTAACACCATCTCTCACCGCTAAAAATATAGAAGTTATATATACCGATTTATGGAGCAATACCAAGGAAGACCCCGGGAAATTAATTACAGAATCTATAGTACAATCGTTTGCAAAGTATTCAAACATAATTGCTAGAGCCGCGAAAAAAACTGGGATTGAGAAAGCAAGTTTCGCCGGAATAACTATAAATCCACAAACCATAGGTCAGGTCCATGGGGCGACTTTACCTGCAGCTTTGCAAGCCTTGATCAATACTTGCAATAAGTCTGTAGCGCTTATTATAGATGAGGCTCAGCAAGCTCTAACAACTTCTTCGGGGGAAAATGTGATGTTTGCACTAAAGTCCGCTCGTGACCAAATTAATCTTGAACCCGACGTTAAGCATAAATTAATGCTTGTTATGTCGGGTTCGGACAGAGATAAATTAATGCGCCTTTTAAACAATAACGCCGCTCCCTTCTTCGGTTCCAGTGTATACACAATGCCTTTACTCGGCCCTGATTTTGTCGAATTTATAGCTCAGAATATAGAGCGAAATAATCCGGCACTTCAACCCGTTGATACTGATTCCATGTGGAAAGCTTTTCAAGTCTTAGGTAATAAGCCTGAACTGTTCTTAACAAAAATAATTAGTGAACTAAGTCCTCTCCAGGGTAATGTTGCTGGATTTGAAAAGAGGGTCTATACCGAGGCTATAATGCAGCAAGAAACGGATGCAAAACAATGGGAATCCCTCTATTTAGGTTTAAGTTCGCTTCAGCAATCTCTAATATGGAGGTTACTTGAAAAGCGGTCTACCTTTAAACCTTATGATGCTGATGCTTTGCAGTTTTACGCATCCAAGGGCAGTAAAAGGTTTTCGCCAGCTCAAGTTCAAACGGCATTAGAAACTATGAGAAAGCAATCTCCACCACTCGTATGGAAATCAGCTAGAGGGGAATACGCCTTAGAAGATATTTCCATGCTGAATTGGTTTCTTCAGGCAAAACAAAAGAATCTTTGGCCGCCCAAAACTTCAGAAATTAATCTACAGTAAATCTAAATAAGTTTTATTCTTGAACTTCTTTTAGATTCCCGTCCATTATTGAACTGAGGTTGTAATATTGTTTTCCGCTTTTATGAACCTTAACCCATTGAGTGGGATTGAAACTATAAGTACGGATCTGTTTACCCCAGCTCGAACCAAAATCGCCTCTCTCCTCTGGTGTTTCTTGGGATTTTTTAAGCAATAATAACTTCCCTCGCAGGATTGTCCAGGCGGCCTGACGATTAGCGTATTGAGAACGTCCTGACTTAATAACAACTGTAGTTTTGGTTGCTAGATGTACTAGTCTTACGCCGGTTTCAACTTTTTGTACATTCTGTCCTCCGGGCCCACTGCTGTGCATAAATTCTTCTCTAACTTCATTTGGCTCAATAACTATCTCTTCATTCTCTGGAAGCTCTGGAAGTACTAGAACTGTTGCAAAAGAAGTTTGTCGTTTATTAGAGCCACCAAAAGGACTATTTCTTTGTAATCTATGAGTACCGCTTTCTGGAGCAAAGAATAGATAGGAATTTTTCCCCTTGATTCTTAGAATTACGGATTTTATTCCGGCCTGTTTTCCGGGAAGTAATTCGATTTCTTCAGCGACTAAATGATTAAGACTTGCCCAGCGAACATACATTCTCAGTAACATTCTAGCCCAATCCTGAGCCTCTGTACCGCCAGTACCGGCACTTATAGTTACTATGGCAGGGAAAGAACCGTAGGGAGTTTTAGGGGCATTCTGAGGTGTTAGAAGCTGCTCTAACTCGTGTTCCACCTCTGCTAATAAAGATAAATCGCCATCTTCACGAGCAAGCACGCCTAACTGCTCTAATTCTGTAACCTTTGAGAAAAGTAGCCCTAGAGTTTCAACTTCCTTTCGTAAAAGTCCTGCCTCTTTTGCCAGATTGACAGCCTCGGAAGATTGCCAGGTTTTACTCTGAGAAAGAAGATTGTCTAATTCAATTAGACGTTTTTGTGCAGCGCTAAAGTTGCCCCCTCATAGCGAGGAGCCCTTTTGGTAATTCGTTTGAGAATTATATTGACTGCACATAATACTTCTCCTGTAAATAAACTTTCTGAGTTTATCTTATCACAAATTTCGTAAGCAGCAAGTGGTATAATTATAAAAAGGGAAGATGGATTTGGAACTTGTCGATTTATTGTGGGAAGCTGAAAATGCCATGGTGTTCACAGGGGCTGGAATTTCTACCGAATCTGGAATTCCGGACTTCAGAGGCCTGTCAGGAGTTTGGACACTTAAACCAGAACTGGAAAAACTTTTTAGAATTTCTGTTTTTACGGAACAACCTGAAGTACGGAAAAAGGCATGGCTGCTCCATAAAAATGAACTGGCGGTTGAAGTTTCTCCAAATGCAGGACATTATGCGTTGGCAGAATTGGAAAATTTAGGAAAATTACAAATGCTTGTAACCCAAAATGTAGACGGACTGCATCAAGCGGCTGGATCCCAAAACGTAATTGAGTTACACGGTTCGCTGAGAGAAGCTCAATGTTTAAACTGTGCTATTCGTATTCCTCTTAAAGAGGTTTTTGCACAAATGGATCAAGGAGAGGAAGATCCACACTGTTCTTGTGGTGGCATTTTTAAACCTGCTGTTGTTTTCTTTGAAGAATATTTGCCTGAACTCGCTTTTAATGCAGCACAAAAGGCGGCCACTGAATGTGAGTTGCTTCTAGCTATAGGTAGCTCCTTGCAGGTTTTTCCCGCAGCCTCTTTGGTTGATATTGCCCTAAACCATGAAGCTAAACTGGCAATTATAAATAATGCACAAACAGATTATGATCCATATTCTAGTTGGCGGTCTTTTGACAGTGCGGGAGCGGTTCTTTCTCAAACGATGAAAAAACTGAAAACTAAGGCATCGAGTTAGCTTTAAGCGTCTTCGCTTTATGCTAAAATTAAACCTGAAAGAAAGGACCTTAGTAATGGAGGAGAATCCTTGAATATTTCAAGTCTGAATAAAGATGCTGTTCAAGAACTTAGCAAGGAAATAGAAAAAGCGGTTCAAGACGTAGCTGATAAGCACGGCCTTGTTATCAAGATGGGAAGTGGATCGTATACGCAAAACAACGCAACACTTAAAGTTGAAATTGCAGTAAAGAGTTTGGATGGAACTGTGGCTACTAAGGAAGCTTCCTCTTTCAAGGCGCTCTGTACATTCTATGGCCTTCAGGAGAGCGACCTTGGACGCACATTCACTTCGCGTGGCTCACTCTATGTTATTACTGGACTTGCTTCTAAGAGTCGAACTAATCCAATTCTGGCAACTAGGCAAACGGATAATAAACTCTTCAAATTTCCGGTAGATAGCGTTAAGAAAGCTCTTGGTATTAATGTTCCTGAATCAGTCAAAGATCCTAATGCTGAGGAAAATGATTTTAAGTTCTATGCGCGGATGTATGGATTAGTTCCAGAGGATTATGGCAAAGAATTTTCTTACGTGGGAGAAACCTATAAACTCGTAAAAATTCTTCCTAAAGGCAAGAAGTATCCTTTGGACATAGAAAAAGTCGGAGGCAGAAATTCTGGTAAGCACTTCAAATTCACTATTGAGCAATTTAATGCTTGTCTAGGACGTGACTCAAAAAGTGCAGGGTCTACAACGAAGGGCGTCTTTGAAATAGGTTCTGGCGATATTGCCATCCTTAAGCTTGGCGGTCTAGATGATTAAAAGATGTGAATCCGAGAGAATATAATGGAATTAAGACTGTCCGCCTTATGTCTGGTACGTGGTTCTATGATTGAGGTGCTATGAATAGAGAAGAGGCAATACTTAAATGGAGTACTCTGGATTCCGAACTTGATGTTTCACAGCTTGAAGCTGATAGTGTTCTGGAAAATTCGAAAACAAATGAACAGGTTAAGGATATAAAGAAAGCTGTTCGCTCTATAGTTAAAGAAATGGAACTATTGGAAAAGTGGTATCCAGCTATTGTTTACGAAGCTTTTTCGGCTAGAGAGCTTTCTTATGGCAAGAATTTTAGCGAAAGAGAAGCTTATGAAATAGATTTAAATTTGAAATGTAAGGTTGCTAAGCTTGAAGAAGCGCGAAAAACAAAAGCTCAAAAATTGATTGCTAGAGGCGATATCACTTTAGATGTGATAAACGGAAACAGGTATATCAATACTGTTGGAGCTAGAATTAATTTCTTTGAAAGTAAACGTCAGATTTTGCGAAAACTATTCCCAGATCTTGACCTACAGATTTATAGTAAAGAAAGTAATGTCTCTGAAGAACCGGTTGCTTTAATGAATGATAAGACCTTAAGTCTCTAATTCTAAAAAGTTTTATTTTTCAAGTTTAGAATATGCATCTTGTAGTTCTCTATGCAATCTCTTATTTTCTTCTAGAAGAAGCTCCCGGGCCGCATCTTTCTCTCCAACCTCCCATGGGAAAACGACCCAACCAAGCTGTATATCTTCTGGTTTACGGCGATCAATTATTGTCCAAAAGAGTTTTGTGGGATATGTGTTGAGAAAATAAGTGCCGGTTGATCCTGTATCCCAAATATCATCTACGATTATGTCGGCCTCTTCTGGTGAAGAGGCTATTAATGGATGTTTGTCGGAATCGGTAGTATGCAAAAGTGCGGCTACAATTACTCCACCACGAACAATTCCCCAAACCTTTCCGGAAGGACAATCTTTTAAGCGCGTAAAAATCTCTTCCCATGAGAGATGGTATCTCTCGCCTTCTGCTGGATTTTCTGTTTCTAAAGTCATTTTGGTCCTTATTTAGTACGGAGTTTTTTCTATGGATTTGTCCCATTCTGAAAAGGGCGACTTGCCATTAACGTTTGTTATTTGAAATACCGGAATGGAACGATTATTTGCGGGTAGCTTTAATTCTTCATATATAAACTTATCATCAAATCCGCTTTGAGCAGCGTCGTCTGCGGTGGCGCAATAGTATATTTTCTCTATTCTGGACCAATAAATTGCACTCAAGCACATAGGGCAAGGTTCACAGGACGCATAAATTTCACAACCTTTCAGTTCAAAGCAACCGATATTTTGGCAAGCATCTCTGATTGCCATTACTTCTGCGTGAGCGGTTGGATCGTTAGTTGTAGTGACCTTATTGCTCCCCTTGCCGATAATTTTACCTTCCTTTACGACAATTGCCCCAAATGGACCACCTCCCTGTTCTCTAATGTTGTTAAGAGCTAAAGCAATTGCTTGTTGCATTAATTCGAAGGAGTTTGTTTCCGAAGCAGTGTCCATTCCAAGTCCTAGGGTAGAACTCTTACGATATCTACGTTAGCTCTATATTGCTCAAGGGTTTTCGCGTTTACGTATGACATCATGGAAACTAAACCACCTCTAAAACGTTTTATTACCTGCTCGGCTCCTCCAGGTTGATAAGGAACTAATGTCTCGTCACCCTCAACATACTGGATATCTTCATCTCGTTTTCCAGTATCTACCTGAACAGAAAAAGAAGCAGCTCCTCTTAGCAATTTATACTTTCTTCCATCCCACTTAACAACAGGCCCCGGACTTTCCCTTGTTCCAGCAAAAGCAGAACCTTCCATGGTTATATCTGCTCCAGCTGCAATTGCTTTACACATATCTTGGGGCTCTTTGATCCCGCCATCACAAATGATAAGAGCGTTCTTACGAACACTAGCTGCTTCTAGAATTGAAGTTATCATTGGGTGATAATATCCCGTTTCGGTTCGTGTTTCACAAACGCCGCCAGAGGCAATTCCCGTTCGTATAGCATGGAATCCTAAATCGTCCAGATATTTGAAAGTTTCTGCAGTCGCAACGTTTCCTCCAATATAGAAGCAATCTTTTCTTTTAAGTTCTTTAAAAGCTCTGGCTACTTGCAGGTTTGCACCGTTAGCAGTATCGAGACAATAAATGCGACAACCGGCTTTGTAAAGGGCTTCGGCTCGTTCTACATAATCTCCGGTTACTCCTACAGCGGCAGCGACGGCGGGGTTTCCTTTAAGCGTTTTTAATTCAGTAACTTGACTTGAAATAGATTGAAAACGATGAATAATTCCAATGGCTCCAGCTTCAGCAACAGCTAGGGCCATTTCTCCATTGCATACGTCGGGCATTGGGGATGCGATCATTGGAGCGTTTATTCTGACACCACAAAATTCTATGGAAGTATCGGCCTCAGAGCGATGTTCCAGGGTGGATACGTGTCTGGAAACTAACTGTACGTCTTTATAATCTAATGCGTCCTTTATAACTCGCGGAGTAACCAAAAGACGACTTTGTTTACTTGTGGCCCGTTTCTTTTTTTTACTCATTAAGTTCTCCGAAATTATGTGGCTATTCTAACAAAAAGTTCCGAAAAATGTCCGAATTTATTATTTGGACAATCAACGTTCAAGTATACATGGGTTTTCGACACTAACTGATTTTTATTCAAAATGGATTATTCCCCCATTTCCTTGAGGAATATTTCTAATGAACTATTTGAAAGAACAGGAACTCCATATTGTTGTCCAGCGTTACGAATTAAAGGAATGATTCTTTCTTTATATTGAGGAGTAATAACCTTTAAGCCATCAGGCAGAACATATACTTCCGGACTCCTTTTATTGTTGTGATAAGTTTTCATTGGAGGATATGCGAATAAGTCTTCCCCGCACTGTAAAGCTAGGACTTTGGCATGAGTTGACCGATATCCTAGCTCGTGTTTAATGATGGTTCCCCATAGTTGAACGAGTCCTAGAACTCGCGGGCCTCTAGTCTGTTCTAGTGCCATTTCGTAAGCCAAATCCTTATTGTTCAAGGCGTAAAATCCACAGTGACAAGACTCAAAACCCCAACATTTACTTTGCTTTGCAAATTTATGGCTAGCAATATTAATGCCTGGAATCCAGGGGATGCCATAGGCAATAGAAACTAGATTGTTAAAATCTAACTCCCATACGCGCCAAGCGATTATTGGCTCCTCTTGTGTTCTGCTGGGTAAATCCAATAGCAAAAATGGACTATCAAAAAGTGTAGGGTATTTTGCCTTGAGCAGGTTTTTTGCCTTGAGCATGTGAACCTCATCTGAATACTCTCGTAGAATAATACTTTTATGACAATGATGCAACTTCTTATGAATTTGAGCCGCTATCACAAAAGGCCACGCAAAATGTTATATTGAGGATGTAAATTGAATTTGGAGCTTGGATGTCTGGAATAAAAGAATTCTGGAAAAAAGAACTGCGTGAGCTTAGAGACCTTAATGGATGGCGAGTTTCAACTAAACTTACTATTGGTTTTTCGTGCTTTCTGTTTATTTCTCTTGTTGTGACTGTACTTATTTTTTCTCAAAGTAGTGGTAATTCCTCAAAATTGCTCTTTATAAATTCGGTAGTTTTAATTTTTATTTTCGGCATGCTTCTAGGCGTTGGTTCTAGGATGTTTGAGGGGAAAGAAAAGGAGTCACTTTCTGATCCGTTAACTGGTCTTGCAAACCGACGTTTTTTTCAGGATACTTTACTTAAGGAGTTACGGAGAGCTCAACGTTATGAAAAGCAACTTTCAATTATTATGTGTGATATTGATCATTTTAAAAGTATTAATGATACTTATGGCCATAACGTAGGGGACGAAGTACTGGTTTCGATCGCGGATCTGATGCTTGGAAGCGTTCGAGCGACAGACTTTGTAGTTCGATATGGCGGAGAAGAATTTGTGGTTCTCTTACCGGAAAGCACTATCAAGGAAGGTGTTTCTGTGGCGGAAAAAATACGTAAGACGGTAGAATCGGCAGGGGTAGTTTCTCGTTCACGTCTGGGCCTTAGGCTGAAAACCACGTTAAGCGCCGGAGTTGCAGCCTATCCTTTTGATGGAGAAACTGGGGATGGCTTGATTATGAAGGCAGATAAAGGACTTTATCTGGCCAAAAACAGAGGACGGAATCGGGTTTGTACAGTTTCTGAAGTGCAGATACAAAAACGGCCAGCCAGAAGAAAAGGCGATACTTATAATAATTTTTGAATAGAAGATGGCGAGCCCTTTGTTTAAGCCATTTTCCTTGGACCAAGAGTGGGAAGAAGTGTCAGGAAAATCGAAAAGGTTGCTCCTTATAGGGGTTCTGTTGTTATACTAAATTTAGAATTCAGGTTCAACAATAGAAAGAAGAGGAGTAAATGGATAGCGAACAGCTAGAAATTAAAAATTTTGGGATGTATTCTCTATCGGGCAATAATGCTATTGAACGATTAAGTGGGATTATTGCTTCGAAAGTCCAATTGAAAGAGTTGGACAAAGAACAGGTTTTAGAGGAAATTAATGCTGGCCTGACCCAAATTGCGGCTTCTTATTCAGAGGCTCTTGACAGGCGGGTGATGGAAACTCTTTTGAAAGAGCTTGATCAAACGACTAAAACTCAAGGTTGGACAATATCTACTTATTGGGAAGAATGGATGAGTAAGAATATGGCCCTTCAAGAATATGTTTCAAGTAACGGGAAGGCATCTCCGGGAGAACAGCGTCAATATGAGATGTATACCGAGGAAGGAAATGGAATGGTGGCAGAGATGGTGGCAGAAATTAGTCGAGAAGTGGACTTGGAGATTATAAATCGAAAAAATATTGGTGCATCGGTGACGAAGGGACTAAAGAGAGTTTCTCAACATCACTCCGAAGTTTATGATCAGGCGGTTTTAGAAGAAGTTTGGTCGGAAGTTAATAAAATCTGTCTTGACAAAATGTGGCCTTCAGTTGGCTATTTAGGATGGAGCGTAGAAATTATGGACTCTTCTGAGACACCCCCGAAATCAAGAAAAAACATCCGAACCGCTTAATTGGTCACGCTTCCGAAGATGATTTCACCAGCAGCGGTTTGGATAACACTTCTGACTACTAATGTTACCTTCTGTCCCAAAAGCCTTTTACCTCCTTCTGCGATCACCATTGTGCCATCGTCTAGGTAACCTACTCCTTGATTTGGTTCCTTTCCAGGGTTTATTAGAGTCAGTTGTAATTCTTCTCCGACAACAAAGCTAGGCTTAAGTGAATTTGTTAATTCGTTGATGTTTAAAATTTGGACCCCTTCCAATTGAGCTACTTTATTTAGATTGTAGTCTACAGTCAGGATACTGCTTTCTAAGACCTTTGCGAGTTGGATCAATTTGTGGTCTACCTCGGGGATTTCAGGGAAATCTTGCTCTATTGTTTGCAATTCTAAAAAAGGAATAGTACGTAGTTGCTCTAGAATTTCTAACCCCCGGGTTCCTCTTTGGGCTCGTAAGGAATCGTTTGATTTGGCAACATGCTCTAGTTCTTGAAGCATAAATGTTGGAGCAACTAGAACGCCTGAAATTAGCCCGGTTTTGGCTAACTCTACAATTCTTCCATCAATAATAACGCTTGTATCTAGGATCGACTTGTTGATTCGGGTTGAAGAATCGCCTTGAACCAAGAGTAGAATTTCCGAATAGCGTTTTACTCCAAAAGCTGCTCCCCAATATCCCGCTAGTATGGCTAGCATTATAGAGAAAAGAACGTTCATTCCAAAAGGAAGATCCCGTAAAAAATATCCCATTAGGGCCGCGACAAGTAAACCGGAGACTAAGCCTCCTGCCCCCAATAGTAATTGAGGCAAAGGTGTTTCGTGTAGCTCGGTGGTGATAAGGCGATAAGGATAAACGCTCGCGTATGGTATTGCGAAGAGTCCAAATAGAGCCCCCGAAAGTATACAGGTTATGATAAGGACAGAAGTTATATTGGGCGCAAGAGCTGATTGCTCTGCTATAAAATATGCATATTGGAAACCGCCAAAAGCACCAAGGAGCAAACCCGCAAAGCGGATTACTTTGGTGGTATTCATTTTGTTCTCTAGCTACCTCCTTGAATAAGTTAATGAATAATATAGACTGGTCCGGCAGACCGGAATAAAACTATTTTCATTATCCGTCAAAAAATCTAAAATTGATAGAGAAACTTTATATTTATCTGCTAGTGCAAATTATCTAAGCTATAATTAGAAGGTAAAAATAGAAAAGGAGAACGTAGTGGCAAATTCATGGGAACAAACGGCAACAAAAAAACTCAGTGACTCAACCAGACGGAAGCAGCGTCAAGAACAAGCTCGTGAGCGTCAAGAATCTTATGCCAAGCTTTCGGCTAAAGAGAGAGGAACTAAACTTGACGAAAGGCTGGGAAATGGTGTCGGAGCGAAGAAGCAACGTTCGATGGGAAACAAAGATGTATCTATGAAGAATGTGCGCAATGCAATCAAAGAAACGGAAGCTAATTTAAAAGCAGGTAGAACTCTTTCGGGAGATCGGCTGGTTGCAGAAATTGAAGGAACAGAACTGGACTAAATTAGTTCTGTTCCTTCTTATTGGTCATTGGGTATGCCTGTTTTTAAATAACTAATACCGGGCTTATTTATGAAACTTGCCAAAACAAAGACGTTTATCCCAAGAAGATACCAGGTAGAGTCATATTCTTATTTCTATTTAGCAGTGGGCTTGCAGACTTTAAAAGTAAAGAAACCGCAGGTTAATGAGACTAGCGATATCCATGGTAGCCAACCAAAAGCAGGGCTCCATGTAGGCTGTAGAAAGAAGAAAAATGAATTGCCGAAATGGGCATATGACCATCCATTTGAGTATAAACCGACACATTGAATCAATGCTATTGAAATAAATATAAATTCGCGGAGCCCTTTTTTCCACACGAAATTGTGCCGATAGAGAATTTCCCCGCTCCATAAGGGAAGCAATACTATAAAGGGGAGTATATATCGGCCTTGAAGCGACCAGCCAGTCGATACCTCGATAGCTATTGAGGTCGATATGATGATAAGGCCACAGCCTAGTATCACCAGGTCTAGCGTCTTCATTTCCTTGTAGGTGCTATGTCTCAACGCCAGGGCGATTACCATCAACAACATCACGCCCCACCACAGGTACACGGGCTTTGGCACGAGAATGTTATCCCATCCGAACGCCGCTATACTTTCTGCAAAACCGTTGGGTATGGCGTACAGAGTATTTAGTATTAAAGAGTCAGGAAGAGAGCGTGTTAATGAAGTCGGCTGGAACACCAGTTCCCAGGCAAGAGACAGTAACGCTCCAACACTTGCGGATGTTACGGACGCCCAAAACTTAAGACGGGATGATTGGTAAAGGGTTCGGATTGGTTGAACGCCAATTATTGGCACACTAAAGAGCGCATAGGCAGCTAACCACAGAGGGCCAAAGGGCCTAGCACTTCCCAATAGGAACAGAGCAAGGCAAAAGAATAGCCAGAAGAAACGGGGCAGTGTTGTTCGTCGGGATAGTCTAATAATACAAGCGGCTACCGCGACTCCAGCACATAGCTCCACGGATGATGGGGAGAGAACAGTGGTGATAAATAACAAGCTTGGAGTCAGGGCCAATGATAGACCGAGAATGGAGGTTCTGTCATTGGTAGCTAGCAGCACAATTGAACCAACAATTAGAGGAAAGAAAAGCACGGTCATGACTAGTCGCATCAAGAACAGGGAGGTATTGGGGTCTTGAACAACTTTACCCACTATTGCGGCGGGCAAGTAATCGTAGGGTTGGTAGGTGCCTACATAGCTAACTTGATGATTAAGCAGAGCGGCAACCGGGTCTTTTTGGTAGAGGCATTGTGCGCTCGTTCCTGGGCTTCGTGCAGTGCAAAACCAGTAGAAGGGGGCAGCGCTTCCTACTGGAATTTGAAAATCCCGGTTCAGGACGTTCAAAAATTCTGCCTGCGTTGCATTCTGTGGAGGGAGCGATGATGTCAAAGCCTTTGTGCCGAGCAGGTCGCCGTTTCCTAAAGCAACAGCTCTAATATAATGTTCTGGTTCATCTGGACCTGTTCCGAGTGGATTTGTTATTAACCAACAAGAAACTAAAACTGTATAAAACAAGATAAAAACAGCGGTTGTCGATAAGGAGAGATACTTTTTCATGGTGCTGATATTTTTTTAGAATTAGTTATTGGTTTCGAAGGTTTGGAAAAATGAAACTGAGGCTGAGTATAACCGTCACCTAGCCTAAAATCTTTAATTTCTCTCTTGGCGAGCTCTTTCCAAAAACTTGCAAAAACTTCCGTGTTTTTTGTTGCATTACCTAATCCCATTCCATGGTTTTCGCCTTGGCAAATGCAATCACAATGAGGATCGCTGGCTTCATAGCAGTTGGCATCACATCTTCCAACGCATTCACCTTTGCTATTAAAAACTGAAATTAGTGTGGCCATTTCTCCGCCCGATAAATTGTTCTCAAAGGATGTTATACTCTCAATTAGATTATTGAACTAATTTTAGCAGATTAAGGAGAATTCGTCTTGGTTGATGGGAATACGCAAATCGGAAAATCTGAAGGCCAGGATATTTTATGCCATGTATGTGCTAAAAAATCTCATGTTAAACAACCAGAGCTTGAAGTTCCTCACTCAGGAGGATTGATTTGTGCACGTTGCCTTCTTGACATGAGAGACGGAAAAATTCCAGCCTGTCAGTGTTCAGGAGAATTTTGTACTTACGTTCGAAGATTAGGGCTCAATACGCAGCTCCTGGTGATTTCAGGAAAATCTCACTAAAGTTTAGGTTTAGAATTAATTGCCAGGCTAAATTCATTATTTCTAAAAAAATCTTTGAAAAAACACTCTAGGACAAATACGTCATCAACGTCTGGTCCAAAAGTAGGAACGTGGGAAAGAGGAATTTCTTCTATTATTTTTTTGCTTTTAGATTTGACTTCTTCAATTCTCCAGACATTTTTAGTTTTACTGTTAGCGGGAAGACTAATTAGATATTTGACGCTTCCGTGAACAACCTCTTTCCAAAGCTCCCAAGAAGGTTTTATATTTCGGTACTCGCATATAACAGCTCCTTCTAACGATATCAATTTTTCTTTTTCCATTTCGTTGAGAATTTTCCACAGGCTCGCCATACTTATATCAAGCACCCTTGCACAAGTTTGAGCATAAAGAGTTCCGCCCCAAAACGTGGCGGCTAAGGCGCTCCGTTGTCCAACCCATTCGTTCTGAGAAGCTCTTTTAGACATATTTAGGATAACCTTCTTTTCATCTAAATCAAAGTTATATGTAGAAAAATCAAAACTTGGAACTTTCAAAAAATTATCATTTGTTAAATATTCTTGTCGAAGTTCTAATATTCTCAAATGAATTGCCGTTTCTTTGTATAGGCAATTCATTTGAGAACCAATCATGGAGGGTTTGCTCTTCAAAAAGTCCCAGGCGATCCCTTTAGAAAAATCACATTCACAATGAAACTCATAAGTCACCCAAGAATTATCTTTAGTGGTTCCTTCAGTTTTCATCCAGGCTGACTCATGACCGTCAATGGTGATGGTTCGCAGAGATGTGTATTTATCGTCCGTTGAAAACGCCTTCTTGAATTCTGACAACGATCTTTTAAGACTCATTTTTCTCCCTATTAAGAACAAGATATCACAATTCGAGAAGATCGTCTCTGCTCGGGAACAACTCGAAATTGATACTGAAAGTGAAAATATTCTCTAGCTTTGACAGAAAGTTGAACCGTAGAAAGCCGTACAAAGACTCCTGACACAATCATTTTGAGGCGAACTACTATTTGTACTATAGATCTCTCAACTCGAATTCTTCGTGGATAAAAGGATTCTCCTCGTCTGAATCGTCTGAAGAGAGCTTAGTTTCAGAAATGTCAGGGGCGACTAAGCTTGATTGAATTGCGAAAAAGTCAGGTAAGCTTTTCCTGGTTAGCAAAAATTCTAGAGCCTCTTTATTGACAAAAAGCTCACCGTTTGAGCGACTCGTATACCCCTGAAGTAATCCTTTGCGAGCCCAATTTTTAACAGTGTTGCGACTGCGACCACTTATTTTCATAGCTTTTCGAATTGGAATAAATCCTGCCTGTTGCAATAAAAAACTTTCCTCTGGTTGGAGTTCTAGTTCCAGTAAATCCAATAATTTTTGACCTAATTCAGAGACTCGTGGGAGTTGAGCTTGCTCGCCATAATCTTGTAACTCTTCAACTATTTTTCGGATTTCTTGAGTGCGTTTATCACTTAACATCTTTCTATCATAAATGATATGTCAAATATGTCAATGACTTCAAAAATGTCAATTATTTGGTAAACGAAGAGTTAACGGTTGAAAAAACGTTTTGGCGTATGATTGCCAAGTTATTCGAATTAAATTCTACTTTTGATCGATTTTACAAAATAAATCAGATCGACTAAAATAGCAGCACAAATAAAACCTGATAAGGGAATCTGTAATGTTCATTGATGAAGAAGAAGAAATTATTCTTCGATCCAAGCACTATATTAGAAAATCCATTTCCAAAACTATGAAAGAAATCAACTTGACTCAGATTCACAACGAGAAAAATCTTCCATTGCTAGAAGGCAAATTGGAAGGCCTGCGGGAAGCTTTAGAAATCATAAAGAAAGAATACGCTAGCTCAACTAAAAGCAACAATTCATCGCCTCAAGAAATGCTGAGAATTATCAACTAGTTGTTTTTAGTTCTTTTCGCTAAATTGTTAGTATGGAACGAAAGTGGCGCAGTCTCTAAATCTGCAAATAGTTGATTTCTTTGCGGATATTCCGTCGAGCAGTTTTTTCTAAACTCTCGTGCAACTTATCGGTGATATAAATTCTATCCTTGTCTAGGAAAGTTTCCAAAACTCGTCGTCTTGCAGCACTGTAAAACTCACCTGGTACAAACCCGTATTCCTTTCGAATGTTATGAGAATAAGCTAAATATATCTCTTCACTTGCTCCTAGAATCGAGAGGTCGGCATCAAGAAGAATTGCTCCTTCTTTATCATCCGGATCTACTTCGTGCTCTTTAGTTAGCAGAATTAGATCGTGAACCCTCATTAATTGAAGAGGGTGAAACTCCATTGGGCTTAGGATGAATTGTGCAAACTCTGCACTATCCTCTTCGTTAGTATCGCTCTTGGGATCATAAACAACGTCGTGAAACCAGGCTGCAATCCTTAGATTGGTCAGATCGTTCACTTCGGTTTGGAAAGTCTCGATGATATCTAAAACATGGACAATGTGTTCAAGGGTATGATGGTAACGTCCGGATGAATTATATTCGTGAACGGTTCGTTGAAAAGCTTCCTCTAATAAATCGAAATCATCGCAAAAAGGGGACAGAAGTCTGCCCCAAAACTTTTCCAGGTTACCTAGATTCGCGCTCATGATTTATCCTAATTTCCAAATATGGAATCTCAGTATAAACCAAAAAGGCCTTAGAGGTTGCGGATTTTTGCTATAATAAACAAATGAATGAAGCTCAAAGATTAGTAAAAGAGTTCCACCAAGCGGTGGAATTGGCGGGACCAGAGTCTCCGGTGGAATCTTTAGAAGAAGGTATTTATCCGGCTCAGTTGCGGGAACGTTTGTTATGGGAAGAAATTGAAGAACTGTGTGAAGCCTTGGCTAATAATGACATGCTGGAATTTATTAAAGAAGGATGCGATATCGAATATGTTCTACAGGGAGCGTTTGTTTCGGCAGGTATTGATTTAGAGGAATTTTTTAGAGAAGTTCACGCCAGCAATATGACCAAGGTAGGGGGAGAAATAAGGGCGGATGGCAAACGACTGAAGCCAGCTCACTATCGACATGCTGATATTCGCTCTGTCTTTGAAAGAGTGTATGGCCCAGAGCATCCATGGCTGCAACCTCACAAAGTACTGACAAACAAAATTTATACAAATAAACGTGTAAAACTAGAAGCTGTTTTGAAAACTTTGCGTGAGCACGGATTCTCAATTGAAGACTCTATTAAAATCACTCAAGAAGTGTCTGGCCTTAGCTATGGAGAATCTAAAAAAGCAGTTCATAATAGCGAAACTTGGGCGAATTTACGCACGCCAAACGAAACGGTTGTTACGCCTCGAAAAAGTCATAAAAAAGAAGAAGTAGCCTTAGATTAAGTTACTCCTTCTAAAAGTACGAAAAGATCTGCCTTTTGCGTGCTCGAAAACTGGTATTCTTAATAAAGAGATATTGTGCACAAAATGAGTAAATGATGAAAGAGATAGATGAGTTTCCAGAAGGGATAGCGTCTTCATATGAGAAGACGGGACTTTTAGCCGATCCTATCTACGGATATATCGAAACCACCAGACCTCACGGCGATATCAAATTTTCTGAACAAGATATTATCAATCATCCTTGGATGCAGAGGGCGCGTCGGATTCATCAGTTGCAAGGAATTTCCTGGGTTTTTCCAGGAGCTGAGCATTCACGTTTCCAACATTCCTTAGGAGCGATGCATTTGGCCGGGAAATGGGCTAAACATCTTTATGAAAATCTACCCGCTTGTTTTGAGGACGTTCCTAGTTTACCTCTGGTTGAGGAGACACTTAGGATGGGAGGACTTCTTCATGATATTGGGCACGGTCCTTTTGGTCATTTGTGTGACCAGGCTTACTTAGAAAAATATTATGGCATCAATCATGAAATTCTTTCCCAGCAAATTATTCTTAAGTTATTCTCGCGCCCTCTTTCGGAATTGAAAGCTAGTCCTAGCGGTAACTTTGCTCCAGGGGAGGCAATAGATCCAAGATGGATTGCCTATATTATTTCCAAGGAACCTCTTCCAGGATTTGAGCCTCCAGCTTGGCTCGATGCTATGAAGCCTATTCTGTGCGGAAGATACGCGGCGGATAATATGGATTATGTTCCAAGAGATTCCTATATGTGCGGAGTACACGTAGAGGTGGATGTTGATCGAATGATTCGATATACCTTTATGACTCCTAATGGAATAGCTCTTCTGGATCGTGGTGAAGCTAGTGTAAGACAGTTCTTAAATGCTCGGCTCTATCTATATAGCGAACTTTATAAGCACCGGACCGCAGAAACTAATCAGCTACATATGCGAGAAATTTTGCCTGAAACTTGCGATATCTTAATGGACCATGAAAATCCAGAAAAAGCACTAGATAAATACTTTCGTTTAACTGACTGGTATGTGGTTAGTGAAGTTGAGAACTGGACTTATACTGCCAAAAAGGGAACGCGTGAAGCAGAGCTTGGAAAAGAATGGCGAAAACTTGTAAACCGAGAAAAGATTAAATGGCAGCTAGTGCATCAAAGCCTGCTTGATTTTGCTCATACTGGATATTCAAACCCGAAAGAGTATGCCCAGGATTTTACGGAGCAGCTCAGGAACGAACTGCCACTTGCAATGCGTGAAGTAAAACTAGATGTTGAGGTTGATTCTCTGGGGGGACGTCCTCAAGACGTTGACTTAGATGTAAAAGATATAATGATTTATGACCCTAAGCCCAAATCCTACAAATTCAAATCTGCGTCTGAAGTTATGCAGTTGAGGGGGCAAACTTCACAACTACGAGTCTTTGCAATAGCTTCACCTAAAGTAGATGCTGAAATCCAGAAAGCACTTCCGAAACTTTTAAGCAGAACTCTTAAACAGCGCAGAAAAACCGACATAAATATTGAGATGCGTGATTCCCGAGCAGAAACTGAAAATCTTAATTGGGAAGAAAGAGTTGTTGGTTAGACTATAGGGATGATAAACGAAACTAAAGAATCCCATCCCGCCTGCCGTTCCCTTATGCAAAAAGCGGTTCGTAGAGGTGATTCAGACCTTGCTGTACGTTTGGCGCAACATCTTTATGAAGAAGGTTGGGAAAACTGGGTAAAAGCTCGAACTGGAGTTATTGTTTTTGAAGAGTGTTGGAACCTTGGAGGAGAATTAGATTTCAAAACAGGTCTAACCTCTGTTCGAGAAATGATTGATATGGCAGCAAAAACTATAAAGAACAAAGATGCTGCTGGTCTTGGTTCTTTTGCGTTTGGACTTTCAGAGGGAGAAAATTTTACCTTAGGAGAAAATCTTTCTAAGAAGGAGATAAAAATAGTAGCCGAGGCGATTAGGCGTCCGGAAAATTTTTGGAGCTGGGCCGCAAGCCAGGCAGCCGACGTTGAAAAACAAACCTTTATTGCACAATCTAAAAAGGCGTATACCAGAGCGAGTTGGCCTTGGGATAAAGCTTTTGTCTTAGCTGGTGCATATCTTTCAATTACTAAAGGAATTCCAAAAACAGAACAGGCAACGACTAAAATAGAATGTCCAGTATGGGTAGGACTTGATAAACATACTCCGCAAGGAAAGTTTGCGCTCAGTCGAACTGCTTACAAACTTAAAATAGAACCAGAAACATTGTATTGCGCCTCTTTTTATAGCGAAGGCGCCTTGCTTAATCAAGTAGTATCTTCTGGGTGGTGGGAATCTGACGTAAATTGGCGGCTTAAATTAGCTGGACTTAATTTAGAATCTTCAATGGAGATTTGGCAAAAAGCCAAGCCAATCTTTTTAGAAGTTGCTTCTGAAGAAATTGAAAAATTGCAGCAACACGTAGATTCTTTACGCCCACCAGAAAAAAATGCAACAAAACAACTAAACTTGATTTAAAGCTTTGCTTGCTTATTGTCTTTGAATAATTAACAAAAAGATCTATTGGCTGCCTGAAATGGGAGACCCTGATAAGATAAGCTTTGCAATGTCTGAACATATACCACAAATTGTACTAACGGGGGGCCCTTGTGGTGGTAAAACCACTGCTCTTGCCTATTTAAATGAAAAGTTATCAGACTTAGGTTATAGAGTTTTTATCGTTCCGGAAGCGGCGACAATGCTAATTACCGGAGGAGTTAATGATATTGCCGATATCATAGAAAATAAACCAGAAAAGCACTATGGTTTTCAGAAAGAGCTGGTAAAAACTCAAGGAAGACTCCGAGAACGTTTTCTGTCTCTGGCTAGAATCTTTCCCGATGAGAAATGCGTCATCCTTTTGGACCGAGCGGAAATGGACGCTATGGCTTACATGGGAAGAGAGAGTTTCGCCCGTTTGATGAAAGAAGTCGACCAATCTGTTGAAGAAATTAGAGATAGTTATGATGCCGTTGTACATATGGTTACTGCCGCTGATGGCGCGGAAGAGGCTTACTCACACGAAAATAACCCTGCACGATATGAGACTCCTGAAAAAGCAGTAGAAAATGATCGCAAAGTTCAAAACGCTTGGGTAGGGCACCCAAAGTTGAAAATTATTGATAACTCTACTGATTTCGAAAATAAACTTAAACGGACAAATCAGGTAATAATGCATGTGCTAGGATTACCTGTTCCTTTAGAAATAGAACGTAAATATTTACTAGCCTCCCCTCCAGATCTACAGGATGAAGCTTTTGCAAACGCTCAGATAATTGATCTACAACAAATGTATTTACTTACTCCCGATGTCCAGGAAACCAGACTTCGAAAAAGAAGTCAAGCAGGCAAATCTACCTTTTATCGAACTCAAAAGTTTTCTATCACTTCTACTACAAGAAGCGAAACAGAAAACGTAATTACGGAAGAGGAATATCTAAACTTACAATCCTTACGCGATCCTTCTCGTAGAATATTGAATAAAAAAAGATGTTGTTTTGTTTTTGAAAATCAATATTTTGAATTGGACATGATTCCAGGTAGCCCTCCATTATATCTTTTAGAAATTGAACTGACCGAAGAAAATGACAAACTGACTCTTCCTCCTTTCTTAAATATTGAAAGAGAAGTTACGGGTGAAAAAGAGTATTCAAACTCTTATTTGGCTCTATTTCCCGAATAATGTCACAATTCTGAGATTCGCTTTATATCACAGGTTTTAAAAAGAGTAGGTGATATATTTGAATGAGAATTGCTTGAACTTGAGGAGAGGAATGAATTCTATTAAACGAGAAGAAATATCAAGAGTTGTTCCTTTAGATAAAGCCATAGAAGTCTTTGATAAAAATGGGTTTCGAAACTGGCTAGGGAACAATCACTCAGAGTTTGCTGCCTTGGTGGCAAGATTGGAAGAAGAAGGTTTTAAAATTAAGAGCGCTACGGAACAAGTACCCGTTCAGATGGAAGGAATTCTCCCGGATGGAGAAAACTTTTATTTTAGATGCCGAGGGAAGAGTTGTTCGCTTCGAGTTGCGGCTAAAGGTATCGAACCTTTGGAAAATCCATATTGGGAATTAAGTAAAGAACAATGGGAGTGGCCGGAGGCGGGATGGTTAGGGGCAACAGAAATTGATTCGGTCTTCAGAGGATTGCTCGCTGATTATCGAAAGGATCTTGAAAAAATCAAAAAAGTACTTCCAAATTTATCTGAGCAATAAAACCTTATAGTCCGAGACTATCTTGGACTTTTTTAGGATAAATACTTCGATCTAACAATCCCATGTGGGTAAGATTATTTCCGAGGATTGTCACCATATTATCCATTACGCTTTCTAGTTTATCTGTTTCTTTTAGTTCTGTATGGCTAAACTTAATAGACTTCACAACTCCAAAATAATAACGGTCCAGATCTTCCATGTATTTGACAATCAGAAATTCTCCAACTAACGGTACAGCTATTAATTCCCAATAATTATCTACATGAACCTCAAAGGATAAGGGACGACCATCAGAAAAGCTAACCTTCGCGTCAACTAGCAGGTTTAATAATTCAGACACAGGTTTCAGACCTGGTGGAATCGCTTGTAGATATTCTGCCTGGAGAATCTGGTTTTCCTCGACTAGGTTACTTATTCTGGCGGCATAATTTTCTTTCTTTTCCATCCTTAAATTCTAACACTCATTTGAAGCCTAAATTGGTTTTAAGGAAGTAGGACACAGATTAACTTGTGCTAAATTGGTAATAATTGTAACGACAATTACGTATGGGTAAAAGAGTGATGGAAAGGTTGAGAAACCTATTGTATCTACAACTTTCGCTAGGTATGGTGAATACAGAAGTCGTCTGCCGGAGAGCGTAAAATGCTAAACACCAAACGTAAAATGTTAAACACCAAATCTATTTCTCAAAGTTATCGACTGGATTCTAGCCAACCTTTTCTTCGAGTAATTGAAGAGGTTTTGCAAGCTAAGGAAAAGGCCGCAATTACTTTGCGATCTAGCGAATATGAATTTTGGGTTCTTGTTGATAGGGACGGCCCCTTTAGTGCTGGTGGAGCTGGTCTTAGCGGAAAAGATGCTCTTAGATTTGCTGCTCGTTTAAGTATGGGAATATGTGAGGTTACTCAAAGCTGGCCAACAGAAGTCCCTTCTTATCAACTAGGCTTGGGGGATGTCATTGCTGAACTTTTAGGTAAAGAAATCAAAAACTCCTCTTGGATTCCTCCCATGCCGGGGCCTTCGGTTCGAATTGCCCCCAAAGAAGTAATTCGAACCGAATTAGCAAAAGAGAAAATACTTTTGACTAATACTGCAACTATTGCAACGCCTGTCGAACCCATTAGAAAACAGAATGTAGAGAAAGTGAATGCGCCTTTAAGAATATGGGATCTTGAAACTAATAATGTCGAAGAAGAGAAAAAGGTTCATAAATTAGCAAAGAAAGCAATACTGTGGACTTTGCATGAGGATCCCACAAAAGCGAAGGATTATTCTATTGAAAAGGTTGGAGAAATGTTGCAGTCTCAAACAGGTAAAGAACTGAATCGAGGGATTTCTAAGGTTAAACAGTTCTATAAGAGCAAAGTCAGTGATACTCTTCAAGGACTGGCAAAAGACTGGGAGAAAAGTGGAGAAGTTGCAAAGGCATATCGGCGCAAGACCATACAAGCTTCCATTAAGCGATAACTGATTTTTTCCCAAAAGGAACATCTTTAGGTGGGTTCGCAGATCATAAGCGTGCTATGATCAATTTGAACTTATGATTGAGGAAAATAAACTTGCGTAAAGAATGGAATATACAAGCGTCTAATCCGCCAGAGAAATTTATGCCCGAATTTGGTTCTCTAACCAGAAAAATCCTTTGGGCCAGAGGATATCAAAACAAAAAAGCGGTGCAAGAATTACTTTATCCTGCTCCCGAAGTTTCTTTTGCTCCAGAATCAATGAAGGGGATGAACGAAGCGGTCGAGATTATCCTTGAGGCAATTAAGAAAAAAGAAAAGATCGCGATCTTTGGAGACTATGATGCAGATGGCGTAACTGCTACTGCAGTTTTGACTTTAGGTCTTAGAACACTTGGAATAGAGGTTGTTCCTTATATTCCACTTCGATTGGATGAGGGGTATGGACTTAATTCTGAAGCCTTGGTGAAACTGGAAAAGCAAGGAGTGAATCTTGTTATTAGTTGTGACTGCGGTACGAATGCGGTAGAAGTTGTGGAGGGTAAACCTAAAAATCTAAAACTAGTGATTACTGATCATCATAGTCCTGAAACTGAAATCGCTAAACCGGAGGCTTTAATTAATCCACACCAAAAAGGATGTGAATATCCTTATAAGGAACTCTCTGGCGCTGGAGTGGCTTATAAACTACTTCAAGGAGTGGTGAATAAAGGAGGGGGAGATGTGGCTCCTTTGGCAAGTAAGATGGATCAACTTTTGGAGCTTGTTGCGATTGGTGCTATCCAAGATTCCATGCCTCTGATTGGAGAGAATCGTTACTTGGTTATTAAAGGCTTAGAGATGATGCAAATTGATCCTTTGCCAGGAATCGCAGCCTTGATTAAACGGTCAGGTTTAAAATATCCTATCACCGCTACTTCGGTTAGCTTTCAACTTGGACCTCGTATTAATGCGGCTGGAAGAATGAGCGATGCTAAACACGCTCTTAATTTACTACTGACAGAGAATGAAGAAGAAGGAAGGCTTCTGGCAGATGGATTGGAAGAACATAACCAGGCTAGAAAAGATGCGACTCTTTTAGCAGAAGAGCAGGCAAATGAAGCGCTCGCCGCTCAAAAGGAGGTCAAAGGAGCTATTGTTTTAGCAGATGAGCGTTGGCCACAAGGAATAGTGGGTCTGATTGCTGGAAGATTGGCCGAATCTTATAAGCTTCCCACGTTTATTTTGAATAAAGGCGAAGCAGAGTCTCACGGTTCAGCCCGTAGCGTTGAAGGGTTTAATGTTGTTGAAGCTTTGAGGCGATGCTCAGACTTACTTCTTCGTTATGGCGGGCACGAAATGGCTGCAGGACTAACATGCGAAAACAAAAACTTGGAAGCTCTTAAAAAAGCCCTGTCTTCACACGCTCTAGAAATGGAACCAGAAATAGGTTGGAAACCTCATGTTGATGTGGATGCTGAAATTGCCATAACTGAACTTTCTCGAAAAGCAATTGAGGAATTGAGTCTTTTGGAGCCTTTTGGACAGGGGAATCCTTCTCCGATTTTTTGTATTAGAGGAGCTCATATAACCGATTCTGGAACAGTTGGAGCGGATGGCGCTCATCTGAAGCTCAAATTAGGAGACGGAACAAATACAGCTCTTGAGGCTATGGCTTGGCGCAAAGGACATCTTTTACCTCATTATAAAAAAGGAATTAAGCTTGACGTTTTAGTTTCAGCTTCAGTGAGAGAATTTAGAGGAAAAACATCGGTTCAACTTGAACTTCAAGATGTTCAAAAACATAAAGCAATTGAAAATGTAGCGGGACAAATAGCAAAAGAAAATTTCGGAATGGAAGCATAATTTAACTTTCTCTAGCAAGTATTTTTATTTGATGATAGAATTGGAACTTCAATGATAACGTAGATGGAGCATGTGATGGGAAAGTCCAAAAAAAGAATTAGAGCGATAGTTAAAATTCAACTGAAAGCTGGTGAGGCGACTCCTGCCCCTCCAGTTGGAACAGCTTTGGGGCCACACGGAATTAACATTATGGATTTCGTAAAGACTTATAACGAGAGAACCCAAAGTATGAAAGGTCAGGTTATTCCTGCCGTTATCGAGATTTATGAAGATCGTTCAATTTCCTTTGAACTTAAAAAGCCGCCAGTTGTGGATTTGATCAAGCAGGCCATTGGAATACAATCTGGTTCAGCTATGCCCAATCGAGATAAAGTGGGAAAACTCAAACAGAGTCAAATGCGACAAATTGCCGAAACTAAAATGAGCGATCTTAATGCCAATGATGTAGAAGCTGCAATGAAAATGGTTGCAGGAACGGCTCGCTCTATGGGAGTGGATGTTTTAGAATAATCTTTGGCTAACAGAAACGATAAATAGGTTTTAGAATTTAGAGAATTATGATATCCTACGGACATGGGACCTAATGACTGAACCGAGAAAACCAGCTTCAGAACGAGTTCTGTTTGGCGCTAGCCATTTGCATAATTTTCTGACGGCCAATACCAAAACTAACCCCAAAGCTCTTGCTGAACATTTAGTGCTGTTTCATAGTTTAACGGCTAAAGAGATACCCCGAGCTGCAAAAGCACAGGTTGAACTTCATGCCCAAGATCATCAAGAATCAATGGAAGCTCAAATTCGGAAAGATAACGAAGAAAAACAATTGCTTTATGCGAGTTCGGGTACTAAAAAAACCGGAATTCTACAAAAGCTATATGGTAATTTAGCGCAAAAATTGTTGGGTTAAACAGAGAATGCACAAGAGTCTAAAATTGCTGGCTTGAAAGTTTCTTCTAATTGCGGTATTCTTCGAGAAACGAAAACCGATTAAGCGAGAAAATCAAAAAGGTCTAAGGAATGAAAAAGGAATTATTCCAGAACATGCCTCTTAAAACGATAGGTGAGTGCGGCTTCTCTCTTTTACTGGTCGCGTGGATTACTATACGGGGAATGCTCTTTTTGGGACCTGGTTATGCCGCCCTTGCTTCAGGTTCTAAAACGCCCAATTATGGACCCGGAGAACATTTGTTAAATGTGGCAAGTGTATTTGCTTTGACGCTATCGTTGCTATGTATATATCTGGGACGTTCTGCAGAAAAATATAAAGTATTGCCAGGAGGAAATGATGAATTCTTCGATATCCCTTAAACCTAGTCGTATTCCTTTACAAGAAGTTTATATGCGATTGAGCGAAGAACTATCTCGACGCAGCACTTGTCGAAGGAGAAACGTAGGGGCAGTTATTACTAGCGCTGATCTAACCCAAGTTTTAGGGGTTGGATATAACGGAGGAGCTAAAGGCATGGATAATACCTGTTTGATTCCTGGAGAGCCTGGAGATCCTTGTCTGACCTGTATACACGCAGAAACCAACGCGATTGCTAAAGCAGGATCTGCAGAGTTTGACAAATGGGCTTTTGTAACGTGTAGCCCATGTATTCTTTGCGCAACTTTACTGATCAATTCAAATGTAGCCCACGTATATTATCGAGAAGTATATAGAGATCTAGCTGGAGTTGAACTTTTGCAAAGGGCCGGTCTCGAAGTTCTGGAGTATAAAGAATTCGAGAATGAATTTCGAGACCCGATCAACCTTGCGTCAAAAGCTATACCGATGTTTAGAATGGAGGTTGGAGAAGAAGCAAAATGAAAATTGGACAAAGAAAGGCGAATGTTTTCTCAGAGTTTCAGGAAGCACCTTGGGCGGTTAAAGCGACATTTTATTTGGCCTTCCTTGAGTTTATTGTCTCGTTCACCATTTGGGTAGCCGAGATGATTGGGACGTTTTGGGATAAGATGGCATCCGTTTTGTATTTTATAGGAGGATCGCACTTAGAGGGATTCCCGCCAGACATAATTGTGCCAGGAATGCTATTTTCGCTTGTACTGTTTGGGACGATTCTGGCTAATCCTAAAGCTGGCAGAACTATAGCGGTTATGCTGGGCGTTGTCGTTGGCGGCTATAGTATAGCTAATCTGTATAATGGTATAGCGTCGATGACATTTTTTTATTTATTTGTATCGCTGGGAATACTCGTTCTGTCATTGAGCCGACAATGGCGGGACGCTGCAGGAATTAGTGTTTGGAATGAATTTAGAGAAATTTTTTGGCCAAAGAGAGAGGATGCGGAAATTTCTGAAGAAACAGTATAGTATGTGTCTTAGGTTTCAAACCTCAGCTATACCCCTTATAACCAGGTTTCCGAACTTAAGTGGCCGTACCGATGAGTTGGAA
>OCZT010001017.1_pt1 | contig 28814 bp, 15 predicted proteins | sample 1539031 | NCBI WGS metagenome assembly OCZT01 (sample SAMEA3539308, study PRJEB22396) | soil metagenome | biome: tundra; feature: field; material: soil | place: USA | collected 2010-05 | depth 0.15 m | reverse complement strand
GCAGCCATCGAGTGCCTGGAACAGCTTGCCGCTGGCCGCGCCAGGAAGCGCGGACGGCCGCCGAAATGGCTCACTGAAAGAGGCGAATTCAAGCAGCCGAGCAATGCTAGCGCTGCTAAGAATGACTCTGAGGCAAGAAGCTAATCCACGACCCCACAACACCTAAAACCATGTCCAGGGCCGCAGTGACGCCCGGAGCGCTGGGTCCACGATCTCGTGCTCCCTCAACTTCTCCCGGACCCATCCCGACCATGATCGCGTTGCCCATGGAGTCGTGCTACGTCGGCGGGCAGTCCATGGATTTTATCCACAGGAAACAGGCGGATTTCTCGGCGCGCCTCGATCCTGCCGGAGCAGATCTGAGATTTCACGGCCTTAAATTAGCCTTACGCCACGCGTGAAAATGTTGTACACTCGACTTGTTGTATCGGGCAGGACTCCTGAATTGGAAAGTTTGGTTCGAAGGGGTATGATATGGTTTTGACGAGGCGTGGAATTACGTCAGTTGTTCGAATCGGATTGTTCTTCCTTCTGCTGTCACAGATAGCGACAAGCCAAACTGCAACAATAACGACAGTTGCTGGCAACGGATCACCGATCCAAAACATCCCGAATGGAGGCCCGGCCATTTCGGCGGGGATTACCGGTCCATTCGACCTCGATGTTGACGGACAGAATAATTTGTACTTCATCAATGCAGGGTCCATCTTCGATGTGGATTTTAGGATCTACCGGGTATCACAAGCTGGAACAATCTCATTAGCGTTCACTTCGCCCTCTCAGATATCTCTCACATACTCTGTCGATGCCGTGGCGATACCAACCACCGGCGATGCGGCCTATGTTGCAGTGGCTTCTGTGTTTGGGAATTATGTAGCGCGTCTGGATTCAAAAGGCCAGACCAAACTCGGCACCAACTGGGCCTTCAAGTTTCCGTTTTACGGGCGTGTTGGACTTCGGACTCATAACGGGTTGATCTATGTGGCCGATAACAACCGGATTATTAGAATCGGCTCCGACAATAATGCTACCGTCATTGGTGGCACCGGTGTCGGTGGCTACAGCGGAGACGGAGGAGCGGCTACCCAAGCACAATTCAACTCTCCGAATGCAGTCGCGGTTGACGCTTCCGGCAATGTATTTGTCGCGGACTCGGCCAACCACTGCGTTCGGAAGATTTCAACAGCTCTAGTGGTAAGTACCTTGGCAGGGACCTGCACAAAAGCTGGCTTTTCTGGTGATACCGGCCCGGCCACAGCAGCAAAGCTATCTGGGCCGAGTGGTGTGGCAGTCGGACTTGATGGAACCGTCTATATTTCGGATACGGGCAATAACAGGATACGTCGGGTAAACCCGAACGGCACAATCGAGACGATTGCCGGAATCGGCCAGGCTACGTTTCCAAACGGGGTGCCGAGTTGTTTCGACGACCCATTTTCCCCAAACTGTTTCTTCGGTGATGGTGGGGTTGCAACGCGAGCGATATTGAACGGTCCTCTTGGAGTGGCACTCGATTCTCAGGGACGCCTCTACATTGCCGACGAAAAGAACAATCGCATTCGAATGCTGACTTTTGGCCCCAATCCCTCAGCAACCACCCCTCTCATCGCAGACAAAGGCATCGTCAACGGCGCATCCTTTACGGCTCCCGTGGCTCGCGGTGGCTGGGCGACAATCTACGGGTCGAACTTCACCACTGGAGCTGCCCGAATCTGGAATTCGAGCGACTTCTCCGGCAACAACCTGCCAACATCCCTCGACGGTGTAAGTGTTACATTCAATGACAAACCGGCTGCCCTGTACTTCTTCAACGCGACTCAGATCAATGTGCAGGTGCCTGATGGTCTTCCCGATGCCGAAGTAACAGTCAAGGTCACCACGCCGGGAGGTACAGCCGTCTCGGGAGTCCTACATCAAGCGATTGCGCCGGGTCTTTTCACAATCGCTCAGGTGAAGGCTTCCGACGGAACATCATACTCCTATCCGGCGGCAGTACACCTTGACGGCGCACTCGTCGGGCGTCCAAGCGTGCTACAAGGCTCCCGGCCTGCCACCGGAGGCGAGATCATTCTGGTGTTCGGTACCGGCTTTGGCCCATCAAACCCACCGCAGCCGTCCGGTATGCTCATTCCCTCAACGCTGCTTAACAGCCTTGTGACTTTCACGTTGAGCGGAAACCAAACCCTGCCACAAGCCGCAGCCCTCATCTCTCCCGGACTCTATCAGTTTAATGTATTGGTACCCACTGGCCTCAAGAGTGGCACCGACTATCTACTCCAGATCGGTTTCCTCGGCGGTGCGCAGTCGCAGCAGGGAGTGTATCTGCCAATTAACTAATCATGCGAGAGTGGGTAAGTTGTAGAGCAATCCAGACCCAACACCAAAATCGAGTGTGGCGTTGATCGAGGGCCGAGTACCGGCCGCATCGCGAATATTGCATCCGCTGCGGTCGTTGCCTCGCTACCACCTATGGCGTCATGGCCCGTATCACCGCATCACTTACGCCGGCCGTCTTCAGCTTTATCAAGGCTTCCGGAGCGAGGTTGAACTTCGAACTCGAGTTCCGTATGGACGTGATGATTATGTCATCCGGCAGTTTCGCTGTGACCATCTGAATAATCTGATCTATCGTCAGTTGCGATGCAGTATTTTGCGTTTCGGCGTGCTTCTCCCAAAGAGTCCCCTCATCGTCCGTTATCGTGTCGCCAATGAGACTGGCCTTTGACGTCTGGCCTCTGAGCCTTGGAGACATCAAGGTGAGAGTTTCACCCTGGATCTTATAGTTGCCACCGAGGCTCTTTCCGGCCTGAAGGAGGACAAACATCCCATCGGAACCAAGCTCGATGAAGTCGCTACTCTTGCCTTTCCTCACGTACTTTTCCCGGTACGGAAGTTGGGTAGTCTCGAGGCCGCACGCCGTCATTGCTTACGGAGTCAGACCGCCCAGGCTGACTCTTGGAATCGGCGACAATTGAGAGACTAATCCCTCTTTCGTCCAAGGATTGATAGAAACATGAGAACTTCTGCATCATCTTTTTGCCGTTCTTATCGTCGACCGATTTCTCTATCCCAACATCACCTGCCAGAGCTATTCGGACGCTATCGATCTGCCGCGACGTTAGCGCTTCTCGCAATTTTACCAAGTCCGTGTCCCGAACAACGGCCGACAGGACTACGGTAGTCACTCCCTTGGGACCACCCAGACCTTGTTCGACCTTGGCCTGATTGCTGACGTTGGTCACTACGAATGCCACTGGGTCACCATTCTTGAAACCGAAATAGAATGGCTTCCCGACGGCGGCACGATATGGGGACTCAAATGCTGCATTGGTAGCCGACTCTTCGCGCTTCTGAATTTGAAGATTTACGGCATTGCGAGAACCGTATCTCCCAACCGTCGCTGTGATGCCTATGTCAGAAGTGTTCCAGAGGCGGCCGGCAACACTTGTCGAAAACAGCACCTGAGTCCAGACATCTATTCGTTGTTTGGATATCTTATCTTCCCTCAACACATCGGCTTTACAGGTTTGGGCCCATGCTTGAGAACATGAGGAACACGACACTAACACGTAACTGAGGATTACGAGTTGTCTCATTGTGAAACATCTTGACCTGTCATTACGCGGGTCATAGACGGCGGAAATCGGCAACATCAGCGAACGTAGCAGCATTTGTTGTTCCTCCCTCGGATTCGAAGTAGATGACTGAGCACGGGCGGCATTCTGCGAGACACGCAGGCTGCGTGTCCTTCAGGAGCGAATCTCGGTTCTGGACGATGTGGCGGGCGTTCTTCCCTGGCGGCGGCACTGAAGGACGAGGAAGCGGCCGTGGCCGTCGCCTGAAGCGATAGCTTGTAGTGTGGTTCCTGCGCCGAGGCGATTCCTATCGCCAGGATTAGCGTGCAGAGCCCCTTCCACCAAGCTGGACCGCGTCGCAAGCTCCAGCCCAACGACAAAAGCAACACGAGAAACCCCAGCGAAGCGCACGCGACGTTAGTCCGCAGGCTCGACCACGAGAAAGCAACCGGAATCCAAAGGATAGCTCGAGTCAGTTTTCGTGCAAGGGAATGCACCTGCAACCATTCGGCGGCGCGTGGCGACCACACGTAGTACCACTTCACGAAGACTCGGCCCGCCCGGGCAGACAGAAGAATGCGGTCGCGAAATGACCGCAGCACATGCACCTGACGAGCGAGCGGAGAGCCGAATGCCGCCGTGGCGATGAAACATCCGCCGGGAGCAGTGCTGGTCTGTAGGGAGAAATCCGTTTCGGCGGCCACGTTCATCATCTGGTTGGCCCCGGGTTGGGAATAGTAGACCTTCACGTGGTACTTGCCGGACGGGATGTCGTCAGTCACCTGGAAGACGGCGCCTCCACCCGAGGGAATGGTATAGATGCGGCTCTCCGGTACGCCAGTCCAGGCGGGGCGAACCGAGGAGTGCAGCCATCGGCTGTTGGAGTCGGTCGCGTCGTCGTAGTAGTAGTAGACGTTGCCGGTGGTAACCGCGGTGATGGAGATCATCAGGTCGTACCGGCCGCCCGCAGTGCCGGCAATGGACCGATAGTTCATGCCGAAACTGGAGCCGGTCAGGTAGGTCCGCTGGCTGGTCCAGACTTCGTCCACGGCGGGCAGCGCCGAGTTGCCGTCGTAGACCGTGAAGATGAGGGCGGTGGAGTCGTTGTTGACACCCGGATTGGACGCGATCACCGGCACCTTTGCCACCTTCTGCAGATCCGCAACGGCCAGCAGGATGGTCAACTGGCCTCCATCGGAGGGCGGGATGGTCTGGTGGACCACACCGTTGAACTTAACCGTGGCGCCGGTCTGGAAGCCGCTGCCCTGCACCGTGAGCGACATCGAGGAACCGCCGGCGGCCGCGGCCGAGGGCAGAAGGCTGGTGATCTGCGGCGCCGGAGCCTGCAGCACCGCACCCGATACCAGGAACGTCGCGCGGTAGGTACCGCCGCCCGGCGGGGGATTTGTGACGGAGATTTCCAGGGGTACGGTCGATGCCAGATCGGAGGAGTTCAATGTCACCTGCAGTTGCCCCCCAGCCATAAGGGTGGCGGGGCGCTTGGCGTTGTTCACCGCCACCGTAGAAGCGGGTATGAAATTCAACCCGGAGATAGTGACCACCTGCGAAGCCGTACCGGACGGGACCGAGGAAGGCGAAAGAAGGGAGATCGAGGGAACCGGGTTCCCAGTGGCGGCCGGCCCTGGCCGGATTACGATCATGGCGGTTTCCACCGCGCTGGCCCGGTTGCTCATTTCCCAGGCGCGCTGGGTGGCCTGCCCGAGGTTGGCCACTGTGGAGGCGATCTGCACCACTGCCGCCACCTTCGCGGCGGCGCCTGCGGCGAGCCGCAAGCCTTTCGTGATCATTCTGATCAGGGGGGATTTCTTGTCGGTGGAGACGGTGCACGCGGCCACATCGGATGCCAGGGTGGATGCGAAAGTGCGGCACGATTCGAGGAATCCGCCCAGGGTGTTGTTTTCCGATCCGGCGATTGCACCCAGAATCAGGCTTTTGTCCGCGCTTTGCAGGACGCAGTCCATCGTGGCCCCCGGACCGTCCATCCCGGGAACCGCCGAAATCAGGTTGAATGCGGTCTCGATCAGGTTCATGCTCCAGGCTTCCAGCGCGAGCCTTTTGCCATCGCTGTACGAGCCGGCGCTGATGTAGCCGTTCTCCTGGGCGTCCGCGGCACCGCCGCTGTAGAAGCGGACGATATAGTACGTCTCGCTTGTTCCGGAGTTCTCCGACAGGTTGAAGGCGGCGCCGTCAATCGAGACTCCCATGCTGGCCAAACCGGCCTGAAGACCCTTCATAATCAGTCCCGGAAGATCCAGGTAGGCGAACCAGCTATCGCCGCTGATCCAGGCTGTGGGACAGGGATTCTTGCTGTCGCAAGAGGCGCTGTCGTAGGTGCCCGGGCCCACCGGACTCTCGGTCCCCGCTTCCGGCACCACGGAAGCCGGATTGGCGCTGGTCGGCTTCAGCCGCCCCAGCCAACCCAGGGCGCAGCCGCCGAACATGCCGGTGCAATTCTGCGGCGTGAAGCCGTAGCCGGCGGGGCTCTGGTTGGCGGTCACGGCGTCTGCCGTATCGAAGGAGAGATAGCGCAGGTCCAGGCAGGGCAGGCCGGGATAGGAGGCCGTGAAACTGGGGTAGCAGTACGGGGTCACGCCGACGGTGGAGGGGCGCGAGGCGGTGCCGGAATCTGCCGAACTGTTGGCGGCGAGCGACACGGCGGAGAGTTCCGGCGCCTTGGCCTTCTGCGCTAGACTGGTCACCACGGCCTGCACCGCATTAGAAAGCGCGGGCGCCAACGATGAGTCGCTCATGGGATCCGCCGCCCCGGCGCTCTGCCCTAACGCCGCTGCAAGTTGCGCGGTGGCGGGACTGGCGGCGATTTCCGCCATCACCGCCGCCACCATGTTGGGATTCCGCGTAAATAGCTCGGGAGTGTAGAACACCAGCGACTCGGCCGTGGTCTGGTAGTCGTGTGACAGGCCGACACCAGCGGCAGCGAGCGAGGAGGCCGTCACCTGCCATCGGGTGCGGTAGACTCTGCGCGCGCCCGTTTCGGGAACTGCTTCCCGAATCACCAACGGCGCTTCCAGCGTGTGCGCGGCCACGGTAGCCGCGGATCCGCCCAGGGTGGTGGCCAGCAAGCCGAAATCCTTCCCCGGCACCATCACCGCCACCAGCCCGACGCCAGTCGGATTCACCGCGGCGGTGTACTGTCCGGCCGCCGTGGGGGTCGAAGTCTGTCCGCCGAAGCCGATCACCGTCATGTTGGTGGGAACCACGCCGCTGGGCACCGTCATAGTTCCGCTTACGCTGGCGGCGGCGACGGTGGTGAAGGATAACGTAGCCGCCGTGCCCAGCGGGCTTCCGGCCGCGCTCCGTACCTGCGCCCCCACCGTGATGGTGTAAGTTCTCTGCGGGCTGAAAGAACCAGTGGAAACCAGCGAGACCGTGTTTCTCGCAGGATCGTAGCTCAGCTTCACCGGAATCGGGATCTGGCCCGCCGCCAGCCAGAACGTGGACGGCCCGACCGTCGTCGGATCCAGCCCTTCGTTGAACTGCACCTGGATGGTCTGGTTGACGGCGACGCCGGTGGCACGGTTGGCGGGTAAGGTGGAACTGATCTGCAAAGGTCCCATGGCGGAGGGTGCGGCGGTAACCGTAAACATGCCGGTGCCGGCGGCCGTCTGGCTGCCGGTGGCGACGGTGACAGCCCGTGGACCCAGTGCCGCGGCGGGATCGATCGTAAGTGCGGCGGTGGCGGTGGTGGGGCTCAGGACCGTCACCACCCCCGCCTGCCCCTCTGGCGTGCCGCCCACGCTGATGCCTGGACCGAAACTGGCAAGGGTCTGCCCGGCGAGAAAGCCCGTATTCGATGCCGTGAGCAGCACGGTGACCACGCGGCCTGCGGTCCCCGCGGCGGGATTGACCGAAGTCAATTGCGGCACCACGCCCGCACCGGCCCGAACCGCCAGCGTGACGGTATTGGAGGTTCTCCCACCGGCCGATATCATGAGCGGGACCGAATCCCCCGGCGCCACTCCCGCCGGCACCAGCGCGTTGACTTGGTACTCGCCGACGAATCCGGGCGCGAGCCCGGAAAAGATCACTTGCGCGGGCAGCCCGCCGATGGTCACTACCGGCATGGTGGGGGTGGTGGCCAGCGGACCGGAAGGCGAGATCCCCCCGCTCGCAGGCTGATTCGCCACCGGACCTAGACCCGTGCAATAAATCTGCACGTATGTGGTGCCTGCCAACGCGGGGTTCGATTGGTCCACCAATTTGTAGGACGTATCGAGAATCGCCCCTTGGCCCGTGCCTTGGCCGTTCATGCTGAAGATGCCCGGCGAAAACGCGGCAAGGCTCACCGTCTGCGCGGTGCTGGTCTGACCGTTGACTGTGGCCGTCAGCGACGCCTGCGACTGGTTGGCCAACTCCCATGGCACAAGGAGATTCACCTGTCCGCTTGAAACGTAGTACAGTGGCGCCTTCGTCCCGCCGGCGAACTGCATCGACAGCCCGCCAAGGGTCGTCGGCCACGGCGCGCCAGGCGTCGTGGCTGGTGTGCTCAATGGGAAACTTCCATAGACTGCCACGATGCTGCCCGGTGCCACTGGCGTGCCCACGGCATAGCTGGCAGCGTTCAATATTCCGCCCGCGCTGATCGCCGGCGCGGACGCTGCAATCGTGAAGTTAAGGGTGAACAGTAACGAACCGTTCCACGAAACGCGAACGCTCCAGTTCCCAGGCGAAGACGCCGGAGCATTCCCGGCGATGTCCATCGACCACGGAAAGCACCAGGAACCAGAAGACGCGACCGGATTCCAGTTGGCTGACTTGTATGCGGTCCCGTTTGGATAGTACCAAGTGGCCGAAGCGATATCCCCAGCGTTCGCGCCCGTCACGTTAAACCACACCCATACCCTCTGATCGGTGGTCAGGAAAGCGGTAGCAGGCGTAGGGGCCGAGCAACCGGTACTGGTATCAACCGTCTTGGTGAGCATGCGGTCGGTTACCGAGACCCCAAGACAAGGGAAAACCACTAGAATTAGCGCGACCAGAAAACGGGCCAGATTCCATCTCATGACCCCTGCATGCTGGTGAAATGGCTTGGCCTTCCCCACGATTCGCACGTGAAGGCCTTGCCCGGATCTTTCGCCGCCCATAGCTTACGCGCCTCCTAGGATCGCAGGATCCCACTCCTGCTTGTCCTCAAGACTTGTCCGCCCCGTGAGATAGGGCCAGAACACGGACCGCCCCCGAAACTACGGGCCGGTGATCCACCGTGCCATCTCACAAAGTCACAAAGATGGCCGGACGAAAATCAAGCAGTCAGCCGCCGGAATTTGACCTGCCCTGATTGAAAGCCCTCACGCCCTTCGCGACGGAAACCTGGCGAATCTTGGCCGATTCCTGCATAGTTGGCGAAAGCGACTGGGCGCGGACCTCAGTACGGCAGCCGGCCAAAGTACACCGCAAAAACGTCACCGACGACCTTCGCGAGATCCCTAACATTCTCGTTCTTCTCGCCTTGCACACCGTGAATACCCCGCCACAGTTCACGGCCGTCCTTGGTGCGCAAGAGCGTGAGTTGCATTCCAGCAGTCGCCTTGTTCTTGCTCCATGAAAACCCGCCAAAAACGGTGGTCTCTCTGATGACACCGAATCCAAGAATCCGACCCAAGAGGACGCCATCAACTTCACCGTTCTGCGGGAGTGCCGCTAGAAACGACATGGTCGCGACGCCTGTGGTCGCGTAATTGCCCATGAAGGCCCGGTAAGCTTCGCTAAGCTTTTGATCTTGGATTAGCTGCTTAGCACCCTGCGGAGCCAGTATAGTGATGTTGGGGTGCTTCTGGCGCATAGAACCGATAAAGTTCTCCGCAAGGATCATCGCACCATCGGGATAGTCAAGCTCGTTAACGAATGGCAGAAATACAAGCTTATTCAATGATGTTGAGGCGAAACCGGGATCAAGAGTGGAATCAAGAATCGTATCCCGATTCTTTGGTCCAAGGCGCTTCTGCCCGAAACTCACGGTGGCGATTGAGACAAGGCAAGCTGTCGCCAACAGCAACGTGCGCTTGGTCGCCATTAGTATGGTGTCCTTCCGAAGAATCTCGCAAAGACATCGGCCATCACGTCAGCCGCCTCCGTTAACTTGGCCTGATTCCCAGCTGCGATCAAATCTCTGCCGTACCAGATCTTCCTACCGTCTGTCGTCCTGTACAAGCTCATATCCACGCCGACCACATGCACCCTTCTTACAACCGGCTTGCCGAGAAATGTTCCTACCTCATTCTTTTGACCCCACGCGGTAATATGCCCGACAAGGACTGCGTCGATTTGGAGCTTGTTGCGCAGTTGATCGAGGAAACCCGTCCGCGCTGTGCCTGAAGCCAGATAGTCGCCAAGGAAAACGTTAAACTCGTCGTTCAAACCGGCCGTGCTGATGAAATTAATTGTCTCATCAGGCGGGACGAACTTATACTCAGAATGTAATTGGGACAACTGGGACACGAACTTCTTGGCGATAATAGCGGCGGGCTCCTTGTATTGCGAAGTATTTGCAAATGGAAGCAACGCAACGCGATCCAATTTGGTAGTCTGAAACGCCGGATCGAGTTTCGCTTCTGCGATCGAACTCGCAGTTGCAGGGCCGAGCTTTCTGCTCTGGATGCTCTGAGCGTTCGCAAACACCCCAAGGAGCGCCGGCATCGCCAGCATCATTATCACGCGTCGGAATTGTGGCTGCATAGAATCCCTCTCGAGAGTCGTTCACTGAACGCATCACACGGGGCCGTCAGTGGTTCGGCCAGGATTCTTCCTAGTCGCAATAGATTATACATCCAACTGCTTCAGTTTGAGGCTCTTTTTTCTTTTTTTTATCTTTTTTCCTTGGGTTGCCGCGAACCTACGAGACGGTGCTGCCCAACCTGGCGTTGGGAGATTACGGCCTACTACCTCCCGGCGGCGGCGACTCTTCTGGTTCCGGACGTGACGGCAAGATCTACTCGTTCCGTCTCATCGAGTAACCGCAATCACGAGAATGCGCCCGACCCAGAGGGCACCCCGGCCGCGGCTCCGATCAGAGTCGCGCGCGTGAGCAAGCGGTCTCCCAATACGTTAGTGAACTTCAGAAACGGCGCCTACCTCGACCTTTTTCCCCGCGCGCCCGTGCCGCTTTCGTATGGATCCCGGGAGCCCGCGCCCGTTCCATATAGAGGTGGGACACCGGCGTGATATGGAGGGTCGGCCAACTGCGAGACTACCAGGCCGCCTTCCACGGCATGGCCCAGCGGGCGTTCGGCAGGGTGGAGACGGCATTGGAAGCAGTCGTCACCGCTTGCCTCACTCCGCTGCCAGTGATCGGCGCGATGATGACCAGTCCATAGCCGTCGTACGGCAAGCGGCGCGTCTCCGGCTTACCGTAGCCCAGAGAGACGAGGAAGTCCCCGGGTGTTCTTGAACGGCGTCCCGAGGTTCTGCGCGATGCAGAACTTCTCCAGCACGTTCCAGGTCGCACAACCATCGGTCGAGTACTTCACGACGTAGGCCGACTGGCCATCGCTCGTCCCCTGCCGGAGGTACGCATACACGCTCCAGATCGAAGCGGCGCCCTGAACCTTTAGCGGGATCGCGACGTTGTCCTGCGCCGCCAGCGAACCTGGGATCTGGAACGTGTAAGCGCCCGAGGAGGTGTGGTTGAGGGCATCGTAGCGTGACCATCCTGCATTCCTTGCGGGATCGGGCTGGACATTGGCGTCCGGATGCTCGCGCCAGCCTCTCGCTGAAAGAAACTATCGCGCTATTTGCGAGTGAGCCCTGGAAACCCTGGGAGCGTTTTTACCCGTTCGCACGTTCGTCATGGTATTCTAGCCTCAAATCAGCAGCCCCGCTGGATCAGCTTGCGTGAGTCGGTATGAACTGCGTGGCTTGCGGATTCGCTGTACGGAGCACGCATGCCCGAAATCGAAAGAGGACCACAGTGCCCGTTATGCTTTCGGGAGTTGACTGAGAGCGATTCGTTCTATCGCTTTTGCCCAAACGATTGCGGCCAGCCATATCAAAGGATGTCCTATAGCCAAGCAGACCACCGACTCCTGCTCGTGTGTGACACCTGTGGCGTCAAGGAAGCCATTCGCAACCGCCCATTTCTGCTCCATGTGAACTGCGAGGCACGTAACCCCTTTTGGGGACAAGGACAAACCTCGCCTCTTAAGGCCGCGGATATGGATGCTCGTATCGATTCCGTCGAGGTAGATCATTGGGAGGTGGGGTTGTTGAAAGAAATCGCAACCCACGTGGAACTTGCTGCCCGGTCGGAAATGTGGTACCCCGAGGCGTTACTACGATCAACCTTCGAATATGCCCGCGGGCGGAAACTTAGGACGCTCATCGCGTTATGCGGCGCCCAGTTGAGCGGGAAATCGGTGGTTGCAACAATGAGCCTGTTCAGCGATCAAGTCGATCAAACCCGCTATGCCGATCACTATCTGTACCTGCCGCCATTCGGCATCAGTGGTAACCCGGCATTAGTTTTCCTAAACGCTCTGCACCCCTTGCGCGAGATGGAAAAGGCGCGTCAAACTCCCAAAGATCTTGTCCCGGCGAGCGTGCGCAGCCGCCTAAATTTGAAAACGGTATTCTTCAATCTGCCTGAACGGCAGATCCCCGAATCCAAAACACACAAAACACACACAAAGACTCGCGGCGTTTTGGCGTTGCTTTCTGCGGCGCTTAGAAACCTGAGGGTGGCACTGGAGCCCGTCGGCGGGTCAAGAGACCGAAATCCACAGTCCCGTTTTCATTCAATTAGCTTTTACGACACTGCGGGCGAACAGGCACAGGTGGGGTTGGATCCCGTGCTTCAAAGAATTAAGAACGCTGCGGATGTCGTTGCGGTATTTGTTGACCCAACCGACATAAAGAAATTCGAGGGTTCGCCCCGAGCTGCGCGCCCAGAAGACGTCAGCAGTATTACCGTCGCCATCGAGCACATTCTGGCGGCTCGCGCGGCGAAGATTCCATGCTGTGTTGTGGTGACCATGATTGATAAACTGAGCCTGGCAGCCGAGGAGAAGGGTCAGTGGAGTACCATACGGAGCGATCCGGGTGGTGAACGCGCGACGCTCCACGGATGGCTGGTAGCGAGTGATGCGGGGCGGCAGCGCGCGCTGGCATCTTTAATCTCCGATCTAAAGACGGTCCGCAGAGTCTTTTTCATCTGGACCGAGAACATCCACGATCCGAACAAGCCCACAAAGGCCTACGGCCTACATAAACTCATGGAATGGTGCGAAGCGGGCTTCCCTGACGAACCGGGGAACTAATCTATGCGCTCTAAACAGGCCGACGGATAAGGGGTCATAGATGCACGTCTTAGTATATGGTGGCGTTTCTTACTCCTACCGGCGGCGCGATCAAGGCTGGCCTGAATTCTCCGAAGATGCCGTGGCAGACGCCTATGGACTCACGGCGCGTGCCTTCGGAATGGGGCGGATCGACGACCGGGTCTTTATCATCTTGCGCGAACTTCAGGGCGAGCGGGCGGGCGGTTATCCTTTCACTCTCTTGATAGATCCCGGCGAACAGTTTTGGGGGCGGTTCGGGTGGAATGCTGCTCGGGCGATAGCGTCACTTTTCCAGGGTGGCCAGACGATTGGGGATCGCCTGCTCCGGGACGCGGCGCAGCTTTCGAACGATGCCCTCGACGAGGCTTTTGGCTCGTTGCCCCTCGCCCCTGTTCAACGAGCCCTTACCGAGTCGCGGGAGATGAACAACCCTCGCGAAGTTTGGGTGGACGCGATGGTATCCGATGCTCCCATCGTGGTTCAAGCACCGGCGCTCGGACTGACCGCCCGCCCGAGCATCGAGTGGATGACCGCGATGCTCGAAGGGCTGCCGACGGGCTTCCGGCCGGGGAAGGGTTGGCTGATTGGCGGAGGTGCTGGGTACGCACGACACTTCGGCGTACATCTTATCCTCGACGACAGCCCTCTGGCGAAACCATCTCGACCGGTGCCGACCCAGCGCTACTGGACGGACTGGCAGCGGATTTGGCACTACGCCCCCCTTTCACGAATTCTGGAACCTTACAACCAGACACCCGTCTGGCGATGGCCTGAACCGGTCGGCGCGGTTATGGCCGGAGTTGCTGAACTTGCGGGCTGGCTAGACACGAGCGACATTCCAGAAAGCTGGTGGGAGCGGTTGGCGCTCGGCGGGTCTGCAGATCCGCCATTTGCTGAAGACGTTCGGAATGTGGCATATGAAAAGGCTTTGAGTGGTACCGGCGAAATGAGCGACGGGCAGGCGCGTTTTGTGTTGGCTCATGCAGCCTCACATCCCGTCAAGCTCAACGCCTCGGTCCTCGACCGTGTGCTGCCCGTCCGTCTCGCCCAGATATTCCGCGAGCGCCGTTTCCGGCCCTGGGAAGCTTGCGACGCGCTACCGCTGAGCCCGCATCAGCGACGCAATGTGGTCGATCAGTATCTGTCCGCAGAGTCAATGGACGACCTCCCGAGCGCTCTGCTGGAGCTCAGCAGATCAATTGTTATGGATCTCAACTCGATTCGCGCCGCCACCTCGCAGGTAACGCGTGTGGCGTCCTGGTCTGGGCCTCTTAAGGTCTGGCTGCTAATGCAGAACTCTCTGCTTTGGGATCTTCTCGCGCCGAAAATCGCTGTCTGGGCGCGGGTCCGCATGGACCAGGGAGCAAATGGGTGGGCCGACGATTACCTCTTTTTCGGCGATGCCGCAAATCCACCGGCAGACAGGGTCAGCACGCTGGCCAATGCGTTGCTGGAACTCTGGGATGATCCTGCGTTTGAGCTCAAGCAGCGAGAGCGGTGGACGCGTGTAATTGCGGACCCGGCGATTCGCGCCAACGTGCCACTCGAAACGAAGGTGCGACTGGCTCGGCGCGCGGACACTACGGAGGTATGGCAACCATTCCGTTTTCTATTGTATCTGTTCTACGGCGACGCTTCGGCAACTGGACGTCCGCAACTCTCAGACAGCGAGCGCAACCTCTTAAATCAAGAGTTCAGCGAATTGCTACGCTCCAGTGTGAATCTCAAACGTCCACCCCTTCTTGAGGAACTCGTCGACTGGCTGGACATCCAGCCGCGTCCGGATCTTCTTGCCGCTTTGGAGAACATGAATCCTCCGCGCACAGACAGGTCCACATGGCAGTCATGGGTAGGTGGGTTGGAAGCGCTAAAATTGTTCGTGAAGTGGTTTATGGACCGCGATCAGACTGAAGTTTCGTTGGGGCGGGAGGAAGCGCAGCGGGTTGCGTCGCTCGCGCTGTTTGGAGATGTACCGGGTGATCGAAGTTCGCTGCCGCTCGGTTGGGACTTGGGAAGAGCTCTTAACTGCATTCGGCATGTTGATGACGAATCGCTGAATCTCGTGGTCAAAGAAGGGTTGGCCCGCCACAATGAGGCGTTCGGCCAGCGGTTCCTCGATTATTGCGATTTGTCTGACGCATTGCTGGCCCGGTCGCGGGTAGACGAGAAACGCCAAATGCTTCGTAGTGCGCATGATGCCAACCCCGACGGTTTCATCGAGTTCGTAAAAAACCGCCTCCAACAATGTGAAGACACCGCTCAGGAACGTGAATGGCCGCACGTCGATGCGGCCGTCTTTAAGTACTTGTGCGAACCAGGCGCAGACGACGTTTTGAGACGGCTCGCCAGGAAGCGAGGGGAAACCGTGGCTAGCACTCGCGAGCGCATCAATCGCATCCGTTTGCGCTACAGCGAAGGGGAGGGATCGGGGATCTCGGTGAAACAACAATGACACTCGTCTGCATCGTATCCCCTCTTCTCTTTTTGTTGGCATACCTATTCTTGAGCGCGCCTGGGCGTTTCGAGAAACTCGGACGTTGGTGGGCTGCGGTCGCGTTCGTCACGGCGGTTCTGAGTTCCGTACCGGCAATCCGTACGCTTTCTCAGACCTTTCAATGGGCGGGATCGACTGAGATTGCCTGGACGGGACTCGAATCCTCAGCGCCCAGCGAACTGCAGATCGGTGGTCCTCCGGAAGGTGAAGTAGTCGGCTGGCCGAACGGCGCTTTTTCGCCGCAATTGAATGTCTCCAGTCTGTCCCGCGGTGACGCGACAGTGCGGATTTCCCGCGGCAGCGGATTCGTCGAGAACGAGAGCGGCGCGATCCTAAACGGCTTTCCTCTCTTTGAGGGCGTCACGCACGTCAGCGACTTCGACGTGTTGCTGAAGAAAGGTTCGTGGCCGCTCGGACCCGTTCTTGAGGTTCAGCAGAACGGCAATGTGCTCGCGCAACAAAGGTTGCCCAGGCCTTCCGAAAAAGGCAAGGTCTTCGATGTGGGAACGCTCATGGAGCCTTCGGTCGTGCGATTGCGTGACCAAAACCATGCCGCTTGGGCGGCGCAGCTAGAAGGCTGGGCGGCGAATTTCCGTTTGCTTAGCGTCGAGAACGAAACCCGGCTACTTGACCGTCGTGCCGATGCTAATGTCACCGCACATATTCCACTTCGCCTGAAAATCCTATGGCCCAATATCACCTTACCCATCGCAGTGCGTTTTAGCGAGCAGACCGGCAGGCTGCGTCTGTCCTTCATTCCCCCGCTCCGCCTGTCGAGCCCTCTCCCGCCGGCGACGCCCGGAGACAAGGAGGTCTATCTCGTGTTCACAGGCAGGGTCCTGCCTGGCGACACCGCCGTTCTGTTTCCGCTGGGAGGCGAGTTGGCCAAGCAGCGGGAAACAGTCGTGGTGAAGGATAACGTCTTTCCCTCCGCCCCTGTTCTTGAACTTCCGCATCCCTTCGGCTCGACCCCGCTGCACCTGCGGCCGGATGTGCTCGGCGTCACCAGCGAACACACCTTTAGGGCTGATGCGGTCGAGGCACGCGTATCCTATTTCCTCACTGCTGCAACGATAAACGATGTCCCGCGCCCAACGCTCATTCTGGCAGTGTTCGCAATCGCGCTCCTACTGTTTGGCTGCGCGCTCTGGCTGGCCGGCCGCACTTTGCGCGAAAGGGACGGCGCTCTGCTCGGCGGTATCGCAACATGCCTGTGGGCTATCCTTGTATACAGGTTTCTACTGTCCTGTCGATTCGCCCTCGACCCCTCAACTCTCGACCAATTGGCTGTTTCTGGGCTCGTCATCGCGGCAGTCTCACTGGTACTTCTGCCCGCTCTGGTGCTGATCGCGGCCAAGCTTCACCGTGACCGCTTTGATGCGTTTTTCGAACATCGGAAGAGAGTACGTGAGGGGCTGTATGTTTCGGCCTACCTCGTGGTACTGGTAATAGCGGCCATTATGGAATCTCGACTGGCGGTATCCCTTTGGCCCAATGCTGCTGCGTTTTCGCCCACACTAGGGCCGCTACTCGTCTTGTTTTTCGCCGCCGCCGGATTCAGCGCCCTCGGTTACATTGTTTTCACATACGTGGTCTATGATATCGATCAAGTCGGCCCGGACGGTGAAAGGCTGGCTGCGCTCTGTCATGCGTCATTTCTTGGAGGCGCCGATCTCCTGCGAAAATCCATTAAGGCAGGCGGCAAACGGATCTGGAACTCAATAGGTGTCCGAGTGAACTCTCCCGACGATCTCCCCTCCACGTCACGTTTCGGAGCTTGGGTTCTAGGGACTGTCGTTCTCGAATTGGTGGTCTTTGCCTTCCTCTACGTAACGGTCGCGTTGAATCATTCTGGATCGAAACTTCTGCAAGAGATCGTCGCGCCTCTGGCCTTTTGCTGGCTTCCGGCATTTTTCTGGCTGGCTTCGCGGTACAGCTTCCCATCTGATCGCGCAATCGCGAGATTCTTTTGGTGGCGTGGCTTTTTCATCGCTTGCGTCATGTTGCTGATCCCAGTGTTTGTGCTGCCGCTCGCCCTGCACGATGCTGGTGGATTGATCGCCACATTTTCAGTTTTCTTTCCCACCGTCGCGCTGTTGTGCGCTGGTCGGAAGCCATGGCAGCCGGCAGTTCTGGCGATGGTGGCGCTACTCGCCGCATTGAGCGCCGCGTCATTTATCTACCTGAACCTCGAGACGGTGCTACCGCGCCTCGGCATTCTTGGTCAAGCTGGCACGCGCCTGTTGGTTTTTCAGCAGGATAGCAAGGTCGAGCGTCTGATGATCTTCTTCCCTTTGTCCAAGAGCGAAGGTAACGTTACATTCAGTAATCTGAGTAACGGCCTTCAACATACCTGGGAGAACCGTGCGCTTATTCATGAAGGAGGCTGGCTGGGACTCGGCTTCGGAAACGCTCCTACGCGGCGTTCGCACGTGCGTCAAGATACCCTGGAGTACGATAGCACCTTCGGGTTCTTTGTCGCTTCGGAAGAAGGTCTTTTGGGCGGGCTCTTCCTGATTCTGCTCTATGCCGTGCCGTTGTTCCTCGTGTTCTGGAGCGGAAAGGACCATTTCGATATGGGCCACGCCGTGGCCGCCGTGATCGCAGCTGCGTTCTTCCTTGAAGCGTTGTTCCACATTCTAATGAATCTGGACGCCATCCCGGTTACCGGCAGAAGCCTACCACTGCTGGCCGTCAATTCGAATTCGGACGCAATGAAGTGGGGCATTCTTTACTGGATTGCTGCACAGGCGCTGATGTGGCGCGTCGATGGCCCCAAGCGGGGCTACTACGCTGAGTCCTATTCCGTTTTGTCAGGTTATCGCAAACCCAGTAACCCCGGGAAGCCTTTGGACGCCGAACCGCGCAGTCGCTTCCGCCGGGCAGTCGCCGCGTTGTCCGCGGTCATCCTGGGCGGAGTGCTATTCGGTGCCTACCATGGAGTAGGCATAGTTCGGAATAATGCATTCGGCGAGACTTTCGACTGGACCGGTCTGCTCGCCGCCGTCAAGCAATTAGCTAATGCGGGAAAGCTCTGGGTGAACCAGGATAAGAAGGAGATTGGCGCCGACCTCGAGTACGCGCCTAAGGGTAGTCTGCTCGCGCAGGAGATCGCGCGCTTTAATGCCCTCAGCGAAGACGAGCGAATGGAGGGCATGGCTTCTCATGTTCCTCTCGATTTTCGCGAGCGCATGCGCCGAGTGGCTAGCTGGGATGACTATCAACGGCTACTTTCTGAACTGAAGGTTCGGAACTCTGAAGAGCCGCCGCATCACAGACCCACACTATTCCGCTTGGTGGTGGCTAAGGAAAGAACCGACGAACAAGGCGAACTGCCTCAGGATGTGCAGTATCGCGTGGAACCGAATCCAACTTTCAATACCCAGGTCAGTTTCCATGCGCGCGACTTCCCTGTAGTTAGCTATCGCGACGGCCTTACGGGATCCTACCAGATTCGCGGTCCCGGTTTCGACTTTGTGCTACCCGACCGTCCCTCCACGGGTAGCGACGTGTGGCGGGCAATGGATATTGAACAAACCAATGCTGGCTTGGTGTTGCGGTCAGAACCCGGGTCTGAAAGTCCTCGCGTTCGGCTCAGCTTGCGTGTTCATCTCTCTCGCGTGGGCGGCCCAGTGATCCGCCACTTCGGCGATTATGAACGTACCGTGGCCGGTCTGTTCTTCAGCGTCGGCAAACTCGCGGTGAAGTGGCGCTCCGCTGTCACGGGATCGGTCACGGCGCTGGAGCCCGAAAGGAGGGTGCAACTTGGTGAGGGCGATTCCATCTTCCTGGTCGATCCTAATCTCGATATTAATCTCTCATTGCAAGCGCACCGCATCTCTCACGGCGCGTTGATCGGTCCTGCTTGGGCAAACGGGCGCTCGGTCTGCACTTACAATCCCGATCCAGCATTGCCCTGGACACTCCACTACATGAACGCCATCCTCGGGAACTGGAAATCGCTGGTAGCTCAGGTGGGCAAAGACGAGGCGAACCGCCGTCTGGGAACGCTGAGTTTCGACGGCCCGCTCCAGCAGGTTGCCGCGAAATTTGTGGCCCACAAAGGCCCACAGCATTACGATCAGGTTCTGAAATCGGTGGGGCGCCGCAGGGAATCGATCTGGCCAACGCGTGCGGCTCTCACAGTCCTCAGCCTTTCGACTGGCGAGGTGCTGGCTATGAGTGGTTGGCCGCGCATGACTCCCACTTCTCACTGGCAGACCATTGATGCCGAATTGCTCCCGCCCGTTGAGTGGGTCGAGACTCGTGCGCCCGCGTCCTTGCAGGTCCTCTATGACACGGATCGCAATTTCGATCGCATTCCCGTCGGCTCCGCTACCAAGCCTATCTGGGCCTCCGCCGTCCTGAGGATACATCCCGGTCTTGACCGTATGTTGTGCGTGAGAGGGCCCGCCGCTCTTGAAAGTGACGTGTTTGGGATCACCCTTTCGTCACAGTCCCCTTGGCATGTGGAGGAGTCTCGCGCGTTGCGCGGCAAGCCGGGATCCTGGGCAAATTTCGAATCGTTTCTGGCGCGATCGGACAACCGCTACCAAGTTCGGTTGGGCTTCCTCGGTCTGACCAACAGGGGCGCTGGGGGGCCGCTCGGAGATTCGGGATCTAATTCGAGCACCGAATCGCTCGATGGTGGCGTCTCCTTATGGCACCGTTTCCCGCAGTTCAACGAGATCATCGGCCTCAGCAACCGCGCGCCGTCCACCGTGGAGCACTTGCAGGCAACGGAGTTGGCCGAGCACCTCCACAACATGTACTCTATCGGTGTGGCATCCAAGGTGCATCCGAACGCCGCCGACCGTTTTCAGGGAGTCGTGAATTCACATCGCATTTCCTTCTGGAGTGGCAACGAGATTGACGACCGTCCCGCCGCCGTAGCGAGCGATGAGAGGGCGGCATACCTGCGATTTGCTGCTATTTCGCCGGAAGCTGTCAACTTCGAGTTGGATCAGATTCACGATCCGCGCTCGTACGTTAGCTTGCTTTTGGGCGGCGGAGCCAATCGCTGGGCGAATGTGGATCTTGCCGCCGCATTCGCTACCTGCATCACTGGTCACCCGGTGGTTGCGCATGCTACTTTGTTTCCGGCGAGGCCGCATCCGCAGCGCGAAGATTTCGAAAGCGAGTCTGGAAGCGTCCTGCCGGGGCTCCGCTCCGTGATCGAGTCCGACGAAGGGACCGCGCATTCCCGCCTCGCGGAAGCGCTGCAGTGGATTCATCACCATGGCTGGCAGGTGTACGCAAAGACCGGAACCTTGGCTGTAGCGGAGACAAGCGATAGCGAGCGGTCAGGCCGCGCTGCGTTGCAAAAGCAAGTTTCTCGCATTGTGCTGGCGATCGTGCAACCCGGCAGTAAACCCTCCAAGGGCTTGGTTTTCTCCATGGTGGTTGAGTCCGCCGAATTGGGAACGGCTACCCAGTGGCTGAACGAATTCATAGCCTCCAATGAAAGCGGCTTGGAGCGTCTCATGAAAACGCAGTAGCATATGATAGTTCGCATTTCGCAATTCTTGATCATGTTCGGATTGCTCTTGCCGATACTGACCGCGCAACAGCGCTGCCGCCCGAAACCCCTTGGGCTGAAGGCAACGATCACAGGCAATTTGGGTCCGGGCTGTCGCGTGTCCGACTTCCTTTCAAGCGTTCCCGGCGCGGACGCTTGGGTTGATGCCTATGAGGTTGATTTGTCCGGTCCCGGAAAACTGTCCGTCCGGCTCTCCTCCGATGTTTTCAACGCGTCTTTGCGGGTGCTACGCGAAAACGTGAGTCTACTTGGCGAAAACGATGATGCTGTCGCGCCTGGCGAGCGCGGGGACTCGGGCCTCGACGCCGCGCTCCACCTGGACCTCCCGCGAGGCCGGTACTTGATTCTGGCGAGCGGTCGCAGCGGAGCCGGCGTATTTCGCTTGACGACCGATTTTGTGGAACGCTGCCCGCTGTCTACCATGGAAGCAGAAACCACTGTTTCGGGGACTCTTGCCGATACCAGTTGCCGCTCTTCCGACCTCCTTGGCAGCGGCGGCAACTGGGCTCGCCAGTACGCGCTTGAGCTGCATCGCCGCGGAAAACTCGCGTTGGAAACTCAAATTACAGCCGGTCTGTACAGTCGCGTATACCGTCGTTTCCCTGAAGGTGCCACTTTGGAGCCTGGCGAATACCGCATCATTGTGGAGTCGGCAAACCGCGGAGCATACCGCCTGCGCGCGCATTTCTCTGCCACCTGCCCTGTTCGCAACATCGCACCAGGCGAAACGGTAGCCGGCGCATTTTCCTCTTCGGACTGCACGCAGAGGGATCTGAATCCAAGCAGTCGAACCAATCATTACATCAAGCAGTTCGAGATCGAGGTGCCCCAAAGGGGAGCAGTCCGTGTAAATTCTGAGCCGCAACTCTCTTGGACAATCCTGAACGCCAACGAGCGGAACGTCGCGCCGGGTAACCATGTATTCATAGTGACATCAGCCGAGTTCACCCCGTTTCGGTTTCATGTTGAGATGAACCCAGCATGCCGCCTTGAGCCATTCGAGGTGGATCATTCCACAACCGGCTTCTTTGACGACGCGAGCTGCCGCGCCGGAGAACTAGAGTCCGGTCGCGGCTCCTTTCCCGCTCAAGAGTATGAGATCGCTGTCGGGCGCCGTGGTCGCTTGAAAATCACTACAGCGCCAAAGGACGCCTCTTTGTCAGTCCGCTTTCGAGGTGTTGATCCGACTGCGGGGGATGCCGAGATCGATGTAGTACCTGGTAGTTACCGGTTTATTGTTGAAGCTCCGCGTTCCCCGGTGAAATACACGATCCAAGCGCACATGGCATGCCCTGAAATCCCCCTGCACCTCGGCGAAGCCGTTGACGGTGATATTTCACCGCAGGATTGTTCGGCAGTGGGGGAGGTGCCCTCCAGTCAAGACCCGCAGATCGTGATCCGAAAGTATTCGGTTTCGATTCCACGGCGCGGCACTTTCGATGTGAAAGTAACGAGTCAGTTGTCAGTAGGTATCACTCTCTTGGACGGCCAGAGCCACATCGTCATTGAAACTCCGGTGGCTAGCACAACGAGCGAAACGACCTTAGAACTGAACCAAGGCACATACGTGTTGGCCATTAAGGCAAAACCGCAGGCAGCAGCAATGTATATCCTCCGCGCTCGCTTCGAGCCTTTACGATGCAGTGTCCGCCCCTTGTCGTTAGAATCGAAGGTTGGGCCAGCCACATTTGAATCGCACGACTGTCGCATGAACGACCTTACGGAGGCAGCCGATTCTCATTATGCGCATCAATACCTGTTGACAGTTAAGGAATCTGGCCGGTTGGGCGTCCACCTCAGCCCAAAAGGATTCCGTCCGGTTTTGAGTTTGTTGGATTCCGGTCGGCGCCAAGTCCCGATAATCGCACTTCCAGGTGGCGATGGTGCCGATACATATGCTCACTTGACAGTGGGCCAATACATGCTAATCGTGGAAGGACCATCCGCGGCTATTGGATCTTACCAGTTGACCACAACTTTTCACGCAAGCATTGGGACGGCACTTCGCCTAGGTGAAAGTACCGAAGATCGGCAATTCCCAGACGAAACGGAGGTAGCCTACAGGCTCGAAGTGCCAAAGCCAGCGAGGGTTGTCCTTGAGATCGAGAGTCCTAATTCTGAGGCGGTGCTCCGGCTGTACTCTGAAAGCGGCACGCAACTGCTTGCGGATTCCAAAACACTTCGCGCTGTGCCAGCTCGTGTCATCCGGCCCTTTCTACCAGCCGGGCGGTACAGAATAGCTGTGGTAATGTCGCCTACTGGCTCGGGAGCTTTTCGTTTAGATACACGCAAGTCTCAAGTCCAGCAATCGTGTGACAAGGCAATCTGGACGGGAACCCTGAACGGCAACGCTACCTTGACCCTGAGTGGTAGGTCTGCAAGCAGTGGAACACTTCGCGGTACTGTCCCAGTGCCCGTACCAGATGTCGTCCGCGCATACCGTGCGGAGACCAGCGGTTTGGAAGTTGCGGTTAGGCCGCAACCTGGCCAATCGCTTCCAAGTCCGATCGACGGTGACAGCTGTATTCCCGGTGCCAACATACGCTTCTACAGCGACCGTGTGTACGCGCCATCGTTGCCTGTGACGCTCAAATCCGCCGACACGATTCAGATTCATAACGATGGCAAAGATACTAGCGCAATCGTCATAGAGTGGGAAATCCGATAATCGGTGCCAGGCGAGGCTTGGTTTTCTCGGGCTGGCTGCACACCACGGAAATGCCTTGAGTGAAATTGCGACCGAGGGTGGGAACTCCGCGTTCCAAAAAGAGCCGCGAGATGAACATCAGCGGACGGTCCCTCGGGGGTCACCCAAGACCGGCCATAGAGGGTCAGTTCAAGAACCGGCCAACGATAAACCGCTAAACCAGCACGTATAACTCAGACGCGAGGACTAATACCCTGCGTTGATGTGAGCAACGTCTTGCACGAACAAACGAAACAACGAGTGATCTCGCTGGGCGGCTGGGATGGTCGCTGCGGCGCATTCAGAAGACCACGAGCGTCCGCCGGGAATCCAAGCCAAATGGTGAAGACTACCCTGTGTTTAACAGCGACCCGCTAGGCGCAATGGAACCAGTCTACTCAAGGGCCTAAAAAGAGGGCACCCGTTCACCGGGGAGTCACGGAAGCCCAGGCCGAGATATTCGTAGTCTGGCCGCCCATCGGCAGCCAGCTAACCTATAGCTTTTCACTTCTTAATACCCGCTGGTTAGCAACACACCGGGTGGTTAACGGTAATGCCCCCCATCTGTTTTCGTCCGCGATGTGATGTCAATGGTCCCTGACATCACGGCCGGCACCGGCACCGAATCTGACGAGACACCTGGTTGGTGGTGGCCTGTGGGGCTGTCGCAGTCGGAAGGAGCACACGAGATGGCCGTTTCCGTCGATGGGGCTCTTTTCCGGGTGCCCGGCCATCTGGGAGTTGGCCGACCCTCGATCTACACTACGGCGTAAGGGAGGAGTAACGCCGTGCAGGTCACGCTCAGCGTCCAATTGCAGAGCCCTACCCGACTTAGCTACGCAAATACCACCCAAGGGACCACCATCGCCGTGAAGTAGCACGCGGCATAGACATTAGTTGGCCGCCTGAAACGGCAGGTACCCGGTGAAGTCGAAGCCTTCCACAACGGAGCCCACATGGCAGGCGAGGGTAGCCCAGCCGCTGCCCGCCAACCCCGGCAGGCGCAGGTCCAACTGGTACACACCGAACATGCCCGGCGCCAGGCCGGCGAAAAGCACGCCGGCAGAGGCTCCGGAACCGTTGGCCGGCAAGTTGACCACGCACGCGACGCTCGCCGCCAGCGTGGAAAGTGGTGCAGCGGTGGCCGCCTGACCCATCGGAGGCGGCGCGCTCACCGCACCCAGATTCTGTGCGTACAGGTGCAGGATTTCACCGGCTTGCGCGCGATTGGTGTCCGCTACCAGCGTGGCGAAATCCTGGTGAACGGCGACAATGATATCCGGTCCGAAAGTACCCGTCCGTGACGAATAGTCGTGCATCGTATAGAAACCGGCGGGCACCGGCACGAGCGATGCGCCCACGGCGAACAGACCGGCATCCAGGTAGGGGCCTTCCACCACCATGTCGGAGTAGCCATCGGGCAGATCCCATGGAACCTGGAACCAGAACCGGCCGCCATCCTCCACCGACGCCATGGGAACGGGAACGCCGGCGATGCGAACCGTGAGGCCCCCGAGCGACAACGGAAATGGTTGCGGTGCGGCACTGGTTGTCAGGTGGAGCCCCAACCAGCCGAACTGCGCCAGCCCACCGCGCACCGTCTGTAGCACGATGGCCGAATAGAAGGGGCCGGGCATGGCGGGCACGATCTCCGTCTGCTGCCCGCTGGCCACATCGATGCGCACGATCCGGTTGTTCCCGGTCGCGTCGTTGCCGGTTCTGGCGAATACGATCTTGCCGTCGCCGGAAATCGCCACCGGCGATGCGCCTTCGGGAAAGCTCGTGAGTTGGCGTCGGCCGCTGCCGTCGCTGCGTACCAACCAGATCTGCCACGTGTTGGGTGGCGCCGCCACCGCGTAGGCGATTGCCGATCCATCATCCGAGGCGATTACGAATGAGAAACCGGCAAAGGTCTCGGCGAGCAAAGTCGAGGCGCCACCAGCCACCGTGTAGGCGGACAGCGGAGAGCCGCCGTAATAAGGGGAATACAGAATCGACGTGCCTGTGGAATTGATGAGTCCGAAGCTGGCGCCGATGCCCAGGCTGGTGAGTTGCCCGTCGCGACCCAGAGCCAACCCCGAGGGCGTGCTCAACAACACCGTGCCATCGTCCGCCACCTGCTGCGCCACGGGGGAGCCGAACGCCCACGCCCGGTACGCCGTCTGCTTTGCCGTCGCAAGGTCCACCAGCAGCACCGTCACGATACCGGACCGATCGGCGATGAAATCGGGTCTGATCGAACTCGACAGCAGGACATACCGTCCGTTGCGGCTCAGCACCGGATCGCCGGGAAGCATGATGTCCGCCCCGCCGGCAATGTGAACCGTGGTCTGGTAGCGCTCCATCTTTTCGCAGCCGATCGCCGTGCAAACCCGCTCTCCCAAGACGGCCACGGTGGAATTGTCGGAACTGGCATCCACTCGCTCCAATTGAAAGTACTGGCTGCCCATAAAGCCCTGCTGTAGCGCGGACGCCGGGAAATCGGAAGCGCGCTGCTCGTAGAGCCTGACGCCCTTTCCTTGCTCCCATACGAAGATCTTCGGGTGGAAGTACTGGGTAGTGCCTTTCAGCCGCAGCGAGGAGGAAAAATACAAGACCGAGCCATCCTGGTTGGTGGCATAGTATTGCGATGCGCTGGCGGCACCGGCCATCAGGATGAAAAGAAAGCGCCCCATACGCCAGATGGCAGCATTTCGGGGGCCATCGTTCTGGTATTCGCCTGGTCTTTCCATGCGAGTCATGCTTCAATTCACCCACACCATGCCGGCGCTTTGATAGACCTGATTGAGGTAGACCAGAGGAGCGGCGGGAACACCGTCGAGGGCGACTGTCAGGAGCACCAGGCGTACGCCGGCTTGCGTGGACGCGGGCATTTTCACTTGCACCTGGTAGAGACCGGAGATCAGACCGGGCCACGGAATCAGGGGTCCAGCTTCGAGCCCGGCGACCCTGACCACGACGCTGGTTGGCGATGGATCGGGACCCGTGATGCTGCCCGTCGCCGGTGGGGTACCGCCGGTGTAGGCGGCGACGCCGTTAAGAAAGATGCTCACCCACGAACCGCCTGGCGCGGGGTTTGCGGCGGAATTCTTCGTGCCATCGCTATTGAGCGCGATGGCCGGAAAGAAGCCATTGCCGTCGGACACGGGCTGGCTGGTATCGACAAACAAACTAGGACTGGTGGGGGCGACCGCAAACTGACGGGAGGCGACCAGATTGCCGTCGACGGTGACCTTCATGACGGTGGAGGTCTTCAGGGTTACTTCCCATGGCACGCTTAGGTTGATCTGGCCGTCGGAAACGTACACGAGTGGCGCGGCGACTCCATCGAACGTGACCGTCACGCCGCCGAGCGACCGGACCACGGGATCGGGACCGGAGATCGATGCACTGAGGGGCTGCGCGGGACCAAGGCCGTTACCGAAGAGCGCGATCAACTGGCCGGGGGCGACCGGACCCAGCGGCATGTCGGTGAGTGCATCCGCGGCGCAGGCCAGCGGACCGCCGATCGACGGGGTGGCCAGATCGAAGGCGGCGAGGAAGGCGCCGTACCCGGTTCTCTGCGTAGCGGCGCTACTGACCACCGTGCCTGGCGTGATCGGAATATCGGGAAAGACGGAGTACCCCGCCACCAGAACCCGGCCATCCGGAAGGGGGTCCAGAGCGGCGGGCTGCGCTTGAGTCGCCGAAAGAAACTGGGTGGCGAGTACACTGCCATCAAGAGGGTTGAGGCGCTGCACGAATGCGGCGATTTGGAAGCGGATGCCATTCGGGAAGCAGGGTGCGGGGAGGCCGCCCGCTGGAGGCGGAGGCTGAAGCGGATACAAAAGGGCCTGATACGGCATGCCGCCCGCAGGGAGGGCGCTGCCGCCCACAATGAGGCTGCCGGCGGAATCGAACGCCAGGAGATTGCCGCCCTGCTGCACGCTCCAGACGAGTTTCGAACCAGTGGGATCGAGCTTCGTCAGGAAGGTGCCAGGTCGCGGGCCCGCGGTCTGGCCGTCGGCGTATGGATAGTCGCCGGATCGCGTGGTTCCGGTCAGGTAAGCGGTGCCTGCGGAATCGACAGCGAGAGCCTGGTTGTTGGCGCCGTTGCTGCCGGTGACGAAAGTGGAATAGATCAGGCGGATGAGAGCGGAATCGAGGCGGGTGACGTATTGCTCGGGCGAGGGGACGGTCATCTGGCAGAGGAAGCCGGTGCAATCAAAGGACGGCGTGAAGGTGGTTTGAAAGGCTCCGGGAGTGACGGGGTACGAGTTGGGGGCACCGTTACCGGCGCCGACGCCGAAGCCGGAGGCGTTGCCGGAGACGAAGACTTCGCCGCGCGGGCCGATTGCGATATGGGCGCCGCCCACACCGATGGCAGAGGCCAGGAGCTTCGATCCGGTGGAGTCGATACGAGCGATGAACGGCTGAAGCACCACAAAGTTGGCAAGCGAGCTGCCGGGGGCGGAAAAAGCGCCGCCTGCGGAGGGGAATCCGAGCTGGGTCGCGTAGCCGGTGACGACGGCACTGCCATCGGAATCGATGGCGATGGCTTGGGAGACGGCTGCGGCGGCGCTCTCGAGGACGAAGGAGTAGACCACCTGGCCTGCGGTATTGAGCTTGAGCACGCAGGGGTAGCCTTGGCCGGATGTAGCTGACGTGCTGCCGGTGATGAAGATGTTGCCGGCGCCATCGACGACCATGGCGCTACCCTGGTCGCAGCCCAAACCGCTTAGTTTCAAGAAATAGGCGATCTTTGTGGCGGCGGCGTCAAGGCGGGCGACGAAGCGCGGTCCGTTGGTGAGGACCCCGAGCGCGTAGAGGTTCCCCGAGGAATCGTGGCCGAGTGACAGGATCGCGCTATTTTCCCGGAGAAAAGTGGAGAAGCGCGGTGGAACGGCAGCGTGCGCCGGAAGCAGAACGGCTAGCAGAATGAGACAGGAAGCCACTACAGGTGCGTCGGGACACCTCAGCGACCGGTCGGAGAAACGTGGCAAACGAACGGCTCGCATAAGGGGCACGTACCGAAAGGAGCACATGGAGGACCTTTTGCCGCCAGGAGACAGCCTTTCAGCGCGTGCTCGCATCGTGGGCAGTTGACGGCGTCGTGGATAACTCCTGCCTTGTCGTCCAGCGTTTACCGATGTGTCCGGCTCCGAACGGTTTAACGGGTACTCGTCCATAACCGGTCCTTCGGCTCAAAGGCTTCTCTGGTTAGCCGCGA